>Ga0187780_10000123_pt1 | contig 61242 bp, 52 predicted proteins | sample 1015_Q2_SP10_20__FD_132429 | JGI IMG/M metagenome (GOLD analysis project Ga0187780, IMG submission 132429) | Tropical peat soil microbial communities from peatlands in Department of Meta, Colombia - 1015_Q2_SP10_20_MG | ecosystem: Environmental > Terrestrial > Soil > Wetlands > Peat | place...
AATCTCCGTTTCTTTAGCGGCTCGGGTTTCGTCGGGCTGGATGCCACCAGTTCGCTCACCGACGCCCAGATGTTGGCCCATGTTCAATCCCTGGTTCGCGACAACCTGCACCAGTCTGAGATTCATCCCGATGCCTGGCCTCCGGTCATCGTCCGCGATCCCGCCGACACTGAGGCCCGCCTGTCCGCCGTCGCCGGCGACAAGTACAGTTATCGCGAACTGGATAACTTCACCGACCTGATGGCGCGCACCCTGATTGGGGCACAGGAAGTCGCCAAGATTGATCGCTCCGGAGTTCTGCCCGAGCAGATCTATCTCGACTATTCCCAGGAACGCCTCGCCGCTTACGGCGTCGAACCTGCCAATCTGGGAAACCTGCTGAACGCCCGCAACATCAGCCTGCCAGGAGGTGCCCTCGAAGTCGGTGCCAAGAACGTGATTCTGGATCCATCCGGGCAGTTCACCCGGCCGCGCGACATCGGTGACGTGGTCATCGCCACTTCTAACGTCGGCAGCCCTGTCTACCTGCGCGACCTGGTCGATATCAACCGCGGCTACCAGAGTCCCGCACGCTTTCTGAACTACTACACCTGGTGCGATCCCCGTGGGGTGTGGCATCGCAGCCGTGCCGTCACCCTAGCCGTCCAGATGCGCAGCGGCCAACTGATCAGCCGATTCGGCAAGGATGTGGACGCGAAGCTGGCCGCGGTTCGCCGCCTCCTGCCCACGGATCTCATCATTGCCCGCACCTCTGACCAGCCCTTGCAGGTGAAGGAGAGCATCAGCCTTTTCATCGATGCGCTCTACGAGGCGATCCTCCTGGTTGTGTTGGTTTCCTGGATCGGCTTTTGGGAATGGCGCTCGGCGCTGCTGATGGCGCTGTCCATCCCGATCACCTTGGCTATGACGTTCGGCATGGCCTACTTCCTCGGGATTGATCTGCAGCAGGTCTCCATCGCTACCCTGATCATCGCGCTCGGCCTGCTGGTTGACGATCCGGTCGTTGCCGGCGACGCCATCAAGCGCTCTCTAGTCGATGGGCATCCACCGGTCATCGCCGCCTGGCTCGGCCCTACCAAGCTGGCTCACGCCATCCTGTTCGCCACCATCACCAACATCGTTTCCTACCTGCCCTTTCTGATGATCACCGGCAACACCGGCAAGTTCCTCTACAGCCTTCCCATCGTAATGACGTGCGCCCTGGTGGCTTCGCGCCTGGTGTCCATGACTTTCATACCACTGCTCGGCTATTACCTGTTGCGGCCACCCAGGAAGCCGGAAGCCAGCCTGGAAGCACGGGAGCACAGCGGCTTCACGGGCTTCTACTATCGCGTAGGCTCCGCTGCCATCGCACATCGTTACAAGGTTGTTTTGGGATCACTGGTCTTCCTCGCCGTTGGAGCGTTCGCCTTCCGTTCCCTCAGAACCCAATTCTTCCCCGAGGACGTCCAGTATTGGTCCTACCTGGATATCCGCCTGCCCAACGACGCGCCGCTGTCCGCCACCAACGCAACCGCACAGCAAGTGGAAAGGGTAGTGAGGGCGGTGGCTGAGAAATATGGTCGAGAACCTTCGTCCCAGCACAAGGCCGCGCCCGCCATTCTGCGCTCCCTGACCACCTTCGTCGGTGGCGGCGGCCCGCGCTTCTGGTTCTCGGTATCGCCCGAGTTGCAGCAATTGAACTACGCCCAAGTCATAATCGAGCTCTACGACAAGGAAGACACGCCACGCATCGTCGGAGAACTCCAGCGTGCGCTTTCCGCCCAGATCCCCGGGGCCCGGGTCGATGTGCGCCAGCTGGAGACCAACCCCGTAGACGTGCCCATCCAGATTCGCATCGCGGCTCAGGCCGATGTCAACCCCAGCAGTTCGGCGGCCGATATTTCCGTCCTGCGTTCCATCTCGGTCCGCCTGCAGGACATCCTGCGGAGCAACCCGTTTGCCGCACGGGTCCGTGATGATTGGGGAGAGGAGAGCTCAACCGTCAGGCTGCTCATCGACCCCGACCGCGCCAATCTTGCCGGCGTTACCAATAAGGATGTGGCGCAATCCACCACCACCGCTCTCAGCGGTTATCCCGTGACCAACCTGCGAGAGGGCGATCGCCAGATTCCGGTCGTAGCCCGCCTCCGCATGGAGGAGCGGGCGCGTCTTTCCGACATTCGGAACCTCTATGTCTATGCTTCGCAGGGTCCGCAGAAGGTTCCCCTGGTGCAGATCTCTGACCTCCAGAACACCCTGGAAACACAGCGTATTCGCCGCCTTGAGCAATTCCGCACCGTGACCGTGCAATGTTTTCCGGTGGCCGGCCATCTGGCCTCGGAGATTCTGGGCGGCGTCCTGCCCCAGATTGAGCAGCTTCGAAAAGACCTGCCTCCCGGCTACTTGTTGGAGATCAGCGGCGAATACGCCAAGCAGCGTCAGGGCTTCTTGAACCTCGCGGTTGTGCTGGCCATTTCCGTCGCAGCGATCTTCCTGGCGCTCGTCCTGCAGTTCAACCACGCGGTCAAGCCGCTGCTGGTCTTTGCGGCCACGCCTTATGGAGTCGTCGGCTCCTTGCTTGCCCTCTGGGCTACGGGCACTCCGTTTGGCTTCATGGCATTCCTCGGGATCGCCAGCCTCATTGGTGTCATTGTCAGCCATGTCATCGTACTGTTCGATTTCATTGAAGAGATGCACGAGAAAGGGGAACCCCTGGAGCAGGCGCTGCTTGACGCTGGCATCCAGCGGCTTCGCCCCGTCATGATCACCGTGGGCGCGACGGTACTTGCCCTGTTCCCCCTGGCGGTGCATGGCGGCCCCCTGTGGAAGCCACTCTGCTATGCCCAGATTGGGGGGCTGAGCTTCGCCACCTTCGTCACCCTCCTGTTGGTTCCCGTGCTTTACTCCATCTTTGTTCTTGATCTGAAGGTGATCGCCTGGAAGGGAACGAGCGGACAGCGGTCCCCATCCCCGCCCGCGCCGGCCAATTCCTGACAACCAGATCCAGGTTTCAGGTCTTGGCTCCTGGAGAGCGTCCCGGATGTTGGCCGACCGATGGCAGTGCCGGCCTTGCATTTTTTCGACCGGCACGGCAAACTGCCCGGACCCAGACTCCTGGAAGCGACGGGCCTGCTCACCCGTTTGGACAGGAACACCGGGAACCTAATGATCCTGGATCGATTTCTCGTGCCGCCAAGGCTATTTTCGGAAAGCCGATGGGAAGCGCTCGCCCGTTGAGCTCCAGAAAAGGGGCAGTCATGCCAGAAAGTACTCCGGGTTTCCAGGCCTCGCAGACGGAATGGGACCGCATTGCCAGCACCCGGGATTTCAAAGATCTCATGGCCACCAAAAAGATCTTTATCATTCCGGCCTTCGTGTTCTTCGTCGCTTACTACTTTGCCCTTCCCATCCTGGTTGGCTACGCACCACACTTCATGGAGACAAAGGTCATCGGGACGGTGAACCTGGCGTACCTCTTCGCACTTTCCCAGTTCTTCATGGCCTGGACGGTTGCCTGGCTTTACCTCAAGGCCGCAGACAATTTTGACCGGCTGGCCAAGGACATCATCGAAAAAGCACACGGAGAGATCGAAAACAACGAGGAGACCGGGTAACCATGTCCACGTCCCTAATAATGTTCCTGGTTTTCATCGCTATCACCCTGGCCATTACCTACTGGGCGTCGAAGCGCTCTGCCGGTGCCAGTGCCTATTTCGCCGCCAGCCGTCGCGTTACGGGATGGCAGAACGGCATCGCCATCGCCGGGGATTACATGAGCGCCGCCTCCTTCCTGGGCATTGCTGGGATCATCGCGTTCCAGGGCTACGACGGCTTCATGTTCTCGGTGGGATGGCTGGTCGCCTACCTTACCGTGCTGCTGGTCGTAGCCGAACCGTTGCGCAACGCCGGACGCTACACCATGGCCGACGTTCTTGCTTACCGCCTGAAGCCTCGCCCCGTGCGCGCTATGGCGGCGGTAAGCACGCTCACCGTCAGCACGTTTTACATGATTGCCCAGATGGTAGGGGCAGGCGCACTCGTAGCCCTTCTCCTGAAAGATTCGGGCATCAGCTACCGTGCAGCCGTGATCGGTGTCGGGGTGCTCATGATCGTGTACGTGGTTTTCGGGGGCATGCTGGCGACCACCTGGGTCCAGATCATCAAAGCCATCCTGCTCATGGCCGGCACCATTCTGCTCAGTATCCTGGTATTGGCCCACTTTGGCTTCAGCTTCGGCCAGTTCTTCAACGCCATCGCCCACGTCACCTACCACGAAAAGGGACAGGAGGTTGTCAAGGATTTCCTGCAGCCTGGTCTCCGGTTCAAACCGCCTTACGGGGCACTCGATCTGATCTCTCTCGGTCTTGCCCTCATTTTCGGGACCGCGGGACTGCCCCACATCCTGGTCCGCTTCTACACGGTGCCCGACGCCAAGACAGCCCGCCAGAGCGTGGTGTGGGCCATGATTCTGATCGGAAGCTTCTACATCATGACCACGTTCCTCGGCTTCGGAGCGGCCACCATCGTCGGTCGCGACTTCATCTCCACGCACGGTGGCACGAACATGAGCGCGCCCCTTCTGGCCCAGGCGCTGGCGGGAAGCATCTTTTTTGCCTTCATCTCCGCCATCGCGTTCGCCACCATTCTCGCCGTGGTGGCGGGCCTGACCATCAGCGCCTCCACTTCCTTCGCCCATGACTTCTGGACCAACGTGATCCACCGGGGCGTGGAGCGCCGCCCCGGAGAAGAAGTCCTGGTGGCTCGCCTTTCCGCCTTTGTGGTGGGCGCGGTGGCCATTGCCATTGCCATCCTGCTAGGCCCCACCGCGAACGTGGCCTTCTTGGTGGCCTTGGCGTTTGCGGTCGCTGCATCGGCCAACCTGCCGGCCATCGTTTTGAGCATCTTCTGGAAAAGATTCAACACCGGAGGGGCGGTAACCGGACTAGCCGTCGGACTTCTGGCCTCCATCGCCCTGATCTTGATCGGGCCCAGCCTCATGGGCACGGATGGAAAGCATTTCATCAATCACGCGCCGATCTTCCCCCTGGAGAATCCCGGTATTTTGAGCATCCCCCTGGGCTTCCTGGGCGCGCTTGCCGGTACGCTGGCCAGTCACGAACCCACCTCGGAGCACAAATTTAACGAACTTCTGGTCCGCTCGAACACCGGCCTGGGCGCCGAAAAAGCAGGCGCCCACTGATCAGGAAATCACAACGAGGTCTGGCAGCGACGAATCCTCCGGAGAGAAAAGGCATCCGCACCTGTGATGCGGATGCCCCAAGACATTCCCGGTTTCGCCGCTGTAAAATCTGCGAGGCAGCCAACCTCCACGACGAAGGTAGAACCCATGTCCGACAAGGCAACCATCCCGGGGACCGACACCAGCATTGATTCTGTCCTTCACGAAAACCGCAAATTCGAATGCCCCCCGGATTTCGCCGAACAGGCCCACGTAAAGAGCCTGGCAGAATACGATCGCCTGTACCGCGAATCCGTGGACGAGCCCGAGAAGTTCTGGAGCCGCGTCGCCAATGATCTGCATTGGTTCAATAAGTGGGATAAGGTCCTCGAATGGACTACCCCGTGGGCGAAGTGGTTTATTGGCGGACAGATTAACCTTTCTTATAACTGCCTCGACCGCCACGTCCAAACCTGGCGCAAGAACAAAGCCGCCCTGATCTGGGAGAGCGAACCCGGCGAGATCCGCACCTACACCTACCAGCAGCTCTGGAAGGATGTCCAGAAATTCGCCAATGTCCTGAAATCACTCGGCGTGCGCAAGGGCGACCGGGTCGCCATCTACATGGGCATGACGCCGGAGCTGCCCATCGCCATGTTGGCTTGTGCCCGCATTGGCGCTCCGCATTCGATCGTCTTCGGCGGGTTCTCTTCCAACGCGCTGATCGACCGCATCCACGATTCCCAGGCAGTGGCGGTCGTTACCCAGGACGGTTCCTATCGTCGCGGCGGGGAAGTGAAGCTCTTTCCGGCAGTGGATGAGGCCCTCAAATCGTGTCCCAGCGTGAAACACGTCGTGGTCTACCGGCGCACTGGCACACCCATCAACCTCCAGCCCGGGCGCGACCATTGGTGGCACGAGCTGATGGCCAGAGCCTCGGATGAATGTCCCGCTGAGCCTCTCGACGCCGAACACCCCCTCTACATCCTCTACACCTCGGGCACGACCGGAAAACCCAAAGGTGTGGTGCATACCACCGGCGGCTATTCCGTGGGCACCTACCTCACAACCAAGCTGGTATTCGATTTGAAAGACGAAGATACCTACTGGTGTACCGCCGACATCGGTTGGGTGACGGGCCACAGCTATATCGTCTATGGCCCACTGCAGAACGGAGCGACCAGCCTCATCTACGAAGGCGCGCCCAATTTCCCTGAACCCGACCGCTTCTGGTCCATCATCGATCGCCACCAGGTGAACGTCTTCTACACCGCCCCCACCGCCATTCGCACCTTCATCAAGTGGGGGGACGAGTGGCCGAAAAAGCACAAGCTGGACAGCCTACGTCTTCTCGGCACGGTCGGCGAGCCGATCAACCCCGAGGCCTGGATGTGGTACCGGGAGGTCATCGGCCACAACCGATGCCCCATCGTCGACACCTGGTGGCAGACGGAAACTGGCCACATCATGATCTCGCCCATTCCCGGTGCGATTGCCACCAAGCCGGGCTCTGCCACGCGACCCGTACCCGGCGTCGTTGCCGAGATCGTGACCATGGACGGCAAACCTGTTCCCGATGGCCATGGCGGCTTCCTCATCATCAGTCGCCCCTGGCCCGGCATGCTGCGCACCATTTACGGGGATCCCGATCGCTATGTCCGCCAGTATTGGTCACAAATTCCCGGCGTGTACTTTACCGGCGACGGCGCCCGCAAGGACAAGGACGGCTACTTCTGGATCATGGGCCGGGTGGATGATGTCCTTAACGTCAGCGGCCACCGCCTCAGCACCATGGAAATCGAGTCGGCTCTGGTTGCCCACGATGCCGTGGCGGAGGCCGCCGTCGTGGGCCGCCCCGACGACCTCAAAGGTCAGGCTGTCAGCGCCTTCGTTACCCTGGAAAAGGATCGCCAGCCCAGTGATGCCTTGAAAGAAGAGCTGCGACAGTGGGTGGCGAAAGAAATAGGTTCGCTGGCCAAGCCCGACGATATCCGCTTTACCGACATGCTTCCGAAAACGAGAAGCGGCAAGATCATGCGCCGGCTGCTGCGCGAGTTGGCCACCAGCGGAGAAGTGAAAGGCGACACCACCACGCTGGAGGATTTCAGCGTGATTGCCAAGTTGAAAGAGAGCGACGAGGCCTGACCCGAGAGCGCATGGGACCGTGGTTCGCGGCCTGTGCCGCCGCCGGACCGGTGTCGGTAACCGGAACGCTGCTCTGTCGTCTTCTCCCACATGCTTCCGTGATAGCCTCAACCATCCGTCCGTCAGCAACGGCTCATGCCCAAGTCCTATGTTCCTCTCGATCACATCCTCTTCCTGGTACTTGCGCTGCTGTCTCCGGTCGCAGACTATGTCTGGCTTTACCCCCGGCTCATCCGTCAGACGAAAGCCGGCGTTCCTGGAGCTCGCCAACGTGCGTACACCGCGGGCATCCTGATGCAGTGGACCCTTACCCTCTGCGTTTGCGTGCAGTGGGTCCACCTGCAGCGTCCATGGTCCGCACTGTGGCTGGGTGAGACGACCCTGTCGCGTCTTGCCGCCGGTCTCGTTCTAGCGGCTGCCGTCATAGGCCTGCTGCTCCGGCAGCGCCGCGCCGTCCTGACCAACCCCGAGCAACTGGACAAGGTGCGCCAGCAGTTGGCTGCAGCCAGTCCGCTGCTGCCCCATACTCCCGAGGAGCACACGGGGTTCATGCTGCTTTCGATCACCGCGGGCATCTGCGAGGAGTTTCTATTCCGGGGATTCGTTCTCTGGTACGTTCGCGTGTCAACCGGACTCCCACTGGCGGCAACGATCAGCACCATCCTGTTCGGAACGGCACATCTCTACCTCAGCCGCCGCGACGCACTGCGCGCCGGAATCGTCGGCGCCGTCATGGCCGCCATCGTCGTGGCGACCCGCTCCCTGCTGCCGGCAATGATTCTGCACGCAGCGGTCGATATGAACTCAGGAAACCTGGCCTTTCACAGTTTCGTCGCCTCGGACCGCAGGCCGGGGGTCAACCCGGCTTAGCCGACGTAGTCTCCAGGCACAACAACGCCCAGCCTTTTCCGCTGAGCGTTTTGCAGATTCCTCGGTCTCAGTGCCTGGGTCCGCCGTGGCCTCCGCCGTGACGGCCATTGGGACCGCCTCGTCCTCTGCGGCGACGCCCACCGCCACGCGGGCGATCTTCTCCTCTCGGAGGCGCGCTGTGCGGGGCATCGGCCCGATTGAAGTTAGGCTCGTCGTCCTCAAAATTGCCTCCCCCTTCGATGGTGATCGCGGCCGTCTGGGGCTGCGCGGGTGCTTCCCCTCCGCCCATCTTGGCGCGCTGCTCCTTCAGAATCGCCTTGCGCGATAGACGAATGCGGTTGCCTTCCACGGCCAGAACCTTGACCAGCACCTGGTCGCCTTCTTTCAGTTCATCGCGGATGTCCTTGATCCGGTGCTCGGCGACTTCGCTGATGTGCAGCAACCCGTCGGTTCCGGGCAAAATCTCCACGAACGCGCCGAAGTCCGCCAGCCGGGAAACCTTTCCCAGGTAGGTCTTGCCCACTTCGGCGGTCGCCGTCAGGTCACCAATGATCTGCAACGCTTTGGCGGCCGAGGCTTCGTCGTTGGACGCCACATTCACCTTACCGGAGTCCTCAACATCGATCTTGACGCCGGTTTGGTCGATGATGCTCCGAATCATCTTCCCCCCCGGCCCGATCAGGTCACGGATTTTGTCCACCGGGATTTGCAGGGTGTAGAAGCGGGGGGCAAAGGCTGAAACCTTCTCGCGTGGCGAAGGCAGCACCTCTTCCATTTTGCTTAAGATGAACAAGCGCCCGCGTTGGGCCTGCGCCAGCGCTTCTCGCATGATCTGCGGGGTGATGCCGGCAACCTTGATGTCCATCTGCAGGGCGGTGATCCCATTCTTGGTCCCGGCGACTTTAAAGTCCATGTCTCCGTAATGGTCTTCCGCCCCTGCGATGTCGGTGAGAATCGCGTATTTCTCGCCCTCCTTCACCAAGCCCATGGCAACGCCGGCCACGGGAGCCTTCAACGGCACGCCCGCATCCATCAGCGACAGCGCCGCGCCGCACACCGTAGCCATCGACGAGGATCCGTTCGACTCCAGGATGTCTGAGACCACGCGCATGGCGTAGGGCCACGCATCCTCTTCCGGGAGTACGGCCGAAACCGCCCGTTCTGCCAGCACCCCATGTCCGATCTCCCTGCGCCCTGCTCCCCGCAGGAACGCCACCTCACCCACGGAAAAAGGGGGGAAATTGTAGTGCAGCATGAAGCGTTTCTTGGCTTCACCCTCGAACACCTCGAGGCGCTGCATATCCTCGCTGGTGCCCAGGGTGGTTGTCACCAGGGCCTGGGTTTCTCCGCGCGTGAAGATGCAGCTGCCGTGGGTGCGCGGCAGCATACCAACCTCGATCCAGATTTCCCGTATTTCGTCGAACGCCCGAGCGTCGGGGCGGCGACGCTGCTCGAGAACCTGATCGCGGAAAATGCGCTCGCGCAGGATTTCGTAGTAGTGCTTCAGTTTGTCCTGGGCGTCCTCGTCTTCTTCCGGGATGGCCGCGATAAGCTCTTTCCGGAGTTCCCTCACCAGCTCGTAGCTCTCCGCTTTGGGATGCTTGTGGGTATCGAGCGCGTCCGTAAGCCGATCGCCAATCTTGCTGTTCAGGTCGTTGTAATACTTCTCATCGAATTCTGGCGGAACGACCACGCGCTTGGGCTTGCCCACCTTGGCGCGCAACTCGTTGATGGCAGCGCAGATCTTCTTGATCTGGTCGTGCGCGAACTCGATCGCGTCCACCACCGTCTCTTCTTTCACTTCTTTGGCGCCCGATTCAATCATCACGATGGCGTCGGCCGTGCCCACCACCATGATGTTGAGCAGGCCGTCGCGCATCTCGGTGTAGGTTGGATTGGCAACGAACTTGCCTTCGAGGAGACCCACCCGCACCGCGCCGATCGGACCCTGGAAGGGTATGTCCGACAGCGTTAACGCGCAGGAGGCGGCATTGATGGCGGCAACATCCGGATCGTTTTCCGTATCCGCCGAAAGCACGAAAGCGATCACCTGGGTCTCGCACCGGAAGCCTTCGGCAAACAGGGGGCGGATCGGCCGATCGATCATGCGGCTGGTGAGGATCTCGCGTTCGCTGGGCCGGCCCTCACGCTTGATGAAGCCTCCTGGGATGCGACCGCCGGCATAGGTGTATTCCCGGTAGTCGACGGTAAGGGGAAAAAAATCGATGCCTTCGCGGGGCTCGGCATTGGCGACCGCGGTGGCCAATACCACGTTGTCCCCGATGCGCACGACACTCGCGCCGTGGGCCTGCTTGGCCAATTTACCCGTTTCAAAGTTGAGGTTTTTGCCGCTGGCGAGTTCTACGCTGATTTCACTGACTTCTGGTTTCATGATTCATCCTTGGTTTCTGCGACGAGGAGAGCATCCGTGCGCGGGAAAAAACGCACGGATAGGCGAGTGCCATGCGAGGTCGAGCGGGGTTGGGGAGACGCACGTTGCGAAGTTCCTTCTCAGAGGCCCAATCCTTCCCACACGGACGGGGCCAAGGCGAGAAGCTCCGACGGGGATACACTACACCCGCGGAGCCATCGGCATGCCTCTATTTGCGGATGCCGAGTTTCTGGATAACGCCCTTGTAACGCTCGGAATCGTATCGCTTTAAGTAGTCGAGCAAGCGACGCCGCTTGCTGACCAGCATGAGCAGACCGCGGCGCGAGCCATGGTCCTTTTTGTGCGTTTTGAAGTGCTCCGTCAGTTGATCAATGCGCTCGCTGAGCAATGCAATTTGCACTTCGGGACTACCTGTGTCGGTAGGATGCGTAGCGTACTGGTCAATGACGGATCTTTTTTGCTCTCTGGCTAGCACTAACCTGGTGCACTCCTGTCTTCTGGTTTCGATTTTTCTTTGTAACCACAATGAGACTAACACGTTAGCAAACGAGGTGTAAAGGCGAGGAAGCCCAGAGATCCGACAGGGCGCCGCCCCCAGGACGGCACCCTGTGGTCACCCGGAAGCCCGCTTACGCGACGGCTTGTTTCCTGGTCGCTGAGGTTACGTCCTGCTCGACCTCCGCCCCCAGGAAGTTCGACAGCTCACGGTTCACCTCTTCCGCGTGGGTCCAGGGAATCGCGTGCGGCCCCTCCTTCACCACGACGAACTTGGCTCCCTTGATCAGCTTCGCAGTGCGGGCACCCGAGGCGTCGATGGGAAGAATCCGGTCCGCGTCCCCGTGGAGAACAAGCGTGGGCACGTCGATGCGAGCCACGTCCTGGCGGAAGTCCTCATGCCAGGTTGGAACGCAGGCGAGACTGGCGGTTGCCGAGGCTCCGGCGGCCAGGTTCCAACTGGCTTGAACCGCCTGTTGGCTGATGAGTTTGCCCAACAGAATGTCCGTATTGTAGAAATTCTTGAAAAACTCAGTGAAGAACGTGTAACGATCGGCGGCCACCGCTTTCTGGATTCCCTCGAAGACGCTGCCGTCCACACCCTCCTGGTTGTCGGCTGTCTTCAGCAGGAACGGTGGAACGCCTGAGATGATCACGGCCTTGCGTACACCCTTCGATCCATATTTCCCCAGGTAGCGGGCTACCTCACCCCCGCCCATCGAGAAACCGACCAGCGTGACGTTGCGTAGCTTGAGATGTTGCAGCAGTTTGTGCAGGTCCTCAGCAAAAGTGTCATAGTTGTACCCCGCCGTAGGTTGGCTCGACTTGCCGAACCCTCGGCGGTCGTAGGTGATCACCCGGTGGCCGGCGGCCAGCAGGACCGGCATCTGTTTCTCCCAGGAAGCGCCGCTCAGGGGATATCCGTGAATCAGGACGACGGGCTCACCGGAGCCATGATCCTCGTAGTAGAGATCGATATCGCCTGAGTTCTCCTTACCGACATGAACATAAGGCATGGCAGTTCTCCTTTAGCTGAATTTGGTGGTGCTATGAGTTGAGGTTGCTTGCTGATTCTTTCGATTGTAAATCGGTAGGGATGGACTCGGCATTAAGTGAGTCGCGCTGACCTGTGTTTTGAGAGAATGGCAGCCCCTAGCTTCCGCAAGAGCCATGTCGCATCCAAGGGGGATTTCGGGCGAGACGCGGGCGTGGGGTTTCACGTTTGCGGGATGTTACGAATCCTCCATGGCGGGCGACGGCAACTTGAAGTAATCTGAAGGGGTACGTTTCCCCCGATCCTGTACCGCGAGGCGTTCCGTGCGTTGCCCGTATTGCGGGAATGAAAATGCCGCAGAGAACCGGTTCTGCGGAATGTGCGGGAGACCGCTGCTCGCGGGAGCACCTGCGAGAGCCAGCTCACCTCCTGATAGTGGCGAGACGCATCCGGCAGATTCTCGAACCTCACATAATGCCGGGTTAGCAACGGGTGGGCCGATTGCCGAAAGCTCCCGACCACGGGAATCCGGGTCCGGGTTATCACCAGAGCCCGAGCCGCGTGGGTTATCCCCGGCCTACACCGGTGGCATGTTCCGTCTGGGCGGCGCCGAGCGTCATTCCCGCAATCTGGATTACCTGCTCGAAGACGACGAGACACCACGCTCCTCCCGCGGTCTGGTGATCGGCATTCTGCTGGCGCTCGCGCTGGCGGGTGGTTTTGGCTGGCTGCGCTGGCGGCAGGGCAACCTGCCAGGATTTTTCGGCGGGCGGGGGGCAAGGTCGGCGTCTGCTTCTGCTTCTGGCCCGGAGCAAGCGAGTCCTTCGCCTGCATCGCAGCCAGCGCAGGAGAACCCCTCGGCAACCGCTGCGCCACCTTCGCCCGCGGTTTCACCAGCGTCGCAGGCTGTAGCGGCGCCTGCACCCGCGTCTGCGGCCTCAACTTCGGGAGCGCCGTCGGAAACAGCGGCAGCGCCAAGTGCGGCGGCAAATCCCGCACCCGTACAACCTTCGGTGGCTCCTTCCGATGCCAGCAGCCCCCAGCCCGGTCAGGGTGCTGCGAGTACGGCGCCGGTCGGCGCGGCCGAATCTCCCCCGGAGCCGGTTGCGCCCCCGGCAGCAACCACCGCGGCCGAAGTGCCGGCCCCGGTTGCCGCCACCGTGAAGCCCACGCCTGCACCCAAGCCTGCTCCTGCACCCAAGGTCGATCCGGTCACCCTGGGGGAGAAGTATCTCTACGGGCGGGGGGTGCCGCAGAATTGCGACAAGGGCCTGCGCTACGTGAAGCCGGTAGCCGACCAAGCCAATTCTAAGGCGATGATCACCATGGGCGCACTCTATGCCACGGGACACTGCGTCGCCCGGGACTTGCCGACCGCCTACCGCTATTTCGCTCTAGCCCTGCGCAAAGATCCGGATAATACCGCCCTGAAGCAGAATGCCGAGATGGTCTGGAGCAAGATGACCCCCACCGAGCGGCAGCAGGCGATCCGGCTCACGCAGTAAAACTCCGAAGCTCGCGAATTTTCTCGGTTGGGCGCCCGGGACGAGGCCACGGCGCTAACGGCGTTTCCCATCGCTACCATGGAATCCATTGTGCTGAGGACGCCCCGACTGCTGCTGCGTTCCACGACTGTCGAACTGGCCGCGGCGGACTTGAACGACCCCGCCGAGTTCTCGCGCCTGCTTGCCGCTGATGTGCCAGAAGACTGGCCGCCTCCGCTGAACGACAACAACTCGAAGAAGTTCACACTCAACTACCTTGCGGAGAATCCGGATGCTGTGGGCTGGGCCGCGTGGTATTTCCTTTTGCATAGGACCGGCGGTGCGCGGCCGCGCACCATCGGCATTGGCGGCTTCAGGGGTAAGCCCACTGGGGAAGGCGGGGTGGAGGTTGGTTATTCGATCCTGCCCGGCTACCAGGGACAGGGCTTGGCATCGGAAGCGGTGTCGGGTTTGGTCGATTGGGCCTTCACCCATAGCGAGGTGAAACTTGTCACGGCGCAGACCCTGCCGCAACTGCGCGGTTCGATCCGGGTGCTCGAGAGGAACGGGTTTCGCTATCTCGGCGAAGGATCGGAAGCGGGGATCGTGTGCTACGGGCGCCAGCGGGAGGGGCTATAAGCCGGCGAGAAGCTCCACAGCGTTTATTTCTTCCGCTCTACCAGATAACGGGCTAGATCCTTCAGCGTACCCGCGCACGATCCGAAGAATTCCAGGTCGCGGAAAGCGTCGCTTACCAGCCGGTCGGCTCGGCGCAGCGACTCGTCGATGCCGAACAGCGCCGGATAGGTCGCCTTCTCGGCCGCCGAGTCTTTGCCCGCGGTCTTCCCGAGTTGCTCGGAGGTCTGGGTGACATCGAGGACGTCGTCGACAATCTGGAAGGCCAGGCCGATCTTCTGCCCGAAACCGCGCAGGCGCAGAATGGCCTCGCCCTGGCCTTCGGCGTAGAGCCCACCGCTGACCAGGCTGGCCGTGATCAGGGCCGCGGTCTTGGCCCGGTGAATGTACTCGAGCATCTGCAGGTCGGGCCGGGTGTGCTCGGCTTCGAGATCGACCACCTGGCCGCCGATCATGCCGTCAATTGTGCCGGTACCGTGCGCGATCTCGGCCACAATGCGCACCCGCGCCTCTGCCGAGCAGCGCAATTGGGCAAGGACCGCGTAAGCCTGAGTCTGCAGAGCATCGCCGGCCAGAATCGCGATCGCCTCGCCGAACACCACGTGGCAAGTCGGGCGTCCGCGGCGCAGGTCGTCATTGTCAAGCGCCGGCAGGTCGTCGTGGATGAGGGAATAGGTGTGCAGCATCTCGAGAGCGGCACCCAGATCCTCGATGCCAGCGGGAAGAGAACCGGCCAGCATACGGCCTGCTTCCATGCACAAGATGGGGCGAAGGCGTTTTCCCCCGGCGAACACACTGTGTCGCATGGCTTTGTGAATCGAGATGGGATGCTGGCTCGCGGGCGGAAGCACTCGCTCGAGGGCCGCATCGGCGGCGGCGCGCCCCTGTTCGAGGGTCTCTGGGAGCATGTGGGGTTGAGTATAGCAAGCGAGACGGAGAACTAGGCCTCAGGCCTCAGTTCTCAGGACTTCGGCTTCGGGAGTAAAGGCCTTGCCCGGCTGAGGTCCGGGCCCTCAGGCCCGACGCCCGCATTTCAGGCCGCAACGCGAGTCTGGGTTGCACTGCGCACCGCCGACACAAGGATACCTTTCGTGTCACAGGCCGGGCACATGTCGCTGGCGCCCGCGTTCAGCGCCTCGGACCACATTTCTTCGTCGGCTACCCGATGCGTGCATACGATGGACACATTGGGGAATTCGCGGTGCAGGCGCTCGACGTCAGAAAAACCCGAGGCCTCGACGTCGAGAATCGCCACATGGGCCCTATAGCGAGGAATCGCAGTGCGCATTTCACCCACAGAGTGTGCCTGGTGGACGGATTGGAACTGATCCGCGAGAGACGCGGCCAGATGTTGTGCAATTCGCGGGTCGCTTTGGAACACGACAACGGAGAAAGGCTGCATACGACACCCCTGGCAGTCAACCGTCGTGGAAACGGCGGGCCAGGCTGCGGACGGGCCACGTAGCGGGGGACTGACAGCTCTCCGCAGGCGTTACACTCACGAACCACGACTTGGAACCGGCTACTCGCGGGCCGGTACCCCCTCGGTCTGCGGCTCAAACGGCTCGGCCTGAAGCTTCCCGTTCTTTTTCAGCAGGATTTCCACTTTGCCTTCCGCCTCTTCCAGTTCCTTGCGGCAGGCGGTGGAAAGCTGCATGCCTTCTTCGAAGAGGGTCAGCGATTTCTCGAGGGGGGCGTCGCCCTTCTCAAGTTCACGGACAATCTTCTCCAGTCGCTGGAGGCACTCTTCAAATTTGGCCAATGGGAGTTGCTCCGATTTTCATTTTAGCGCAGGTCGACGAGCCGATGACTGTAAATTTCCTGTAAAGCACGGAAGAGGAACATTTTCATTTTCCAGTTGTCAAGGCTCGGTTCGGTTCCTAACGGGCAATCGCCAAGGGAAGTCGGCCAGGCACAATCGCTTACACAGCTCTCGAAGTGCCTAGCGCCTCGAGCACGTCGACCGCCGCAGAATACTTGCCCAGGGGGGCGCTGATCTGGGCTCCTTGAACCAGGTCGCGGACCGCCACCAACATCTCGCGGGCGATAGAAATCCCTTCTGCACGCGCCGCGTCGGGTGTGGCCGCTTTCGCCATGCGTTCCAGAATCGAGTCCGGCACAGAGACCCGCAGTTCGTTCTTCATGAACTCGGCGTTGCGCACGCTGACCAGCGGCCAGATTCCGGCCACGACGGGAATGCGGCAGGGCTCGATGCGCCTGAGGAAGTTCGCGAGCAGGGCCAGGTCGAATACCGGTTGGGTGACCACGTATTCCGCGCCCGCTTCGACCTTGTATGCGAAGCGGCGGATTTCCTCGTCGATGTTGGGCAGGCCGGGGTTCGCGCCTACGCCGATCACGAAGCCGGTTCCCGCGCCGATGGGATTGCCCCCAAGATCCAAACCCCGGTTCAGGTTATGGACAATATTGACCAAACCGATCGCATCGACATCGAAGACTGCGGTGGCATCCGGGTAGTTGCCCATCTTGGGAGGGTCCCCGGTGATGCAGATCAGGTTGCGAATGCCGGTGGCTGCCGCACCCAGGAGATCAGATTGAATTCCCAACACATTGCGGTCGCGGCATGTGTAGTGTAGGACGGCCTCGATACCAACTTCGCGCTGCACGATCAGGGACAGCGCCTGGTTACTGATGCGCGCCGAAGCACGGGGACTGTCGGGAATGTTGATGGCGTCCACACCCACGGACTTCAGGAAACGCGCGCCCTCGACCTCCTTGCGCACGTCCGTCCCTTTGGGGGGAACGATCTCGACCATGGTGACAAAGTCACCGGCTGCCAGCTTGGCTCCCAGCCTGGAACGTCGCTCCAGGGGAAGGGTGGGAATGGCGGCTGGCGAGGGGGCGGGCGCGGTGGCCTGCACCTTGGTCGTCTTGGCTACACCTGCCCGCAACGCCGATTTCATCTGGCGGATGTGCTCGGGAGTGGTGCCGCAGCAGCCGCCCACCAGGCGCACCCCGGCGTCCACAAACTTGCGCGCGTAGCTGGCCATGTATTCGGGCGAGCACAGGTAAATGTTGCGGCCGTCGACCGAGCGCGGCATTCCGGCATTGGGTTGGGCGGCGAGCGGCAGAGATGTAACCGCACGCACACGCTCGATTGCGTCCAGCATGGCGACCGGACCGATACTGCAATTGCAACCGATGACGTCGGCGCCCCAGTCCGCGAGCTTGACGGCAAAGGTTTCCGGGTCGGAGCCGTCCAGGCAGTTGCTGTCTTCATCCACGGTCACGGAGGCGACGAGCGGCAGTTTGGGATTCACCTCCCGCGCGGCCAGCATCGCCTGGTGGAGCTCCTCGAGGTAGCCGAAGGTTTCCAGGATCAGTAGATCGACGCCCCCTTCCACCAGCGCGGCAATCTGCTCGCGGAAAGCCTCACGGGCTTCACCAAGCGAAGTCTTGCCCAGAGGTTCGATGAGGATACCGAGCGGTCCAACCGAACCGGCCACCCACACATCGAAACTCTTGGCGGCATCGCGAGCGAGGCGGGCGCCGGCCAGATTGATGCCGCGCACCTGGTCGGCCAGACTATGACGGGACAGGCGGAAGCTGTTGCCGCCAAAGGTGTTGGTCTCAATGATCTCGGCACCGGTGTGCAGGTAGTCCTGGTGCAGGGAGCGGATCAGGTCGGGCTGGGAAAGGTTCAACTCGTCATAGCAGCGGTTTAGGAAGATCCCCTTGGCGTAGAGCATGGTGCCCATGGCGCCGTCACCCAGGACGGGGGAGCTATGCAATCGCTGCAGAAATTCCGGGGGCATAGGTTTTCGAGAATACAGGATTGAGGGAAGGTTTGCACGAGGCAGAGGTCTTGAGTCACGAGTCTCGGGTGGCAAGTGGCAAAATTCCAGCGGCGGGTTGTGTGAGAGCACAGGGAGAGCTTCCGCTCTCAGCGACCTCCGGTACGGCCGCGATCTGCAGCTGAGAGACCTGAGAGTTGTGACCTAATGCCTGACCCTTTTGCTTTGCTATAATTTGTGATTTCGCATTCAAATCTTTGCCTGTCATGGTCTTGGGAGTTCCGCGTTTGAAGAGAGCCGCGCTTCTGTTGTGCCTTCCCGTCCTGATCGTGCCGGCCCTATCGTGCGGCGGATCCAGCTCCACCAAACAGCCGCCGAGCGGGCTGAAATTTCGCGCGCTGGTTTCCCAGGATGTGAACCGTACCTCCCCGCCGTTAAGTGCCGGACTGATCATCATCGATGCGGAGCACGATTTACGGGCTAAGGTTCAACCCATTACGTTCGGCGGGGCGACCACTCCGGGACTGATGGTGGTTTCCAATGACCGGCAGCTGACGCTAGCCTTCAGCTATTTCACCAACTCGATCGGAGTCGTGAACAACACCACCGAGGGAGCGACGACCTCTGGCAGCGGCATAACGATCCCGGGTCCCACCGAGAGCATGGCCATCTCGCCGGATAATGCGACCGGATATGCGGCCGTGCCCACGGCGCCGGTGCTGGGCGGGTTGCCGGGCGGGATCGTTGTCATGAACCTGTCCGGCCAGGGAAACATCAAGACCACGATCCAGGCGCCGGGAGCGCACTACATTGCGGAGAGCTCGGACGGAAGCCGGCTGCTGGCATTCAGCGACACTTCGGATTCGGTCAACATCATTTCCACGCTTTCTGTGGTGCCGGGGCAGTCCTCACCGTGCGTGCCGGCGGGGCAGCCGCCATCGGCCAACCCTCCAATTTGCGTCACCGTGCCCGGCTTCAACCGACCGGTGTATGGATTCTTCAGCAGCGATGGCACCAGCGCTTGGATCCTCAACTGCGGGCCGGAATGCGGTGGACCGCCGGGAGTGCCGGCCAGCCTCCAGTTGCTGGACCTGGTGAACCAGGTAGCGGGAGCCACCCTGCCGATTCCGGGTGGGGCAACCGTCGGCTTCCTCAACAGCCAGACGCTTTATGTCGCCGGGAACCCATACGCGCCGGGGACCAACACCTGCGCCGGGGGCAACACGACGGCGGCGACCAGTTGCGGACGGTTAACGGTGGTGGATCTGCCCTCCATGTCGATTACCGGCACGGCCGTCATCACGGACGGGTATCACAACCGCATGGACCTCAATAACGGCCAACTGTTCATCGGATCAAGACTCTGTACCAACATCGTGCCCGCCAACAGCGGGAGTGAGCAGCGGGGCTGCCTGTCGATCGTCAACACGGCCGCGAATAACGCGGTGGTGATTCCACCGGAAAACGGGGACGCCACGGGCATCCAATCGATCACCGGGAGGACGATCATGTATGTGTGCCAGGGAGGCAACTTCTATATCTACGACACCACGACGGATGCGATCTACACGGTGACCTCGATCCAGATATTCGGAAGTGTGGTGGATGTGAAGTTGATTGATTTTTGAAGCCAGAGGACAGCTGGTGTACCGTCCCGAAAATACCTTCACCCCGTCTCTGAATCCCTGCCGTGGCCGTCCAGACGAAGGTCGCGCACTAGCATTGAAAGCGTGCACCAGCGTGGGCTGGGACCCCGGCCCCTGCCTAATTCCCCGGTTTCAGTGTCAACTCATGCGCCTTGGCCTTTTCCACTGCTTGCGGCGAGAAGGGTAGGGCGAATGTGGTGCCTTCATACCAGGCTTGCCACTGGTCCATATAGTAGGGACTGAGGAAGTTGCCAGCCTGGCCGGTGACGGTGTTCAGGGTGGACTGGTCGAGGTTGGAGAGGTCGGCGGTGAAGCGCTCGCTGGGACCGAAGGAACGGCCAACCTGCTTCACGGTGTAGCTGCCTCCGGGTTGATCGTGAAGACCGGGAGCGGTCCACCGGCCTACGAGTGGGAGGCGGGCGAGTACGGGGTGCTCGATGTCGACAGGAGCGAACTTGCCCCAGCGCCACTGGGCCAGTTCCCGCGGAGCGGCGGGATTGTTCACTGCTGCCTCAACCGCGGCAGCCAACAATTCGTTGTAACTGGCGTAGTTGTCAGGCAGCCAGCGCTTGGGCTGCTTCTCCAGCACATTCTCCAGCCAGACCGATGACATAAACCAACGGTAGGAACGCCAGCTGAGGGACTCCGTCAAAGAGGGGCGATCGCCACTGGTGCCCTCGGGTGCAGGACCTAGACCCGGCTCAAGGAGCATACGCACCAGCTCGTGCTGGGCGCGGTTCTCGATCGTGGCGGCCGCAGAATCGACCGCCAGGCGGCCGTCCCAGTCACGCAGGAATTCGCGCGCCTGCTGGGCCCGAAGAGAGAGCTTCTGTACGTGATCGAGGGCGTAGACGAAGCGTTCGGCGCACAGACGGTCGAAGGCGGAGTAGACGTCGGTCTGTAGCGAGAGCATGTCGGCAGTGGAGAACTTCCGGCCTGACTCGAGCACGCGGTAGACGCGCTCGGTACGCCAGGGCGCACCCCACTCGGTGCTCACACTGTAGGGGTAGTGGTCAGGTGTGATGCGGGCATTCGCGGTGGCAAGGATGCCGGAGGGCGGATCGAACACCCTGAGAAGTTTGTCGAAAGGGATGTAGCCGGTCCATTCGTGGGCGTCATCGGCGCCACTCACCGGGAGGCTGCCGTCACCCGTCTTGCGAATGGGGATGTGGCCGGTGGCTTGATAGCCGATGTGCCCGTCGACATCGGCGTACATGGCGTTCTGCGAGGGCGAATCCCAGGCGGCGAGGGCGCGGCGGAATTCGTCCCAGTTTTGGGCGGAGTCTACGTCGAAGAAGGGATCATGGAGGGAGTCGTAGAGCGTCCAGCGTAGGGCCAGCTTGCGCGTCTCGCCCGGAATGAGGTCCGTGATGATGGGGCCATGGCGGGTGAGAACGACCTCCAGCACGACGTCGGGCTGCCCCTTCACGTGGATGACCTCGCGGCGATGTTCGGCCGGCCGCCAGCCATTCGGCGTCTGGTAGGCACCCTGATCGTTGAAGGACTCGATGTAGAGGTCCTCGACGGTGGGACCGACATTGGTGAATCCCCAGGCGATGCGCTGGTTGTGGCCCACGATGACAAAAGGCAAGCCGGGCAGAGTGACTCCGACCACGTCATAGTCGCCGCAGTGCAGGTGCGCCTCGTACCAGAGGTTGGGCATCTGGTGGCTGAGGTGCATATCGTTGGAGAGCATCGGCCTGCCAGTGACGGTGTGCTCGCCGGAGACAGCCCAGTTATTGGAGCCCGGGACCAGCGCGGGATCGTTCGGACGATCGGAGGCCATAAGCGGGGCGGGGAAGAGGACGGTGCGGGCGATGTTGTTGTCGGCGCCAGAATCCATGTCTTCGTCATCGTCATCCTGATCATCTTCGTCGCCAGGGGGTTGTTGCCCGTCGATGCGAAGGGTTTCGGAAGACGGCGGACGATCCCGCCACGATGTATTCACGTAGAGGTCGGCTGCACGCTCGGGCCCGAGCCTGGCCATAATCTTTTCGCGGGCAAGAGCGTGCCAGAACGTGCCATAGTTCAACTCCTGTACCAGGCGTGCACCGAGCAGGATGGAGTCTTCGACCTGCCAAGGGCTGGGCTGGTAGCGCAGGATGCGGAACTCAATCGGAAGCCGGTCGAGATGCGATTCACGAAAGGCATTGACGCCACGCGCGTAGGCTTCAAAGTGGGAACGGTCGCGGGGAGAGGCGGAGACCACGGCGCGACGCGCCGTGTCGCGGAGGCCCAGGATGCGCTGTTCCCGGTCATGCGTGAGCAGGGCGGGACCAAGAAGTTCCGCCATGTCGCCCCCGGCGTAGCGGCGCATGAGGTCCATCTGCCAGAGCCGGTCCTGCGCGGTCACATAACCTTGAGCGAAAAACAGGTCCTCGAGCGTATGCGCTTCGATGCTGGGGACGCCGTGGCCATCGCGGATCACCCGGACCGGTCCCGTCAGGCCATGCACGATGAGGGTGCCGTCAATCACCGGCAGGGCGGTGCGGGCAGTCAAGTAGAGATACGCCGCCGCGCCCAGCAGCAGGAGCAGGACGGCAAGCAGGATACGGAAGAATAGGGGCACCCGGGTACGCGGCGGAACCGGTAGCGTGGGTGTGGCCGCCCAGGTGGTCATGAGAGCTCGATTGTAGGGGCAAGGCAACACGGATGACAAACCTGCCGGAGCGCTGCCCCCGACGGCGGGCGGACGCCGGAGCCACCATAACGGCCGGACGCCGCAAAATTCCGTCTGAACCCCAGACACTCGCGATTCTCAATCCAACTTGAGTCCAGGGATCGAGGTGCTATCCGGACGGTACCATCCAAACCCTTTGCCGCCCTCCCCCAACCGTCGCGTCAAGATCGACCTCCCCCAGAGCGACGCTACGCTATCGGTAATCAGAGATTCGCATGATGTCAACAAGCTGCATCACGGCAACGGTGCTTCGACTTCCTCCACGATCCAGTGATCGGGTGGGTCCAGGTGGCAGTCATAACCGTAAAAGTGGCCATGGAAAACGTGTTGGAAGAGGCAGGCGCGCTGCCCCGTCATCACCGGATTACCTGCCACCGGCTGAAAGTTACCGTCCGGACGGTCACTGAAGAAGATCTTCACCTGCCACTCGCCGGCGGGATTGTCCGTGTAGCGGTGAGGATAGACTTCGGTCGCCAGATAGTAAATTCCTGTACGCTTGCCTTCCGGGTTCCTCGCCTTCTTCAGATAAAGCAGGGTGGGAGCCGCCACCGTGCTGTCCGATGTCAGCAGCACGGTTTCGGATGCCTGGTCCAAGTCCCGGACCGAATCGGCGCTTCTGCTGACGATCTCGAAGTGGTCACGATCGTTGCCGCGGTAAAAGGTAAGATAGAAACGCCCGGAACGGGGATCACGAAATAAATTCGGGTTCTGGTTGCGCTGGTTGGGCACACCTTGCACCAGCACCTTTTCCTCATGCAGGTGAATTCCATCGCGCGAAGTCGCTAGGACGATGTGGCTGCTTGGGGTGTCGTAATCGCGGGTGATGGCGAAGTACAAGAGGCTTTTGTCCTGGGGATTGGCCTCGGCCAGGACCACCGGCCACCGCGCGTTCGTCCACAGGGGATTCTGCTCGTACTTTGCCCAGTTCACCAGATCGTTGCTACGCGCCAGCCCGATGCCCCGGCCCCCATTCAAGCCATACCAGCCCCAGTAACGGTAACCATCACGCTTCATCTCCAGTACCGCCAGGGTGTGGGGAAATTCATTGCCTTCCCAGGATTGAGCCGCGGGCAGAATCTGCCGTGGTGTGGTTAGCTTGAGATAGGGAATGAGTTTTGCTTCTTTTCTTACCGATTCCTGCTGGCACCAGGCACGAAAGGAGACCAGGGTCACCATGACCACCGCAATCCACGGGCTGGGGCGCAACCCGAACATGCATTTACCCTTCAACACCCTGGGTGGCAGGTCGGATGGCAGCTCTCTTGAGCTTCACGGTTGCGTTGCTGATGATCGGCTTGGCCCAGAAACCGACGCTCAGGACGCATCCGAAGGTCACATAGAGAAAAGCGACTCCCGTTCGCAAGCCGAAGGAATCACCTATGTGACCGATGACAACCGGCACGACCGCACCGCCCATAATCCCCGTACTCAAAATGCCGGCGAAAGAGCCGTGGTAGCCAGAAACTGAGTTCAGGGCCAAGGACACCAGGATGGGCCACATCACGGAGGCGAATAGGCCGATTGCCGGGAAAGCGACCAGTGAAATGCGAGCTGGGCCGAACAGCGCGGCGGTGAGGCAGAGCAGCGCGCCAACGCAGGTCCCGATCAGGACGCGACGGCTATCGAAAATTTTCAGAAGCAGCATGCCGACGAAGCAGCCGGCCGTGAGCAGTCCCCAAAACCAGGAGACGGCGGTGGCGCCGGTGGTGTGGGGGTCGTAGCCGTGATATTGGGAGAGGAATTTGGAAATCCAATCGGCGGTTCCTTGCTCGGAGCCGACGTAGGCGAACACGCAGAGGAAGAAGGCCCACACCATCGGCCTGCGGAAGAGGCTGCCGTACATTTCCCAAGACCCGGCTTGTTCATTCGCGGTGCGCTCCACCGTGGGAAAGGGGCTGAGATAAAGGACCAGGATCATCAGCAGGGTGAAGACGGCAAAAATCCAGTACATCGAGGCCCAGGGAAGAGCTGGCGGAGTGACTTTGGCCAGGATGTCCAGCACAAGATGCTTGTCGGAGGGCGCGCGGCCAAGGTTGAGAACCAGATACGAGTACAGGTGAGGGCTAAGAAAAGAAGCCGTCCCGAAAACCAGCTGAGCGAAAGCCGAGTTGAACGCGAAGTGTTCTTCGCCGCCGGCGACGCGCAGGAGGGGATTGATTGCGGTTTGCAGCGCGGCCATTCCCGATCCCATCACGAACAGTGAGACCACCGCGACGTGATAACTAGGGTGCAAGGCAAAGCTCAGCGATCCCGCCGTTCCCGCCAGGAAGGCAGCGATCATGACCGCTTTTTCGCCGAAACGCTCCACCCAAAAACCCGCCGGAATGGACATGACTCCATAGGCGATGAAAAACGAGAAGGGCAGCAAGGCGGCTGCCGCAAGACCAACCTGGAAACTGCTGATGATGTCAGGAACGATCGGCCCGAGAATATTGGTTAGCAAAGACATCACGAAAAACGTCAAGAAGACAATCGCGGCCATATAGCGGCTTCGCGGCATGGAGGGTGGCATCTGCGGCTATTCCTTCGTAGTCACTTTGGTGGCCAGTTCGAAGCGTCCGGGTTCACGACCCACTTGCGCAGCCAGGGCCAGGGTAATCATCTGCACAGGCAGAATCTCAAGAATCGGCTGAATGGTTCGCGGCCCTGCCGGGAAGGCACACGGGGGATAGGGTGTGTCTTCGCTCACCAGCTCGGCCCGGCTGTGCTGATCGCGGATGTCTTCGAGGAGGCGACGATTTAGATCACGAGTCTTGCCGTCACCGGAAAAAACCAGCACGAAGGTCTCCTCGCTGAGCATTTCAAAGGGGCCATGACGAAAGGCGGCGCTGCTCATGCCCTCAGCGTGAAAATGGTCAGATTCCTTGACAATCAACGCGCCGGTGCCCGCGGCCGCCAGGGACGATCCTCTGCCCACCAGGAACAGATGACGGATGCCGCTGAGCAGTTCCGCCAGACTATGGACATGTGCCCTCCACTGGCTTAGATACGACTCGGCGGCGGGACTTGCATGCTTGAGGTCCTGCCGCGTGCGCTGCTGATCGCGCTCACAAACCACGTCGCTCAGCCATTTCAGGGCCATGAGAGCGGTGACGTAGGTCTTGCAGGAAACGGAGAACTCACGCCCGGCGTGCGTCAGGATGGCGGCATCGGCTCGCTTCGCCAGCGGGCTGTCTGCCGTATTGGTGATGGCGATCACGGCCGATTTTCCACGGTTGAGCTCCAACAAACGAACGACCTCGGCGCTCTGCCCGGATTGCGAGACGGCTACGATAAGAGTCTTCGAATCAAACAGACGGCTCTTGTAGTGGACAAGTTCGGAGGTCTCAATCATGATCGCCATCAGACCGTGATTGATCAGTTCGATCTGCAAGGGATGAAGGGCATGGAAGGAAGAGCCCATGCCGGTCAGAACCACGGTTTGAAACTTTCCTTTCTGCAGCCGGGACGCAAGATCGCGGAGTGTTCTGGTCAGTTCCAGGTCGGCCAGCGTGTCGCGTAAGGCGCGAGGCTGATCAAGGATGTCGCGAAGATATTCGCCTTCGATCAGAGACAGGTCAGATAGCATGCGCGCCTCCACCCGAACCGAAGCGGTGGTACCACACCCTGGCCGCCCCAATCAGGTTCGAGTCCTCGCCCAGCGAGGCCAGAGCGAGCTCGGTTTTGTCGTGGGGAACGAGGCGGCAGCGAGAAACGATGGTTCTGCAGATTTCGTCGAGAAACAGCTTAGAACTTTTCATGACGCCACCGCCCAATGCGATAGCGTTGGGGACAAACAGGGTGACGAGGTTAGCCAAGCCCAGACCGAGATAGTAGCTCTCGCGTCGGACCGCCTGGAGCGCCCACTCGTCGCCGGCTTGCGCAAGCTCGCAGACCCTCTTCGCCGTCAGGTGGGTGCGATAAGGGTAATCCGCAGGCGCATTGTTTTCGATCCAACTGACCATCGCAGGGCCCGCCGCCAGCGACTCCCAGCAGCCCTCGAAGCCACAAGAGCAAGGTGGGCCAGAAGGATCGATGACATGGTGACCAATTTCGGGATGGGCATGGCCGACCCCACGATAGATGTGACCGTCGAGAACCACCCCGACTCCGATGCCGGTTCCGACCGTCACATAGATGAAACGAGACTGGCCGCGGCCGACGCCCCACGCTGCTTCCCCCAGGGCGGCCGCATCGGCATCGTTCTCCATCGCGACCGGAAGCTCGAAAATTCGCTCCAGATCCTTAACCGGGTTCTCCCCCCGCCAGCCGGGAAAAAAGTTGACGTCACCGAACTCGCCGGTCAACGGGTACACGGGCCCGGTGGAGCCGATCCCGATACCGAGGATTCTTGTGCCCGCTCGGGCCTCCGCTTCGCGCAACAGGCTCACGATACGATCCAGGGCGCTCGAGTATCCGGCCTCAGGATGGGTTCCGCATTCGCGGCGGGACAACAAGCGCCCGGTCGCGTCAACCACGCCGACCGCGATCTTCGTGCCGCCTATGTCCACTGCACCGATCATCGTCTTCCTGCCGTACCTTGCAGGCCACCTCGGATTACTGTTTCCACTCGACGATCACGGCTTCGTACGGGTCGAGGTCCATTCTCCAGCTCGATGCCTCTACGGCCAGCGATGTCATCCCCTGGGGAGAGATTCGGGTAAGCGCGTGCATGGTCAGCGTGCTGGAGATGGTCACGCTTCGAGGCTGCGCGCTGTGACTGACAATGACCGCGTATCCCCGCCGATCACCGTTCAGGGCAGAGACCTCAACTGCCGGCTCGTTGCTCCGAAACTGCGGCTTCACGCCCGCCCAGTCGCGAAAAGCCTGGTAAATCCGGTGCGTGTTTTCGGGTTTATCGAACGCTGAGGGCACATCGGCCAGGTAATGCTCGATCGGATACGCGCTCAGCAAGGTTTTGCCCGATCCGAGCGCATTAGCCACCAAGGCGGGATGCCCATCCTGGTCTACGGCAATAACTTTCCCCGCCCCCACCTCAAGTAGAGCGCCCCAGGATTCGATGTTTGCACTCGGCACGGCGTAGTGGAAGGTGTCGCCCGGCTTCAGATCGCCAAATGGTGCCACGATCTTCAAAGTAACTTCCGAGCTCGGAGCCCGATCCACCAGCCGAGCTCCGAACAAGGGAGCCATCTCGGGAATCGCTCCGTCAGCAGCAACGGAGGCATAGAGAAAGCCGCCTCCTTCCACGTACTTCCTGGCTTTCTCATAGAAATCTGCATACACATGAGCCAGAAAGACATCGCCAGTGCCGGTAATCGGCGACGGCAGGAACAACATGGGACGCTTCGCCCAGTCCGCATACTCCCGGGGGAAGTCTGCTTTCAGCTGGGCGCGGCGCGCCAATACAAAAGCGGTAAGAGCGGAGCTCATCAGCCAGCGGTTCACGCCGCGTACATCCGGCTGCGGACGACCCGGCACCGCATCGCCGTCCATCATGGATACGTAAGGAGTGAACTCGGGGCCCGTCAGGCCGAAGTGGGAAAAGTCGCCATGCGGTTTTGCCCATTCCTCTGGGATGACAATGCCGATGTCGGCGGGTGCCGGAGCGATACCGTCGAGATCAAGCTGGCGAACAATCTGAGAGATCTTTTTGAACTCCCGGGCCAGGGGTTTGTCCTGTCGGTCCCAGGTGGTCATACCCCATCCGGTCTCCTGCGGAGTACGCAGGTAGGGCACCTTATGAAACTGCTCCGGCGAGGCATCGGTGTAGCACCAGAGATCCACGCCGATGCTTCCCGCCCCGATGCCGGAATAGATCTGGGCACGATCGTATGCCGCGATACGCTCCGGAGAAAACTGGGCGGTGGAAGCGCCCATTTCGTGAATCATCACCGGCCGGCCGGCGCCCTGAGAAAGCGTGATCTCAAACGCTGCCCCGTAGGTTCCTCGTGCGGACAGCAGCGCGTCCGGAAACAAGTCCGGAGCATAGAGGGTGAAGGGATGGACGCTGAAGAAGTCGACAAACTTGGCGATGTCGTCCGCGCGAAATGGGCCGTGGCTCATTTCTTCGCCGCTGGTGCCGACCACGATGGGATGGAGCTTGTCATACTGGCGAATGCCGTCCGCGATCAGGCGAGTCCAGTTGATTGCCATGGCATCCGTTGTGGCTTCTCCCGGGACAATCCAGAACGGAGGCTCGTCGGTCAGATCCCAGGCGAGGATTGCGCTTTCCTTGGCGTAGCGGCGGCCGAATTCGGTGGCGAGATTGCTTTCCAAGCGCAACATTTCCGGATCCGCATGCGGATGGCGTCCGTGTCGCCAAGGAACATCCCAGTAGGCTTCCCCAACTTCTCCACCGATAAACAGGCTGGGATGGAGATAGATCTGGTACTTATGCGCCAGGGACACAAGGGAATCAAGCTGCTGAAAAGCCAGCGGATTGTAATCGCCGGGCCGGGGCTCAAACCACGCCCACAGCATGTCGAGGCGCACCATGTTGTAGCCGAGTTCCTGCATCTTGGCGAAGTCGGCTTCGATGTCCCTGAGATCCCACTGCACCGGCCATTGCATGGCCGCTTTGGCCGGCACCCAATGCGCACCTACGGGCAGGAAGCGTTTGCCGTCGCGGACGAAGTAGGTACCGTCGAGATGAATCTCGGGCAAGCGCCGTTCCGCCGGCTTCTCCCCGGTCTTCGCGCCCTGGGTTTGGCAACTGACGGGAGCTTTCTTGCCTGCCAGTGGCCGCCCGAGTTGCACGAGCAGCAACAGCATGACGGCGGTTGCCGTCCTGAACTTCCAGCGCGCTGCGTTCTGCATCAGGCCTCCAGGAACGGTTGGAGCAGAGCAACCACCAAACGCGATGCCCCTGGTGAGGGATGGGATCATTCCCTCGAGCCCGCGCCTTACCCCGAAGGTTACGTGTCGCCCTCCTAGAATGCGAACTTGAGGGCAAATTGAATTTGGCGCGAACTGTGGACCGTGCTCGAGATCGAGCCGGCACCGGGCGTATCCACCAAAAAATTCGGGTCACCAAACTGAGGCGTATTGAAAAGGTTGAAAAACTCGGCACGGAACTGCAGGCTCTTCGATTCACTGAAGTTAAAGTCCTTAAATAGCGAGAAGTCCACGTTGTACTGTGCCGGGCCTCGCAGAATTCCCCGTCGTGCATTTCCGAATTGAGTTGCAGACTGCTGTCCCGAAGCTAACGGGGGCAGGGTAAAGGCCGCCGGATTGAACCAGCACAGGATGGACTGCTGGTTGGAAGGGCATCCCCCGGGACCGCCGGCAAAACCTACCGTCGTGGCATTGGAAAAGTCGTACGGGTCGCCGATGATATCCGGCCGCGGACCGCCGGAGCCTGTGTTGGTGGGATCGAAGGACAAATAGGGCGTAAAGGATCGGCCGGAATAAAGCGCGACGATTCCGTTGACTTGCCAGCCTTCGCTAAGCCAGTGCGCCCGACCGCTGCTCACCAGCCAGCGCTGCTTGGGCCCGAACGGCAGGCTGTAGGACCAGGCCGAGGTGAACTGATGGCGATAATCGGGTTCGACATTCCCGCGCTCGGCTTGCATGTTGTGCGTGTCCTGAGGTTCGAGCGACGTACCCACCGTTTCGTTCTCAGCCGATTGACCGATGCTGTGCTGCCAGGTGTAGGCGTTGAGCATGCTCCAGTTAGCCGAGAATCGTTTTTCGAATCTCACCTGCAGCCCATGAGTGATCGAGCTGATGTCATGCCCTTCGGTGCGAATCGCGGCAATCCCCGGAACGGTGCCGTAGTAAGGCCGCCCGAAGTTGCTCGGCGGACCGGTCGCACACGTGGTGGGGTTGTAGGGTGCCGGACAGAAGTTCGCGTCGGCAGGGTGCACCGGCTGATTGAGGTCTCTCAGATAAGAAAGGTGCACGCCATGAGTTCCCACGTAGGCCAACTGAAGCACCGCGTCCTTCATCAGCTGGTGCTCCAGGTTCAAGTTCCACTCTTCTATGTAAGTGGTCGCATTGTTAAAGAAAAAGGCACTGGCGCGCCCGCTGGGCTGTGCCAGCGTCGGAAAAGGCAATGCCGTAGGGAACCCCTGGGAGAGGGTCATCGCTGGCGTCGTCGAAGATGTCGGCACCAGGATGGGCTGGCTGCCAAACAGTCCGGTGGGGTTGAACGCGAGTTCGGCGTCGTTCTGGTTCGCCTGCTGGTCATAAAAGATCCCAAACCCGCCGCGCAAAACCGTGTTGCGGTCATCCCAGGGCGTATAGGCGAACCCGAACCGGGGTGCCAGATTGTGGAGGTTGAGTTCTACGTTGCCGGAGCGGCTGACGCCCGGCATTCCCGGCGCAACAAATAGGCCTGTGGCAAAATCGAAGTTGGCTAGCCGGTCATGTTGCTCCACCATAGGCGTGAAGATGTCATAGCGCAGACCCATGTTCAAGGTGAGTCGCGAAGACACCCGGTAGTCATCCATGAAATAGGCGCTGATCTCCCACCAGCTCATGCCGAACGCGCCCTTTTGTCCGTCCCGAAAGGCATCCTGTACATAACCAATGGCCAGGTCGGCCACCGAATCGCCGGTGAATTGCCCGGTGAAAGTCAAATCGCCGCGCGGATTCTGGGTCTGGAAGAACCCGTGTTGACGGAGACGGAGATCACCGCCCAGCTTGAAAACGTGTCTGCCATGGCTGATGTTGAGCGAATCCAGCAATTGGTAGTTGTTCTCCCGTAGGTTCTCGGGAAACCAATCCTGGTTGCCTACGCTACTGAGCCGAGAAATAACGAAGTTGGGCAATCCGCCCGTCGCCGGATCGTCAGGAAGGTTGATTCCCGGAATTCCCACCTGCTGTGCAATGGGCTGACCATAGAAAAAGGGGATGGCGTTCACCACGTATCGCGTATAGCCAATCTTCAGCTCATTCATCTGGTTCCGGGAAAAGGTGTGGACGTCACTTATGCCCGCGGCCAGGGCTTTGTTGCTGATATTTCCCGAGAAGGTCCCCCCGCCCGCCAGCCCGGGGAATGGATCAGGACGCGTAGCGTCCACGTTGCCGTAGCTGAAGGTTGCAAACAAGCTGTTGCGTACCCCCAGCTGATGATCCAGTCGCGCGTCGAACGAGTCTTGATTGTTCTTCAGCACCGGATTGTAAAGGAAGTTGTTCACCATGCCGGCCCCCGGCCGGTTTGAGGAGGGGTAGAGGTTTAGAACGTTTACCCCGGCGGGATCCAGGCACGCGCCACCCGTCGGGCTGGGACAGGCCGGAATCTGGTTGTTCAGAAAGGGCTGGCCAGTGACCGGATCCGTAAGCTGGGTTGTGGGCAGCAGATCGGAAAAGTCTCCGGAGCGCTCTGCCGGCGAAGGCACGGTGGAGATGTCCGTTTGCGACTGCCGAATCCGCGTCCCCTGATAATCCAGGAAGAAGAAGGTCTTGTCCTTCGCGATGGGGCCGCCAAATGTTCCTCCGAACTGGTTCTGCTTATACGGCGGAATGGGCAGCGTGGGGTCATCAAAATAATTCTTCGCATCGAAGGCTGAATTGCGCAGAAACTCGTACACGCTCCCGTGAAAACGGTTGGTGCCGGACTTCAACACCACGTTGACCACTGCGCCTCCCCGGCCGATGTCCGCCCCAAAATTGTTGGTTTGCACCTTGAATTCTTGGATGGCATCTACGGCAGGCTGGATGACCTCGAAGCCGATCTGCTGCTCGTTGTTGTCGAAGCCGTTCAGCAGAAAGTTGTTGTTGGTCGCCATCAACCCGTTGGCCTGGATGGCGCCATTGCCACGTTCGTCCTCCGGGATATCTCCCTGCTGCACAATGCCAGCGGGTCCCTGGTTAACGCCCGGACTGAGGTAAGCCAGCTGGATGAAGTTCCGGCCGTTAAGCGGTAGATTGTTCACTCTGCTCTCTTCAATCACCTGGCCGAGAGACGATGTCTGTGATTCCACCAGCGGTTCGGCCGCCGTGACCGCGACCGTTTCATGGAACGAGCCGACCGCCAGCGTGATGTCCACGCGAATCACCTGGTTCACGTCCAGCTTGAATGGGGTCTGCAATGCCTTCTTGAAACCTTCTTTCTCGACGCTGACGGTGTAAGTGCCCGGCTTCAATTCGGGCACCACGTAGTCGCCAGTGCTGTCGCTTGCCACCTGGCGGATGAGGTTGGTCTCGCTATTGGTGACCGCCACCGAAGCAGCCGCCACTGCCGCACCGCTGGGATCGCGAACGGTACCGACCACTTTGCCCGACTCCACCTGGCCCGGCAGGGGAAGCGGAATCAGGAGGATGGCGATGGCGGTGGCAATCGCCATCCTGGAATAAGAGAATCTCGGGTTGGCCCACGGTTTCATACCAGTGCTCCACGGCGGAATTGCTATCGCGGCACCATGAAAACCGCATATGCGCATATGGTGTCAAGCTTTAAATGGTCGAAAGAGGGCGGGATCGTACGGCCGTTGCTAGCCAAGTTTCATTCCTATCAAGTGGATAGCAACTGTTCCCGATCCGGGAAACCATCTCGATCCGCGGCCGGCGAGATGCCTCGCCAAGGACCTGTATACGTTGTATACTATGCACAAAGGTTAAGATCATGGTGCATGTCCCAGCGCAAAATGCCATCCCTCCCGCCCAATTGGGACTGTCTCTCAATCACGGCAGCTTCGTGCCCTACTACGAGCAGATCGTCGACCAGGTGCGCGCCCTGATCAAGAACAACACCCTCACCCAGGGCCGAACCTTCTGCTCGGAGGGCGAGGTCGCCCGTTTCCTTGATGTCAGTAAGATGCCCGTGCGGCAGGCCTTCCAGAAGCTCAAAGCGGAAGGCCTGCTGATCATCGCCAAAGGCAAACGGCCGGTCATCGGCTCCGGCCGTGTCCCCTGGGATTTCCAGCAATTGCGAGGATTCAGTGAAGAGATGCGCCGCCGCGGCCTAACCCCCTCGGCCAAGGTACTCGCCCTTGAGATCGAGGAACCAGATCCGGAAACCGCTCAGGCACTCAAGCTCACCTCGGGAGAGCGTATCTACCGCCTGAAGCGCCTACGCTTTGTAAACCGCAAGCCCGTGGCCGTGGTGACCAGCCACCTGCCAGCCCGCATCTTTGCCGGAATCGACAAGCAGAACCTGGAGAAGCAGTCGCTCTACTACGTCTTTGAGACCGTGTACCAGCGCAAGCTCCACTGGGCGGAAGAGGTCATCGGAGCGGTCGCGGCGGGTGAAGAAGAAGCTCGCGTGCTTCAGACTTCGGCGGGCAGCCCGCTGCTCTTGATTAAGGAAACCACCTACGACGTGCTGCAGGTTCCCATCGAATACAGCGTGTCGCTGCTGCGCGGAGACCGCTACACCGCTTCGGTAGTCTCGGTGCGCAAATCCGGCCAGGCAGGCTCCCGTTAGGCTCCAGCCCTTCCCGTCGGGGTGCCAGTAAGGCCCTCGCCTGTGAGCCGCCTAGAAGACCGCCAGCAATGCGAATCTTGCGGTTAACCATGTGTTGATCACCCAATTGATTTTCAACCGGGCTTAGCGAAGTGAGTTGAATTTCATTTTCAAGATGGCCGGGTGGTATGCTGAGCGGGCCGAGGCCCCGGCAACCATGCTGCAAAAACGCATCGATGATCAGCCCTCGATCTCACCCGCCATGGTCCGGGAGGCACAAGAGATCCTGCACCGCCACCTCAAGCGCGTAGGGCTGAAGCAGACCGCGCAGCGCGACACTATCCTGCGTACCTTCCTGGAAACGCGCGAGCATCTTTCCACCGACGAATTGCTGCGCCTGGTGAAGAAGAAGGATGCCAAGATCGGCTATACCACCGTCTACCGCACGCTGAAGCTGCTGGCCGAATGCGGGCTGGCCAGCGAAGTGGCTTTCCATGACGGGATCGCGCGCTACGAGCACCAGTACAACCGCCGCAGCCACCACCACATGGTCTGCACCGAGTGCGGCAGTTCGGTGGAGTTCTTCTCGGCCGAGGTGGACAAACTGGAGCAGGAGATCGGCCGCAAATACCGCTACCTTGCGACCCGGCACAGCTTCCAGATCTACGGTGTGTGCGAGAATTGCCGGCGGAGGAGTGCGGCGCACCGCCTCGTGTAGGATGAGGGCATGGCGGTTTCCTGTGCCTACTGCGGAACCAGCATGCCCGACATCTCGGGCTTCTGCCCCTCCTGCGGAAGGCCGGTTGCGCGCCAGGCCCCGCCGGGGGCGGCGACGACGGAAAATACCCGAGGCGAGCCACGGGACTATTCCCCACCGCTACAGGCGGCTGTTCCGGCGTCCGGAACACCCCCGGTTGGGCTAGGGGACCGGCTGGTCGGGGCGTTGGCCTACTTCAGTCTTGTTCCGGCCCTGGTATTCCTTTTCATGAAGCCCTACCAAAGCCGGAGATTTGTGCGCTTTCACGCCTGGCAGAGCGTGTTGTTCTGGGGATTGGTTCTGGTCCTGTTGCTGCTCGGGCTGCTGGGCTCGACATTTGGTTCCTTGTTCGTGTGGTTCCTGCTGGGCGGGTTGGTTGGTTTGGCGGTGTTCTTCACCTGGGGAGTCCTGACCACCAAGGCCCTGCAGGGCGAGTGGTTCCGGCTGCCGGGGGTGGAGAGGCTGGCGGAGCCGTGGCTGAAGAGCAGGGGCTGGTTGTAAAGAAGTCACTCGAACTGGTGCCCGCAGAGTGACACCTCCCGTGAACCGCGCTGGGTGTGCTTTGCTGCCGCGTTCCGCCGCAGGCACCGCGCCCAAGCGACGAGCGTGAGGCCTTTCCTCTTCCCTTGACAGAATTCTCGCGGACAGCAATCCTGGTTACTTTTCTGTACAAGGGGACCGGCCACCCGTTGCAAGCCGTCGGCTGCGCCGGTTCTCGGGGAAGGACATCACTTGCGAATTCGGGTCTTTTATCACGACAAGTGTTTCGATGGGGCATCGTCGGCCGCCCTGTTCGCGCGCTTTTACCGGGAGCGCATCCGTAACGACGTGCAGTTCGAGTATTTTGGGCTGTTACACCGGGCCGGGGCGCTGTTTGATGAGAAGCAGTTCACCGGGGACGAAAACGCGATCGTGGACTTCAAGTATTCCAGTTCGCCCCAGATCACCTGGTGGTTCGACCATCACCAATCGGCATTCCTGAGCCCCGAGGACGCCGCCCACTTTGAGCAGGACCAAAGCAACCGCAAGTTCTACGATCCCGACTTCAAGTCCTGCACCAGCTTCATCGCCATGATCGCCGAGCAGCGCTTCGGTTTTAATGCCGCGCCCGTAGCCGACCTGGTGCATTGGACCGATATCATTGACGGCGCGCTCTATCCCGATGCGAAGACCGCAGTGGAGATGCAAGCTCCGGCGATGAAGCTGACGATGGTGATCGAATCCGCGCCAGATTCGAAATTTGTACCCCAGCTGATTCCCCTGCTGGCAGCGAAACCCCTGGGGGAGATCCTGGAAGCGCCGTTTGTGGCGCCGCTTTTGCCGCCGCTGTTGAAGCGGCATGAATTGTCGATGGGAATTCTGCGGGCCCGGACCGAGTGCAAGGACGCCACCATTTTCTTCGATGTCACCGACCATGAACTTGAGGGTTACAACAAGTTCATCCCCTACTACTTACATCCGGAGAGTGTCTACAGTGTTGGCTTAAGTAAGAGCAGCTTCCGGGTGAAGGTCTCGGTGGGGTCGAACCCCTGGGCCCCATCGGAGCCGACGGTGAATCTGGCCAAGGTCTGTGAGCGCTATGGCGGAGGCGGGCACGCGCGGGTGGGCGCGATCTCGTTCGATGTTCATCAGCACGAGGCGGCGCAACGGGCGGCCTTTGAAATCGTAGAGGAATTGCGGGGAAGCGTACGAGATCGGCTGTAGGATTCTCGCAGCGGGCATAACCTCTCTCGCCCGCGGCCAAACAGCCGACGGCGAGCAACTACCTAAACTTGTGTGCACGTCATGGGGACTCATGTCCAGCCCGATTTGGTCCCGTTGCGGGCAGAGCGCCTCGGCCGCCGCGTGGCCGCGAAGGTGCTGGTGGACGAGGCAACGTTCGAAGTACACCGCGGGGAGACCCTAGCCATCGTGGGGCCGAGCGGGTCGGGGAAAACCTCTCTGCTCCGCCTGCTGAACCGGCTGGATGAGCCGACGGCTGGGACGGTTTACGTCGACGGGACCGACTTCCGCCAGATTGCTCCGCAGGACGTACGCCGGCGAATTGGTATGGTCACGCAGCGCCCCTATCTGTTTCCTGGGACGGTGGGGGAAAACCTGCGCTTCGGTCCGCGGCAACGCGCAGTGCAACTGTCAGACGCCCAGGTGGAAGAGTTGCTGGCAGGGGTTGGGCTGGCCGGCTACGCCGGACGCGATGTGGCCAATCTCTCCGGTGGCGAAGCACAGCGGGTTTCGTTCGCCCGCACTCTGGCCAACGGACCTGAAGTATTGCTGCTGGACGAACCGACCTCCGCTCTGGACGAGGGTTCCAGGGGCGAGGTGGAGGACCTTATCGGGCGGGTTGCCCGGGAACGCGGCTTTACCTCGGTATTGGTCACGCATGACCGGGCGCAGGCCGCCCGACTGGCGAAACGCGCCTTGCTGCTCGAGGCGGGACGGATCGTGCGTAGTGGTTCAGCGGAGGAGGTGCTCAGTGCTTAAAGGATTGTTCCCCGGTCAGCTCGAACTGGGCCTGGCGCAGGCGACGGTGGCGGCACTGGCGGCGATGCTGGTGGTGCTCCTGGCGCGGCGGCGTGGCATTCACCTGGAGAAAGAGCTGGCGATCGCCATGGTGCGCGGGCTGGCGCAGATCGTCGCGGTGGGGTCGATCCTGCTGCTCCTGTTGCAGGCGCCAAATTGGACCGCTGTGGGTCTGCTGGCAGCGATGCTGCTGGCCGCGGGGGCTACCTCAGCGAAGCGGGCCAAGGGGATGCCGGAGGCCTTCCGCGTATCTACCTGCGCTATCGCGTGTGGGGCCGGGTCGGTGATCGCGCTGATGACCTGGCTGGGGGTTATCGAAACGCCGATTACGGCGCTGGTTCCGGTGGGGAGCATGCTGATTGCCAATGCCATGAATACCAACAGCTTGGCGCTCAACCGGCTGCGCTCGGAAGTGCTGGCACACGTGGGCGAGATCGAATCGGCGCTGGCGTTGGGAGCGGACGGGAAAACCAGCGTCGGCCCTTACCTGCAAAGCTCGTTTGAATCGAGCTTAATTCCGGCGATTGATTCGCTGCGCTCGCTGGGGATTGTCTGGATTCCAGGACTGATGGCGGGCATGCTGCTGTCGGGGGCGCGTCCGGTTTACGCGGCCATCTATCAGTTCGTGGTGCTGGCGATGATTTTTGCGGCCTCGGGATTGACGGCGCTGGTGAGCACTCTGCTGATGCGGTCGCGAGTAATGTCCCCGGCGGCGCAACTGATTTTGAGGCCGGGGAACTAGCAGCCTGCGTTCGGACGGCGACGGCGCTACGGACAACGCGCGGGGCAAGGGAGGCAGGGCATCTGGTTTCGCTGGCGGTGCGGATGTCCCGCTTCGACGCGGCGCGCGCTGGGCCGTCTCAGCGACGTCCGGCGCGACCTGTGAGCTAGCTCTTGTCCTCCGCCTGCCGCAGTCCGGCCTTGCAAAGGAACTCCCGGGATAGGGAAGCGAACAGGTTCTCCGAACGAAGCCTCGGGCTGGCCGACACGGCATTCGTGCCCGCCGCCACGGCCGTGAAGACATCACGATATTGCTCCGCATTGTACTGCGCCACATTGGCGGCGGATACGCCGTATGACCTTCCCTGGTGCCAGGCTTCGAGTCCGGCTCCGAGGAAGACGAAAGTCCAGCTGCCTTCTTTTTCTTTCTGCTCGATAAGTCCCTTTACCGCGTCGTGGGTCCATTCCCGCGAGGAGTTTTCCTCGCCGTCGGTCATGATCACGGTGACGATCTTGTCGACTTTGGGCCGCTCCCCATCAACCTTGCGCACCGTGATCCCGATGGCATCGTTCAGCGCCGTGTTGCCTCCCGGCTGGTACGACTTGGTGTCGAGTTTCTTGACCTGGGCCAGTGGAAGGGCTACGTCGCGATGAACGACCTGGGTATCAAACAGGGTGAGAGAGAACAAGTAGTTGACTTTCTTCTCCTCCCCCAGACCCGCGAGGTAGGCGTTGAAGCCCTCGATCACGTCGTTCAGTTTGCTGGCCATGGAACCGGACTTATCAAGAATCACGTTTACGAGCACGTCTTGCTTTCTGTCGGGTTGATTCTGGGACACGGGGAGCCTCCGGTTTGGCGGCGGTCGTTGACGGAACGTAGCGGGTTTCCAGCTTCTGCTCAAAGCCGAACGCGGCCGATACTGTGGCACTCGGGATCTTGCGGCCGCTGTACAGATCACCCAGATACTGCTTGGAGATGCCCAGATCGGCGGCGAATTCGGTGTTGGTTTTTTCTCCCTGGAGCTTTTTCATCAGGGCCAGCAGTTCGTCGACCGTCAGCGCCTTGTACGCCATAACAGCGTACACAGTACGCCAAATTGGCGTACTTGTCAAGAGGCAGGGAGGCGGCTCGAAGCGGCTGTGGTTTTTGCCCTTCGCCCTCCATGCTTGCGAGTATCATGGACCCAAGCACCTCGCTGGGGGGACGCCTGTACCATGTCGAAAAGTGAGGCCGCACCGGCCCCGCGGCACAGGGCCTTGCGGGTGGTGGCGATGGTCGAATTTGCCAAGGGCTTGCTGGTGCTCCTGGCGGGATTTGGCGTGCTCTCGCTCGTACACCGCGATGCCTGGGACGTGGCGGAAAGCTTCCTGGAATGGCTGCACGTCAGCCCGGACACCCACTACGCCCAGGTCTTCCTGAAGCTGGCCGACCAGGTGACGGACGCCAAGCTGTGGGCGGTTGCCATTGGCGCCGCGGCCTATTCGGCGCTGCGTTTTGCGGAAGCCTACGGCTTATGGCGAGAGCGGGTCTGGGCAGAGTGGCTGGCGCTGGCCAGCGGCGCGATTTACCTGCCCTTCGAAGTCTACGAGTTGACGCGGCGCTTCAACCTGGTCCGCGTCTCGGTTTTCCTGGTCAACCTGGCGGTGATCGTGTACATGGTGTTTCTGCGGCTGGAGGCACGCACCGGGATGGAGACGTCACTGGGGGCAGCGGACTGAAGCCGGACCGCAGCATGGAGCGCAATGGCCGGCAAGAGGGGTTGCCTTTGCCCCCGGCGAGAAAGATGGCAAACGAGCCCCGGCCGCATCAGGGCTCGATCTTGGTTCCCAATAGCTTGAGAAATGCAGCCAGCCACGCGGGATGTGCCGGCCAGGCCGGGCCGGTCACCAGGCTGCCGTCCACGTAGGCCTGGTCCATCGGAATCTCCACGTACTTGCCGCCCGCGGCGCGCACGTCAGGGGCGCAGGCGGGATAGCAGTTCAGGGTCTTGCCCCGCAGGACGCCGGCGGCGGCGAGAACCTGGGCGCCATGGCAGAGGGCGGCGACGGGCTTGTCGGCTTCGACGAAGTGGCGCACGATCTCGAGAACCCGCGGGTCCAGCCGGATGTATTCGGGTGCGCGGCCGCCGGGAATCAGCAGGGCGTCGTAGCCTTCGGGCTTGAGGCCGTCGAAGTCGGCGTTGAGGGTGAAATTGTGGCCCCGCTTCTCGCTGTAGGTCTGGTCACCCTCGAAATCATGGATAGCGGTACGAACCGTCTGGCCTCGGTTTTTGCCGGGACAAGCGGCATGCACCCGGTGACCCACCATGTGCAGCGCCTGGAAGGGCACCATCACCTCGTAGTCTTCCACGTAATCACCAACCAGCATGAGGATCGTCTTCTGCGGCATAAGATCTCCTACCAAGAGAGAAGGCTGAAGTCAGGATAAACCGGTTAGCAGGCCTGTGCGACGCGGGGCGCCTGCGGAACGGCGGCGAGGTCGATCCGTCCGATTCGGTCAGCTCCTTTCCGCAACATCGCGAAGCGGGTTTCGCGCTGCTGTGCACCGGCAAAGCTCGCTCGACCCAGCGGATCCTCACCCACCGGAGCGAACCGATGCGGACCGTCTGCCGGGCGGACGGGCGGCCTGCGCCGTACTCTCGCGGAGGCACTCGCTCTTGTCCATGCTCACTGATCTGAGTTTTTGCTACCCTTCCCGCATGGCCGAGCGCAAAGAACCTACCTACCTCTTCACCGAGAAGCAGGTTGCCGACAAGAGCGAGATCGCGCGGCAATTTATCGAAACCCGCGCCCGTTTGAATGGCAACGTGGAGAAAGCCGACAACTTCCTACTGAAGCGCTTCTACAACCTCGACCACAACACCTATCTGGAAGGCGCGATTCCTGCGAAATACAAGGAACTGATGGGACTGGTGGTGTCGGCCGGGCTGAGGTGCGACGACTGCATCAGCTACCACGTGATCCAGTCGTACCGCCTGGGGGCCACCCGGGAGGAGCAGCAGGAGGCGCTGAATGTCGCTCTGATCGTGGGTGGCAGCATCGTGCTTCCGCACCTGCGGCGCACCTATGAACTCTTCAGAGAATTGTACGGCTAGGCTGCGTGGCGGCCCATCACGGATCTGGCACCAGGTCCGATGCCAGCATCCCATAGACAAGCGAATCATAAAACTCACCCCACTTGTGCACGTTCTCCCGTAGCCTGCCTTCATAACGCATCCCGATCTTTTGCAAGACGCGGCCGGACGCGAGATTGTGCGCGAAGTGAGTGGCGTAGATGCGATGCACCCCGAGGACCTCGATTCCGTAGCGCGCCACGGCTCGCGCCGCCTCGGTTGCGTAGCCCTGGCCCCAGTAGGGAACGCCCAGCCAATAACCCAATTCCGCATTCCGTTCGGCCGGAGCCGGTTCGATGTGGAGGCCTATTCCGCCGCACAGTCGTCCCCCATCGAGCAAAGTAATGGCGAAACGGGTTGAGCCGCGCCCGTCAGCGGTGAGGCAAGCCTTGACGTAGTCGACCGCATCCTGTTGGCGATACGGATGCGGAATGCGCAGGGTGGTGGCGGCCACCTCGCGCGCGCCCGCCAATTGGCAGAGGTCGTTGACGTCGGCCAGCGAGTACGGGCGCAATACGAGGCGTACGGTTTGCAGCCTTGCCTGGTCCATGGGGAACGATGATAGCGGTGAGGCCGGCCAACGTTCCAGCCGCGCTGGGGAGAACCCGACCCACATGCTCACCGGTTGATCGGGTCAGCGGCGCGAGCCCGGAATTCTCCGAATGCGGCACCGGAGAAAGCCGGGGTCAGCTGCTTCAACCGTCGCTCCAGGGCTGCAGCTGGCCGGTTTGCGGCGTCTAGAACGCGTCAATGCCCGTGACGCTCTGCCCGATGATGAGGGTGTGGATGTCGTGGGTGCCCTCGTAGGTTTTCACCGACTCCAGGTTCATCAGGTGTCGCATGATGGGGTAGTCGTCCGCCACGCCATTGGCGCCCAGGATGTCGCGTGACAGGCGGGCGCATTCCAGCGCCATCCAGACGTTATTCCGCTTGGCCATCGAGATGTGCTGGTGTTCGACTTTGCTGGCGTCTTTGAGCCGTCCCACCTGCAGGACCAGCAGCTGCGCCTTGGTGATCTCGTTGATCATCCAGGTCAGCTTCTCCTGCACCAGCTGGTGCGAGGCGATGGGCTGGTCCCGGAACTGTTTGCGCAGGAGAGAGTACTGAAGCGCACAATCGTAACAGGCCATGGCGGCTCCGACCGCGCCCCAGGCAATACCGTAGCGCGCCTGGTTCAGGCACATGAGGGGGGATTTAATCCCGCCTGAGCCGGGCAGCAGATTGCACTCGGGCACGCGGACGTCCTGCAAGGACAAGCCTGAGGTGACCGAGGCTCGCAAAGACCACTTGCCGTGAATGTCTTCCGCCTTGAAACCGGGCCGGTCGGTCTCAACCAGGAAGCCGCGAATGCGGTTGTCTTCGTTCTCCACCTTGGCCCAGATGATGGCGACGTCGGCGATGGTGCCCGAGGTGATCCACATCTTCTCGCCGTTGAGGACGTACTCCTTGCCAACTTTCTGGGCGCGGGTGCGCATCCCCCCGGGGTTGGACCCGAAGTCCGGTTCGGTCAAGCCGAAGCAGCCAAGTTTCTCGCCCTTCTGCAGCGCGGGTAGCCAGGTATTTTTCTGCTCGTCGGAGCCGAAGGTGTGGATGGGATACATTACCAGCGCAGACTGCACGCTTACAAAGCTGCGCACGCCGGAGTCACCGCGCTCCAGTTCCTGCGTGACCAGTCCGTATTCGACGTTCGACATGCCGGCGCAGCCATAGCCTTGGAGCGAAGCCCCGAAAAAACCGAGTTCGGCCATGGGCTTGACCAGTTCATGCGGAAAGCGGCCGGCGCGATTGCATTCCTCGATGATGGGCACGAGGTTGTCCTCGATGAACTTGCGGGCCGTGTCGCGCACCAGCTGCTCCTCGCTGGAGAGCAGGCGGTCGAACTCGATGAAATCTACGCCGCGAAATTTGATGGCTGGCATGATGGTGCGCCTTAGACCGAGAGCTGAATCCGTGCCAAAAGCTTCTAGACTAGCAGAGGTTAGCGGTGCCCACAAAGAGCCGGGTGAGACGGAGTGGGCAGGTACCGCATTGCGCTTCGAGAAAGCTGCTCGAAGATAGCGGTGCGCCTCGGTAGGACAGTCCCATCCTCTCTCATGTAAACTAAACGTGCGAGTACAACGCACGCCCTCCGCGCCTGCACATCCTGCCGGAGATCCGGCGAGCTCCCGCAAACCCCAGGTAGAACTCCGGCCTCGAACCGGCAGCACATTCCTGTCAGGAGAAGAGAATGGCGAAGATCGCAAAGACAGCCGACCGCAAGAAGGTCATGGACACCAGCAAGAGCACCGACTGCCCCAAGTGCGGCAAGCCCACACGCATCGTGAAACGTACCAAGGACCGCGAGCGCAGCATTCCCGGCGGGATCTACATTTCGTGCTCGGCCTGTGAGTTCTACGAGAAGCTATGAAGAGCAGCGATTCGCTCTGGCCTTAGTTAGCTTGGGGGGGCGGGCATCCGTGACGAACCCCTTCCCGTGTAAAGCGCAAGCAATAACAAGAAGAGTGGCAGACGCAATTCGGGGTAACCGGGGCCCCGAGGGTCGAAGCCATGAGCCGAAACCCGGAAAGCTACGAGCGGATTGCCGCTAGGATCTCGCGGGCTTCCGCCCCGGGTTCAGCGGCTTCGGTAATGGGGCGCCCGACCACGATGTAGGTTGCGCCAGCGGCAACCGCTTCGGCAGGAGTTACCACCCGAGCCTGATCGCCGAGCCCGGCCCCGAGCGGCCGCACTCCCGGGGTGACGATGACGAAGTCGTCGCCCAAGTCCGTGCGCAGGGCGGAAGCCTCCTGCGCGGAGGCGACGAGGCCGTGGCATCCCGCCCGCAGTGCGATCGTCCCCAGACGAATTACCTGATCGACCACCGTGCCGCGCACCCCGGCATTTTCCAGGTCGCGGTCGTCGAGGCTGGTGAGAACGGTGACGCCCAGAATCATCGTGGAAGGATTGGTGTTGCGCGCGGCTTCAACGGCCGCGCGCAGCATCCTGGTGCCGCCGGAAGCGTGCACGGTGAGCATGCGCACTCCCAGCTTCGCGGCTTCGCTGACGGCAGCGCCGACGGAGTTGGGGATGTCGTGATACTTGAGATCGAGAAAGACCTCGAAACCCGACCCGATCAGTTCACGCACAATCGCCGGCCCCTCGGCCGTGTAGAGCTGGGCACCGACCTTGTAAATACGGGCGGACTCGCCCACGGCCGCGACGATCTTGCGCGCGGCGGCCGCGGACGAAACGTCCAGGGCGACAATGAGTCGCTGGCGGGAATCCGGCATTCACGGGGGAGTGTATCGCAGATTACTGGAGGGGTGCCAGGGGGCGAAGCTCGGCGATGGTTTCGGGTTCGACCAGATCCAGTCGTACCCGCTGGACTCCACGCGCCTTCATATTGAGCGCCTTGGCAGCGCTATAGGAGAGATCGATGATCCGGCCTTCGACCAGGGGACCACGATCATTGATGCGAACGATCACCGATCGACCGTTTCGCAGGTTGGTCACTTTCACCCGTGTCCCCAGGGGCAGCGTGGGATGTGCGGCGGTCAAGTCATACATATTAAAAGCCTCACCGCTGGCGGTCTCCCTCCCCTCGAACTGGCTGCCGTACCAGGAAGCGGTTCCGACCTGGTAGGGGTGCACCCCGATCCGCTTTGCCAGCAATAACCTAGAATGTCTTGCAAGCTTAGGCGGCGCAGTCTGATCGCGTGCGATCCTCGAGCTGTTTGGCCCTTGCGCTGCTCCGAGGCTGACGATAGAGCCAACAATCGCCAGTCCCTGGGCTATATATCTTCGCATTCGGTCTACCTCCCATACCCAAAGTGGCTCGCACCTACACCGGACCCGGAATTGGGTGATGCTACAGGGGGGGACCCAGGGCGTCAATCAGAAAAATTTGGTAGCAAGATTACCAGCTAGTTATAGATGAATCAGGTAATGTATTGTATAAATTGAGTAATCAATGGTACTGGCATGCAAATGAAAGACTTGATTGTTTATATAATAGCCAACAAGCCTCCGCTCTGGGTACCGGGAATTTTTACAACCTCAATTAATGCAATGACTTACATCACAATTCGCTAAACTCCAGCCTGTCAGCAGGATGCGGCCTCGAAATCTTCAGGCCACCATCCACAGAGAGAGCAGGGGCAGTTTTGGAGTAAAGTGCGGGCTATGGGCGACAGACCGAAGGTTGTCCTGACTATCGCGGGTTTCGACCCGTCGTCGGGAGCGGGAGTCACAGCCGACGTCAAGACAATCGCCGCCCACGGCTGCTACGGGGTGGCTTGCATCACCGCGCTAACGGTCCAATCCACATCGGGAGTCAGGCGAGTGGAACCCTGCGGAGCCGATTTGGTCGCGGAGACGCTGGCAGAACTGGCGGTCGACCTCAAGATTGCCGCGGTACGCATTGGCATGCTGGGATCGTCGAAAGTGGGCAGAGTTGTGGCAGACTTTCTTGAGCGCACCCGGTTGCCCAATGTCGTTCTCGATCCAGTTCTGCAGTCGTCATCCGGCGCGGACTTGATCGACACCGCTGGAAGCCGCCTTCTGGCCGAGCGTTTGTTGCCCCTGGCCGCCGTAGTAACGCCGAACCTGGCAGAAGCTGCGGCGCTGACCGGTCTGCCGGTTGCAAGCCTCGAGCAGATGCGCACAGCGGCGGCCCGTCTGCACGAGGCAGGAGCGGCGAACGTCGTGGTGACTGGGGGACACCTCGACAAAGCGATCGACCTACTCAGTTTTAAGACCGGACGAGGTATCGAGCAGGAGGTATTCAAGGCGGAGCGGCAGCGCTCCAACTCGACCCACGGCACCGGGTGCGCGTTTGCCACGGCTATGGCCTGCCACCTGGCGCTGGACCGCGGCCTTCCGGAAGCCGTGCTTCTCTCCAAGGCCTACGTCTCCGCCGCGATCGCAAAGGCACATCCCCTCGGGCGGGGGATCGGACCGGTTCACCACCTGTATCGCATGCAACAGCAGCGGCGGGGGACATCTCCCATCGCAGAACCCGAGCAGGTCGGGTAAAGCGGGAAGAAGCGCCGTAGCCATGTATTTGTCGAGAAGGAAAGGGGAGCAAGCTCTGACTCGGTGAAGATCGGGGGAGGGTCTTCAACCGATTTCTGTTACGGAGGGCCCGACTTACTAGTTCGCCCTAGTTCGCCGACTTCTTTAGAAGAATTCCTGCCAGGAACGCGGCACTTGCTCCCAGCAGCCACTCAATGCGCCAAAGTTGTACGGCCTGCCAATCCAATGTCGTCTGGACGGTAAAGACCAGTCCGACCAGGAACGCTCCGGCGACACAACCAAGGCCGACGATGAACGACACCAGAGCAGCGGTAGGGATCCCCAACTGCTGCTTGAGGATGTCAGCCCAGCGCTGGATATTGTGAAACTCCAGATGCCGCAACCATTTGCGGATCCGGCGCGGCCAGTGCCGAGCTGCCGAACTCTCCCGGTGTGAGGAGCGCGAAGCCCCACACACATGGCAGAAACGCGACCCGGCGATGAACTCAGTCTCGCAGCGATCACAGACTTCCACCATTTTGGATTGGACATTCGGCTCAAGCGCGGCGGGTTCAGCTGCAGGCGGACGCCAAAACTCCTGCGGCGCGTCATGAGCTACTTCCGACATTCTGAGAGACCTCCTGCCGCGTTCATGGGGCAAGCCAGGGACCAAAGTCGGGCGAGATGCAAGTAATTTGTTATGAATGTGTTACAAAAAATAAAAGGCGGCTTCGACATTCCTTCTCGGAAAGAATTCCTCAACCCCAGGCTAAAGATGCACAGCTTTGAGTAATTACTTTTTGATTCCATGGTGATCTTCAGCATCTATAGCCGAAAGGGCAAGTCGCTCCTTTTGGTTCCGCCTTTCCTGTAAAGTGGGGCATACGTGTCTCCGTTCATGAGCCGTCAGGCGTGGTTCTGCTGCTGCATGTTGGGGTGCGTCGCGGTCTTGTGCCTCGGAAGCATTGCTTCGATGCACGGGGCTGGAACCGGTACGGCAATAACGCCGGTTTCCAGTTTGGCATACCGCCCTGCCGATCCCCTGAACGCCATTGCCTTCGATCACTTCTACAACCTGGAATATGAGCGTTCCGTCGAAGATTTCCAGAAAGTGCGGACCCGGCATCCCGGGGATCCATTCGCGCTCAACCATCTCCTGGCGGCGTTGATGTACGGTGAGCTGTATCGCATGGGGGCGTTGAATACGGGCGAATATGCCCAGCAGAGTTTTCTGGCCGCTGCGCATCGTCCGGCGGACCCCGGGGTGAAAGAACAGATCAAGCAGTTGACCCGGGAGGCGGAACAGGAAGAAGAAAAACGACTGAAAGTGAATCCCAATGACCTTGACGCGCTCTATGCGCGGGGAGCGACGCGGGCACAGTTTGCTATCTACACCGCGCTGATCGAGCGCGCCTGGTTCTCGGCGCTGCGCAACGCTGTGGGCGCGCGTCACGATCACGAGCGAGTCCTCGAACTGGATCCCCGGTACACCGACGCCAAGCTGCTGGTGGGCGCAGACGATTATGTCACGGGCAGCCTGTCCTGGGGTGCCAAGCTGGCGGCGGCGCTGGTTGGGGTCACCGGTAACAAGGAGCAGGGATTGCGCGATCTCTACGAAGTTGCCAACAGCCAGGGCGAAACCAGTGTCGACGCGAAGGTTGCCCTGGTGCTGTTCCTGCGCCGGGAACACCGCTACCAGGACGCGCTGCCATTTTTACGCAGCCTGATTCAGAGCTATCCCCACAACGTTCTGTTCGCGCTGGAAGAAGGCGCCCTGCTGCGGGCGCTGGCGCGGAACGCAGAAGCCGAAGCCGTATACCGCCGCCTCTGGGACGCCGGCCGCGAGGGTAGGTATGACGGCTTGCATTACGAAAGAGCAGCCTTGCATCTGGGTGACTTGTTGCGCAGTGAGAAGGAATATGCCAAGGCGGCAGCCGCCTATGAACTGGTCGGGCAGGTAGAAACCCCCGACCCCGAAGCGCTGCAGCAGGCCAACCTTTACGCCGGCGAGATGTATGATCTGCAGCTGAAACGGGACCTAGCCGTGAGGAAGTACGATGCGGTGATTGCCACGAACGCTACCACGCCGCCGGCAGCAATCGCCCGCCGCCACCTCAGAGAGCCCTACCGGATCGACTGAACCGGACGTGGCCCACGTGAACTTTTATGCCTGATCCGGCGTATCCTCTTCTGGAGGAGGGTGGGCTCATGTACTGCAATTACTGCGGCAAGGTCATCCAGGATGATGCCAACCTCTGCGCTTACTGTGGCAAGAGGGTGGGGGCGGTGATCGCGCGCAAGCGGCTGCTGCGCCCGCGCCAGGGACGGAAGATAGCGGGAGTATGCGCGGGGCTGGCCGAATATTTCGATCTCGATACCACGCTGGTGCGGGTTCTGTGGTTGGTCGTGACCTTTTTCAGCGCGCTCGTCCCGGGTCTGATTGCCTACCTGGTGGCTTGGATCGTCATGCCGGAAGAGCCAGAGTATCTGCCGGTATCGCAAGGGCAACAGGTGACAAACCCGTAGTGGCTTTCGTTGAATGAATCGGCTGCGAAGCGGCGACGCCCAGATCGCGTACGCGGTGGCGGGAGCCGGTCCCCCGGTAGTCCTGCTGCACGCCTTTCCTGCCCATCACGCGCTGTGGCTGCCCGCCGCCCGGGCGTTGACTGCGCGTTACCGGGCGATCCTTCCCGACCTTCGGGGGCACGGCGAATCAGCGATCGGGGAGGGGCCGGCCACGATGGAAAAGCATGCTCTGGATGTAGCGTGCGTGTTGGATGATGCGGGCGTGGGCCGCGCTCTTTTTGCCGGCGTCTCCATCGGAGGCTACGTGCTGTTCGAGTTCTGGAGACGATTCCGTGAGCGCGTGGCAGGTCTGGCAATCGTGGACAGCCGCGCCCAGGCCGATACGCCCGAAGGCCGCGCCAACCGCCTGAAGGCAGCGGCTGACGTCATGGAGCACGGTCCGGAAGAATTTCTGCAGGCTCAGATCCCAAAGCTGCTGGGGCGCACGACCATGGAGACCCGTCCGGACCTCGTCGAGGGGGCCCGGCAAATGATGCAGAAGATGTCTCCGCAAGCCATCGCGCAAGTGCAGCAGGGAATGGCGGAGCGTCCGGACTCCATCCCCACCCTGAAGACCATCCATGTGCCCACGCTGATCCTGATCGGCGAGGAGGACACGCTCACGACAACCGCAGACGGCGATTTGATGCGCCAGCACCTTCCCAACTGCGAGCTGAAGGTCATTTCGCGAGCCGGGCACTACTCCCCGTGGGAGCAGCCGGAAGAAGTGGGACGGCTGATCCGTCAATTCGCCGATCGGCTCGCGTAAAGTGCTGTCGGCCTCGCTGGATGTTTCAGAGCATTCCGCTGGCGCCCAGCGTCCTCAGGTCTCGGGTGGCTGTTTGCTACAATTCTCTGGTCATGATGGATGCTTTTCTTGTACCCGAAAAAACCTTGGTCAGCACCAAAGGCGACGGTTCATCCATCGACGTAGGCGGCGCCACCAGCCGGGTATTCCTGCTCACGTTGAAGATCACAAGGATCATCGAACAGGAGTCGCTGGACCTAAGCATCTATGGCTCGTCCGATGGGGCAGCCTGGGACCCGAAGCCCATGCTTTCGTTCCCACAAAAGTTCTACCGCGGAGAACAACCTCTGCTGCTTGATCTGACCGGGCACGCCAGCGTGAAGTTCGTGCGCGCGCACTGGGAACTCAACCGCTGGGGCCGCGGTAGCGAGACACCCATGTTCGAGTTTCAGGTCACACTCCAAGAGGTACCTCCCGACGTGCTGAGAGAAGCCAGCGTTGAGGTGAAGACGACGGCGTGACCTTCCAGCGGTAAAGAAATTCCGATGTCTCATGTCGGGAGGGTTCATCCGAATATAGGAAGCGACAATGAACCCGGGCCCAGGCCTCACTGTTCGTCCCGCGCGCGGCGTTTCCGGCAGCTTGCGCCTGCCGGGAGACAAATCGATCTCTCACCGGTACGCTATGCTGGCCGCGATCGCGGAAGGGAAGTCGCGGCTGGAGAACTTCTCTACCGGCGCCGACTGCGCCAGCACGCTGGCTTGCCTGCGGACGCTGGGCGTAACCTGGGAGGGGCGCCCGGGTGCAAATCACAAGATCGAAATCGAAGGCCACGGACTGGAGCTAGCCCAGCCAGCGGCTGCACTGGACTGCGGCAACTCCGGCTCGACCATGCGGATGCTGAGCGGGATCCTGGCCGGGCAGGCATTCTGCTCCGAGTTGATGGGCGACGCGTCCCTGTCGCAACGCCCCATGGGGCGGATCATTCAGCCGCTGCGCGCCATGGGGGCGCAGATCCGGGCGGCACGGGGGGACCTTCCCCCCTTGTGCCTGTGCGGCGGTCGGCTGCGGGGGATCGACTACATGCTGCCCGTGGCCAGCGCACAGGTGAAATCCTCACTGCTCTTCGCCGGACTGTTTGCCCAGGGCGAAACCCGCGTGGAAGAGCCACTCCGCACCCGGGACCACGGCGAAGTTGCGCTGCGGGCCTTTGGCGCAGAGGTGAGCCGGCAAGGGAACGTCACTCGCATTGTGGGAGGCCAGAGGCTGCATGCCATTGAGGCGCGGGTGCCGGGCGATCTCTCAAGTGCGGCATTCTTCTTCTGCGCGGCCGCACTCTTTCCTGGCTCACAACTGGTGGTGGAAAACCTGTTGATGAATCCCACGCGTGCCCGCCTGCTGGACATTCTCATGGCCATGGGGGTGCATCTCTCCATCACACAACTCGAAGAGCGTCACGGCGAATTAGTAGGCACGGTACAGATCGCGGGCGGCCGGCTCAAAGGCGCCGAGATTGCCGGCGCGGATTCTGCGGCACTCATCGACGAGATTCCGGTTCTCGCCGCCGTCGCGCCGTTCACCGAGGAAGGAATGCGCATCCACGATGCCCAGGAACTGCGCGTGAAAGAATCCGACCGGATCCACGCCGTAGCCCTCAACCTGCGCGCCATGGGAGCGGAAGTGGAGGAGCAGGAGGACGGCTTGACCATACCCGGGAGGCAGCAGTTGCACGGCGCCCAGATCGAGTCCCTGGGCGACCACCGCATCGCTATGGCTTTTGCGATCGCCGCACTGCGGGCCCAGGGGGAAACCTATATCAACGGCGCCGAAAGCGCGGTCATCTCCTTCCCCGGCTTCTTCGAAACGCTGGAAGACCTAGTGGAGCGCTAGGCTTGCGGTGACGCCGTACCGCCGACGGTCATCTCTCCCATTGCCAGCCGGTTCGCTACCCGGTCTCTATGTGGTAAAGTACCCACTCTGCCTTGGCTAACGCATCCTGGCGGAGCCGCCACTCGTCCCGAGCACTCGGAGGAGCCCATGGCAACTGTTTACGACCTGGTAAAGGATCGCAGAGTCTATTCCATTGAAGCAGAACAGACCGTGCTCGAGGCGGCGCGCTTCATGATGGAACACAGCATCGGCGCCCTGCCCGTGTTGCGGAACGGCGAACTGGTGGGGATCTTCTCCGAGCGCGATGTCATGAACCGTGTGGTCGCGGCTGGCCGGACTCCTGGAACGACCCGAATCTCGGAAGTGATGACCCCACATCCTCGTGCGGTTGACGTGAACGAAAGCGTGGAGGAGTGCCTCTTCCTGATGAAGGAATTCGGATTCCGCCATGTGCCGATTGTCAGCGGCAAGGAGCTGAAGGGTCTGGTCTCACTGCGCGATCTCCTGCTTAAAACCATGGGCCGCGCGCAGGTGGCTTAGCATCAGACCGGGCGGGGGCGCGTTGTCGCACCCGCAGGGATCTCCTCTTTCCGGCTCTTGGAACAATTGCGAGCTTGCGGTTAAGAACCCGGTAGCTCAGTAGCCTGGGCGCTCGAAAGTGGGAGTGTGCCATGCCCGCCGGGTCTGGGCTGAGAGTGTTGAAGTTTGAAGAGGAGAGGGCAATGGCTGTGCTGGTGGTGGGTGGCGCGGGATACATAGGAAGTCACGCGGCACGTATCCTACGGCGGCATGGGTATGAGGCCCTCCTCTACGACAATCTCTCGACCGGTCATGAATTGCTGGCGAAGGGATTCGAGCTGATCATCAGCGACATCGCCGATGTCGACTGCCTCAGAAACGTTCTCAGGCGGGTCGACGCGGTCATGCATTTTGCCGCCCACGCCTACGTCGGCGAGTCGGTGGAGAATCCTCGGAAGTATTTTCGCAACAATGTCGAGGCGGCTCTGACCCTGCTGAATGCCGCCCTCGACGCGGGTGTCCGGCGGTTTATTTTCTCCTCGACTTGTGCGGTATATGGCACGCCTGCGAGGATTCCAATCACCGAGGACGTGCCACGGCAGCCCGTGAACCCCTACGGAGTCACCAAGCTGTTCCTTGAAAACGCTCTCGAGGCTTATGACCGAGCCTACGGGCTGCGCTTTGCCAGTCTCCGCTACTTCAACGCGGCGGGTGCAGACGAGAGCGGCGAGATCGGCGAACTCCACGATCCGGAAACGCATCTCATTCCGCTGGCTTTGGCTGCAACCGACGCCGAGGGCCCCGGTCTACACGTCTTTGGCTCGGATTATCCGACCGCCGACGGCACCTGTATCCGCGATTACATCCACGTCAACGATCTGGCGGAAGCTCACGTGCGAGCACTCGAGCGGATTGCTGACGGCAGCCCTTCCTTCGCCGTGAATCTTGGAACAGGGAAGGGGCACTCGGTCATGGGGGTGATCCACATGGTGGAGGAGGTCACGGGCAGAGCCGTGCGCCGCCAGGTTGCCGAGCGGCGTTCTGGCGATCCTCCAGCGCTGGTGGCCGATCCCGGCCGAGCGCAGCAACTGCTGGCGTGGACCGCGTCGCGTGACCTGCACGACATCGTCTCCACCGCATGGAAGTGGAGAGAGAGCTCGCGACTGAACGCGTATTCTCGGCGTCCGACCTGAACCCACGCAGGCCTCAAAACCCGATTCCATTTCCCCCGTACCCTCAAGCTGGCAACCAAGTCTTGTTTGCCACCAGGCGTCGGGGATAACGCTCTCCGATAACCATTCGTCATGGGCGGAAACCTTAACATCCTTTGAGCTGGCCTAAAGCGAGAGGACGGAGTACGACGGTCCGCTTGGTCCCTGCCGGCGTCTCGGCGGCACTACACCAACAGTTCAGAGCTGCTAGCAGATGACGCGGAGGCCCTTTGTGGTTGGGGCGCTAGCCATAGCGGGAGTCTGGTCATTCGTTTGGCCACGCAGAGAATCCAGTTTCTCGCGAGCTGATCGCGTTCCTCCGGCGCGAGCAGATGCGACGATTGGGCAGGTTCTTCATCGGCGGGACTCTTTTCTACTCCAAGAAGTGACAACCTGGGCCGCCAACGAAGCGGCATCTCTCGAGCGCGGTCGCGTGATTTCACTCTGTTGCCGCGAACCGATCCAGCGTGCGATAAGCACGGCTACGGTTGCGGGTTCGCGTACTCGGTTTTGGCTTCCTTCAGGAGGGGGGTGTGCTGCTTACGCGGAAAAATCATCTCTCACCTAACCGCAATAACCAATCTACTCTCAGGGAAGATCAACATCTAGGGCGTAAATTTCATTGGTTCCGATGTCGCGCAAGAGCAGAGGCGAACCGTCAGGGGTCAACCCAACCCACCACCAGCCAAAAACCCCGGTCTCCCGCAGGTCCTTCAGACTTCCCAATCGGTCGAGTTTGGCATCAGCAACGCGAAGACGACAGAGCCACCTCGCATCCCGCGCGACGGACCGAAAGTATATGTATTTTGAGTCGAGTGACCAGTTCGGATAAGCGACTCCGATCTCGCCCAGCTCAGACCACTTCCGGCCAGAAAGGTCGAAGATTCGCAGGGTGTTTGTGTCCGCTTGCAGGGCCGCAATGTAGCGCCCATCTGGAGACCAGCGAGGGGAGTAAAAGCCTTCCGAACCCGGCAAAGTGGAAATCTGGCGGGACCTCAAATCCATGATCTGAATCGTGCTCTTGGTCGAAGCGCCCGGATCAAACACCAGAGGTGCACTGCTGAAAACCAAGGAGTTGCCATCGGCCGACCAGCCAGGGTCTCCGGGCCAAGGCTTGATCTCTTCCAGGTTCCCTCCGTCGGCGGAGACCGTGTACATCGTCCAGGGCTTGCTGGTAGAGATGGCCTGGAAAGCGATACGCTTACCGTCCGGGGACCAACGCGGCAAATAGGCCACCATCGGCGGGAACGTAAGCTGAAGTTTCTCGGTTCCATCCAACTTGCTTCGCCACAGTGTACCTTCAGGTACGGCCACATATGTAACCCATTGCCTGTCTCTCGAAAAATCTAGGGTGTCGGCCGAGATGCCGGAGAGATACGGGACGAACTGGTTTGAGCTTTGATCGTAACGGACCAGTTCTCCACGCGTTTGTACGCCCACGGCGAAAAGCTTCTTGCCGTCGTAGCTCGGCTGTGGCCCCTGAAAGCTCAGCGGGCCGCTGGTCAATTGCACTGGGGTCGGATCGCGCTTTCGAAACAGTCCGGGCTTCTCCTGAATGGCCCAGAGGTCGGATCTGAAATTATGTCTAGACTGGAAGACAAAGTACTTCCCGTCACGCGTCCACGCGCCACAACATTCGGCAGGCGGCTCATTCCAGCCTGCAAGCAGAGCGTGAAGACCGGAACCGTCGCCCCTCACTTCCCAGAGCGAGGTCGCCTTCGTTTGTGGATCGGTCACCGTGAACCGCAAGTTTTGCCCGTCGGGTGACCACCGAATCCAAGAGGGTGTGCCGTTCAAGTTCACGAGCGGGCGTGAGCCAGTACCGTCGCCGTTCGCAACGTAGAGCGCGCGACCGCTGGCATACACAATCCGCTTGCCGTCGGGCAACCAGGCGGCGTCTGTGGAGGTCACATCGCTGATTCGGCGTCCCGGTCCTGAGACGGTGGGGATGACCCACAGAGGTCCTCGCCATAAGTAACCTTCGGTGCTCTGGAGCAAGAGCTTCGAACCGTCCGCAGAGATCGCAGTTAGTTGTTCAAACGCGAGCGGAGCCATATCGGGCATCGGGAGACGAGCGGCATCGCCTCCCGTTGTGGACAGCACATATGGGCCGGTTGGAGGGCCAGTAGCCGCGAAGTAAAGCCGTGAGCCATCAGTCAGGACGGGAGGATGCTTCGGCAGGCCATCATAGGTGAGCTGGGCGGAACTCAACACTCTGGGTCGGCGCAGGGGGGGCATGATCCAATAAGCGAAGAGTCCAATCACGATCATGGCTACGCCGGTTAATCCGATGAACCAATGCTTTCTTGGCGACGTCTTCCCAACTGCCGTCGCACTCGCGGCAGGGACAATCCCCGCAGGCATGACCCCAGTTGTTCCACTATCCGTATCCCGCTTCAGTCGCTGCAAATCGGTATGAATGTCCGAGGCATGCTGGTACCGCAGATTACGATCTTTCTCCAAACACTTGTTGATGGTCTCTTCCAGCCTGGGCGGCAGGTCGGGATTGAGCCGCAAGGCTGGCGTGGGCGTCCCATCCAGAATGGCTTTGAAGATCACACCTGAAGTTTCTCCACGGAAAGGCAGTGTTCCCGTTGCCATCTCGTAGAGAACCGCACCAAATGAGAACAGGTCGGTGCGCGAATCTAACTCCTTCGCTCGGACCTGCTCGGGCGACATATAGGCAATGGTGCCTACCGCAGTTCCCGGACTGGTTAGGTGCTCTTCCAGCGTCACAGTCGCTTGCGACATCGCCCCAGCACCTCCCACGTTGCTGGGGCCGGGCGTCACTTTGGCCAGCCCAAAGTCCAAAATCTTTGCGTGCCCACGCTTCGTGACAAAGATGTTGGCAGGCTTGATATCACGATGGACAATGCCTGCGGAGTGAGCCGCGTCCAGTGCATCGGCGATGTCAATCCCTAGCGATAGCACAGTTTCGAACCCCAACGGTCTACCTGCTATCCGATGTTTCAGCGTCATGCCCTCAAGAAACTCCATGACGATGAAAGACTGGCCTTCATGCTTGCCAATTTCGTGGATGGTGCAGATGTTGGGATGGTTCAGGGCTGAAGCAGCACGCGCCTCGCGGCGAAAGCGTTCCAATGCCTGCGGGTCTTGCGCTAGGTCATCGGGCAGGAATTTTAGGGCAACGAAGCGACCAAGCTCAGTGTCCTCAGCTTTGTACACCACACCCATGCCCCCGCCGCCCAGCTTCTCACGGATGCGGTAGTGCGAGATGGTTTGGCCGATCACCGGTAGAGTGCCTTTTCCGTATGGGACGAAAATCGTAGGCCGCCGCCAAAAGCAAGCCAAACCGAGAAAAAATCGGGTGAGGGCTAACGCTTGGCGCGGAAGGCCGCCACCGCATCATCGTCGCTCTCATACGACTTGAACACGGTATCTAGTCTCGTCCGCCGAAGCAAGTCCGCCACGCGCGGCAACGGGCGCACCAGCTTGATCTCGCCATGCTGGTTTCGAGTCGAGGCAAGCGTTCCCACCAGCGTGCCTAAGCCCCCGCTGTCGATATACTCAATTCCGCTCAGGTTCACGACAATCTGGTTGGTGCCGAAGAGGATGTTCTTGATTCTCTCGCGGAAGGCCGCGGCCTCATCGCCATACACAATACGTCCGCGGCAGTGCAGAATGAGCACGTCGCCCGAAACGTGTGTCTCCATCTTCAGTGGCATTTGAGGAACGCGCGATGGCAGGGTATGGTAGGACACCACTTAGGGCGAGTCAATCCAGCCCTGAGGTAAGGTCCGAAGTGTGCCGCCATTGTGTCGAGTATTTCAATCTGCCCTGAGTGTTGGCTCGCGCCTTTCTTGGCGCTGTCCGCAAAAGGGAATGTTCAGTCGCAAAGGGTCGGGCACCCCCCGTCCATTCGGCTTAGTGGCTCTTGTGCGGGCGCACCAGGGGGCTATGTAAGCGGGTATGGAGCGGGCTTAGAAGCGGCTTCTGAGGCTACTGCAACTTCGCGTACTCCGTCTTGGCTTGTTTCAAGATTGGGACATCCGGATCGGCGTCCTTCCACGAGGCGAAGAAGTCCTGGTAGGCGGTGCGCGAGCCCGCATTGTCATGCTGCGCCGCCAGAGCGCGTGCCAGTCCAAGTTGCGCCAGCGGATAGTAGCCGCTGAACGGCCACTGGCCTTGCCTCGCCAGAAATTTACGGAACTCCGCCGCCGCGTGCGCTGCATCGCCAGCCGCCAGATAGGCGTTGCCCCGCACCACGTGCGTGGTGAAATAAACTCCTTCTTCATATTGCTGCGCGCCAGACAAGGTTTGAATGGCGGCCACCACCTTCCCGTGACGCATTTGCAAGCGCGCCTCAACGCGCGGGCCCACTACTTTCTGCACGAGTGTGTCATCCGGCCGCCCCTTGCGCGCCTCCGCGATCAGCGCTTCCGCCTTCTGCTCCAGTCCCGCAGCAGCAGCCACATCCGCCACATTGGACAGAAATAACGAGTCGCGTGACAATGCGACCGCCGCGTCAAGGTCCTCTGCGGCGCGCGCCGAGTATCCGAACTCCGCTTCCGCCACCGCTTCCAGCATCAATTGGTTGGCCGCGGAATCGGCCATGCCCAAGCTCTTGGCTTTCTCTGCGGCTCGCGTCCTCAACTCGCGCATTTGCCCGACCTGGCCCAATGCCGTTGCGTGAGCGGCCTGCTGTCCCAGAGCTCCGAGCTCACCCTGCGGACTGGTCTTCGCCTGTTCCTGCAGGCGGGCTGCTGTCGCGTTGTCGCCCTTGAACAGTGCCGCTGCCGCCAGAGCCAAGGAAAGGGCCGAGCTTTTTATGTTTCGCTGGACTGCCTGCGCGAGGAGTGCATCCGCATTGTCCATCTTGCCCAGTGCACGGTAATAGCTTGCTCCCCCGGTGTAGCAGTTCAACGTGTCCGGCTCAATCTGGATTGACTCCAGACAGTTCTCAATCGCTTTTTCAAACTGCCCAATCAACCCATAATCCACCGCCACATTGGTCCGCGAAACGGAGTCGCGCGGATAGGTCTGCTTCATTAGCTCCCAGCCTTGAATCGATTTCTCAACATCTCCTAGCTGTAGGTAATAGTAGGCATTGATGTAGAGCCGCTCATACTCGCTGGTGCGATCTCGCAATTCGAACGCCTTCGCTACCTCTGTCGCCCGCAGCGTGAATTGTGACGTATTTCCGGCGACCACTGCCAGCCGCAAATGCGCCAGCGCGAAGTTTGGGTCCAGCTCGATCGCGCGCTGGTAAAACGGCACGGACTGAATGTCTTCCAGCTTGTTGTGCAGCTGGTCGCCGAGCGTGAAGGCTTTCAGCGCTTCGAGCGAAGACGTCGTTGCCTGGTCCAGCGGCTTGTCGAACTGTTGCACCGACGCGAGTGATTCGCCCAGCGCTTCACGCAGCTTGGTCGCTGCCGTCCCCAGCGATCCAAGAACCGCATCTTTTCCCGACGCTTGCACCTGCGCCTGCTCCAGCGAGTCGCCTGTCGATCCGTTCAGCGCCTCGAGCGTAATCAGATACTGGCTTCCCACCAGGGCTATCGACCCCGTCAGCAACGCTTTGATTCCGTCACGCTGGCAAATCTCACGGCCAATGTTTTTCGTAATCGCGTCATCCGGCGAGCGCCCCATGAACTTCAACGTCTTCTGCACCTGCTGATCGGAGACTACGTTCAGAAACGGAGACTGCTGCAAGTCAACCGTAAGGGCCTTCTTCAAAGTTCCGTCGAAGACCGGGTCGCCGGTGGTGTTGACGAAATCTGTGACAAGGATGGAATCCTTCTCGCCAATCGCGTGGGGCCGTTGGTGGTAGAAGAGGAATGCCACGGCGGCAACGATGCAAACCAGCGCCCCCAGACCGGCATACAGAGTCCACTTCGGACGCGGAACCTGTGTTGCAACGGAGGCGGAACTGGCCGCAGCTGGATGCGCGCCACTCGAGACCGCCGGGAGTGTACCGCTACTCGCGGCGGCAACCGCAGGAACACTGCCTGCAGATGCGACCCTTGGCGCGGATCCGCTGGAGCCTGCCGGAGGCAGCTCGCCCACTTCTAAAGTCGAGGTCCGTCCCGACTGCGATTCGCGGAGCACACGCTTCAGGTCGGCGCGCATATCGGCGGCATTCTGGTAGCGCAGCTCACGGTCTTTGTCGAGGGCCTTATTGATGATCTCTTCGAGCTTCGGCGGGATGTCGGGATTGAACCGAGTGGGGGGAGCCGGAGCGCGCTCGATGATCGCATGAAAAATGACGGCCGATGTGTCTCCGCGGAAGGCCACAACGCCGGTCGCCATTTCGTACAGGACGGCGCCAAAAGAGAACAGATCCGTACGGCGATCCAGCTCTTTCCCCTTGGCCTGTTCGGGAGACATGTATGCCACAGTGCCTACGGTCGAGCCTGGACTGGTGAGGAATGCTTCGTCCACTAGCGTCGCGGTCGCCGCCCCGGTCTGGTCCACGCGGCTGCCTCGCGGCGACACTTTGGCCAAGCCGAAGTCGAGAATCTTGCCGTGGCCGCGGTCGGTGACAAAGATGTTTGCGGGTTTGATGTCGCGATGGATGATACCTTTGGCGTGAGCGGCGTCGAGGGCGTCGGCGATCTCGATGGCGAGCGGAAGCAGGACGTCGAGCTCCATGGGCCGCACACCGATCTGATGCTTCAGCGTGGTCCCTTCGAGGTATTCCATCGCGATGAAAGCTTTGCCGTCTTCTTCGCCGATGTCGTGAATCGTGCAGATGTTGGGATGGTTTAGGGCGGATGCGGCTTGCGCTTCGCGCTCGAAACGGCTCAGCGCCTGCGGATCTTGGGCGACTTCATCGGGCAAGAACTTCAGAGCGACGAAGCGGTGGAGGCGGGTGTCCTCGGCCTTGTAGACGACACCCATGCCGCCGCCCCCGAGCTTTTCCAGGATGCGGTAGTGCGAGATTGTCTGGCCGATCATTGGGCTGAAATCTTAGGACCGGAGGTACGGCAAGTCAATGAAAGGATAGAAATTGATCCGCGCGCCCGGAGTCAGTTGACGATAAATCGCGATTGCACGTGCGCCGTGAAAAGGCACTGGTCCACTGCGGGTGAAAGTCCCGCCCGGGAACTGGGTTCGCTCCACCCGGAAGCAATCGGAGCGGCGGTGGAGGAAACGAAGCCGTCGGAGCCTCCGGTGTAGAGGGTCGCTTAGGCGACTTGGCGAGCATGCAGGCCGTAACGTGAAGTGAACGCTGAGCAGGCCTCGAAACGATTAACGCAGGAGCCCTCCCCCCGTGTAATGTGGGCGGGCCGCCGCTGATGGGACAGTACGAGCGAACGAGTTCCGCCGGGGTAATGGCGACGGCATGTAGGCAAAGTTGACCACCAGCAACACGGGAAGCCCCAGCGGTGATCGCAGAGCGATCAACCGGCACCTCGTGAGAGACAGGCCGGGCTGTTTGGGGTGACGGAGAGGCCCGTAATACTGATGAAGCCGGGTAATGCCGGTGGAGGGAAGGGGCCTCAGTTGAAAGGAAACGCAAGAAGCGACGAAGGCGGAGGGATTGGTGTCGAACCTAACAACCCCAGCAAGCGTTCTGAAGTTGCAGACGGCGTTGCACGACAAAGCGAAGGAATCGCCCAACTTACGCTTCCATGCTCTGTACGACAAGGTGTATCGCAAGGACGTTCTGGCATTTGCTTACGCGTGCTGCAAAGCCAATGGCGGAGCGGCAGGCGGGGACAATCAGACGTTCGAAGACATCGAGACGTACGGAGTAGAGCGTTAGCTGGACGAACTGGCGCAAGAGCTGAAGAGCCGAACCTATCAACCACTTCCTGTGCGGCGAGTCTATATACCGAAGCCGGACGGGAAACAGCGGCCGCTAGGAGTACCCGCTATCCGGGACCGGACAGCGGAAAGAGTAATCTGTACATGCGTCGGTTCGTGCTCGGCTGGAAGAAGTTGGGGCACGAGAAGCGTCTGAAAGCGTACATCCTGAATTATGCTGATGACCTCGTGATCTGTTGTCGTGACAAGGCCACCGAGGCTTTAGTCTGCGCCCGAGATCTCGAGGGCGTGGTGGCGAAGTGGAAGCGGGGGCGCTACATGGAGGGCGAGCGGACCAGCTGGATCAAGATCAAGAACCGCGAGTACAGCCAGAGCATCGGGCGGGAGAAGCTCTGGTCGTGAAGCGGGCGGGGTAACGGAAGGCAGCTGACCTGTTACGAAGTAGCCCACGGCCTCAGATCTGTGCCTCCTATGGCCGGTTGGCGCCCATTGAGCGACGCAATCTTTTCCCGGAGGCGTCTCTTGAGCTTTTCAAGCCGTTGCGATTCACTCCCTCGATCGCGACGGAGGCCCCTGAGCAGAATTTCGTGCGACCCTTTCTCAGGTTTGCGAAGTTCCATGACTGGCCCCTGGGCTGGAATTTCCGGAAACCTTAGCATTGGGTTTCGGAGGGAGTCAATCCGGTCCGCGAGGTTGAACGTCGATCAGATCGCGCTTCAGGGGTCTTCGCCGAGACTCAACTTTTCTGAAACTACCCGAAACCGTCTTTTTCGTGAGCGGTGAAAAATTAACGGACTTGATTGTTGCAGGGCAACGACATGGACGCCACTACGAGGTAATGTTATAGGCTCCGTCCGTTGCTGCGGGGGTGCGTGTAGGTCACGTTGCTACTCCAGGACAGCGCGGGCTATGTAAATCCAGTTGTGCGGGATTC
>Ga0187780_10000124_pt1 | contig 61017 bp, 65 predicted proteins | sample 1015_Q2_SP10_20__FD_132429 | JGI IMG/M metagenome (GOLD analysis project Ga0187780, IMG submission 132429) | Tropical peat soil microbial communities from peatlands in Department of Meta, Colombia - 1015_Q2_SP10_20_MG | ecosystem: Environmental > Terrestrial > Soil > Wetlands > Peat | place...
CAGCGACACCAACATCGCGGTGCTGCCGATCGGCTACGGCGACGGCTGGCGGCGCGGACTGTCCAACAACGCGGACGTGCTGATCGGCGGGCATCGCCACCCGCTGGTGGGCACCGTGAGCATGGACAGCATCACTGTCGACGTTGGCTCGGAAGCGGACGCTGAGCAACTGCGAGGCAAGCGCGCGGTGCTGATCGGCATCCAGGGCAGCGAGCGGATCACCGCAGAGGAGGTCGCCCGGCGCCTTGAGACGATCAACTACGAGATCACGTGTGCGCTCACGCCGCGGGTGGCGCGGGTCTATCACCGCGACGGTTCGCCGCTCGACTCAGCCGCGCCGTGAACGCGGGTCTGGACGCCGCCCGCGCGGGCTTGCAAGGCGCGAGCGCATGGCTCGTGGGCGGCGCTGTGCGGGATCGACTGCTCGAGCGCCCGACCGCCGACGTGGATGTGGCTGTCGCCGAGGATCCAGCGCGAGCCGCACGCGCGATCGCGCGCTCGGCCGGCGGCGCCGCGTGCTTCGCGCTCTCAGAGGACTTCGGCTCGTGGCGGGTCGTCGCGCGCAGCGGCGCGTGGCAGGTCGACGTGGAGCCGTTGCGTGGGCAGAGCATCGAGGAGGACCTCGCGCTGCGCGATTTCACGATCAACGCGATCGCGCAGCCGATCGCCGGAGGTGCGCCGATCGATCCGCTGGGCGGCATCGGGGACCTGCGCGCGCGGCGTCTGCGTATGGTCGCACCGGCTGCGTTCGCTGCCGATCCGCTGCGGGTGCTGCGCATGGTGCGCCTCGCGATCGAGCTCGACCTGCAGGCCGAGGCCGAGACGGTGCGTTGCGCGAGCGAGCACGCAGACGCGCTGCGCGTGGTCTCGGGCGAGCGCGTGTTCATGGAGCTGCGACGGATCATCGCCGCGCCACGGGCGCGCGCGGGCGTCGAAATGATGGCCGCGGTGGGAGCGGGTGCGGTCGTGCTGCCCGAGCTCGAGGCGCTGCGCGGCGTGCAGCAGAGCCGCTTTCATCACCTGGACGTCTATGGGCACACACTCGAGGCGCTCGACCGAGCGGTCGAGCTGACCGCTGACAGCAACGCCGGCGCCCCAAAGCTCCAGGCGGGCGCCGGCGCCCCAGAGCTCCAAGCATGCATCGACGGCAGCCGCGAGCAGGTGCGGGCGCTGCTGGCGGAGCCGCTCGCGGACGAGCTGACGCGCGGCGACGCTCTGCGTTGGGGCGCTCTGCTGCACGACGCCGGCAAGCCGCTCACGCGCGAGATCCGCGAGCACGACGGACGCGTGACGTTTCTCGGCCACGACGTCGTGGGCGCCGAGCTCGCGCGCAAGGTGCTGGCGCGGCTGCGCGCGAGCGAGCGGCTGCGCGCGCACGTGGCGGCGCTGACTCGTCACCACCTGCGCCTTGGCTTCCTCGTACACGAGCCCCAGCCGCTTGCGCGCAGGACCGTGTTCGCGTACATGCGCACCTGTGCGCCCGTCGAGGCGGACGTCACGCTGCTGTCGATCGCCGACCGCTTGGCCACCCGCGGAGACCGCGCGCGAGAGTCGATCGAGGCGCACCTGGCGCTCGCGCGCGCGCTGCTTGCAGACGCGCTGCGCTGGCACGCGCATGGGCCGCCGCGGCCGCTGCTGCGCGGTGACGAGCTGGCCGGCGAGCTGGGCATCACCCCGGGGCCACGTCTTGGGGAGCTGCTCGAGGAGCTCACTGCGGCCCAGTATGCGGGCGAGATCGAAACGCGCGAGCAGGCGATCGACCACGCGCGGCGGTCGATCGCGACGGCTTGACGTAGGATCTGCGCCGGATGGCCGACCCGGACTGCATCTTCTGCAAGATCGTCGCCGGCGAGCTGCCGGCGCGGATCGTCGACGAAGACGAGCGCACGATCGCGTTCATGGACATCGCGCCCGCCACACACGGGCATGCGCTGGTGATCCCACGCGCGCACCACGTCGACCTGTTGAGCATCGATGGCGAGGACCTGAGCGCGGTCGCTGGCGCCGCACAGCGGCTGGCGACCCGCATCAAAGACCGTCTAGGGGCCGACGGCGTGAACCTGCTGAGCTCGACAGGCCGCGCGGCATGGCAGACGGTCTTCCACTTCCACGTGCATGTGATCCCGCGCTACGAGGGCGACCCGCTGCGGCTGCCGTGGGTGCCCGCGGAGGGCGATCGGGAGCAGATTGCGCGCGCGGCGCAGGAACTCTCCGGCGAGTAGCGAAGTACTCACACCGCTACATCCGCTGCGCGGGCGTGTTGAATGCCACACATGAGACGCATATCACTAGCTGTCCTGACGAGCGCTGCGCTCGCTCTCACGCTGCCGGCGGTCGCACCGGCGACGCTGACGGAAGTCGGCGTGATCAGCGCCACGACACCCGCGACGGTCCCCAGCTGCCCGGCCAGCCCGTGCCTGGCCGTGAGCCGCACGACGGGCTTTCAGGTCAAGGTCGGCTCGACGCACAATCCGGTGAGCGTGCCGCGCACCGGCACGATCGTCGCCTGGACGATCACGCTCGGCAAGCCGAACACGAGCCAGATCAAGTTCTTCAACGCCAACGAGGGCGGCGTAGCCGAAGCGGGCATCGCGGTGCTGGCGCCGCAGCCCAAGCCGAACCTCACCTACAAGCTCGTCGCGCAGAGCCCGCTGGTCAAGCTGCAGCCGTACTTCGGCGAGACCGCCCAGTTCCCGCTGGAAACGACAATCCCGGTCAAGAAGGGCTACGTGATCGCGCTGACCGTGCCATCGTGGGCGCCCGCGCTAGCACTCGGCTTCGGCAACGACACCTCCTGGCGGGCCAGCAGGCCGAAGACCGGCTGCACGAGCACCAGCGCGCAGACCACCCAGACAGCGATCGGTAGCGCTGTGCAGTACTTCTGCCTGTATCAGACCGCGCGCCTGACCTACAGCGCGACTTTGATTTCGACGCCTTAGCCGGGCCGTCGCTAGGCGCTACTAGGGAGCGCTAGCCCCACCGGTCGGGCTTGCGGGTGCGCTCGGTTCGCTGGCTTTGGACGGCGTTTCGGCGGCTTTCTTGGCTTCTTCGGGAGCGGCGCCGCCGGAGGCGCCCGATGTGCCTGGCGCGCTCGAGCTAGATGAGGGGGAGGCTTCGCCGCTGCTTTCGCTCGCGGCGCTTTCGCTGCTGGAGGAGGACGTTTCGCCGGTTTTGCTCTTGGCTTTAGAGGTGGTGGTGGTGGAGGAGGTCGTCTGCACGGCCGCTGCTTCAGCGCTCGTGTTCGTCGGCGGCGTGATGTCCGGGGTGCTCTTTGGGATGGTTTCTGAGACGTTGGCGCTGCCGCACGCAGCCAGCACCAACCCGCATAGCAACGCCGCGAGCGCGGCGAGCGCGGCGCGACCCATCATCACAGGGGGCCCATCCGCCTTCCGCAGGTGGGGCAGTCGTTGAGGTCTCGCTGTGCGTGCTGGTCGCACCACGGGCAGAAGCGCAGCGCCTCGACCGCCCACGGCAGCTGCGAGCGCGACGGCGCGAGTGGCACGATCTTGCCGACGACCTCGAGCTGCTCGCCGGTCTCGCGGTCGAGATAGATCTCGTCAGGCTCGGCCTCGAGCACGATCTCACGCCCGGTCGACGGGGTGCGCAGACGGTAGCGCTGTCGGTCACTCACGCCCGGAACTCTATCTAAGCTCCCGCGGCGTGCGTGTGCTGATCTTCCACGGCTACCTGCTGGAGGGCACGGGATCGAACGTGTACAACGCGCGGCTGGCGGCCGCGCTCGCCGGGCTCGGGCACGACGTGCATCTGCTCAGCCAGGAGCGCCAGCCGCAGTGCCAGCCGTTCGTCGACGCGATCGCGGACTGGGATGCCGGCTCGCTGCTCGTGCGCGAGCTCGAGCGTCCTGCGCGGGAGCGCCTTCAGAACGCGCCTGGCGAGCGAAGCGCGGGCCGTTGCACCGTCTACCGTCCGGACATCGGTGGACTGCTGCCGGTGTATGTCGCCGACCGCTATGAGGGGATCGAGGCGCGCACGTTCGCGCAGTGCAGCGACCAGGAGGTTGCGCGCTACATCGACGCCAACGTCGCCGCCGTCGAAGAGCTCGTCGAGCTGGTGCGCCCGCAGCTGGCGCTCGCGAACCACCTGGTGATGGGTCCCGTGATCCTCGCTCGCGCGCTTGGCGGCAGGGTGCCGTATGCGGTGAAGATCCACGGCAGCGCGCTCGAGTACACGGTCAAGCCCCAGCCTGAGCGCTTCCTCTCTTTGGCCCGAGAGGGGCTGGATGGAGCGGCCGGCGTGCTGGTCGGCTCGCGTCACACCGCAGAGAGCCTGTGGCAGACGATCGGCGACCCCGAGCTGCCACAGCGCACGCGGTTGGGTCCGCCGGGCGTGGACGTCGAGCGGTTCGCGCCTCGCGAGCCTGACGCGGCCGCTGCGGGCCTGCGCGAGCTGGTGGCGCGCCTGCGGACGGCGGCCGCCGAGCCGCCTCCCGGCGAGGCGCCTTCAAACAGCGATCGCAGCGGCGATAAGAGCGCGTTCGCACGCGATGCCGGCGCCGCGGCGGCCGCGCTCAGCCGCATCGCTCTCAGCCGCGACCTGCTCGTCGCCTACGTCGGCAAGCTGATCGTGAGCAAGGGTGTCGATCTGCTGATCGCAGCATGGCCGCTGGTGCTCGAGCGCGTCCCGCAAGCGCGGCTGTCGGTGGTCGGCTTCGGCGCCTACCGCTCGACCTTGGAGCGCCTCTGCATCGCACTGGGCGACGGCGATCTGAACGACGTTCGCGAGATCGCACTGGCCGGCAGGGCACTCGAGGACGAGCGTTCGCCCCGAGAGCCTCTGCGGTACCTGCTCGCATTCCTCGACCGACTGCACGCTGACGGCGCGCGGGGCGGCCAGCGCGGGCGCTACCTACTGGCTGCGCGCGGCCTGCGCGAGCGGGTCGTGTTCTCGGGTCGTCTGGAGCACGACGAGTTGGCTGAACTGCTGCCCGCGTGCGAGGCGGTCGTCGTGCCGAGCACGTTCCCGGAGGCCTTCGGCATGGTCGCCGCGGAGGCGGCGGCCTGCGGGGCCTTTCCGGTCAGCGCTGCGCATTCCGGTCTGGCCGAGGTGAGCGGCGCGCTCGCGCATGCGGTCCCAGGCCGAGCCGCCGGCTGGCTGTCGTTCGGGCTCGACGAGCACGCGGTCGACGCGTTGGCAGGTCGCGTGATCGCGTGGCTACAGGCAGACGCTGGGCTGCGCGCGGACACGCGCGCCGGGCTGGCGGCAGCGGTGCGCGAGCGCTGGTCGTGGGAGGGCGTCGCGCGCGGGGTGATCGCAGCCTCGAGCGGCGATCTCGACGGCTTGGCGTGTCCGTGAGCGCCTGCGCTCGTGCGGTCAATCGGGCAGCCGAAACACCCGCCGCTTCGGGTAGTGTTCCCGCAGCGATGAGCCTTGGGGAGCCCGATCCGATGCCCTGCGCGCCGGGCGGACGGCGTGGACGACGTCTGGCCACACGTACGCTTGCCGGCGGTCTGCTGGGGGCGCTGGCGGTCGCCGCGGGCGGCTGCGCGGTCAAGGGCGCCGACAACGCCAACCTGATCCTCGGCAAGCAGGCATTCGTGGCCAAATGCGGGGCGTGCCACACGCTCGCACGCGCGAACACCAAAGGCATCGTCGGCCCGAATCTCGATGAAGTGTTCCGCACCCCGATTGCCGAAGGCGAGCAGCGCAATGCGGTGCGCACCGTGGTCGAAGGCCAGGTGCAGATCCCCAACCCGGAAGGCGTGATGCCCGCCCACCTGGCCAAGGGTGCTGAACTCGCCGACATCGCCGCCTACGTCGCCCAGTCGGCCGACGCGCCCGGGCCCGACACGGGCCTGCTGGCCAGCGCCGTCGAAGCGCCTGGCGCGGGCAAGCCGGCGGTCGAGAAGGCTGGCAAGCTCGAAATCGACGCGAGCCCGTCCGGCCAGCTCGCTTACACGGCCAGCAAGGCCGAAGCGACGGCTGGCCCGGTGACGATCTCGATGGCCAACATGTCGGGTGTCTCGCACAACATCGCGATCGAACCCGGCGAAAACGGAGCCACCCAGAAGACCGCGCCGATCGGCGCGAGCAGCTTCATCACCAAGGGCAGCACCTCGGTCACGGTCAACCTCAAGCCAGGAAAATACACGTTCTTCTGCCAGGCCCCCGGCCACCGCGCCGCGGGGATGTACGGCACCATTACCGTCAAGTAGCCTGAACGCCGTGGGCGCGACGCGAAGCGGCGTCGCGAAGTCGGCTACGCGATCGCGCGGGCGATCAGCAGCAGCGCGATGATCACGACGAACACTGCGATCACGCGTAGCAGCAGCCGGAACGCCTCGTCCTCGGTGCGCGGCAGGTGCAGCATCTTTCTATGCGGTCTGACGGTCGTGGACCAAGCGGGCGAAGGACGCAGAGAGCGTGGCGTGCTTCGCACGCGAGCGACCGAGGACGCACGTCCGCGCCGTGTCCACGGCCGTCAGAGTATGTAGACCGTCGTGTAGACAATGATCCACATGATGTCGACGAAGTGCCAGTAGATGCCGGGGATTTCCACGCCGCGGTGCTCCTCTGAGCTGTAGTGGCCGCGGAAGGCGCGGATCGTGATGAACAGCAGTAGGCACAGGCCGATGAACACGTGGGCGCCGTGCAGGCCGGTCAGCGAGTAGAAGATCGTCTGCTGGGCGTGATCCTGGGGCGCGAAGCCGATGTTGGCGTACTCGTTGATCTGGATGAACTCGAACACGCAGCCGAGCATCAGCGTGCTGAAGATGCCCGCCTTCAAGCCGAAGCGGTTGCCGTTCTTGATGCTCTTCTCGGCCCAGTGCAGCGTGAACGAGGAGGAGATCAGGATCGCGGCGTTGACGCCGGCGACAGGTATCGGCAGCGTCGTGCCGGGCGCGGGCCACGGGTTGCCTTCGGCGATGCGGATGAAGAAGTAGGCGGTGAAGAAGGCCCCGAAGATCATGATCTCCGAGATGATGAAAAGCAGCATGCCGAGCAGCGGCGCGTCCACGCGCGAGCTCTTGTTCGCCGCAGGCGGATGGGCGCTATGGGCGTGGGCGCCGGGCGCGTGCGCGATGCTGGCTGCCTCCACGATTGCCCTCCGCTAGGCCGCCGGTGCGGCGACGCTGTTGGCCTGGGCGTCGACGACGACGTGCTCGACGGGTACAGAGGTCGCGCTGCGCACGCGCTCGATCAGATGCGAGCGCAGCCATCCCGAGCGCTCGCCGGGCAGTGTCGAGATGACCACGTCGTCGACGTGGAACAGCTCGAGCGCGTTCATCGTCGCCGTGTACGGATCGGGGTCGCCGATCATGCCCGAGCTCAAGAGCCCCGCCGTGTCGAGGTGGTCGAGCATAGTCGCTAGGCGTGCGCGCGCCTCGCGCGGGCCGTTCCCGCTCTTCTCGGCCTGGGGCACGATCGCGATGAACAGGCGCTGATCGCCTTCGGCCGCCTTCTCGCTGAGGCGCGCGATCAACTCCTCACCGCTGGACGTCTTGTTGGCCACGACCAGCGTCACCTTGAACGACAGGCCCTCCTGGTCGACGTCGGCGACGATGTGGTGCACGGGAAGTCCGCTCGCGTTGTGGATGCGCTCGATCAGGTCGCGCCGCAGCCAGCCCGAGTGCTGCGCGGGGTAGGTCGAGAGGATGATTTCGTCCGGTCGGTGCACGGCGACGGCGTCCATCGTGGCCATGAACGGGTCGGGGTCGCCGACTTCGCCGGTTGCCTCGATGCCCTCGGCCGCGACCGCTGACAGCGCGAGGTCGACGCGCACCTGTGCGGATTCGCGCACCGCCTCGTCGTAGATGACCAGGCCGGCGGACGGCTTGGTCTGCGGCACGACAAGGCGGAAGTGCACATCACCGCCGGCCGCACGCTCGCGCACGGCCTCCAGCAACCTGATGCCACCGATCGTGCGGTTGGCGACCACAAGAACTTCCTTCACGGGTTCTGCCTCCTCGTCATGGGCTGGGCGCGTGGACGAAGCTCGATGCGGCTCCGACGGTGGCTGGCGTCGGCGGTGTGAGGATGCCGTGGACCGCGCCGGGGACGCCGTACTCGTAAGGACCGCCCACCACGGTCGGCACGCGATCGAAGTTGAAAACCGGCGGAGGCGAGGACACCAGCCACTCGAGCGTCATGCCGCGCCACGGGTTGGGCACAGAGCGCGGGCCGCCGCGCCAGCTGTTGACCATGTTGTAGATGAAGATCAGCGTGCTGAGCCCGAGCGCGAAGCTCGCGATCGAGATGAACATGTTGAGGTCGGCGAACTTGGCCGCGTAGGTGGCCACGCGTCGCGGCATGCCTTGCAGGCCGAGAATGTGCATCGGGCCGAACGTCAGGTTCATGAACACGAACGTCGTCCAGAAGTGCCATTTGCCCAGGCGCTCGTCATACATGCGCCCGGTCATCTTCGGGAACCAGTAGTAGACGCCCGCGAAAATCGTCATCAGCGAGCCGCCGAACAGCACGTAGTGGATATGCGCGACGATGAAGTAGCTGGAGCTGACGTGGATGTCGAACGGGATCATCGCGAGCATCACGCCGCTGATGCCGCCGAGCGTGAACGTGCTCAGGAAGCCGAGCGCGAACAGCATCGAGGTATCCAGATGCAGCACCCCTCGCCACAGCGTCGCCAGCCACGAGAACACCTTGATGCCGGTCGGCACCGCGATGATCGCGGTCGTGATCGCCATTGGGATGCGGATCCAGTTGGCCATGCCGGAGGTGAACATGTGGTGCGCCCACACCGTGAAGCCCAGCCCCACGATCGCCAGCAGCGAGAACGCCATCATGCGGTAGCCGAAGATCGGCTTGCGCGCCTTGACGGCGAGCACTTCGCTGATGATCCCGAAGCCCGGCAGCATCATGATGTAGACGGCCGGGTGCGAGTAAAACCAGAAGACGTGCTGGTACATCAGCACGTCGCCGCCCTTGGCGGCGTCGAAGAAGTTGAAGCCGAGCGCGCGGTCCAGCAGCACGAAGAACTGCGAGGCGGCGATGAACGGCGTGGCGATCACGACCAGCAGCGAGGTCGCGAAATTCGCCCACACCAGCAGCGGCAGGCGGAAGAAGCTCATCCCAGGCGCCCGCATCGTGATGATCGTCACGAGGAAGTTGAGCGCGGTCATGATCGAGGATGCGCCCGCGAACTGCACGCCGATCGAGAAGAACGTCTGTCCGATCGGCGCGTTGACCGACAACGGCGTGTACGCCGTCCAGCCGTCGGCGAACGCGCCGCCCGGCGCCAGGAAGCTGAGCAGCATGATCGCTCCGGCGACCGGCAGCAGCCAGAACGACAGCGCGTTCAGGCGCGGGAAGGCCATGTCTGGCGCGCCGATCATCAACGGGATCACGAAGTTGCCGAGGCCCGCGAACACGGGAATGATGAACAGGAAGATCAGCAGCGTCGCGTGCACCGAGAACAGCCCGTTGTAGGTGTTCGCGCTGACGAAGTGCGCGCCCGGCTGCGCGAGCTGTGCGCGCATGAGCATCGCCAGCAAGCCCCCCACGAGCAGGAAGAAGAACGAGTTGACCGTGTACTGAATGCCGATCACCTTGTGATCGGTGTTGATGCGGAAGTAGTCCTTCCAGCTGTAGGCGCCGTGACCCGAGTGGTCCTCCGGGCGCGTGGGACGCCCGGACGCCCAGTAGAACCAGTAGTCAAAACCGCCGATCCCGACCAGGAACGCGAGCGGCACCACGATCAGCGCGACCGTCAGGATCGCGTTGGCGTCGACGAAGTGCCGGAAGGTCGAGTGCCCGGTCGACATGCGCACGAGCCACGTCAACAGCGCCGAGAAGCCGACACCCACGACCATCATCCAGGTCGCGCGGTAGAAGCCGGGCGCGCGAAGTCTCGCGGCCATTAGCCCACGCGCCTTCTCATCCGTGGTGTCTCCCCGGCACCGACCATCGCAGCGAACATTATCCGCTCGTCCCCCCGCCTGTGGAGGCGCCGCCGGCAGTTGATGTGCTCGTGCTGGAGCTCGAGCCCAGCTGGCTCTTGATCCACGCTTTGAACTGGGCGGGCGTAACCACATGGACTGTCGTGCGCATCAGCGAGTGCCCGACGCCGCACAACAGGTTGCACACGACCGGGTAATTGCCGACCTGGTCGGGCGTTGCGCGGTAGTGCGTGGTGATGCCCGGAACAACGTCCTCCTGCAGCCGGAACGCGGGGATCCAAAAGGCATGGATCACGTCCTTGGTGCGCATGTTGAACTCGACCGATTCGTTGTTCGGCAGGTACAGCTGGTAACTGTTGATCGTCGGTCCGCCGGTCACCGATGGCGGATACTGGAATGACCAGAAGAACTGCTGGCCGGTCACGCCGACCTGGATCTCGTGAGCGGGTTTCTGCTCGTTGTCGTGCAGCACGACGAACGAGTAGCCGACCATGCTCAGCAGCAGCACCGTCGGCAGCGCGGTCCAGAAGACCTCCAGGCGCGTGTTTCCGTGTATCGGCGGCCCGTCCTTGAGCTCCTCGCCGGGCTTCATGCGGAACTGCCAAACGCAGTACAGGATCACGCCCACGACGAGCACGAAGATCGGGATCGTGGAGATCACGAGCACGTGATAGAGCCGGTCGGTGTTGTGCGCCTGCTTGGACGCCTGCGCCGGGAACCAGTGGATTTCGAAGCTCAGCCAGATGCCGAGCGCGACCGCGATCAGCGCCGCGACGACCGCGATCGTGAGTGATCGCTGCCTAGACACCCGCGCCGACTCCGGTGCGCTTTGCGGTGCTGTATGCGACGCCCCTCTCCATCCCGGCCGTGATCCTAATGCCTCGGCCCGCGGAGCGCTTGCGGACCCTTGACTTGGAGCGCGTCACCGACTAGATTGAGGCAATCGTTGCAAGCGCCAGAGGGTAGTAGTGAGGGCATGCAAGTTCGCGATGGCATGAGCCAGATGGTCCTGTCGGTTGGTCCGGGCCACACGCTGCGAGCGGTCTCGCGGTTGATGTCCCAGCGACAGGTCGGCGCCGCGGTCGTGATGGACCCGGACGGACATGGCCCCGGGATCATCACCGAGCGCGACGTGCTCAGCTCTGTCGGCGCCGGACAGGACCCCGATCATGAGTCCGTTGCCGATCATCTCACGCGTGACGTGGTGTTCGCGGCTCCGGATTGGTCGCTCGAGGAGGCGGCGGCGGCGATGGTGCGCGGGGGCTTTCGTCATCTGATCGTGCTCGAGCGGGGAGAGACGGTCGGCATCCTGTCGGTCCGCGACGTCGTCCGCTGCTGGACGGACGACGGGGCGACCTGCGAGGTGTCGGCCAGGGTGGCCGTGGGCTAGGAGCCGGCGGGCTCTGAGAGGGGAGGTGGCAGGTGCGCTGGGGGGCGGGCCTGCCACCGCCACGGCTAGTGCTCGTCGAGCGGGAGCTCGTCTATTTCGTGCCGGGTGTCTTTGATCCACAGCACGATGCACACGACCGTGAGGATCGTGCCGATGACGGTGAACTCGATGAAGGTCGTGACGCCGACCAGCGCGAGCGTGAGCCCGACCGCGGTCAGCACCGGCAGGAGGCTGGGCCCCGGCAGGTGGATCTCCTCGCCGACGGGCGGAACGTCCGGATCGAGCGAGCTCATGAGACGTACGCGGCGGCGACCACGAACGTGAGGCCGAACATGAACATGCAGATCGCGGAGATGATCAGCGCGGTGCGGATGTTCTTGTTTGCGAGGCGTCGATTCACTGCGAGCGGAAGTCTATAGATGCTTGTCGGCGACCATCGCGCAGAACAGCAGCGCTAGGTAGGCGAGCGAGTACAGGTATAGGCGCAGCGCCGATGGCCGGTCGGCGCGGCGGTACAGGCGCACTGCGCCGGCGATGAAGCCGAGCCCGAGCAGCATCGAGGCGGCGAGGTAGATCGTGCCGAAGCCGCCCGCGCAGAACGGCAGCTGCGTGACCGCGTACAGCAGCACCGAGTAGAGCAGGATCTGTCGGCGTGTCTCGGCTTCGCCGCGCACGACCGGCAGCATCGGCACGCCGACCTTTCGGTACTCGTCCTGCATCAGCAGCGACAGCGCCCAGAAGTGCGGCGGCGTCCAGAAGAAGACGATGAAGAACAGCATCACCGCGGTGCCGCCGACCGAGCCGTGCACGGCCGCCCAGCCGACGAGCGGCGGAACCGCGCCGGCGGCGCCGCCGATCACGATGTTCTGCGGGGTGCGCCGCTTCAGCCAGACGGTGTAGACGAGCACGTAGCCGAGGAAGCCCGAGAACGACAGCGCGGCCGCGAGCGGGTTGACGGTCAGCGACAGCTCCAGCAGCGACAGGCAGGCGAGCGTGCAGCCGAATGCGAGCGCCGTGCGTGGCGCGATGCGACCGGAGGGGATCGGCCGGCTGGCGGTGCGCTTCATGCGCGCGTCGATGTCGCGGTCGAACCAATGGTTGACCGCGCCGGCTCCGCCCGCCGACAGGTAGCCGCCGAGGCAGGTGAGCGCGACGAGCAGCGGCGAGGGGTCGCCGGCGACGTACATCGTCGCGATCGTCGTCAGCAGCAGCAGCGACTGGACCTTGGGCTTGGTCAGCTCGAGGTAGTCGCTGAGGATCTGCAGCGCGCGCGAGGAGCGCCGGTCGGCCGTGAGGCCGAGGCTGGTGGCCTCCAGCGCGGGCGCGGCGCCGGTGGGTGGCGCGAGCGCCATCTACACTCCGACCTGGGTGGCGCCCGCCGGGACGGTCGCGGCGCCCGAGCCGGCGCCGCTCGAGCGGCGCTGGATCTCGTGGCGAATGTCCTTCATCGGTTCGGCCGAGCGTACCAATGGCACGACGTCGAAGTTGTTGACCGGCGGCGGCGAGCTGGTGAACCACTCGAGCGTGTTCGCCTTCCACGGGTCCGGTCCGGCGATCACGCCCGTCTTGAGGCTGCGCGCGACGTTGACGATCGTCACGAGCACGCCGGCCGCGAGGATGAATGAGCCGACCGTCGAGATCAGGTTGTACAGCGCGAGGTGTCCGACGTTGTCGTACTCGTACACGCGTCGCGGCATGCCGTCGAGCCCGATGACGTGCTGGATCAGGAATGTGATGAGGATGCCGAAGAAGATCAGGTAGAAGCTGAGCTTGCCGAGGCCTTCGCTGAGCATGCGCCCGGTCATCTTCGGGAACCAGTAGTAGATCGCGGCGAAGATCGGCAGCACCGCGCCACCCATCAGCACGAAGTGGATGTGCGCGACCACGAAGTAGGTTTCGTTCAGCTGCCAGTCGACGGGGAAGATCGCGAGGAACACGCCAGAGATCCCGCCGATCAGGAACAGCGCGATGAAGCCTGCGCAGAACAGCAGCGGCGTCGTGAATTCGATCGTGCCCTGCCACAGCGTGGCGATCCAGTTGAGCATCTTCACGCCGGTCGGCACGGCTATCAGGAACGAGCTGAGCATCACGAACACGAGGATCGCCTCGGGGATCGGCGCGGTGAACATGTGGTGCGCCCACGTCAGGAAGCCGAGGAACGCGATCGCGACGGTAGAGGCGGCGATCGCCTTGTAGCCGAAGATCGGCTTGCGCGCGAACACCGGCAGGATCTCCGAGACGATGCCGAAGCCGGGCAGCACCATGATGTAGACCTCGGGGTGCCCGAAGAACCAGAACAGGTTCTGCCACAGAAGCGGCGAGCCGCCCTCGGTGGGATCGAAGAAGTGGGTGCCGAAGTGCCTGTCGGTGAGCAGCATCGTGACCGCGGCCGCGATCACCGGCAGCGCGAAGATCAGCAGCACCGAGTAGGTGAGGATCGCCCACACGAACAGCGGCAGCCGGCCCCAGCTCATGCCGCGCGCGCGCATGTTGGCGATCGTCGCGTAGAAGTTGATCGCGCCCAGCAGCGAGGAGATGCCGGTGAGGTGGATCAGGTAGATCCACGCGTCCTGGCCGCCGGAGGGCGAGTACAGGGCTTCTGAGAGTGGTGGGTAGCTGGTCCAGCCGGCTTCCGGCGGGTGCCAGAACAGCGAGGCGTAGAAGACGATGCCGCCCGCGAGCAGCAGCCAGTAGGACAGCGCGTTCAGGCGCGGGAAGGCCATGTCGCGCGCGCCGATCATCAGCGGCAGGAAGTAGTTGCCGAGGCCCGCCATCATCGGCACGACGAACAGAAAGATCATCGTCGTGCCATGCATGGTGAACAGCTGGTTGTAGACTTCGGGCGTCACCAGCGTGTTGTTCGGCGCGCCCAGCTGCAGGCGGATCATCAGCGCCTCGGTGCCGCCGAGACAGAAGAACACGAACGTCGTGACCATGTACATGATCCCGATGCGCTTGTGATCGGTCGTCGTGATCCAGCTCGTCCAGCCCTTGGCCTCGTGCTCTACACGATGAGTGCTGATCTGGGGGCTCTTGGCGGCGTACGTGGCCATCTCTCGCGCTGGTCTCCTCAGTGTCCTAGGGGTTCCCGACTGCTCCGGCGCCGCTCTGCGCCTTGAGTTTCGCCCGCGCGACCTGCGCGGCGGCGTTGGCTTCGCTGATCTCTTTCTTCTGGTTGGCCAGCCACGCTTCGAATTCGGCGGGTTCGACGGCCTTGACGGTGGCGATCATGCGCGCGTGCCCGCGTCCGCATAGAAACGCGCACTGGCCGCGAAAGACGCCAGGCTTTTCGACCTTGAACCAGGTGTAGTTGTGGTAGCCGGGCACGGCCTGGAACTTGCCGCCCAGTTCCGGCACCCACCACGAGTGCACGACGTCTGAGGAGACGATGTTCAGCGACACCGTCGTGTGGGTCGGCACGACCATTTCCTCATACGAGTACGGCGCGCCGAGGCCGTCCGGTTCGGTGGCGCCCGGGTACACGAACTGCCAGATGTACTGGCGGCCGATCACGGTGATTTCCAGGGCTTTGCCGTTGGGCGGCAGCTTGCGCTCGTTGCTCGCGTAGATGAGGTTGTTCTGTTCGCCCAGCACCGTGCCGCCCGGACCGGAGTTGGGCGGGTTCTGGATCGAGGAGAGCTTCGCGAACGTGAGGATCGCGAGGCCCAGCAGGATCACCGCGGCGGCGGCCGTCCAGCTGACCTCGAGGCGCGTGTTGCCGTGGATCTGCGCGGCCACCGCGCCCTTGCGCTTGCGGAACTTGATCAGCGCGTAGCCGAGCGCGATCTCCACGGCGAAGAAGATGATCAGCGCGATCACGAGCGTGATCTCATAGAGCGTGTCGATGTCTTTCGCGTTCGGCGAAGCGCCCTTCGCGGGCGTGAAGAAGGCGAGCGTGTTGTGCAGCAGGTGGCCCAAGGCGGCGGGGATTCTATTCAGGCCGCGGCGTATCGCGCTTGATAACGATTGCCACGAGCTTTTCGGGACGGCCTGGCGGCCCTTCTAGCGTCCCTTGAAGACAGGCGGGCGCTTCTGCAGGAACGCGGTCGCGCCCTCGACGAAGTCCTCGCTGCCGGCGGACTCCTGCTGCAGGCGGGCCTCTAGATCGAGCTGCTCGTCGATGCGCGCGAACAGCCAGTTGTTGAGCTGGCGCTTGGTGCCGGCGTAGGAGAGCGTGGGGCCGCTGGCCAGGCGCGCGAGCAGCGCGCCGGCCTCCTGTGCGAGCGCATCGTCGGCGAGAACGCGGTTGATGAGGCCCCACTCGAGCGCCTGTGCGGCCGGCAGGCGTTCGCCGAGCATCGACAGCTCGCTCGCTCGCGCGAGGCCCACGCGCGTGGGCACGAACAGCGAGGAGCCGCCGTCGGGGACGAGCCCGATGTTGACGAACGCGAGCAGGAAGTAGGCGCTCTCGGACGCGAGGATCAGATCGCAGCAGAGCGCGAGCGAGCAGCCGATGCCGACGGCCGGGCCGCCGACGGCGGCGACGACCGGCTTGGGCAGCTCGCGTATGAGCTTCATGATCGGGTGGTAGCGCTCGGTGAGCGTCTTGTAGATGTCGGGACGTCCGTCGGCGGTGGTGTGGCCGCCGCTGTCGCTGAGGTCGGCGCCCGATGAGAACGCGCGCCCGGCGCCGGTGAGCAGCACGGCGCGCACCGTGTCGTCGTCGGCGATCGCGCGCAATGCGGCGAGCAGATCGGCGCCGAGCTGCGCGTTCCAGGCGTTGAGCACCTGCGGTCGGTTGAGCTCGACGGTCGCGCCGCCGTCGGCCACGCTCACGTTGACCGTCTCGAGCTGCATGTCAGAAGCACCCATGGTTGTCCCTTTCGCTCGCGTTTGCGCCGCGTTGATCCTATGGTTTGTGGCGTGAGGCGTCCGGTGATCGGCATATGCACAGCGCTCGAGCAGGCGCAGTGGAGCGTGTGGGACATGCAGGCGGCGCTGCTTCCGCTGAGCTACATCGAGGCGGTGCAGCGCGCCGGGGGGCTGGCGCTGGGGCTGGCGCCGGACCCGCTGCTGACCGACGATCCCCAGCAGGCGATCGAGTTGATCGACGGCCTGATGCTCGCGGGCGGCGCGGACATCGACCCCGCGAGCTACGAACATGAGGCGCATGCGGAGACGGTCGGCACGGTGCCCGAGCGCGACGCGTTCGAGATCGCGCTGACGCGCGCGGCGATCGAGCGCGACATGCCGGTGCTGGGCATCTGTCGCGGCATGCAGCTGATCAACGTGGCCTGCGGCGGCACGCTCGTGCAGCACCTGCCCGAGCGCTACGGCCATCACGAGCACCGGCGCGTGATGGGCTCCTTCGACGGCGCCGACCACGACGTGCTGCTGACCGAGGGCTCGCTCGCGGCGCGCGCCGCGGGAGAGGTGGTGCACGCGACCAAGTCTCACCACCACCAGGGCGTCGATCGCATCGGCGAGGGTCTGGTCGTGAGCGGCCTGTCGACGCTCGACGAGCTGCCGGAGGCGATCGAGTGGGCGGGCGGGTCATCCGATCGTCGCTTCGTGCTGGGCGTGCAGTGGCACCCGGAGGCGGACGAGACGAGCACGGTCGTGCGGGCGCTGGTCGACGCGGCGGCGACAGCGCGCGTGACCGAGTAGTCTGCGCGCCCGGTGCGGCTGTCGAGGGCGATCAGAGCGACCGCCTGGGGGATGGTCGTGGCGGGGGTGGCGGCGCCACTGGTGCGCAAGCGCGTGAGCGCGCCGCCGCTGATGATGCAGACGGTCGCGTTCGGCGCGCCGCTGGGGCTGGCCGTGGCGATGCGCCGCTCGCGCTCGCGCGACGTGGCCGTGTGCGCGCTGCAGATGTGGGCGTATCTGGCGGCGTACAAGACGCCGCACGACGATGCGGACGCGCAAGCGGCGCGCGTGCACGTGGACTATCCGATCGTGGCCGACCGCGTGCTCGGTCTGGGCGATCTGCCGAGCGCGCGCCTGCAGCGGGCGCTCGCGCGCGGCGGCACCACGGCGGCCGACTGGAGCGTGCTCGATCGCGTGCTCGTGTGGGCGCACTGGAGCTGGTTCATCGTGCCGCACGGCTCGCTGGCGTACATGCTCGTGCGCCACCGCGAACGCTTCGGGCGCGCGGCGGCGCTCACGTACGCGGTGTTCGACCTCGGCGCGATCTTCTACTGGCTGCTGCCGACGGCGCCACCCTGGTACGCGGCGGAGCTCGCCGCGGCGCAGACGGCCGACGCGCAGAGCGACGGCAGCACGGCCGCGGGCGAGAAATGCGGTGAGGACGAGCCGGCGGTTCGTCGGATGATGGTCGAGTACGGCGAGGTGTTCTGGCGAGACGAGTGGACCGCGCTCTACAGTGTCTTCGGAGGCAACCCTCTGGCCGCGATGCCCTCACTGCACTTCGCCACATCGATGATGGCCGCGTTGCTGCTCGCCGAGGTGGGCCCGATGGCCGGCGCGCTGGGGACCGCCTACACCGCGACGCTTGGCTTCGCGCTGGTCTACCTGGGCGAGCACTATGCGGTGGATCTGCTCGCGGGCGCCGCGCTGACCGCGGCTGTGCGGCGCCTGGAGCCGCGGGCGGGCCCGGCGGTGGGGAGACTCGGGCGCGCGGTGGCGATGCTGGGGGAACTGGCCCACGAGCCGGCGTGAGGGGGTGAGCGCTAGAGCATGTCGCGCGGGGAGCGAGACGAGGGGCTGAAAGACGTTTATGAGGGGCCGGCCTCGCGGCCGGCAGGGGGGGGTCGCGAGGAGGAGATGCCGCGCGTGCTGCTCACGCGCCGCCAGATCGTGGCCTTCGCGACGTTCGTGCTGCTCGTGGTTGGGTTTCTGTACTTCGTGCTGCCGAACCTCGCGGGCGTGGGCTCGGCCGTGCACCATCTCGAGGGCGGCGACAAGTGGTGGATCGCGGTGGGGGTGGTGCTGGAGCTGCTGTCGTTCGCGGGCTACGTGGTGCTGTTCCGCGCGGTGTTCGTGGTGAACGCAGAGCCGAGCGACGCGACCGCGCGGATCGGCTGGCGTGAGAGCTACGAGATCACGATGGCGGGGCTGGTGGCCACGCGCCTGTTCGCGGCGGCGGGCGCGGGCGGGGTGGCGCTGACCGCGTGGGCGCTGCGGCGCTCGGGCATGGCCCCGCGTCTGGTCGCCTGTCGGATGGTCGCGTTCATGGTGATCCTGTACAGCTTCTACGCCGGCTCGCTGCTGCTCGACGGCATCGGCCTCGGCGTGGGCCTGTTCCCGGGCGGCGGCTCGTTCGCAATCACGATCATTCCGGCGATCATCGCGGCGATCCTGTGTGCGCTGGCCGGCGCGATGGCGCTGGTGCCGGGCGATCTCGAGCGTCGCCTCGGCCTGTTCGCGTCCGGCTCGCGCAGGTTCAGATACTGGATGACGCGCGCGGCGACGGTGCCGGCGCTGGCCGCGAGCGGCGTGCGCACGGCGATAGAGCTGATCCGCGAGCGCGATCCGGGGCTGCTCGGCGCGCCCGCGTGGTGGGGCTTTGACATCGCGGTGCTGTGGGCGATGTTTCACGCGTTCGGCACGCCGCCGCCGTTCACGGTCATCTGGATGGCGTACTTCGTGGGCATGCTCGGCAACCTGCTGCCGCTGCCGGGCGGCCTGGGAGGCGTGGAGGGCGGCATGATCGGCGCGTTCGCGGCGTTCGGCGTGGACTTCAACCTGGCCGTGCTGGCGGTGCTGGCATACCGCGCGATCTCCTTTTGGCTGCCCACGATTCCGGGCGCGATTGCGTACTTCCAGCTGCGGCGCACGGTCGCACGCTGGCGCCACGAGGAGCACGAGCCGCCCGCGAGCGTGGCGCGTGCGAGCACCGGCACGGGCACTGCGGCTAGTGCGCTGCAGGGCTCGTAGTTGCTACTATACAAAGTAAAGTGACTATCTAAGCGATCCGCCCGCGGGGCGTGGACGAGGAGATCGGATGAGCGACGACGTCGAGAACGTGATCATCATTGGCAGCGGCCCCGCCGGCTACACCGCGGCCCTGTACACGGCGCGCGCGAACTTGCGGCCGCTGGTGATCGAGGGCTTCGCCTGGGGCGGGCTGTTGCAGCAGACGACGGACGTCGAGAACTACCCGGGCTTCCCCGACGGCGTGATGGGCCCGGAGATGATGCAGAAGTTCCGCGACCAGGCCGAGCGCTTCGGTGCGCGTCTGGTGACCGACCAGGCTGAGCGCGTCGAGCTCTCGAGTGGATCGGATCCCGCCCACCCCGGCGTGCACCGCGTGTGGGTGGGGGACACCGAGCACCGCGCGCGCACGGTCGTGCTGGCGATGGGCGCGGAGCACAAGAAGCTCGGCATCATCGGCGAGCAGGAGCTGTCCGGCCGCGGCGTGAGCTACTGCGCGACGTGCGACGCGGCGTTCTTCCGCGACGCGGCGACGATCATCGTCGGCGGCGGCGACTCGGCGATGGAGGAGGCGATCTTCCTGTCGAAGTTCGCGTCGAAGGTGAGCGTCGTGCACCGTCGCGACGAGTTCCGCGCGTCGAAGATCATGCTCGAGCGCGCGCGCGCGCAGGAGAACATCGAGCTGCTGACCCCGTACACGGTCAAGGAGCTGGTCGCGGGCGAGAACGGCGCGCTCGGACACGCGACGCTCGTGCACGCTCAGACCGGCGAGCAGCGCGAGATCCCCGTGTCGGGCGCGTTCATCGCGATCGGCCACGAGCCGCAGTCGGAGCTCGTGCGCGGCCAGGTCGACCTCGACGAGAACGGCTACGTGGTGACCGAGGGCAAGTCCACGCGCACCAAGCTGCCGGGAGTGTTCGCCGCGGGCGACCTCGTGGACCACACCTACCGCCAGGCGATCACGGCCGCCGGCTCAGGCTGCCAGGCGGCGCTCGACGCCGAGTGGTACCTGCGCGACACGCCCGGCGTGCCCGTTCCCGCGGGCATGACGATCGGCGATCCGGCCGAAGCGCAGTGGGCGCCGGCGGCTGAGTCGGCGTAGCCGCACGCTGAGCGGTCGGGCTATGTCGCCGGCAGGCCGGCCGGCAACGCGCCCTCGAGCTCGAGCAGGTAGCGCTTTCGCTGCAGGCCGCCCCCGTAGCCGCCGAGCGCACCGCCCGTGCGCAGCACGCGGTGGCAGGGGATCACGATCGGGATCGGGTTTGAGCCGAGGGCGTTGCCGGCCGCGCGCGAGCCGCGCGGGCTGCCCGCTTCGGCGGCGACCTCGCCGTATGTGAGCACGCTGCCGTACGGGATTGCTGCGGTGGCGTGTAGCACGCGCTGCGCGAACGGGCCGATCAGCGTCCAGTCAAGCGGCAGCTCGAAGGCGTGCCGCCGGCCGGCGAAGTACTCGTCGAGCTCGCGCCTGACCGGCTCGAGCGGCGCGGGCGCCTCTATCACGCGCGGCGAGAGCCGGCTCGCGAGACGCTCCAGCACGGCGTCCGGGTCCTCCTCGGGGAACGCCACGCGCACGACGCCGCGCTTGGTCGTCGCGGCCAGCAGCGTGCCGAACGGCGAATCGACCGGCGCGTAGCTCACGTCCGCGAGGCCCTCGGCGGCGATGCGCGCGCTCAGGCGTCGGGCGGCGGCGGCCGCGCTGCGCTCTGAGTCCTCGTTCGCGTTCCTGCGTAGCGCCTGCTCCAGTTCGCGCTCCGACTGCGCGCTCATACGCTCACCACCTTTCTCAACTTGCTCAAGCCCTCATGCAGCGAGCGGCGTGCCGCCTGCTCCGAGCAACCGATCGCCGCGGCGATCTCTCGGTGGGGGAGGTCGGCCACATAGCGCAGCACCACCGCCGAGCGCTGCCGATCGGGGAGCCGCTCGACGGCGCTCCACAGCGCATCGTCGCGCCAGGCTCCCGCGTCCGCGTCGCGCCCGGCGTCTGTCGTCTCAGCCCGGCGCCTGCGGCCACCGGGGGCGCCGACGGCCGCCACGTCCTCGACCGGCGCCGCCCGGCGCGCGCGTGCCCGGTGCTCGTCGAGTGACTTGCGGTGCGCGATCGTCAGCACCCACGCGCGCAGGTTGTGCCGGCGCGCGTCAGCGCGCAGGCGCGGGTAGGCGCGCAGCGCAGCGATGAACGTCTCCTGGAAGCAGTCCTCGGCCTCCGCCGGCCCGACCGTCGAGACGAGAAAGCGCCACACAGGGTCGCGGTGCTCGTCCAGGAAGCGCTGGAACGGGGGAAGCGCGTCGCTCACGAACGTATAACGCGAGCCGCCCGGAAAATGTGAGACTCAGTCGTCGTAGTCGAAGAAACCAGCGCCGCCCGCCTTGCCCATCCGCCCCGCCTGCGCGAGCTGCCGCAGAGCGGGCGCGGGACGGTAGCGCTCCTCGCGGTACTCGTCGCACAGCGCTCCGAGCACGCTCAGCACGTGATCGACGCCGATCTCATCCGCCCACACGAGCGGGCCGCGCGGGTGGCTCAGCCCCAGCACCATGCCCGTGTCGATGTCGCGCGCGCTGCCCACGCCTTCGCCGAGCGCGAACGCGGACTCGTTGATCACCTGGCAGACGATCCGGCCGAGCACCAGGCCCGGTGCGTCGCCCACCCACTCGACGTGCTTGCCGAGCGCCTCGAAGAAGCGCTCGGCGCGCGACGCGGCGACCGGCGAGGAGCTCGCGTTGCGGGTCAGCTCCACGAGCTTGCAGCTCGACAGCGGCGGCAGCAGGTGGAAGCCGACCGCGCTGCCGCCCGGGTCGAGCGCCCCCAGCGAGCCCTTCGCGCACAGCACCACGCGCGCGCCGCCGTGCGCCGGCGGCGGCGCCCCACGCCGGTCCGGCTGGCCATCCGGGGCGAGCGCTTCGGCCTGCGTGGGCGCCGCGTCGCAGTCGACGAACAGCGCCGGCAGCACGCCGCCGGTCGGCGTGTGCGGTGAGCGCACCTCGTAGCCCGCCTCGCTCGCCGCCGCGCGCAGCTGCTCGGCGACGACGCCGCTGCCCGAGATCACGACCACGCCCTCGCCCTGCCCCGGCGCTCCCGCCGGCAGCTCATGCGGGTCCGGCGGTCGGTGCTTTCCGGGGCCTTCGCTGTAGTCGTAGTAGCCGCGGCCGCTCTTGCGGCCGTACAGCCCCGCTGCGACCTGGCGCGCGGCGATCATCGACGGCTGCCAACGCGGCTCGCCGAAGCTCTGCGCGTAGAAGCTCTGCGAGATCTCAAAGCCGGTCTCCACGCCGACGAGGTCCATCAGCTCGAACGGCCCCATGCGAAAGCCGCCCTGCATGCGGCACACGCGGTCGATGCTCTCCACGTCCGCGATCCGCTCCTGCAGCAGCCGCAGCGCCTCCAGGCCGAACGGCCGGTTGCAGCGGTTGACGATGAAGCCCGGCCCGTCCTTTGCGACGATCACCGTCTTGCCCATCGCCTCGCCCGTCGCGTAAGCCAGCGCGAGCGCCTGCGGCTTGGACTGCACGCCCGCGACCACCTCCAGCAGCGCCATCAGCGGCGCGGGGTTGAAGAAGTGCATGCCGACCACGCGCTCGGGCCTGCTCGCGCCAGCCGCGATCGCGGTCACCAGCAGCGAAGAGGTGTTCGTAGCGAGCACGCAATCCTCGCTGACGATCTCCGAGAGCTTGCCGTAGATCTCATGCTTGAGCTCCAGGCGCTCGGGTACCGCCTCGATCACCAGCTCGCAGTCGGCCAACGCGGCCATGTCCGCGACCGGCTCCAGGCGTTCGCTCGCCGCCTGCGCCTCCTGCTCGCTCAGCTTGCCCTTCGCGGCTTCTTTGCTCAAACCGTCGCGCGCGCTCTGCGTGCCCTTCTCCAGCGCCTGCGCGATCGGGTCGTGCAGCAGCGTGCGCGCACCCGAGCGCGCGGCCAGCTGGGCGATGCCACAGCCCATGACGCCCGCGCCCAGCACCCCGATCACGCCAGCCGGCCTCGGCCCAACCGTGCCGGCGGAGCCGGCCTTCTCATCCTCCACGACCCGCTCTTGCTCTGACATCCGCTCGTTCCCTCGCCGCCTGACTCAGGCGGGCACCAGCGCGTTGACGCCCGTCATCGCGCGGCCGATGATCATTTTCTGGATCTGCGAGGTGCCCTCGTACAGCGTCGTCACGCGCGCGTCGCGGAAGTAGCGCTCGACCGGGTGATCGTCCACGTAGCCCGCGCCGCCGTGCACCTGGATCGCGAGGTTCGCGCATTCCAGCGACGCCTCCGTCGCGTGCAGCTTCGCGATCGAGGTCTCGAGCGTGTTCGGACGGCCCTTGTCCTTCAGGAAGCCAGCGCGCCACGCAAGCATCCGCGAGGCATCCGTTTTGAGCACCATGTCGGAGATCATCGCCTGCACCAGCTGGAAGCTCGCGATCGGGCGCCCGAACTGTTCGCGCTCCTTCGCGTACTTCACCGACTCGTCCACGCAGCCCTGGCAGATGCCCACCGCGCCGCACGCCACCGAATAGCGCCCCGAGTCGAGGTTCGACATCGCGATTTTGAAGCCATCGCCCACGTTGCCCAGCATCTGCTCGTCTGAGACCTCCACGTCTTCCAGCGCGATCGACGCCGTGTCAGAGGCATGCAGGCCCATCTTGTGCTCGATCGTCTGCGCGCTGTAGCCGGGGTGGTCGGTGTCGACCATGAAGCACGCGATGCCCTTGTGCCCGAGCGCGGGGTCCGTCTGCGCGAAGATCAGCGCGACCTTCGCGTAGTTGCCCATCGAGATCCACATCTTCGAGCCGTTGATCACCCAGCCCGAGTCGGTCTTCTTCGCGCGCGTCTTCTGATTGGCGGCGTCCGAGCCCGTGTCCGGCTCTGTCAGGCCGAAGCAGCCAAGCCACTCGCCCGAACACAGCTTCGGCAGGTACTCGTGCTTTTGCTCCTCGGTGCCGAACTTGAGGATGCCCGAGCAGACCAGCGAGGTCTGCACCGAGATCACCGTGCGGATTGAGGAGTCCGCGCGGCCGATCTCCTCGACCACGAGGCCGTAGCTCAGATAGTCCAGGCCCGCGCCGCCGTACTCCTGCGGCACGATCGCGCCGAGGTAGCCCTGCGCGGCGATCTTCTCCACCATCGCCATGTCGAAGTGGTGGTTGCGCGCGTTTTCGCGCGCCTGCACGACGATCTCCTTGTCGGCGAATTCGCGCGCGGTGTCCTTGATCAGGCGCTGCTCGTCGGTCAGGTCGAAGTCCATCGTGCTCCTATCGGTTTGTGTCCGGATTGTGGACGCGGGTGGGGTGTAGGTCTCTTTTCAAAGCCTGTATAACCATCGCTATACGCCCGACGGTGAGACGAGCTTGGGTGACGTCCACGGCGCGTGAACGCGCCGCTGCACCTCCTCGGCGATGCCCTCGATCGGCAGGCGCTCCTGCGCCAGCGAGTCGCGGTCGCGCAGCGTCAGCGTGCCGTCCTCGAGGCTCTGGTGGTCAATAGTAAGACACAGCGGCGTTCCGATTTCATCCTGGCGGCGGTAGCGACGGCCGATCGCGCCGCCGTCGTCGTACTCCGCCTGCACGCGCTCGCGTAGCTCGGCGTGCACCTTGCGCGCGAGCTCCGGCTGGGCGTCCTTGTTCACCAGCGGCAGCACCGCCGCCTTCACCGGCGCAAGCCGCGGATGCAGGCGCAGCACCGTGCGCGTCTCGCCCGCTCCCGCGCCCTCGCGCTCGACCGTTTCCTCGTCGTAGGCGTCGACCAGGAACGCGAGCGTCGCGCGGTCCGCGCCAGCGGCCGGCTCGATCACGTGCGGCACGTAGCGTTCGCCGCTGCCCTGGTCGAAGTACTCGAGCTTCTCGCCCGAGAACTGTGCGTGCTGGGTCAGGTCGAAGTCGCCGCGGTTGGCGATGCCCTCGAGCTCCGACCAGCCGATCGGGAACAGGTACTCGACGTCGCTCGTGCCGGTCGAGTAGTGCGAGAGCTCGTCCTGCTCGTGCGCGCGCAGGCGCAGGTGGTCGGGGCGCAGGCCCAGCTCCACGTACCAGCGCTCGCGCTCTGACAGCCAGTGCTCGAACCACTTCTGCGCTTCGGTCGGCGGCACGAAGTACTCCATCTCCATCTGCTCGAACTCGCGCGTGCGGAAGATGAAGTTGCCGGGCGTGATCTCGTTGCGAAACGACTTGCCCACCTGCGCGATCCCGAACGGCGGTTTCTTGCGCGAGAACTGCAGCACGTTCTTGAAGTTGATGAAGATGCCCTGCGCGGTCTCCGGGCGCAGGTACGCGGTCGCGCCCGACTCCTTCACCGGACCGATCGTCGTCTCGAACATCAGGTTGAAGTCGCGCGCGTCCGTCAGGTCGCACTCGTCCGTTTCGCCCGGGTGCTTGGACGGTTTGCGACCGCACGGCAGCTCCGCCAGGTGATCCGCGCGGAAGCGCTGCTTGCACGTGCGGCAGTCGACCAGCGGGTCGGTGAAGCCCGCCAGGTGGCCCGATGCCTCCCACACTTTCGGGTGCTGCAAGATCGCCGAGTCGAGCGCGACGATGTCGTCGCGCTCCTGCAGCATCGCGCGCCACCACTCGCCCTTGACGTTGTTCTTCAGCAGCACGCCGTAGTGGCCGAAGTCGTACGTCGAGCCCACGCCGCCGTAGATCTCAGATGAGGGGAACACGAAGCCGCGGCGCTTGCACAGCGCCACGATCTTCTCCATCGTCACCACGTCCTGCACGGATGCTTTCGGCTCGTCCATCGGTCGGGGGATCATAGGGGCCGGATCGCGCACGATGGTCGGTCAAGCTGGGCGGGCGGTGCGCCTGTGGTCGCCGCGTAAGATGGCGCGCCGTGGCGCGGATCATGATCGTCGGCGGCGGCCGCAGGGGCACGCGCCTGGCCGCGGCGATGGTGGCGGAGGGACACGCGGCGCGCATCACCACCCGCACCGAGGCCGCGCGCGCGAGCATCGAGGCGGCCGGCGCGGAGTGCTGGATCGGCACGCCCGATCGGCTGGCCACGCTGCGCGGCGCGCTCGACGGCGTCATCGTCCTCTGCTGGCTGCTCGGCTGCGCCACTGGCACGGAGGAGGAGCTGAGCGCGCTCTACGGCACGCGCCTTGAGCTGTTCCTCACCCAGGCGATCGACACGACCGTGCGGGGCTTCGTGTACGAGGCGCGCGGGGGCCGCACGCCCGCCGAGCTGCTCGCGCAGGGCGAGCGCACGGTGCGTGAGCTGACCGAGCGCAACGCGATCCCCGTCAGGTTCCTGCGCGCGGACCCCAGCGACGTCGAGGCTTGGCTCGTCGATGCGCGCGGCGCCATCGACGCGCTGCTCGGCGGCTAGGGGCAAGGTCGCTCGCCAGTCGCGCGCACGATCGTTCACGACGGTCAAGCCCGCAACGTTTGTGGCCGATGTCACATGCGAGATGGCTGGCGATCGCTCACGGTACGGCCTGATGGTGTCGGCGTTCGGCGCGATCGCGCTGATCGCGTCGGTGTTCCTGCCTTGGTATGAAGTGGCGTTCGCGCTGCACCCGAGCGCGGGCGCGCCAGCCGGGCACCAACTGGCGGCGATCACGGCGCACCGCGCGCTGCGCGAGGTCAACATCGTGCTGCTCGTGCTCGCAGCGCTCGCGATCCTCGACGCGCTCGTGCCGCTGGCCCGCGCGGAGGGACCGCTGCCGGGCGGCGCCGGCGGCTCGGTCGTGCTGTTGGGGGCGGTGGCTGGCGCGTTCGTGCTCTACCGGATGCTCGTGCCGCCAGGGCAGCTGCCCGCTGCCGCTGAGCTATCACTGCGCGAGGGCGCCTGGCTTGCGCTGCTCGGCTCGCTCGCGATCGCGCTCGGCGGCATGTGGCCGCGGAGCGTTGGCATCGTCGCGCCGTCAGCGGGGCAGGCGCCGGGCGCGCTTACGGGCCTGCGCGGTTGAGCGTCGCAGATCAAGCTAGACACCACCGGGCGATGGCGCTCGGCGCCAGCACCGCTTGTAGCTGCGCGACTCCAGGACGCACGGCCTTGGGCGCTATCCTCTTTGGTAATCCCCCTAAAGCGGATCGAGATTTCTAGAAGCACCACTCTCCGTCGCCATCACGGCGGGGGATGTGCAGAGAAAGGAGCACCAACAATGGCGCTGCAGCTTGGCGACGTGGCCCCCGACTTCGAGGCCGACACCACCGAGGGCCACATCAAATTCCACGACTGGATCGGCGGCTCATGGGCCGTGCTGTTTTCACATCCCAAGGATTTCACTCCAGTTTGCACGACCGAGCTCGGCTACATGGCGAAAGCCAAGCCCGAGTTCGACAGGCGCGGCGTGAAGATCATCGGTCTGTCGGTCGACGCGCTCGACAAGCACGAGGCGTGGGCCAAGGACATCGAGGACACGCAGGGAGCCGCGCCCAACTATCCGATCATCAGCGACAGCGACTTCAACGTCTCAAAGCTTTACGGCATGCTGCCCGCCGACACCTCCGGCGACGCCGCCGGACGCACGCCCGCCGACAACCAGACCGTGCGCAACGTGTTCGTCATCGGGCCTGACAAGACGATCAAGCTGATCCTCGTGTACCCGATGACCACCGGGCGCAACTTCGACGAGGTGCTGCGCGTGATCGACTCGCTGCAGCTGACCGCCAAGCACAAGGTCGCAACGCCGGTCAACTGGCGCCAGGGCGAAAGCGTGATCATCGCCGGCTCGGTCTCGAACGACCAGGCCAAGGAAATCTACCCCGAAGGTTGGGACGAGCCCAAGCCATACATCCGCATCGTTCCGCAGCCAACGAGCTAGGCGGAAGCGAGTGACAGCCGGCCGTCGTGCGCGGCCGGCTGCAGCCGCTCGAACAGGTGCGCGAGGATGCGCGCGGTCGCGCCCCAGATGACGTGCTCGCCGACGACGTACGCGTCGGTCTCGAACGTGAAGCCGCGGCGTTCGATCTCGGTCGTCGTGCGGCTCGCGCGCACGTGCGCCAGCGGCAGCTCTAGCACCTGTGCGACCTCGTTGGCCGACAGCCGCCACGCGACGCCCGTGGGGATCTCGCCGACGTACGGGTGGATCGTGTATTTGGTCGCGTACGTCGAGACGCTCGGCAGTGTGCCCAGCAGTGAGACTTGGGTGCGCGCCAGGCCGATCTCCTCCTCGGCCTCGCGCAGCGCGGTCCCGGCCAGGTCGGCGTCGTCGGGGTCCTGGCGGCCGCCCGGGAACGAGATCTCGCCCGCGTGGCGACGCAGGTCGGCGCGACGCTTGGTCAGCACCACGTACGGCTCGCGCTGCTCGCCGGCGAGGAACAGCGGCACGAGCACCGCGGCCATCGTCTGCTCCCCAGCTCCCTCCCCTTGCGGTGACGAAGCCGGGGGCAGCGCGCCCGCTCGGACCTCCTCGCCGTCGGCGCGCGCTGACGCTGAGGTGGACGGGGAGTCAGGCGGCCAGGTGAACGCGCTCAATGCGCTCCTGGAACATGACCTCGCCGTCCAGCGCCCTGTGCACGGGGCACTTGGCGGCGATCACGCGCAGCCGTTCGACCTGTTCCTCGGGCAGGTCGTCGGGCAGCCGCATCACGAGCTCGAACCTGGTCGGGCAGCCGCGCTCGGCGGGGCTGTACTCGACGTCCACCTCCACGTGGCCGATGTCCCAGCCCTTGCGCGCGGCGTACATCTCCATCGTGATCGCCGTACACGAGGCGAGGCTCACGGCCAGCAGCTCCTGCGGGTCGGGCCCAGAGTCGTCGCCGCCGGCCGCGGGGGGCTCATCGACCGTGAGCTGGTGGTCGCGGACGTGCACCGTGTGCCTGTAGCTGCTGCCGTCGCGTCGGGCGGAGGCTTTCATCCTTGTGAGCCCTGGCGTTTGCGCCATGTCGATCCCTTCGGTCGCTTCTCCTGGTGATCCTCTTCGATCATACCCCCGCGCCCGGTCAGCCAAGCGGGTTGAACAGCAGCCCGGTGAGCAGCTTGGGGAAGAAGTACGTCGACTTCGGCGGCATGTTCTCCCCGGCGGCCGCGACTTCGCGCACCTGCTGCACAGGCGTGGGGCGCATCAGAAAGGCCGCGTCGTACTCGCCCGAGCGGACCATCGCGAGCGCCTCGGCCGTGTCGCGCGCGTAGAACATGCCGTTGAAGTGAGCGATGTCGTCGTCGCTCAGGCCCAGGGCATTCTTGAGCACCAGTGTCTCCAACACTCCAGTGTCGAGGTGGCGGTAGGCCTCGGAGTGCCCCGGCAAAGCGGCGTCGGCGATCGCCTGGTCCTTGAGCGTCAGGCGGAAGGGGCGCTGAGAGTGTGAGTCGATGTAGCCGAGCTGCAGCGGTCCGGTACCGGGTGGCGGGGCGATCTGCTCGACCGGGACCTCCTCGATCTCGAAGTCGCGTTGCAGCGCCTGCGCGAGCGCCTCTTGGCGGGCCGAGTCGAGCTTGTTGACGAGGCGGTGGGTGGGGAAGACGGTCAGCCCCGGGTCCTCCAGCGCGACCAGGCACATGAGGATGTAGCGGTGCTCGCCGCTCGCGGCCGCCGATCCGCCCGCCCGCTCGACCTCCTGCGCGTACGCGTGCATCGTCTCGTAGCGGTGGTGGCCGTCGGCGATCAGCAGCTCGGCGTCGCCCGCCGCCGCCTGCACGGCCGCGATCGCGGCAGCGTCCGAGACGCGCCACACGCGGTGGACGGTGCCGTCCGCGTCTGAGACCTCGCCCCATGGGGTCGTCTGCGTGGCCGGCTCGAGCGCCTGCCACGCCGCGCCCGCCGGGTCGGAGAACAGCGAGAAGATGGGGGAGATGTTGGCGTGCGTCGCGCGCGTCAGCCGCAGCCTGTCCTCCTTCGGTCCGGGGTGCGTGCGCTCGTGCGGGCGCACGCGGCCGGGGCCGTAGTCCTCGATGCGCACGCGGCAGAAGAAGCCGCGGCGCGTGCGCGTGACGCCGTCGGGGCCGGCGTACTGCTGCGTGTGCGCCCACAGGGCAGGGTCTGCGTCGCGCACTAGCGCGCCCTCGCGCTGCCAGCTGGTGAACAGCTCGCCCGCCACCGAATAGGCATCCCGCCCACCCTCGCCCTCGCCCTGCGGCAGGTCGACGGCCACCACGTTGTACGGCGAGCGGCCGAGCAGGGCGGCGCGCTGGTTGGCGTCGATCACGTCGTATGGCGGTGCGACGACGTCGGTCAGTGGGCCGACGACGGCCGGGTCGTAGTGCAGGGCGCGTAGCGGTTGGACGTCGGCCATGGCGGGGGCGGAGGCTAGCAGCGCTGGCCAGGGTGGGACGCGTTGGGTGCGCGTTCCGAGCGGCAGTAGACTTGGTGATCGTCGCGGGGCGTGGCGCAGCCTGGTAGCGCATTCGCTTTGGGAGCGAAAGGTCGCCGGTTCAAATCCGGCCGCCCCGATATGACAAGTATCTGCGAAGGGCCGCGAAGATGGGCAAAAACGCTCGTAGCCACGGAGGATCGGCGTGGGCGGTTTCGCGCCCTTTCGGGGACGATCGGTGGTGGCAGGATCGCAAACCGATCGCAGAGAGGCGCGAACGGATCGCAAACTGATCGCACGCAGAAGCTGCGCGGGCCGTTGGCCGTGTTGCGGTAGCCCCTGGCTTGGACAGAGCTCTGCACAGAGCTCTGCACAGAGGGCTGGGCGAGCCAGGTGTCGAGCGTGACGATCGTTTCGGCGCCGGTGGAGATCGCGGTTGCCGCGTGGGCTGCGTCGTAGGAGGCCATGCCGTAGTCGGTCATGAAGGTGATGGCCGTGGGCGTTATGTCGCCGAGCGGTACCGGGAAGTGACCGCGATCCACCGGCCCCTCCGACCGGCATGCGTACCGATCTGAACCGCCCGCCCCGACATAGATAGTTGTCTGCGAAGGTCGCCGTGCGGGTCGACGAGGCTCTACGACGTTGGCGGCTCGTCGAGCGACGCTCGGTGGCCAGGTTTGAGGCCGAGCTTGCGCGAGTGCGGAGTATTCGAGTAGCCGGCGGTGCTCAAGGCTCTGACAGTGGTGGATCTTGGATGGGCGACAGGAGCTCGATAAGGGACACGGGAAGGTATTCGCCCGAAAGGCGTCTGAGCTACACGATGGGGCCAAGGCTGGCACTCCGTCGGCTCGTGGCGCGTTGTGGTCCCCGCTTCGGCGCGTCACGAGCAACTTTTTCTCCTGAGGCAGTCAAGCAGAGAGTGCGAACAGGGGCCAGCGCCCGGGGACGCCCTTGAGCTCGTGAAAGCCTCGATCCTCGAACGTGAAGGGGCCGCCGACGACCGTGCCGAAGACGGTGCCTGAGGTGAGCACTTCGCCGGGCGCGGCGAGCGCGCTGACGCGCGAGGCGATGTGTACGGCCATGCCGCCGACGTCCTCGCCGATCAGCTCGCACTCGCCGGTGTGCACGCCGACGCGCACCTCGAGCCCCAGCTCGCGCGCTGTGTTCCTGATCGCGAGCGCGCAACGAAGCGCGCGCGACGGGGGCCCCTCGAAGGTCGCGAGGAAGCCGTCGCCGACGGTCTTGACCTCACGCCCACCGAAGCGGGCCAGCTGCTCGCGCACGAGCTCGTCGTGTTGGGCGAGCAGGTCGCGCCAGCGCCCGTCGCCGAGGCGCGCTGCGCGCGCGGTCGCATCGACGATGTCCGTGAACAGCACCGTCAGCAGCGCGCGGGCCAGCTCGCCGCGGCTGCGCACGCCGGTGAGGAACTCCTCGATCTCCTCCACGATCGCGTCGCTGTCGCCAGCGAACGGCAGCGAGTCGCTGCCCTCCAGCTCGACGTAGCGCGCGCCAGCGATGTGCTCGGCGAGGTAGCGCGAGTGGCGCACGTCCCAAAGGCGCTCGTGCGGGCGATGCATGACCAGCGTGGGTACGCGGATGCGCGGCAGCGCATCGCGCACGTCCATGTCGACCATCTCCTGAAAGATCACGCGCGCCTCGCCCGGGCTCGCGGCCAGGCGCTGCATGCGCGCGAACCACGCGCTCAACGTGGGGTCCTCGGCCATCGACGGCGCCCACCCCGCCATCGCTTCGCTGTCGTCTTGTCCCCAGTTGGCGAGCGTGCGCTCGGTCGTCGCTTCGCGCTGCTCGCGTGTGAGCGCCCAGTCGTAGTCGGGAGCCCACGAGGTGCGAGCGACCGACGCGTACATGATCAGCGCGCCGATCCGGTCGGGGTGCTCGGCGGCGAGCGTCGCGCCGACGAGCCCTCCCAGCCCGTAGGTCAGCAGCGCGACGCGTTCGCTGCCGGCGGCGTCCAGCACGGCGAGCGCGTCGCGCGTCTCCTGCTCGACCGAGTAGCTGGTGAGCACACGTTCGGAGAGCCCAGTCCCGCGGCTGTCGAACACGATCAGGCGGCCGATCTCGGTCAGCCGCTCCAGGAAACGTCGATTGGCGTGCGACTCCCACACCTGCTCCAGCTGGGTCAGCCAGCCGGCGAGGAACATCAGGTCGAGCGGACCCTCGCCGACCACCTGATAGGCGATGCTCGCGCCGTCGCTCGAGGTGTAGCGCGTGACCGGCGCCATCTCAGGAATCTTCGAGGAGCGCGCGAAACGGCGCGGAGGGCTCGACCGTGGCTCCCGCTGCGTGCACCCTGTCGGCCAGCCAATGGTCGGAGGTCACCACGCGCACGGAGCCCGGTTCAGCGTCAGCGGCGAGCAGCCGCACGATCTCGTCATCAGCCGAGTCACGCCGCGGCCGCGGTGCGTGTGCGACCTCGATGACGGTCGAGCGGATCGGCGGCTTGGGCGGCTGCTCGAAGACCACCGTCACGTCCGCGCCGCTGCTCGCGGCCCAACGCTCGAGCATCCCCACGAGCTTGACCATGGCGCCGTGACGGTCCTTCCACCAGGCGTCTGGCCGTGTGCCGATCACGTTCATCCCGTCGATGAGCCAGCGCACCGCGAGCAAGGGTAGGGCCTGACGGCGTGCGCGCGCGTCGCGGGCCCCCACCCGTCCCCGGACGGGTGGGGCCGCGCCGCGGGATCATTCCTGCTGGACTTGCCGGTCGCATGCGGCTAGAGGGCATCCAGACCGGGGACATCGTCGAGGTCGATCTTCGCGGACGGCGCTTTCACGCCGTCGTGACCGGCACCGCGCCCGGCGGGCTCGCGATCCAGCCGACCGACAGGCGCGTCAACTACTACTCCTGCCGCAGCCGCGAGGTCATCGGGCACTGGGCCAAGCGCGGCAGACCGCGCCAAACAAGCGAGCCGCTGCGGCCATCTCCGCGACAGCTCGAGATAGACCTCTCGGCCGCCGAGCAGCCGCCGCGTGAGCGCTGAGCGCTTGCGCCCTCCAGGCGGCGTGCGAGCGGCGAACCAGCCAGAATGGACGGCGTGGCTGAGCAGTCACGTGAACGGCCTGTCGGTGCTAACGCGAAGCTGCAACGGGCGATCATCTTGCAGCTGTTGAGCGAGGATGGCGAGCGGCTGCGCTCGCGTGCATGGCTGGCCGAGGAGCTCCGCTGCGACATGCAAGCGCTCGGCGAGGCGCTGCAGCGGCTCCGCGAAGCAGGCGTGGTCGGCTTGGAGAGCGATGAGGTGTGGGCTTCGCCCGCCGCAGTGCGAATCGCTGCACTCGGGCTGATCGGCATCTGAGCGAGGGCGGTGTTGGTGCGCGGGGATATAGGGTCTCGTCTGTGAGCAGCCGTGTGCTCATCCTCTCGTGGGAGTACCCGCCGGTGATCGAGGGCGGCCTGGCGCGCCACGTGCGCAAGCTCACGCAGGCGCTCGCCAGCCAGGGCGTGTCCGTGGACGTGCTCACGCGTGGAGTCGGCGATGCCGAGCACGAGCGCACGCACCTTGGCGACGGGTCGGGCGTGAACGTGCATCGCGTACCCGAGCCAGGCTGGCCGCGCGACCTCGACCGCTTCCTGACGTGGGTGGAGCAGATGAACCGCGACATGCTCGCCGCCGGCGAGGCACTCGCGCTCGAACGCTCCTACGACCTCGTGCACGGCCACGACTGGCTCGTCGCGGACGCCGCCGCCGCGCTCGCCGACCGCTTGCGCTTGCCGTACGTGACCACGATCCACGCGACCGAGCACGGGCGCCACCAGGGCTGGGTGCACAACGCGCCGCAGTCGCACATCCACGCCGCCGAGCGAAAGATGGCGCAGCGCGCCGACGCGGTGATCGTCTGCTCCTACTACATGCGCGGGCACGTCGCCGACGTGTTCGACATCGACGAGCGGCGTGTCGCGGTGATCCCCAACGGCGTCGACCCAAGCGAACTGCGTCCCTCCGGCGACCTCGCTGCGCTGCGGCGAGAGTTCGCCCAGCAGCACGAGCAGCTTGTGCTGCTCGTCGGGCGGCTGGTCTACGAGAAGGGCTTCCAGCTCGCGCTCGACGCGCTCCCGGGCGTGATCGAGCGGGTCGGCAACGTGCGCTTCCTCGTGGCCGGCAGCGGCACGCACGAGGCGGAGCTCAAGGCGCAGGCCGAGCGCCTCGGCTTGAACGAGCACGGCACGTTCCTTGGCTGGATCGGCGACGACGTGCTGCACTCGCTCTATCGCATCGCGGACCTGTGCGTGGTGCCTTCGATCTACGAGCCCTTCGGACTGGTGGCGCTGGAGGCGATGGCTTCCGGTTGCCCGTGCATCGTCGCCGACACCGGCGGCTTGCGCGAGGTCGTGCCAGTGGGCGAGCGCGTGGGGTTGCGCTTCAACGGCGGCGACGCCGAGCACCTGGGCGTGATGATCGAACGCCTGCTCGTGGACGATGCACTACGCGACCGGCTCGTGACCGAGGCATCCGAGCATGTGCTGCGCTTTGACTGGTTTGATGTCGCACAGCGCACGCGCGGCATCTACGATGGCCTGCGCGAGTTGACGCCGAGCGAGGAGGTCGGGAGGGGATGACGCAGATGCTGGAAGGTCTGATGCAGAACGACTTTCCGTTGACGCTCAACCACATCAGGGGCAGGCTGGCGACGTGCAACCACGGCGCCGAGGTCGTCACGCTCGGCGCTGACGGCAGCTCGGTGCAGCGCGCAAGCCACGCCGAGGTCTCGGCGCGCGTCGACCGGCTCGCGCGCGCGTTGCAGGCGCTGGGCATTCGCGCGGGCGATCGTGTGGGCACGTTCGCGTGGAACAACCAGCGTCACCTCGAGCTGTACTTCGCGGTGCCGTGCATCGGCTCGGTGCTGCACACGCTGAACATCCGCCTGTTCGAGGAGCAGGTCACCTACATCGTCAATCACGCGCAGGACAGAGTCATCTTCGTCGACGACTCACTCGTGCCGATGCTCGAGAAGCTGGCGCAGACTTTCACGACGGTCGAGCACTTCATCGTGATGGGCGACGGCGACGCGGGCAGCCTGCCGAACGTGCTGCGTTATGAGGAGTTGCTGGAGCAGGCGGATTTGGATCCCGCCCACCCGTTCGACTACCCGCAGCTCGACGAGCGACAGGCGGCGGCGCTGTGCTACACGAGCGGCACCACCGGCAATCCCAAGGGTGTGCTCTACAGCCACCGCTCGATCAGCCTGCACACGACCGTCACGCTCGCGACCGACGGAACCGCGCTGTCGCACGAGGACCGCATCCTCGCGGTCGTGCCGATGTTCCACGTCAACGCCTGGGGGCTGCCCTATGGGGCGGCGCTGGCGGGCGCCGATCTGATCCTGCCCGACCGTCACCTGCAGCCGCAGCCGCTCGCCGAGCTGATCGCGAGCGAGCGCCCGACGCTGATGGGCTGCGTGCCGACGATCTTCGCCGGCCTGCTGCGCCACGCCGACGAGCACCCCGAGATCGATCTCTCATCGCTGACCAACGCCGCCTGCGGCGGCTCCGCGGTCCCGCGGGAGCTGATGAAGGACTTCGAGGAGCGCCACGGCGTGCGCATCTTCCAGGCGTGGGGCATGACCGAGACGAGTCCCGTGGCGACCTACTCGCGCCCGCGCGAGGGCGCATCGTCCCCGAAGGGGGAGCGCGACAGCGCCTACTGGGACGATCGCGCGATGCAGGGTCGACCGCTGCCGTGGGTCGAGCTACGACTGGCCGGCGACGACGGCGTACAGGTGCCGTGGGACGGAACCTCGACCGGCGAGATCGAAGTACGCGGGCCATGGATCGCCTCGCGCTACTACGCCGACGACACCGAAGCGCACAAGTTCGCCACCGGCTGGCTACGCACGGGCGACATCGCCTCGGTCGACGAGCGCGCGATGGTGCAGATCGTCGACCGCTCCAAGGACGTGATCAAGTCCGGCGGCGAGTGGATCTCCTCGGTCGAGCTGGAGAACGAGGTGATGTCGCACCCCGATGTGGTCGAGGCGGCGGTGATCGCCAAGCCCGACGAGCGCTGGGCCGAGCGGCCGCTGTGCTGCGTCGTGCTGCGCGAACAGGCCGACGCGGGCGCTCCGGAGCTGGTCGAGCACCTGCGTGGCCGCGTCGCGAAGTGGTGGCTGCCCGACGAGTTCGCGTTCGTCGCTGAGATCCCCAAGACGAGCGTCGGCAAGTTCGACAAGAAGGCGTTGCGCGCGCGCTTGGCAGACGGGACGCTCGAGGGCCGCGTGCACGTCTAGCGCGCTAGTTGACTGTGCCGAGCGACGGAAACTACCGCGTGCTAGCCGCATTGCGACTGCGCAAGCTGCTAGACCTTGTGCAACACGCGGCAGGCGAGCGCGCGTCGACGGCGAACCAAACAGTGCCTCCCGTCGGAATAAGCGAGGATAGATACGGCAGACCAGCCCGAAAAGTGGGCTTTTGAGCGTTCACCACACCATCAAATGGAGGTTGGCATGACTCGGACCGACGTCATGGCCTCGAGCAGGCCACGCACAGCAGCAGACGCAGCATCTATGGGCAGAGGCTCCCGCCGCGCGTGGCGCGTGCTGGCGGCCCTCCCGCTGGCACTGGCACTGGCACTCGCGCTGGTGGTACCCGGTGCCGCGTTCGCCGCGGAACCGACCTCGAAATACAACCAGGAACCCACCAAACCGAGCACCGGCACGTCGCCGTCGAAAGAAACACAAACGACGCCTACCACGACGACCCCCGCTGCGGAAGTCGCGCCTACGAAAACCGCGACGACTCCCACGACGACCGAAAAAGCGACCACGCTGCCGTTCACCGGCTTTGATCTGCGCTGGGACGTCGGTATCGGACTGCTGCTGATGCTCGCCGGCGTCTCGATTGTGATCGTGCAGCGCCGCCAGCGCCGCGCCAGCAGGCGCTGAGGCGCCGCCTACTCCACCAGGCACTTGCCCCCACGACCGCCGGCTGATGTCGGGGTCGTGGGCGGCCGTCGTTGCTTGACAGTTGCATCGATGGCTTGATCTCAGGTGCTCATCGCTGGCTCGCGTCGACCATCGCGGGAGCCTGGCATGCGGGCGCTCGCCGCACGTGTCGCAGCCTGCCTAGAAGGCTCACTTGCCGTTGATTTGTGCGGAGATTCCGGGGTGTAGTCGCGCACGCGTTGCGGACACTCGCCATGCTTCCGCCGGGTGGTGGGTGATGCTGTAGGCATGTCGATGCCGGAGAGGACGGTGGACCAGACAACTGACGCTGTGTTTTTGACGGGTGCGACCGGGTTCGTCGGCATGGAATTGCTCAGCCGCTATCTCGAACGCACCGACCGTCGCGTGTACGCGCTCGTACGCGGCTCAGACGATGCAGAGGTTGAGGCCCGCATGCGCCACACGCTGCTGGACCTGTTCGGTCCCGCCCATCCCTACGCAGACCGCGTAGTGGCTGTGCGTGGGGACGTCACGCGCGCTGGCCTGGGAGTTCCCAGCGGCCTCGACTGGCTCGCGCCGCAGGTGGGGGAGATCGTGCACGTGGCCGCGTCGGTGTCGTTTGAGCTCGAGTTGCAGGCTGCACGCGCGATCAACGTGGACGGCACGCGTCGCGTGCTCGAATTCGCTGAACGCTGTCATGCCCGCGGCTCCCTGCGACGTCTCTCCTACGTGTCCACGGCCTTCGTCGCGGGTGAGCACGACGGCTGCTTCAGCGAGGATGACCTCGACGTCGGCCAGCGCTTCCGCAACAGCTACGAGCAGTCGAAGTACGAGGCGGAGTGCCTGATCGCCCGCGCGCGTGGGCAGTTGCCGGTCACGGTCTTCCGCCCGAGCATCATCGTGGGCGAGCGCGCCAGCGGCTGGACCGCGTCGTTCAACGTGCTCTACTGGCCGCTGCGAGCATTCTCACGGGGCACCTACTACGCGCTGCCTGCGCAATACAGCGCGCCCGTGGATGTTGTGCCGATCGACTACGTGGCCGATGCGATGTTCGCGCTGAGCCAGGCGCGCGAGGCCGAGGGGACGACCTTTCACCTGACGGCCGGCACGCACGCGAGCTGTGTGGGTGAGTTGGTCGAATTGGCGACGGGGTTCTTCAAGCGACCTGCCCCTCGTCTGATCGACCCGTCGCTATATCGCCGCATGGTGCATCCGGTGCTGCTGCAGGCGGTCAGCGATGAACGCACCCGCCGCGCGCTGGTGCGCAGCGAGGTGTTCTTCCCGTACTTCGCGATGCGGGTCAGATTCGACGACCGCCGTTCGCGTGTGGCGTTGCGCGGCGCCGGGCTCGCGGCCACACCGCTTGCGAGCTATTTCGATCGGCTGGTGCAGTTCGCACTTGCAGCCGAATGGGGCCGCAGACAGATATCGCGGGCGCGCGCGACCGGTCGCTGGGCGCCGTCGTTCGGCCAGCCCGAGCAAGCGCCGTCACCTCACGTGTCCCCGAACGGCGCAGCCCGGTTGGTGCTCGCGGAATGAGCAACCCGCGACTTTCAGCGCTGGACGCATCGTTTCTGGCGGTCGAGACGCCGACCGCGCACATGCACGTCGGCTGGGTCGCGGTGTTCTCCGCTTCGGCGGACGGGCGACTGCCGAGCTTTCGCGAGCTGCGTGAGCACATCGAGCTGCGTGTCGGCCGTGCGCCGCGCTACCGGCAGAAGCTCGCGCCGGTTCCGCTGAGCCTGCACGCGCCCGAGTGGATCGACGATCCGGCCTTCTCGATCGACCGTCACGTCTACTGGGCGTCGGGCCCGCTCGACGGCCTGATCGACGAGGTGATGTCGATCCCGCTGCGGCGCGACCGCCCGCTGTGGGAGATGTGGATCTGCGAGGACACGGCGGAGGGCAGGTTCGCGATCGTCGGCAAGACCCACCATTGCATGGTCGATGGTCTTGCGATGGTCGAGCTCGCCTCGATGTTGCTCGACCCGACGCCCGAGCCCGTGGCGTGCGAGTCGGAGGGCCGGCGTGATGAGCCGGCATCGTCCCAGCATCGTGCCGGTGGGGGGAAGGGGGAGCCCAGGAGCGAGCAGGTTCTGGCGCGCGGGGTGCGCGATCTACTCGATCAACAGCTCGACCTGCTGCAGTGGCCGTTGCGGGCGGCGAGCTCACCCGGACCGGCCGTGCGTCAGACGGCCGTCGGCATGATGCGTGCGGTTCGCGCGCTCGACGGGTTGCTGCGCAGTGCGCCGGCGAGCGTGCTCAACGGAGAGCTTTCGCCGCTGCGTCGGCTGGCCTGGGCGCAGCGCCCGCTCGAGGAGCTGAAGACGATCAAGGGCGCGTACGGCACGACCGTGAACGACGTGATCCTCGCAGCCGTCGCCGGCGGCCTGCGCGCCTACCTGCTGCGCCGCGGTGAGCAGCCGACCGCGCTGAAGGTGATGGTTCCCGTGAACGTGCGCAGCGAGAGCGACGTGCTCGGCAATCACATCTCGTTCGTGTTCGCCGAGCTGCCTTGCGACGATCCGGACCCGATCGGGCGCCTCTACCAGGTGCACGCGAGCATGAGCCGGTGTAAGCGCGACGGTGAGCCGGAGGGCTCGGACTTGGTGCTGAAGGCAGCGTCACGGACTCCCGTGACGGTGCAGCACACGCTGTCGCGACTGTTCGCGAGCCCGCGTGCCTTCAACCTCGTGGTGTCGAACATTCCCGGTCCCCCCGCGCAGATGTACATGCTCGGCTGCCCGCTGCGCTCGGTCTACCCGATGGTCCCGCTGGCCGACAATCACGCGGTTTCCGTGGGCATGATCACGATCCACGACCAGGCTTGTTTCGGCGTCTACGCCGACCGTCAAGCGATGCCTGACGTGGGCATGCTGGCCCGCGACATCGACGACGCGGTCGCGGAGTTGCTCACAAGCACGGAGCGAGTCATGGAATCGTCCGGGTCGCTGCTCATGCGCGCCCGCGCCGCGGTGCCCGAGGATGCGGTCGCCAGCTATCAGCAGCCGCTGAGGACGCCGATCATCCAGCGGGCGCTCGCGCCTGATCAGATCGAGCGCAGTGACTATGAGCTCGAACTGCAACGCTTGGCCAGCGACGAAAGGGCGCCGACTCACTAGCGCTCCGACTGCGGTGAATATGGCGCTAGAAAAGTCGGTGCGGTCGTGTCAGCTTCGCTTGCGACCCTGTAGCGAATGGATGTCGTCGCGCTCGCGCTCGCCCTGCTGATCTTCGGTCTGCTCGCGGCGCTGCTAGTGGGCCTCGATCGCATATGAGCATCGCCGAAGCGATCGCGGTGGTCGCTGCGGCGGGGCTGTTCCTCTATCTGCTGTACGCGCTGCTGCGCGGAGAGCGCCTGTAGTGAGCGCGTCGGGCTGGCTGCAGATGCTCGCGCTCCTCGCCGTGCTGGCGGGCGTCACACCGCTGCTCGGCGCCTACATAGATCGTGTGTTCAGCGGCGAGCGCGTGCTGCTTGCGCGCGCGCTGGGACCGCTCGAGCGGGGCGTCGTGCGCGCGCTCGCCGGTCGCGAGCCGGAAGGCCTGGACTGGAAAACGTACGGTGGCTGTGTGCTGATGTTCAGCGCGGTCTGCTGGCTTGGGCTGTTCGTGATCCTGCGCAGCCAGTCTGTCGCGCCGTTCAATCCCCAAGGCTTCGGCTCCCCGCCGTGGGACGTGAGCTTCAACGTCGCCTCGTCGTTCGCCAGCAACAGCAGCTGGCAGTTCTACAGCGGTGAGACCACGCTCTCGGACTTCTCGCAGATGGCCGGCATCGCGGTCCAGGGCTTCCTCAGCGGCGCGGTCGGCTTGGCGGTGGCGATCGCTATCGCGCGCGGCTTTGCCAATCGCTCGGGCAAGGAGCTCGGCAACTTCTGGGTGGACCTCACGCGTGCGCTGCTCTACGTGCTGGCGCCGCTCGCGATCGTCGCCGCGCTGTTCCTCATCGCCGAGGGCTCGATCCAGACGCTCGCGGCGAACGCGCACCTGACGACGCTCGCGGGCGCTAGCCAGACGCTCGCGCTCGGCCCGGTCGCCTCGCAAAAGGCGATCGCGCTGCTCGGCTCCGACGGTGGCGGCTTCTTTGGCGTCAACTCGGCGATGCCCTTCGAAGACCCGACCGGCGTCGTGAACTTCGTCGAGATGCTGATGGTGCTCGCGATTCCGGCCGCACTGACCGCGACCTACGGGCGGATCGTCGGCAGCCCTCGCCAGGGCTGGGTCCTGTTTGCGGTGATGGCCGTGATGCTGCTCGGCGCCGCCGTGGTCGCCTACCCAGCCGAGAGCCGGCCCTCGCCGGCGATGCACGCCGTCGGGGTGCACGGCTCGAACATGGAAGGCAAGGAGCAGCGCTTCGCCGCCTCCGACTCGACGCTCGGCGCGGTCGCGGCGACGGCCTCGGGCGATGGCGCCACGAACGCCGCGCTCGACTCCTTCAGCGGGCTCGGCGGCTCGATCCCGCTGGCGAACATGATGACCGGGGAGGTGGTCTTCGGCGGGGTCGGCTCGGGCCTGTTCGGGATGCTGCTGATGGTCGTGCTGGCGGTGTTCATTGCGGGGCTGATGGTCGGGCGCACGCCCGAGTATCTGGGCAAGAAGATCGAGGCGCGCGAGATCAAGCTCGTGACGATCGGGGCGATCGCGGTGCCGCTGATCGTGCTGTTCATGACCGCGTGGGCGATCAGCGCCCGCTACGGCCTGCGCTCGATCGCCAACGTCGGCCCGCAGGGATTCTCGGAAACCCTGTACGCGTACACGTCGCAGGCCAACAACAACGGCTCGGCGTTCGCCGGCTACGTCGGCTTCGTGCAACCGCACGCGCCCGGAAACGTAGGCTCACACGGCATCGTGTTCGCCGACCTCGCGGGCGGCGCGGCGATGCTGATCGGGCGATACCTGCCGATGCTCGCCGCGCTTGCGGTCGCCGGGTCGCTCTCCGGCAAGCGCACGATCGCCGCCGGCGCGGGCACGATGCGCACCGACACGGTCATCTTCGCGGTGCTGCTGATCGCGACCATCTCGGTCGTCGCGCTGCTGACGTTCGTGCCCTCGCTGATGTTGGGGCCGCTCGTGCAGGCGCTGACACCGAGGGTCTTCTGATGCTGCGCCAACTGCGCTCCTGCGTGTTGGCGCTGGTCATCTTCGTGGTGCTGCTCGGCCTCGCATACCCGCTGGCGATTACGGGCGCTGGGCAGCTGTTGTGGCCGCATCAGGCCAACGGCAGCCGCGTGGAACGCGACGGGCGGCTGATCGGCTCGGCGCTGATCGGACAGAGCTTCGACGGGCTGGCGCGCTACTTCCAGAGCCGACCGTCCGCGAGCGCCTACAACGCGGCCGACGCCGCGGCCTCGAACCTTGGACCCAACTCAGCCCGCTTGAGCGAGCAGCTGCGAGCGCGGCTGGCGGTGTACCTACAGCGCGAACGCGCTTACGACCCCGGCTTGACCGCGGCCGAGGTGCCCGCCGACGCCGTCACCGCCTCTGCCTCCGGTGTGGACCCAGACATCTCAGCAGCGAACGCGCTGATCCAAGCGCACCGCGTGGCCGCCGTCAGGCGCCTGCCGATCGCCACCGTGGTGCGGCTGATCTCCCAGAGCACGCACAGCTCGGCCGGTGGTCTGTTCGGTCCTGCCGCGGTCGACGTGCTCACGCTGAACCTCGCGCTCGACGAAGTGAGCGAGCGATGACCAGGCGCCCGCGCACGAGTGTCCTGCGCGCTGAGATCCTGCTGCCCGCGCTGCGCGGGGCGGTCGGCAAGCTGGCGCCGATGCGCATGATCCACAACCCCGTGATGTTCACGGTCGAGGTCGGCGCGGTGCTGACGAGCCTGCTGTGGCTCGCGCAGCTCAGCGACGCGCATGTCGGCGGCACGGCCGGCGACCCGCGCTGGTTCACGGCGTCGATCGCCGCGTGGCTGTGGCTGACCGCGTACTTCGGCAACTTCGCCGAGGCGATCGCCGAGGGTCGCGGCAAGGCGCAGGCGGACGCGCTGCGGGGTATGCGCACCGACACACACGCGCGCATGCGCGACGGCACCAGCAAGCTCTCCTCGCAGCTCGTCCCCGGCGACGTCGTGGAAGTGGCCGCCGGCGAGCAGGTCCCAGGGGACGGGACGATCATTGAGGGCATCGCCTCGATCGACGAGTCCGCGGTGACGGGCGAGTCGGCTCCCGTCGTGCGCGCCGCCGGCGGGGATCGCAGCGCGGTGACGGGAGGCACGCGCGTGCTCTCCGACGCGATCGTGGTGGAGATCACGCAGCGTCCCGGCGAGAGTTTCCTCGATCGCATGATCGCGCTCGTCGAGGGCGCCCAGCGCCGCAAGACGCCGAACGAGATCGCGCTGGGGATCCTGCTCGCGGGCCTCACGCTGATCTTCCTCTCGGTGGTGATCACCCTGCGCCCGTTCGCGAACTACGCGCACACGGCCGTCTCGCTGGCGACGTTGATCGCGCTGCTGGTGGCGCTCGCGCCGACGACGATCGGCGCGCTGCTGTCGGCCATCGGGATCGCCGGCATGGATCGGCTGGTGGCGCGCAACGTGCTCGCGCTGTCAGGGCGCGCGGTCGAGGCCGCGGGCGACGTGAACCTGTTGATGCTCGACAAGACCGGAACGATCACGCTCGGCAACCGCCAGGCACGCGCGTTCATCCCGATGCCCGGCGTCGAAGAGCGCGAGCTGGCCGACGCGGCGCAGGCCGCGTCGCTGGCCGACGAGACACCCGAGGGTCGCTCGATCGTGATTCTCGCCAAGCGCTACGGGCTGCGCGAGCGCGACCTTGGCTCGGCGGGTGCGCGTTTCGTGCCGTTCAGCGCGCAGACACGCATGAGCGGGATCGACCTGGACGGGCACGCGCTGCGCAAGGGCGCCGGCGAGGCGATCATCGCGCACGTGCGCGGTCAATCCGGCGAGGTGCCTCCGGAGCTCGATCGCCAGCTGGGGTTGATCGCCAGCCAGGGGGGCACGCCGCTGGCCGTCAGCCGCGACGCCACCGTGCTGGGCGTGATCGATCTTCGGGACATCCTCAAGCAGGGGATCCAACGGCGCTTCGCCGAGCTCAGGCAGATGGGCGTGCGCACGGTGATGATCACCGGCGATAACCCCCGCACCGCTGGCGCGATCGCGCACGAGGCCGGAGTCGATGACTTCCTCGCGGAGGCCACGCCCGAGCGCAAGCTCGCGCTGATCCGCGAGCAGCAGGCCGCCGGGCGGATCGTGGCGATGACCGGCGATGGCACCAACGACGCGCCCGCGCTCGCGCAGGCGGACGTCGGGCTGGCGATGAACAGCGGCACGCAGGCGGCGCGCGAGGCGGGCAACATGGTGGACCTCGACTCCGACCCGACGAAGCTGATCGAGATCGTCGAGGTCGGAAAGCAGCTGCTGATCACGCGCGGCGCGCTGACGACCTTCTCGATCGCCAACGACGTCGCGAAGTACTTCGCGATCCTGCCGGCGGTGTTCGTCGCGACGTACGCCTCGGCGGGCGTCGCGCACGGTCCGCTCGCGCGCCTGAACGTGATGGGCCTCGGCTCGCCGCGCTCGGCGATCCTCTCCGCGATCATCTACAACGCGCTGATCATTCCCGCGCTCGTGCCGCTGGCGCTACGCGGCGTGCGCTACCGGCCGCTCGGCGCGAGCGGCCTGCTCTACCGCAACCTCGCCATCTACGGCGTCGGCGGACTGATCGCGCCGTTCGTCGGCATCAAGCTGATCGACCTGTTCCTGCACGGCGTGCTGGGCGCGTGAGCGAGATGGCGCGAGGACAGCACAAGGTCTTCCTCGGCATGGCGATCGGCGTGGGCAAGACGTGCCGCATGCTCGAGGAGGGGCACTCCGTGCTCGCCACGGGCCGGGATGTGGCGATCGGCCTGCTGGAGACGCACGGCCGGCCCGACACGGCGGCGCTCGCGGCAGGGCTCGAGCTGATTCCTCGCCGCGCGGTGCCATTCGAAGGCACGATCGTCGAAGAGATGGATCTCCCCGCGATCCTGCGGCGCTGCCCCGAAGTGTGCCTGATCGACGAGCTCGCGCACACGAATGTGCCGGGCCTCGAGCACAACCAGCGCTACGAAGAGGTGCAGGATGTCCTGGCAGCGGGCATCGACGTGTTCTCGACGGTCAACGTGCAGCACCTGCAGAGCGTCAGCGAGCGCATCGCCGAGAAGACCGGCATCGTGATTCACGAGACGATGCCCGACGGCGTGCTCGACGAGGCCGACGAGGTCGTGGTCGTCGACCTCAGCCCCGAGGCGCTGCAGGCCCGCATCGTGGAGGGCAAGGTCTTTCCGGCGGGGAGCGTGCCGATCGCGCTGGAGCGCTTCTTCACCAAGGAGAACCTCGACGTTCTGCGCGAGATGGCACTGCTGCAGGTCGTCGAGGAGGTCGAGGCGCACAGGCTGACCGCGGAGATGCTGGACGACCGCGACCGCCTGATCAGCAACGTCGCCGGCGAGCGCAGTCACCGCTTCCTGGGGCTCGCCAAGCCTGACCCGAGCGCCAACCGCATCATCCGCCGCGCTTGGGAGATGAGCGAGCGCTTGGGGGGGCCGCTCGATCTACTGTGGGTGGCGCCCCCGAGCGAAGCCGATGAGCCCGAGACGAACCGGCGGATCGACGATCTGCGCCGGCTTGCAGCGGTCTTCGGCGCCCAACTGATCGTCGAGCGCGACCGCAACGTGGCAGGCGCCGTCGTGCGCGTCGCCGAGCGCTGCGGCACGACGCACATCGTCATGGGCGTGCCGCACCTGCGTCGGCGGTTCGGCCGGCCGGAGCCTTCGCTGGTCGACGCGATCGTCGCCGCGGCGCCGAGCCTGCACATCGCGCTGGTGGGAGATCCGCCGCCGGGAACGCTCAGCGCTCCTGAAACGCGAAACGCCCCGTGAACACGGGGCGAACCGAATACCGCTACCGGGATTCGAACCCGGGTTTCCGCCATGAGAGGGCGGCGTCCTAGTCCCCTGGACGATAGCGGCACGAGATACCGGCTCCGAGCCTAGCAAAGCCCGTCGACCCAGTCGCCACCGCGCGACCGGACTCCACGATCGGCGGCTTCGCAGGCCGGCCGGCCGCAATCGCGCCAAGGACCGATGCGTACGATGCGTAAGCTGCGAGCGGCTGCGCGTCTGCGATATCGTCGGCGTCCACACGCGGATGTGGCGGAATTGGTAGACGCGCACGGTTCAGGTCCGTGTCGGGGCGACCCGGTGGAGGTTCGAGTCCTCTCATCCGCATAGCGAGAAATGCCCTGCAAATCAGCGATTTTGTGGGTTCTGCCGCTCCGTGGCGCTAGACTTCGGGCATGGACGTATTGTTGCCATTTGGCAAATCCGTCCCATCGTGCGTCCCGTCCTGTTGCCACGGGACGCACGGGGGCGCGGCGCGATGAGCGTTCGACTCGACCGCGGCGCCTGGGAGGTGCGTTGGCGCGACGCTTCTGGCCGCAAGCGCTCTAAACGCTTCAAGGACGAGACAGCAGCGCGAGCGTATGACGAGGCGCTGACCGAGGTGCGCCCGGCCGAGCGTCGGGCAGACACGGCGACGCATGGGTCGCAGGGCGGCGTCTACTCATACATGACCGCGCAAGGCACCCGCTGGCGCTATGTCGTTAGGCGCAGCAATGGCAAGCAGACGAGCAAGCGTGGGTTCACGAGTCGCCGCGCGGCGCAGGAAGCGTGCAGGCGCCTGGTCGAGCAGATTGACCGGGGCGAGGTCCGTCACACCGATCAGAGCTTCGGGGGCTGGTGGGACAAGTGGCTTCGCCACCGCAGGCCGTACCTGGAGCCGAACGCATGGAGGGCCTACGACGTTGACGGGCGCAAGCGGCTGCTGCCGGCCTTCGGCGCGGTCCGTCTCGACAAGCTGGATGTCGAGCAGCTGCGAACGTGGATGGACGAGCAGGCCGAGGCGGTCGAAGCGGGGGAGATCGCCGCGAAGACGATCAACAACACGCTTGGCACGCTGGTGGTTTGTCTCAACGCTGCGGTCAAGGATCGCGTGCTTGCAACGAATCCGGCGCTCGGTGTCGAGCGTCTTCCGCCTGCGCACATCGAGCACGACTACCTACGCTTGCGCGAGATCCCGCTCTACCTGGATGCCTGCATTGATGTGTACCGGCCGCTCGCAGAGGTACTTGTGCGGGCCGGGCTGCGTATCTCAGAGGCCATTGCGTTGCAGGTGTCTGATCTTGAGCTTGAGAAGACGGGCGGATTCATCGTTGTCTATCGCTCGCACAAGAAGGCACGGAAACGAGCGGCAACCAACGGTTCGACCAAGGGTGACAAGTTCCGCAGTGTCGAGATCGGGCCGGGACTCAGCCGCACGCTTGCGGATCACCTCGCAAGGCGAGCCGAGATGACGAGTGGCGATCGCAAGGACGCACCCGTGTTCGTGATGCCGGTGCGGACGCGAAAAGCCGATCGCGGGCGGTGGGCGAGCGCGGGCGAGCTGGAGCCATTCGACCGCACGACGGTATCGCGCGATTGGCACAAGGCGACGCTGCAGGACGCGGCGCTGCGTGACATGCCGCTTCACTCTCTGCGTCACACGGCAGCGGCGGCATGGCTCGCAGGTGGCAACTCCCTGATGTATGTACAACGCCAGCTCGGCCACGCAGACATAGCGACGACGGAGCGCTACTACGGACACCTTGAGCGCCACGTGCTCGCGGCCGGCGCGCTCGCCACAGAAGACGCGATTAGCCGCGCGGCCACGGAGGGCGCTCGGACGCGAGGGCTTGAGTGAGCGTCAATTCGTTGACCTAAAAGGGGATCGCTGTCGTTGAGCGCGGCGTGCAGGTGGACGCGTAGCGCGTCTAGGTCGGCGGCACGGGGCGCGCTCGGGCTGCTCGTCGTCCTGTCGCGTTGCGAGTTCGCTCGCGCGGCGCGTGCTCTTGCCTGCTCGCTGAGGCTCGCAATGCGCGGGGCGCAGGTGTCCTCGGGCGTCGTCCCGGTCTCGAACGCGCGGAAGTAGCGGTCCAGTGCGGCGCGTGTCCGGTCAGCTCGGACTGCTGCTCGTCGTCGCGGTGGGGTCAGCCGCTCGTATGCACCCCTGGGAGATTTAGTCTCCCCTAGAAATGAGGAGGTTTGCGCGGCCGCGCCTCCCGGCAGCGACCTCGGTAGTCCATCTGAGATGCTGCGCAAAGACGTGGGTCGCGGCCTTCGCCGAAGGTGGTCGACGACGACGAAGTGAGTCCGCTGCCTATAGATAAGGGGCGTGGTCCGAAGCGGTTCGGAGCCACGCCCCTTTCAACATCGTTTTGATTTGGCTATCCTCTCCGCGTCTATCTAATGCATTCTAGTCTCTTGATCGCGGGTTTTACGGTTCTGCGTTGCGATCTGACTTCTACTTCTCCAACTTCTCTTTCTCTACCATTGCATTCTGCAGCGATTCGACAGGAGGTTAGTGATTTTATTGGATTTTCACACTTGTTGTTCGCCGGGTTTTTTGTCGAAAACGGACCTCTGGTGATAGCATATGACAATTGCCCGCTAAATTCGAGACCACCTTGATATTCTATAGATTCTTCCCCTACGGCTCTTTCTTTAATTTGGAGTACTCCCGCGTTCGCTGGGACCAGTTTCCCGCGAAGCGCTTCTTCTTTTTCTTCTTCTTTTTTTTCTTCTTCAGCAATGCCTTCACAGGCAAGTGCCATCGCCGGCGCAGCGATGCCGCCTATAAGATATACGGCAGCGCACAGTATCGCGATGATACCTAGTCGTAAATGAATCCATGTCATGATGTTACTCCTCCAGGTTCCATAGAATTAACTCCTTCACTGTCCCGACTACTATTTGCACCCGCGACCAAGACGGCTCCGGGTACCGCTACGGCGAGTAGGACACCCGTGAGCACGGCAAGGAACCACCACACCTTGCTCGCATGCCGAGAGCGCATGGCGGCTTGCGCTGCTCGCGGGTCAGCTAATGCCCGGGGCATGGAACGCTGGCGCTTTGCCACCCTAGCCTCCCAAAGCCCCCACAGCAGAAGTGGACAAGAGACAGCCAGCTGACATGTCTCATCATCTTGTGGGACGACGCTTCGACTGCAGTCGCCGAGAGCGCAGATACGCAAAGGCGATGACCACGACGACTACGGCCGTCGGGGGTGCGGCGAACCGGGCACGCTGCTCGTGCGACTGGCGCCCGACCTCGCGATACGCCTGCCGCGACGGCCCAGCCGTCTAGCTGGTGCCCTCGTAACCGTTCGTCGTTGGTGTGGCCCTGCACAACCTCCTCCAGCCCCAGCTGCGAAGCCGGTGTCTACCAAGCCCGAGGTCAACCTTGGACCCAGGGCTTGCAGTAGACGACGCTACGCCTACCGCGCGTGGTTGACCGTTGGAGGCGCAACTAGCGAACTTGCCTCTGGGCGGTTTTGCAGTGCTGAAGCCAGAAAGAAGGCGGCGCACCCCTAGAAGCTGATTCCAGAGCTGTTTCCAACTGTTTTTAGCGGCCTGGGCGTGGCGGGACGTGTTTTCCCTCCGCCGTCGGCGAGCCCCTCCTTCAGTCCGCGATCTCCGGGTCTGTCTGATGAACGGTGGATCTGGCTTGGTCTGACCGAAGGGATGACCAATGTCGGAGCTAGCGGAGTCGACCGGTGTGGCCGAGATGATCGAGCCCATGACTGTAGATTCGATTGATCAGAAGGAGCTTGCCGAGCAGCTGCTCGCGCAGGCGAAAGAGCAGAACATCGAGCTGGTCGGCCCTGACGGGCTGTTGGGCCAGCTGACCAAGAACGTGCTCGAGACCGCGCTGGACGCGGAGATGGCAGAGTACCTGGGGTATGAGAAGCACGACCCGGCAGGACGCAACAGCGGCAACAGCCGCAACGGGACTCGCTCAAAGACGGTGCTGACGGAGATCGGGCCTGTCGAGATCGAGGTCCCGCGGGACACCGAGTCGACGTTCGAGCCGCAGATCGTCAAAAAGCGCCAGCGCCGGCTGACGGGCGTGGACGAGATCGTGCTCTCGCTCACTGCGCGTGGCTTGACGACCGGGGAGATCGCGGCGCACTTCCAGGAGGTCTATGGCGCCAGGATCAGCAAGGACACGGTCAGCCGGATCACGGACAAGGTGACCGGCGAGATGACGGAGTGGCTGAACCGGCCGCTGGAGACGGTGTACCCGGTGATCTTCATCGACGCGATGGTCGTGAAGGTCCGTGATGGGCAGGTTGCGAACAAGCCGGTGTATGTCGTGATCGGCGTGACCGTCGATGGCGAGCGGGACATCCTCGGGCTCTGGGCCGGCGATGGCGGGGAGGGAGCGAAGTTCTGGCTTGGCGTCTTCACCGAGATCAAGAACCGCGGTGTCCAAGACGTGTGCATCGCGGTCTGTGACGGGCTGAAGGGCCTCCCAGAGGCGATCACGACGACGTGGGAGCTCGCGACCGTCCAAGCCTGCATCATCCATTATGCCGACCTGCCCGTTATGCCGCTTTGGGTTGTGGAGTGGCCGCAAATAGCGGGATTGGCTGCTTGAGGGTCGGCATAATCCGGCGCGGTTGATCGACGCTCGCCTCTCCACTACGAGAGGAGGCGTTCGATGTTCGATCCGTCGCGGGTTCGGGTGTCCGGGCCGCTTGAGCGTTACGTGCCGGGCTTCCTGGCTGAGCTGGTTGGCGTGGGGTATAAGCGGCAGTCGGCCGCGTTTCAGCTGCAGTTGATGGGATATTTGAGCCGATGGCTTGAGGAGGCCGGCCTGTCGCCGGAGGGCTTGTCCTCGGCGGAGGCGGAGCGGTTCTTGGCCGCTCGCCGGGCGGCTGGCTATAGAAACCACACTTCGTCGAAGGGTCTTGCGCCGCTATTGGGGTATTTGCGTCGGCTGGGTGTCGTGCCGCCGGCGGATCGGCCGGTGCGCTCGGCGGCCGAGTTGCTGCTGGAGCGCTACCGCGATTATCTGCTCGTCGAGCGGGGGCTGGTGGCGGGGACTGCGCGCGGCTATGTCGATCTCGTGCGGCCGTTCGTCGTCTCTCGCTGCGATAGCGGTGTGCTGGATTTCGCTGGTCTGACGCCGAGCGAGGTGCTCAGCTTCGTGTTGTCGGAGTGTGAGCGGCGACCGCGTCGGCAGGCAAAGCTGATGGTGAGCGCGCTGCGCTCGCTGCTTCGGTATCTGCATGTCGAGGGGCTGATCGCTCGTCCGCTTGCGCATGTGGTTCCGTCGTTTGCGTTCTGGCGGCTGTCAGCGCTGCCGCGCGGCCTCGACGCTGAGGAGGTCCGTGCGCTGCTGGCCAGCTGCGGCCGGGGCACGGCCGTCGGGCGCCGCGACTTCGCGATCCTGCTGATGCTGGTGCGGCTGGGGATGCGCCGCGGGGAGGTCGCCGTCTTGGCGCTTGAGGACATCGACTGGCGAGCAGGGCAGATCATAGTTCGCGGGAAGGGAAACCGGGTCGAGCGGCTGCCGCTGCCGGTCGATGTCGGCGAGGCGCTCGCCGATTATCTTTGCCACGGCCGTCCGGCTGATGCAGAGGGTCGGTCGGTGTTTATGCGCGTGAACGCACCGCATCGCGCGATGACTGCCAGTGGAGTCACCCAGGTGGTTGTGTCTGCCAGCAAACGCGCCGGCATTGGCGAGGTCACAGCCCATCGGCTTAGGCACACCGCGGCGAGTGAGCTGTTGCGCAGGGGCGCGTCGCTTTCGGAGATCGGCCAGCTCCTGCGTCATCGCAGCGAGCTATCGACTGCGATCTACGCCAAGGTCGATCGCAACCGTCTGCGTGAGCTCGCGCGACCGTGGCCAGGGGGTACGGCATGAGCCCGCTGCGCCAGTCACTCATCGACTATCTGAAGATCCGCCGGGCGCTTGGCTACAAGCTCGAGCGCGCTGAGAAGCTGCTGGGCCAGTTCCTGGACCACCTCGACCAGCTCGGGGAGGAGCGCGTGACGCTCGAGAACGCCACCAGCTGGGTCACGTTGCCGGCGACCGGGAGCGGACACTGGTGGGCATTTCGAATGTCGGCCGTGCGCAGTTTTGCCAGCTACTTGCACGCGCTGGACCCCGTGCACGAGGTCCCGCCCGCCGATCTATTCCCGGACCGTGTTCACCGGGCAGTCCCATACCTCTACTCGGAGAAGGAGATCGTCGCGCTGATGACCGCGGCCGGCTCGCTGCGGTTGCCGTTGCGCCAAGCGACCTACCGAACGCTGATCGGGTTGCTGTGGGTCACCGGCATGCGAGTCGGAGAGGCAATCCGCCTCGATCGAGGCGACGTCGACCTCAAGCACGGCGTGCTGACCGTGCGCCAGAGCAAGTTCGGCAAGACGCGCGAGCTGCCGCTGCACACCACGACCGTGAACGCGCTGCGTGCATACCTGCGCTTGCGTGATCGGCTTTGCTCGCAGACGAGCACCGACGCGGCCCTGATCTCTCCGGCCGGGACGAGACTGATCTACGGCAACGTCCATTCGACGTTCCGTCAGCTGCGCTCACAAGCCGGCCTTCAGCCCCGATCTCCCAGCTGTCGCCCGAGGATTCACGACGTGCGTCACACCTTCGCCGTGCGCACCCTGCTGGATTGGTACCGCCAAGAATATGAGGTGCAGCCCAGGCTGCCGTTGCTCTCGGCCTATCTCGGGCACGTGCACCCAAAGGACACCTACTGGTATCTCCAAGCCTCACCCGAGCTGCTCCAGATCGCTGCCGACCGGCTCCAGCGCTCACAAGGAGGCACCTCATGAGCGCGATCGCACCGACACTGCAAGCGTTCTTCACCGAACGACTGATCAGCCAGCGGCACGCCAGCCCGAACACGATCGCTGCCTACCGCGACACGCTCAGGCTACTGCTGGATTTCGCCGCAAAGCAGCTCGGCTGCCAACCCTGCCAGCTGGATATCGGCGATCTCGACGCGCCGCTGATCGCCGCGTTCCTCACCCACCTGGAGACCGACCGCGGCAACAGCGTCCGTACCCGCAACGCCCGCCTGGCCGCGATCCACTCGCTCTACCGATACGCACAGCATCGCCACCCCGAGCACGCGCAAGACATACAGCGCGTGCTCGCGATCCCTCCAAAGCGCTCAGATCACGCGCTCGTCACATTCCTGGACCCAGAAGAGATCGACGCGCTACTCGCCGCGCCAGACCGCTCAACCTGGACCGGCAGACGCGATCACACGCTGCTGCTGACAGCAATCCAGACCGGGCTGCGCGTCTCCGAGCTGACCGGGATGAACTGCAGCGATGTGCACCTTGACACCGGGGCTCACGTCACCTGCCACGGCAAGGGTCGAAAGCAGCGCATCACTCCGCTGACGCCAGGCACCACCTCCGTCCTTCGCGTCTGGCTCGCCGAGCGCGCCGACCACCGCGACGACCCCCTCTTCCCAACAATCCGCGGCCACCAACTCAGCCGCGACGCGCTCGAACACAGGATCGCCAAATACGCAAGCACCGCGGCGCGAAGCTGCCCGAGCCTACGAGAAAAGAACGTCACGCTCCACACGCTCCGCCACACCTCCGCGATGCAGCTCCTACACGCCGGCGTCGACACGACCGTGATCGCGCTGTGGCTCGGCCACGAGCGAGTCGACACGACCAAGATCTACCTACACGCCGACCTCGCACTCAAGGAACAAGCACTGGCGCGCACCAAGCCACCCTGCACCAAACCCGGCCGATACCAACCCCCCGACAAGCTCCTCGCCTTCCTCCAAGCACTCTGATTATGCCGACCACAACCCGCCAGACACGCCCACCACCAGCAAGACTCGAAGACCGAATCGGCATAACGGGCAGGTCGGCATAATGGATGTTATGCCGACCTCGGCATAACATCCATCTGATTCGCAACACGTTCAGGTTCGCCTCGCGCAAGTACTGGGAAGAGATGAGCCGAGACCTCAGACCCGTCTACACCGCGCCCTCAGAGGCCGTCGCCCGCGAGCGCTTCGCCGAGTTCGACGCGAAGTGGGGCAAGCAGTACCCGGCGATCAGCCGGCTCTGGGCGAACGCGTGGAGCGAGTTCATACCGTTCCTGGACTACGACGTCGAGATCCGGCGCGTGATCTGCAGCACAAACGCGATCGAGTCCCTGAACGCCCGCTACCGACGCGCCGTCAGAGCCCGCGGGCACTTCCCGAACGACACGGCCGCCCTGAAGTGCCTCTACCTCGTCACCAGATCACTGGACCCCACAGGACGAGGACGGGCACGCTGGGCAATGAGATGGAAGCCCGCACTAAACGCGTTCGCGATAGCGTTCGAAGGCAGAATCAAATAAACCCGCCAAGCCACATCCACCGTTAAACGGACACTCCCTTTATTGGCTTGTCTGCCGGCCGGTCGTCGGCCAGCAACTACAGCGTACTATATGATCCGCGCGAAGTTTTAGGGGGCCAGTTTTTCGGCTCGTGCGGCGAGCTCGGCGACAGTGACACCGAGGCCGCGCGCCAAGCGGACGACGTTGCGCCAGCTCGGATTACGCCGGCCATGCTCGACCTCGCTGAGCCAGCTCTGCGGGAACATGGTCGCTCTGGAGAGCGCGACCTGGCTGATCTTTTGCTCCTTGCGGATCGCCTTCACGGCGGCGCCGAGCGCTGGCTGGTCAGGGTCCGACATGGACCACAGCATCTTCGATCACGCGGCGTCCGCGCCACCTCATCCAGCCTTGAGTCCTTCATCCGTAGGAGACGAATCGCTCTAAGCGTGCGCGCGACAGGCGGGGAAAGCGCCCTCGAACGGGTGCGTCGCTGTCGCCGGCGTGCAGTTGAGGCTGGCAGCAAATCTTCGAGTCTCGCCGCAACCCACCCTCACTCCCCTGTCTGGCCTCTAGCTGCTTGCTTCGCCGTGCACGTTAGCGATTGGAAGATTTCCGGTGGCCAGTAGAACCACAGCGCTTGATTCACCAGCACTACGGCTGTCACGATCACAAGAAAATACATAACGCCAGGAGACGCCGCCGTGCATTCTCCGACAACCACGCTGAGGCTTGACGTCCCTACAATCGTGGCGCCGCCGACGGCTATCGCCCAATATGCAGGATTGCAGAAACGTGAAAATGTCCGGTTGTGGTCTCTCCGTCGCCAGACTGCCACGATGATGCAGATGATGGCTACCACAAGAGAGATCGCCAGTCCGACGTGATAGGTGATTTCGGCCGCCCGATCATGGTGCTTGGTTTCTTCCCAATCACTGACGCCAAGATCAATCATCAGGCTCGCAAGTGGACAGAGAAAGAGCCCGCCCAAGTTCCGAAAGTAACGTTCAAGGTTGCTACCTATTTCTTGATGAGCACGAATCATCAGCACGATGGCATAGAACAGCTGAATGGCACCGACAGCGAACCCTATCCCTGCAACAACTTCGATCGTTGCGGCGCGTCCCGCTGACTTCGGTTCGCCCGCGAGAACAGCATAGGTAATAGAGGACAGCAGCAACGTGCCGAAAGCCGCGCCGAGCGCCTGAGCGGCCAGGTCGCGCAGGTCAGTTACACGAGCATCGGACTCTGCTTTTTCTCCGATGAATCGGGGACTTGTCTGACTCGTAATGAAGTAGAACAGCGCAGCGAAGGCGAACCCAGCACTTACGCCGGCTACAGTCGAGTAGAAGCCAGCAGTCGTGCGGATATCGAAGGATGAGGTAGGACATTGGACGGCCGTCATTTTCCGGCGACACTATCGCGGCTGACGCCATATGCGCAGCGTTGACGATAACGAACATGCAGTTGTTACTGAAGCGTGATCGCGCGTGAGTGGGCACTGCCCCGCAATGATCGTCGGGATAACGCTTTGGCGGTCCGAACGCCCTCGGATAGCCCGTGCTTTCGATCTGTTGGAGCCACCAGGCTTGAGAGATCAGGCATAATCTCCGCCCATGAGCGCGAGGCCGCTGGTCTTCATTAGCCATATCCACGACGACTTGACGTACGCGCAGATGCTGCAAGACGAGCTAGATGGCGCGCTACTCGGTGCGACCCAGTTCTTCAACGCATCTGATCGCGCGTCAATCCAGCCAGGCGACCCGTGGCGAGATCGCATCATGGAAGCCCTGCGTGAAGCGGCTGTTATGCTCGTCATTGCGTCCCCGCGAAGCGTATCGTCGCCCTGGGTCAATTTCGAGAGCGGAGGGGGCTGGCTTGTCGGTGCGCGAGTGATTCCTTGCTGCGTTCGTGGCATGGTTCCATCAAGCTTGCCAGCACCCCTCGGCCACCTCCAAGCACTTGATGTCACGACGAGTAGCGGAGTTGCCGACCTGTTCCAAGCGATCGCAGGCGCATCTGATCTTCGCGTACCGCCCAACCTCAACACTGCAAATATCGCTGACCGTATTTCAAAAGCGGGAGAGCCTACGTCAGACGCAGCGAGTTTCGCTGATTGGGCCAAGCGCTCTAGTCTTCGCCCCGAGGCGTTCAAGAAGACGACTTGCGCGGGCGAGGTGGAGATTGGAGGAATTATCAGCATTGCAGATGGTCCTGCCGTAAGCGCATTTCCGCAGATCAAGCATGGCGACTCAGTGAAGTGCGAGGTAGACGTTCCTAACTTCGGCACACTTCGTTACTGCTATGCATCAGCAGAGCAAGCCGAACTCGTGACGTCGCTAGCGTCAAGCCGATACTCAGCCACACGTCGTCGGGCACGCGTTTCGCTCTGCTGTCTTGGGACACTCAAGACCTACGCCACCGATTTTCAGGATTTTGACGAGCCAGCGCGAGGTATCGCCTACGAGCCAGCGTATGTCATCGAAGATGTCGTCTTCCTAGATGGCGCTTCCTCGTCAGACTAGGCCGGGTCACAACATTGCCGCTTGTGCGACGTAGCTCATCGCTCGTCTACGTCATACTCCCTTCGGCCAACTCCCTGTCCTTTTTGGTTGCCAATCCCATTGTTGGCAGCCCGCCCATGAACTGCTGCCAAAATGGTGTGAACTGAGGAACCGTGCCATTCGCATCGATGACCGCACAGATCATCATGGCATAGAGATAATATGCTCGACCAATGACCACCACGGGTCGCGGCGAAGCAATAGAAAAATGCTCCGCATCAATCACTTCGAGGATAAGCCCGTATGCAGTGTGATGCAATAGCTGATTAGACCACTTCACGACGACGGCATAGGTTTCCTCGAATACTTGCGTTTCCCCGTGGGTCCGCCCCCAAAAGCGCTGAGCCGTACCGATGGTGCTCACCATCTCTGGAAGTCTCACCGCGCGACCATTGGCATCTTTCCCCCACCATGACCTTTCAGCATTTGGCCCGAACTCGGTAATCAGCTCCGCCTCTTTCGACTTCAGAGACTCAGTTACCTCGACAGGGGGCGCACCGAACCTTTCCGCGACCCGAGCAGCCTCAAGCCGCATCGCCTCGGCATGACGGAGAAAGCGACCAACGTAATGTGCAGCTTCATCCTCGTGCAGAAGTAGCCAATGTGCCACTGTCACGTCCTCGAACATACTTCGTAGTAGCATTGCTGCTTGTTGCCCGTAGCTGTTCGTGGCAAGATGCAAGACTGCCTCGTAAGTCTTCTCATTGCGGCCAGCCGTCGCCGCGATAACTCCGGGGGTCGTCGCCGAGACGACACCCTTCGCGGATATTTCGGCCGGCTTGGGGACCGCCGCGCCAGCAGCGTGAAGTGCCCAGCAAACGCCGAGAGCATCGGCTAGGGGATCAGACATGGCCTTGTGATGCTTCCCAGACCACAGGCAGGTGACCCGTGGTAATGATCTTGGCCGCGACCTCTGTGAGCGTATCTTTGCCGACTGCTCCGAGAGCACCAGCAAGTTGCGCGAAGCGACCCCGTTCCGGCTCGGGAGCACTGTCATCTCTTGCGTGTGCTTGGATCGCTTCTAGGAACGCAGCGATGAACGTCGATGCGTTTTCGGCGGACGGCCAGCCGGCGCAGCGTTCGAGCCCCTTCTGGGATGGACCGATCAGGAACGGGATTCCGCTCGCGCTCTCTTGTTCGACGATGATGAACTCACCACGAGCAAGGGCGTCGAAAGCGCTATGAGCATCCTGGTCATCGAGAGCGAGAGCACTCATTACAGCTTGTCCGCTCGTTCGGCCGCTGGCCTCCATCAACTCGTATGTCTTTCGGAGCACAGGTTCGATGTCAGGCCACTGAAGCACTCGTTACATGCCCTCCTTCATCAGCTCGGATGCCACCCAATGGGTGATTGCGGCTCCGGCTGCGGCACCCACTGGCCCGGCTATCAGTGCACCGAAGCCACCGCCAAGCGCTCCGGCAACGAACTTGACGGTGTTGTCGGGCTCCTTCTTTTTCTTCCTGTTGGCCATGCGCTGCCTCTCGATTCGTATGCCTGGACTTTGCCTCAACTAAATAGCAGGACGTCCAGATGGAACATATGTTCGATCGCACGGGCCAGTGTTCCCACACCGGGAGCCCGCGACGTCAATCGCCGAGGGCATACGGGCGCACTATGGGGAGGCGCTCCCGGAGGGCTTGAGAGCTGTCCTACCAGCGCGCAGGCAGGCTGAGCGAGCTGTGTCCTCTAGGCGGCGATCGCCTCCATCAGTGTGCTCGCTGTGACCTGAACTGGCGGCCAGCTGAGTTGCAGCTCACCGCCGCTCTCGACTGCGCGCCTAACGCCCATCAGCTCCAAGCCCACGATCGCGCCGTGCTCGTCGTATTCGATGGTGTGCCCCTCGGGCGTCTCGAACGCCTTGGCAGGAGGCTCCTTGGGCATCCCGACGTGCAGGAACAGCACGTCGCCACGCTTGTCGTAGTCCTGATAGTCGAAGTCGATGCCGGCAACTGTGATCGTCATGATGCAATGATGCGTGTGATCTACGCCCACGGCCAAGGACCGTCGTCTACGTCCGGCAAGATACAACCCAGATGCCCGAATTGGCTGCTGTCCACCTCGACCCGAGTCTGTACGGAGTCGCAGCGACGGTGATTCCGGTCTTCTGGCTGTCGATCGTCTATCAGGCACGCGGCTTCGACATGAAGATCTACCCGGGTCCACCAGCCCGCCTCTTCTACGGCACCGTGGTCATCACCGCAATCACGCTATGGGGCGAGATGCAAGCATTCGCGTCGCTCTTCGACACACACCATGCGCGCATGGCGATCGCACAGTCGAGCGTCGCATACGCGCTGTGGATTACCGCCTGGATCGCGATGATCTTGCCGCTGCTGCCACTCGCAGCGTTCGCGGCTGAGAAGAGCGGCAATGAACTCCACCGCTTGGTCGGCGTACTCATCGTGCTCGCAGTCCCGCCAGTCGGCCTGCTAGCCGTGCAGTCGTTCGTGCACTACTAGGCCGGTCGCGGCTCGCCGCCGCGAAGGTGCCGCGTGTGCAGCACGCCAAGCCAAGTGGCGAGCGCGTCGCGTTGGACCCGTCGCGTGATCTGCCCGAACACTCCCCTGCATTGACGCCCGCCAGCGCAGGCTGACGCTCACCGCCTATGGCTCACTGAGCACCGAATGTGTACCTACGCGACGCCAGATCACGTGCGGTTCGCCGGCGATGATCTCCTTGCCGTACTCGAACGTGGCACGCCCGTCCGGGGCGAACGTAATCTCCCAGACACCGGCAGCTCCCTGCACACGATGGACGCGCAGAGCCGGTGGGAACGCGGGCGGCTCTTGTTTCAAGGCGGCTACAAACTCAGGCAGCATCGCCAGAAATGCTCGCTGAAGCTCGCGTGGCAGCCGACGAAACTCGCGGTCGAAGCGGACCAGCCGCTCGAAGCGGACCAGCCGCTCGAAGGTCGGCACGCCTACGCAGCCGGATCGGCTGGTAGGTCGTCTTCGCTGGCCACGACTCGCTGCAGATGGGCGGCGAACTCGTCGTCGCGGAAGATGTGGCCCTCGGTTTCGCGCAGGATGTCCGACAAGCGCTCATGCTCAGGGCGCAGCACGAGCGAGCCATCGTCGCGCCGCTCGACAAGCTCATACGAGCCGGCGACTCCGGGCTCCCGCAACGTGATCTTTATAGGCGCTGATGCCATGACTGGATTGTCGCACGCCAGCCGGCCCAATCCGTGGCAACAGTTTGGCAACAGTCAGATCGTCCGATGCGTCCGATGCGTCCGCGAAACCCCGCAAACTGGACGATCTGGACGCCCGCGGACGCATCTGGCGCCCGTGTATCGGGTTCAGGTCCCGTGTCGGGGCAACCCGGTGGAGGTTCGAGTCCTCTCATCCGCACCAGATGTTCGCTAATCGAACCAACGCGGAAAGGCGCCCGGTCCCGGCAGGGGCCGGCGCCTTTCGCGTTTTCGGGGCAGTTCCGCCGGCGTTGGCGGCGGTCGGCCAGGGGACTGAGGCTGGCGGGTAGGCCGCGTATGGCGTTGTGCAGGTCACGTAGCGCGGCGAAGGGCTCGGCCAGCTCGGCCTCGGTGATCGTTTCATCGCAGATGAACAGGGCGTTGTAGATCGCCTGGTTGATCAGGCGGCGGACCTGATCGTCGGCGCGGCTGTAGAGCGCGTGCAGGTCTTCGCCGAGGATCTCAAGGGCGAGGTCGAGGGTCGCGGTGATGTCCTCATGACGGACGCTCAGGCGGGCGATGAGGGCTTCGGCGTCGTGGCGGCGCTCGCGGATGCGGGCCTGCTCGGAGTCGAACAGTTCGCCGCTGATGCGTTCTTCGTAGTGCATGTGCAGCAGCTTTCGCTCCTGCTCTTTTATTTCCTCAAGCACCGCCTGGCAGCGCTCGATCTCCTGCTGAGAGGTGGCGACGCGATCATCAAGGTCTTTGGTGATCGCCTGGCGGACCTGTTCGCGTTCGTGTGCGCTGAGCGAGGCGGTGGTGTAGTGGTCTTCGATCGCGGCTTCGACAAGATCGAACCTGGCCGCACTTGAACGAGACGGCCTGCTCGAAATCACTGGCGAAAGCGTCTCAGCCACCAGAGCCGCCATCAGCTTTCAGCGCCTCGGGCTAGAACCGCCTAAGTCGTTGGG
>Ga0187780_10000127_pt1 | contig 60461 bp, 46 predicted proteins | sample 1015_Q2_SP10_20__FD_132429 | JGI IMG/M metagenome (GOLD analysis project Ga0187780, IMG submission 132429) | Tropical peat soil microbial communities from peatlands in Department of Meta, Colombia - 1015_Q2_SP10_20_MG | ecosystem: Environmental > Terrestrial > Soil > Wetlands > Peat | place...
AAGCGAGAGGACAGGGATCGAGTGATGTCCGCTAAGGCGAACGCCACGAAAATCAAGACTCGCCCCGAGGTTGACAGAAAAGCCGGGTTGCTCGCGCTGGGCGATCCCTTGCCCGAAACGACGTTCCGCCAAATGCTGTGCCGCGAGAGGAAAAGGTCGGAACGCTCGCGCAAACCGCTTTTGCTCATGCTGGTGGACCACGGGAAGAGCGGGCGACAATATGAGAGTGACGCTGGTTTGGAACGCGTGGCGAGCGTGTTGTGCGCCGGCATGCGCGAGACGGACCTGGTAGGCTGGTACGAATCCGGGCATGTGCTGGGGGCTATCTTCACAGAACTGGGAAACTCGGATCTCAACCAAGCAGCGAAAACCATTGCGGAAAAAGTCACCGCACAGCTACAGCGCTCGTTCAGGCCCGTGCAATTGAGCGAGTTTCAGATTTCGTTCTACGCCTTTCCGGAAGGCTGGAATGGCGATCGCTCTCGGCGAGAGATCGAACCGGCCCTTTATCCCGATTTGTTTGAGGCGAAGAAGGCGAGGAAAATTCGCCTGATCGTGAAACGCGCCATGGACATCATTGGCAGCGCGTTCGCGTTGACCATCCTTTCGCCCCTTTTTCTGGCGCTCGCCATCTTGATCAAATTGACCTCAAAGGGATCGGTGTTGTTCCGGCAGGAACGGATCGGGCAGTACGGCGCACCGTTTCAATTCCTCAAATTCCGATCCATGCGAGCTTCCAGCGACACATCCCTTCATGAAGAGTACGTCAAGAATTTTATCGCCGGCAAAGAGGCTTCGGCGCAAGGGAACGGCAACGAAGAAGGAGTCTACAAGATCACGAATGATCCCCGCGTAACGTGGATCGGCAGGATCATGCGCCGCACCAGCATGGACGAACTGCCCCAGTTCTGGCATGTGCTGAGGGGCGAAATGTCGCTAGTGGGGCCCCGGCCTCCCATTGCTTATGAACTCGAGGCTTACGACGTTTGGCACCGGCGCCGGCTGCTGGAGGCCAGACCCGGCATCACCGGCCTGTGGCAAGTCCATGGGCGCAGCCGAATGACGTTCGATGAGATGGTGCGCCTGGATTTGCGGTATTGCCGCACGTGGTCTCCTTGGCTGGACATCAAGATTCTTTTGCAGACGCCTCGGGCGGTTATATCAGGAGACGGCGCATATTGAGGCCAGGTGCGCCAGCACTCCGGAACTCGGCGGACAGTTGGAAACGGACCTTCCGCACGAGCAGGACGGTTTTGGCGGGATCGTGAAGAGCATCACGGTTTTCGGCGCATAGATTCGAAACGCAAGGTGGAAAAATGGCCACGCACATCAGTATCCGGTCGGGCATCGAGCTCCCGCTCTCAGGAAAGGTGGGCGACGATCAGCTCCGAGTGGGTGTCATTGGATACGGCTACTGGGGACCGAACATTGTCCGGAACTTTCACGCCCAAGAGAAATCGCGTGTCGTCGCGGTGTGCGACCACTCCGCAAAAGCGCAACAGCGCGCCCGGCGACAGCACCAGGACATCCGCGTAACCGAGGATTGCCGCGAACTCGTACAGTCGCCGGACATTGATATCGTCGCCGTAGTGACCCCCGTGTGGACACACTACGAGCTGGCCAAGATGGCTTTAGAAAACGGCAAGCACGTCTTCGTGGAAAAGCCCTTTACTTCCACTGCGGCGCAGGCAGAGGAGCTGATCGAGCTGGCGGAACGGAAGAACTTGAAGATCATGGTGGATCATACGTTCTTGTTCACCGGCGCGGTGAAGCGCATTCGCCAGCTGGTGGACGAAGGCGTACTAGGTGATCTCTATTACTATGACTCCACGCGGGTCAACCTGGGGCTGTTCCAGCACGATGTCAATGTCATCTGGGACCTGGCCCCGCACGATCTCTCCATCATGGGCCATTTGATCAAGGAAAAGCCCGATGCCGTGGTGGCCACCGGCGAGCAACACCTGAACGGCGTGGCGGACGTGGCGTTTCTCACCATCTATTATCCGAACAAGCTGATCGGCCACATCAACGTGAACTGGCTTTCTCCCGTTAAGGTCCGTACCACGCTGATCGGCGGCGAAAAGAAAATGCTGGTCTGGAATGACCTGGAGGCGGACGAGAAGCTGAAGGTGTACGACAAGGGCGTCGAAGTCACTCCCGGGGAAGCCCTCTACCAGACGCTGGTCAGCTATAGGACCGGCGACATGTGGGCGCCTAAGGTGGACCAGGTCGAGGCGTTGAGGCTGGAGGCATCCTATTTCGTGGACTGCATTCTGAACAACAAGACGCCGTTCAATGACGGAGTGGCGGGCCTGCAGGTGGTGAAACTGCTGCAGGCTGCCGACGAATCGCTCCGGCAGAAAGGCAAGATCGTGCGGATATGAGCGACTTTGTCTGCATCGCGCCGAGTGTGAAGCTGGGCGCCAACGTGAAATTGTCGAAGTTCATCAACTTGTATGGGTGCGAGATCGGCGACAACACCAAGATTGGCGCGTTTGTGGAGATACAGAAAAACGCCAGCGTAGGAAAGAACTGCAAAATCTCGAGCCACACCTTCATCTGCGAGGGTGTGACCATCGAGGACAACGTGTTCATCGGCCACAATGTGGCGTTCATCAACGACTCCTATCCCCGCGCCACGACGTCGGACGGCCAAATGCAGACCGAGCAGGACTGGAAAGTCGAGCGGACGCTGGTGAAGAAAGGGGCGTCTGTCGGCTCAGGCTGCACGATTCTGGCCAATGTGGTCATCGGTGAAAACGCGATTGTGGGTGCAGGAAGTGTGGTCACCAAGGACGTGCCCGCCAATACGATCGTGGCGGGAACTCCTGCGAAAGTCCTGAGGGAGATCACCGCAGAAGCGAGCATCGCATAATGTCCAACCAGAAAAAGATTCCATTTCTCGACCTGGCGACTCTTCATCAAGAACTGGAAGCGGAACTAACCCCTGTTTTTCAAAAAGCGTTGCGCACGGCGGGATTCGTGGGCGGCCCGCTCGTGGAGGAATTTGAGCGCGAATTCGCGCGCTTTTGCGAGACGGCGCACTGCGTCGGCGTAGGCAGCGGCACGGACGCGGTGCGCTTTGCCCTGATGGCTGCGGGCGTGCAGCCCGGAGACGTGGTCATCACCGTACCGCATACGTTCATCGCCACTACGGAAGCGATCAGTCAAGCAGGGGCGCAGCCGGATTTCGTGGATATTGACGAGCGCACCTACAACATGGATCCCGTGAAGCTGCACGAGTATTTCGAACGGGAATGCTATTTCGATCGTGATTCCGGCAGGCCCTATCACCGCAAGTCAAGAGCGCCTGTGACGGCCGTGGTTCCGGTTCATCTGTATGGCCAGACGGCCGACATGGATCCTATCCTAGAGCTGGCGCGGCGTTACAAGCTAATCGTGGTGGAAGACGCCTGCCAGGCCCACGGCGCCGCATATTTTTCGAAGAAAGAAAACCGGTGGCGCAAGGCCGGTTCCATGGGGCATGCAGCGGCTTTCAGCTTCTATCCCGGCAAGAACCTTGGGGCCTGCGGGGAGGCTGGGGCGGCGACCACTAACGATGAAGGAACCGCCCGGAAGATGCGCATGCTGCGCGAGCACGGCCAGGCCAAGAAGTATTACCACGACGTGGAGGGCTACAACGGCCGGCTCGATTCCATTCAGGCGGGTATTCTCACGGTGAAGCTGCGCCACCTGGCAGAATGGAATCGCCAGCGGCAACAAGCAGCACACCGCTACGATGAGCTATTGTCGCGGATGGGCGGTGTGACCACCCCGTACTGTCCCGACTGGGCGCAGCACGTCTACCATCTCTACGTGGTTCGTGTGCAGGATCGCGAAGAATTGCAGAAGCACCTCTTAGAGGCAAAGATTGATACCGGCATCCATTACCCTATACCCCTCCATCTGCAGAAAGCGTATGAGAATTTCGGCTTCCAGCAGGGCGATTTCCCCGTGGTCGAAAAGGTCGCATCCGAAATCCTCTCGCTGCCCATGTATCCCCAGCTTCAACTCGATGCACAAAAATGCGTCGCCGACGAAATACTCAACTTCCTCGGTAAATCCGCCCCCCGGCCACACCGGATGGACACCGCTTCCCTGGCGTGGCAGGCTTACGACACCAGGCACTGAGAAGGGACCGGCACAACGTGCCTCCTGCCTCGGCGGGGATGAGCTCGCCCGCGATGTCGGATCCGGGTTCGAGCCGTTTTCACGTTTGATGGATTTGCGGGGCTCATACGAACGAGATTACCTGCGACAGGTATCTTGGCTCACGCTCAAGAGGTGCAGAAACGTTTGCAGGAGGGGATGCAACCACGTTCCATCGGTTCCGACCGTTGATGGTGAAAGTGACCGAGATTTGCTCGAATCAGGATGTGTGGTAGGCGTATCTTGAGCTAGGCAATGCCCTTTTCGGGCACGAACTGCCGGCCAAGACCGGCGACTGGACGGAAAGAAGAACGAACTGGCGTCACCCACGCGCTATCAATCTCCATGGCCACTGAACGTTGAAGAAGCGTCACGGAAACAACGATCCGGTGGCTCCCCTTGACGTTCAGCAGGATCCCTTCGAGGCCTTCCAGCGAGCGGTGATGAATCCGGACACGCTCGCCAATTTGAAGAAACGGCCACGGATGCGCCGGCAGACCCGAGCGCACAATCGCTTCTACGGCAGCGATCTCCGAATCCTCCACGGGCACGGGAGTCTTGCTGATACCCACGACTTGAATGACCCCGGGGGTGACGAGGATCGGCAGGCGCTTTTGGGGATCAAATCGGCAAAACAGGTATCCGGGGAAAAGCGGCAGTTGCAGCGTCCTGGTGCGGTCTGACCAACGCCGCTTGCTGCTGTACGTCGGGACAAAGGTCTGGTAGCCCTTGTTCGAGAGCAGCCCAGCAGTGTTGGCTTCCCAGCGCGTACGAACCTGCACCGCGAACCACGGAAAAGTGTCCGACAAGAGACCCTTCCTCTCTTCGACTTTGCTCAAAACTACTGGTCCAGAATGCGCCATAAGGCTCCGAAAAGATCGAAAAGGCCTTAGCTCAGTAAAGCCCTGGCCTTGAACTGAGCAACTAGGCTACCAGTCGGGTCCGTTTTGCCGAATGCAAGAAACGGTCGGATACGCCTGCAGTCCTATGATATACAAGGACTTACTAGTAAAGGCAGGTCGGATCTACCAAGCGGATTGACTGCCATTCTTGGTCGCCGAGCAGCGGAGGGGTGAAAAATCTTGCCCTCTTGTGGCAAACCGCTTCCACCTAGGGAAAGGCTACGACTAATCCGACGGAAATCAGGCTATTCCTCAGCGCGGGGGGTTAACCCTGGTATGCAGGGAGCAGGCCGGCCGGACTCCGAGACTGCTTGCTCCGACTGCCTCGGAAAACGCCGGAACACTTTGACCGTGCCGAGTGGGGGAAAGGAGCCGTGAAGGCGGTTGCCGAGGAGTATCGGGCGTGTCCGATTCTTGGCGTTGCGGAGATGAATCGGGCGCCCGGGGGCTTAGCGTGGATGGACAGCTCGCCCAGTACACAGGACAGTGCACGTAGTTCTGGGAAACCGGGTGGAACCTGGCGTGGAGAAGAACTACAGAGGGAGTGATGCGGGAACTAAAGACGGTCGAAGGTTGGGCGCAGCAGGGTCAACGTGGGGCAGTATCGCTACGACGAGCGCGGGGCGCGCATTCGCGGCTTGATCCCCTTTACAAATTCCTCGTAGGTATGCTCGGCAGTCAACGGAACGGTTGCCTCTCCCAACGCTTCGGCCGGGGGGACTCCCCACAAAGCTCGAGGCGGTACATTCGCGCTTACCACAGTGCCTGCCCTGATGACGGCACCTTCTCCGATTTTCACGTTCGGCAGGATGACACAGTGCGGCCCAATGAAGACATTCTTCTCAATCGTTACTGATGCGTCGTTTTCCGGTCTCCTGGGACCCCAGTAAAAATGGGTAAAGATGCTGGTTCTCAGACCGATGGTGCAGTTATCGCCGATGGCGACATTTCCTGGATGCAGTTCATCAATGTAAACGAACTGGGCGATGAAGACCTTCTGGCCGACCTTGACTCCGCGCAAGCGGTGCAGCCATGGCCGGACGCTGCGTCCTCCCGGAGCTACCATGGCCAGCTTGTGAAGCAGTCTCGCCAGCAAATTTCGAAACATATGTATCCTTCGCCATTATGATGCTGGGAGCAAGCCATACGTCACTATGAAAATTCCGACGTGATTCGTGCCGATAGGCTCAAATTCGCTGCTCGTCATCGCCGCTTATTCCCTGAAAACCGTTACGAGTCGGGGGCCGCAGACGGCTCAAGTAAGCCGACGGCGCAAGCCCCGAGGCAACCAGTTCACGGCTTGGAGGGCAAATTTTCGAAGCGCGCCAGGCATATAACGTCTCGCCAGTGCGTCGAAGCGTCCTCGATGACGATACCGAATATTGGCATCAAGCATGGCAATCTGCTCGGCGCTCAAGCGCCAGTCCGAGGCGCCGCAATTCTCGAGGATGTGTTCCACCGAATTGCCCTTGGGAATCGCGACCACGCCGTCCTTGCACAGGCACCAGTTGATGACAATCTGCGCCGGAGATTTGCCCGTCGTGCGCGAAAGGGTATTTAAGATGCCGTTGGGGTCGCAATCACGAATGCGACCGAACACGCGAGCCAGCGGGCTGTAGGCGATCACGGTGATTCGGTTCGCCTGGCAATACGGCAAGAGGTCTTTCTCGATGGTTCGATCAATGAGATTGTAGCGAAGCTGATTCGACACGATGGGATACTTGCCCAAGGCTTTCTGCGCTTCCTGAAGTTGCGCCACAGAGAAATTGCTCACCCCGACGAATCGCACCTTGCCGGCATCCACCAACTCCGCCATCGCTCCCATGGTTTCCTCAATCGGGACGGAGGGATTGGGAAAGTGAAGCTGCAAAAGGTCAATGGTATCTACACCCAGCCGTTGCAGGCTAGCATCGGCGGATTTCTTCAGGTCGAGGGCGCGGAGGTTCTCGGGCGAGACTTTCGTGGCCAGGAGTACGCGGTCGCGCCATCCGCGCAAGGCTTCGCCGACCACTTCGTCTGCGCCGTAGGACTCCGCAGTGTCAATGAACAGGGCTCCGTACTCGAGTCCCCGGCGCAGCGGCTCCGGGCCGGCGTGATAGTCCCATGTGCCTATCCCGACTTCGGGGATGAGGACTCCTGTTTGACCTAGTTTTTTCAGAATCATGCGCTTGCTTCTCCCGGCCCGATCAGGATAACAGAACTACTGAGGCGGTCCCCAGGCAAGCGCTCCGCATCCGCCTAAGAATGGCTGTAGACAGGTGACTCGCGAAGATTTTCGCTTCCCAGTTGCCTCAGACCGTTACCGGCGATGCGGCTGACCAGAGCGCGCGACGCATAACGCGTACCGGAGACGAATTGCAAGAGGGGGCCAAAGCTCCAACAGGCCGGCGCGCCCAGAATGTGCAAACCATCAACGGACGTTTCCAACCCGCGGCGCAGCAAAGGATAACCCTGAACCCGACGGATGGATTCGAGAAGCTTCGGAGCCAGGAACTCATATTTGGAGATGTCCACCCGGTATCCAGTTCCCAAGAGGATATGGTGCGCCGTTCGCTCGCTTTCATCGTCCAATCGAACTTTCACGTGATCGCCAACTACAGCGACCGACACGACTGAACGCCCGAGGCGGATGGGCACATCACGGACGCGCTCCACCAGCCACCGTGCGCCGGCCGGCCGGATGGCTCGCTTCCAAAACTTGTTCTTGAGCCCGCGCGGCAGGTATTTCAACCAGTCGGGTCGCGCCAAGAGCTGGCTGAGACCCGCGGGCCCGACGTCCGTAGGCGCGTATAAAAGCTTCCTGACGAAGGGTCCCAGGCGCGAATGGAGCGTCTTTGAAAGGGTGCCTTGAAGCCAGTGTATGCTGTGCGCCTTGGCGATGACCTCCACGTCGGCGCCCGCCTCATGCAACAGGGCGGCCGATTCGAGCGCGCTCTGCCCGCCGCCAACGACGAGGATGTACTTGCCGGCGAACTTTGCCAGGTCACTGTGTTCGGAGGTATGGGAAGCCAGGGAAGACGGCAGACCTCCGAATTCCGGCGGACGAAATGCAAACGAAGCGATACCCGCCGCCACGACGACGCGGCGCGATTGGATCACTTCACCATCCTCAAGAATGACGCGGAAGCCCGGAGTGCTGGACTCGATCCGCGCGATCTTCCGGTGATCGAGGTCGGGTACGGCTTGCCGCTGGTACCAGAACCCATATTGAACGAAGGAGTGAAGCGGCACAGGCTGCTGGATGCGGTCCCCGCTCGCAGCCATGAAGGCTTCCAGCGTCAGCGCACCGTGCGGATTGGCAATCTGCGTTGCAGTCCAGTTGGAGCGAAGAAACATGCCCACGGGCATGTTGCGATCCCAAAAGGACATGGGCTCGCCGAACACGCGTACTTCCAGGCCCTTGATCGTGCGCAGATGCGCGGCAGCGGATATTCCGTAAGGACCAGCACCAACTATCGTCACATCGCACTTAGTCATCTAATTTTCTCCTCACTTTGGGGTTCGTCCCAAGAAGACGGGCACACGAATCACCCGAACCTTGCTCTCAGAAAAGCTCGTACGATGGGACGTTTCCGCACCCCCTCAGTGAGCGCGGGGTGTTCAAGCTGCTTCTTATCTGGCCAGGACCAGTAGGCTGTATCCCCCCAGAAAGCGGACAGCTAGATCCTGATGGATGGCAAAGCAAATCCTCCTAGGAAGCCGGGCGACTTTCTTGATGAGTTCGTCTCCGAGTTCAATGCAACGGGGCGTGTAAAAGTAGTCCAAAAGCTCATAACCCACGTCAGCCAGCGTCTGCAGCGCTGTTTCTTTGGTGAAGTACTGAATGTGTCCGAATAGTTCTCGGCGGGTCAGCAGGCCTCTTCGGCGCATCACAGCTTGTACGCTCAGATCCAAGGGAATGTGAAAAATCTTCAAATCACCTTTCTGTCGAATTCCGTTCAGAAGGCCGAAATAGTCTTCGACATGTTCGAAGACATCAAGCACCAGGAGCAGGTCAAAGAAAACGCCTTGCTCTTGGGTGATGTCCGCAAGCTTGAACTGGAGCCTTTCGTTGGCACGGCTCTTGCACATCTCCAAAGCCTGCGGCGAAATATCGTAGCCCCAGAAACGGCAGGCCGCATCCATCTTCGGCTGCAAGAGTTTGAGCACTTCCCCCGAGCCACAACCCACCTCGCAGACGGTCTTCGGCTGCAAGCGGTGCTTCTCGAGCATCCGCGTGATTTGCCTGACCTTGAACGGCGCTTCGTCCATGTGCCAGAGAGGATTCTTCTCAAGGTACCCGCCGTCCAAGTAGATATTCTTGTCGAGCACCTTGCCTGTGATCTTGTTCGATGCCATCAGTTCTAGCCCTTCTTTTGTGAGTTGTCAGGGACTAGGCCAAACTTGCGCCTATACCCGCCATAGTCTGTTGAGGTCGCGAGCGCACCTGATTTTTCGCTCCCCCCGATATTCCCCACGGAGCAGAACAGCGTCGGGGAGATGGGCCGCACGCGGTCCCAAAAATCACGCTAGCTCAGAAACCACGCTTCAAATACAGGTAGGGGATCAGCGCAATTTCTATCATCCCCGGCAACGGATCCTCGGTGCTAAAGACGGCTTCTTCGTCGTAGTCGCGCAGGGATCGGAGATACGCACCGCACTTCAGCTGACCCCGCAGAATTCCCAGCACGCCGGTGGGCAGGTCCGTAAGAAGCCGGATCCAACGAACACCAGCCTTTCCTCTACGGCGCTCGACGGCACGGTTGGTCTGGTCGGCAAACAAAAGGTCGGGGAAGTCAATACCTGCCCGGCGCCCGATCGTGTGGTAACCCCAGGTACGTCCATTCACATCGAGCAGGCGATATTGACCGTCACGAAGGTCGTATTTGTACTCCACCTCGACCAGCCCATAATAGTCGATGGCCCGCAGGAAGCGCTGCGAATACTCCTCCAGCAGCTGTAGTTCCACGGTCTCCACGTAGGTGCTTGAGCGGCCAAATTCGAAAGGATGTTGCCGCCGGCGGCGGGCAGTCAGATTGGCGATCGAGTCGCCGTTCTTGAAGAAGGAGCAATAGGAATACTGGCAGGTTCCATCCCCAGGAATCAGGTCCTGGATCATGATTTCTTCGACGGGTATGATTTGCAACGCTCGTTCAAAGAGGTCCCGCAGTTGCGCTGGATTGTCGGCCCTCCAGGCCTTATCGCGCGTGGAATAGATGAAGTGCTCTTTGATCGCGGGCTTGATCGCGACTGGAAAATGACCTTCGACCTCCTCGAGGTCTTTTACGCTGCGCGGATACCACGTTCGCGGCGTGGGGATCTCCAGATCCCTGGCCAGCTGATAGGTGTTGCGCTTGTCCCAGAGCCACTTGATCGTTTCCCACGGGGGTGTGGGCACACGGAAGATTCCCGATAGCTCCTCGCGACATTGGGAAAGTGTGGCAACGTGTTCATCGCGCGTGGGAAAAAGCACCCAGCCGTAAAGCTGGTGCGCTTGTCCAAAATCAAGGAGCGCCTGGACCATGTCCTTAGCATCCAGAAGAGACGGCACCCGTTGCGCGATCTTGGTGTACCGGGAATAACGAGCGATGGACCTCTCATCGTCAATCACGCAGACGGGAATACCGCGACGCCCCAGGCTGCGAACAATTCCGAGGCCCTGGTAATCGCCACCAATGACAATACCGCCCGTCGTGGATCGAGGTTGCTGATTGTTCCGGGTCATTATGTTTCCCGAGTGAGAGATTTGTATTTGCATAAAACCGCTACGCAGTGTGCTAACGGCAACTGGGATCCTTGCCGGAGCAGAGTGCAAGGAGAACTGTGCAATGGGCCTTGCAGTTGCTTTCCCGCTTATCGGCTCAGCCGAGCATTCTCGTCGGTGGACGGTAGTCCGAAGGTGAGGAGGTCGTGGCCTGCGGCAATCGTAACCATCTGCTTGCCGTCGCATAGGGACGTGATAGGCGCGGCCCAGATCGTTCCGCCCGTTCCGACGCGCCAGAGTTCATGGCCTGTGCGGGCGTCGTCGGCCAAGAAAGTCTGTTCCTACTCTTTGGATAGTGCCTTTCCAGCGTACTAAACAACTCACCTGCCACCAGCGCCCTCCACCTTACGGCCGGATTGTTTGAGGGGCTCGCGACCTAGTGCGTAGCTAATCTTGCCGTCGACGCGGCTCCCAACGATAGATTTCGACCGTGTCGTCGAGGTCAGTGCCAGTCTTGTAGAGCAGATGAGCACGGTCATCGGGTATGCCGTGTTGAATCCATTCGGTCACTTCTGGAAGACCCGACGCGTAGTAGGAATCGAGAACAATGAAGTCCACGCCATTCAAGTCCAAATAGCGCAGGGCCTGCGACCCACTGGCGTAGGGCAATCCGATGAGAGTGCCTCGGGCATAGAACGTAAACATGGTAGCGTGACAGGCGATCCGTTTGGGCTCGGGATCAAAATTTCGCAGCCACAGGGCCGCCTGTTTGACATTTTCATGTGTTGTTTGCTCTTGCTCGAACATCCAGTTCTTCCGGGCGCCGCTATGGGCGACGCCGAGTAGTAAGAGTACCAAGCCCGCTGCAACTAAGGGGTTCACTGTCTCGGCATTTTGTAGAGAGCGCCACGGGAGCCCGCGCACGGAGTCCCGGGCCCACTGGGCTGACTCTTCGATCCCTTTGGCCACCCACATGACGGAAAGAGCGACAAGCGGAAGAGTATAACGAAATTCGCAATGAGACGCTGTAAAGAGCAGAATCAGGACTGAACACACCATGCAAATAATGATGGACTCGTGAAAGAGGCGTCGCGCATTCCAGGATTTTCGAAACAATCCTAGCAATGCTAACCCCCACGCCAACAGCCCTCCGCTGGTAAAATCGCCTAGGCAAGCAAGCGCAAGCTTGCGGTTTCTCTTGGCCATTGACCACAGCGTCTGGAACTTGGCGGTCAGGGATCCGGGATAAGGGGTGTACGAAGCAAAGTGGAATGGGTCTAAGATCGGCCCTGCCACGCTCGAATTGGGGCCAAGGCCGTTGGCTGCCTCCAAATCACTCATGCCTGACCGAAGACGATTCGCAATGGTGTAATTGATATTCCACTTGCCTTCCAACCTCAGGTGCCCCGTGTGCGCGTAGAGAAACCCTATGTAAGGCGAAGCTACCAACAAAAACGTTCCTAGTATCAGAACAGATCCCACAAGCGCCTTGCGCGCCGGAAGCCGAACCACAAATACGCTCGCCCAGACGGCAAGCGCGAAGAACACCGGATAAGCAAATGCTTCGGGGCGGGTGAGATAGGCTAGCCCGAAAAACAGGCTCAGAAGCACGTAATCCCTAATCTTGCGAAACTCAAGAGCGCGCATCCCAAAATAAACACCGGTAAGCAACAGGGGGAGATACACATTCTCGTTGTAGATCGAGCCCGACAGGGCAATCAGGAGAGGGTGAAAAGCAACTAATCCCGCGCTCAGGTAGGCAACACGCATACCGTACATGCGCTGCGCGATGAGGAACACAGGAATAATCAGGGCAGTACCAAAAATAATGGACACTACATGAGCGGCAAGCTCCGAGTTTCCGATCAGACGGTGTAGGCCAGCCACCAGCACGGAATACAGAGGCGTGTACATCGTCTCGGGGCCTTCGAAATTACCTCTCAGCCCATGTCCGCTCGCCAAACTTTCTGCCATCCGCACGTATTCCGCCCCCTCCCCGCTAATGACAGGAGTCTGGGTCAGCATCCAGTGGAGACGCAGGGGGAGCATCAAGAACATGAGCAGGATAAGCACCTTGTACTTCGAATACCACGCCGTTGTACGGGCGGCACTGCGAGTCGAGGCGGCAACGGATGTAGGTGGAATAACGGCTTGAACTGACATTGTGTCTACACCGGGTTCTTCAGGCGCACGCTTCCCCTGAGCTAGCCCGTAATCCTGCAGAGGCACTCTGAGATTCCTCATGCGAAAAAGCGGCGTCCCAATTACAACCAGCCGCACATTATCCAAATCTGTCGAACGCACCGGATCAAGGCTATGCGTTGATCAGCGGTCGAGGAAAACAAGCTCACGCGGATATCCTGTGAATTTCTCGGCTCGCCTCCAAGACCAGCACCGCTTGTCGGCAACGCCGAGTTTTTGTGTAAGCTACGGACCGGAAGGACGCTTGAGGGGACTGCTGGGGTCAGGCGTCGCGGAGTGAAGGGTACTTCAGGATCCGTCGCTAGAAACCTCTCGGGATTAGCGCAGTGCTCTCGTCAACCTCTCCTTGTGGGGCCGGCGGCCTGCAGCTCGACACCTTCAAGCCAGATCTCGCGCCAGTAGGCATAAATGCTTCTCGGACAGAACCTGCGGTACTTTGCATAGCGGGCTAGACACACTACCTTTTCCAGCATGATGCAATCGTTCTTGAGATGCTGCATTTTGCCGGTCTTCTCGTTGATGATTTTGGTGACACGGTCGAGCACGCGATACGTGCCGCCACAATAGGGAACCATCTCGGGATCAAATACCATACCGCGATTGTGCCTTTGCTCGGTGAGTGTCGCTAGGATTTCTCGGTGGCTTCGGATCTTGACCAAGTCGCCGGGTTGGACATCAAGTCTCGCGGAAGGAGTCCTCACGCCCGCCGGAATTTCGCCTGGACGCAAAGGATACGGCGTGCGTCCCCGCGCCTTCTGGAACAGGTCATAAAGGCCACGCAGAAAAGATCCCAGGCCCAGGCCGGCGGAGGCCATTTGGTCATATAAAAAGAAAAAGAATGCGGCCAGCAATTGTGAAAGCCGCACGTTTCCGGAGGTGTAGTCTTCCACATAGTGCCGGACGTCCCACCAGTGCAGCGGTTGCGTCGCCTCACGAATCTGTGTTGATTGGCAAACGTACCTGGGTTCGTCTGAATCCGCTTGTGCGGCGGGAACACGGGTCGCCACCACCACGTCCTGTTCCGTGCACCCTGAGGACGCCGTTGCCGGTGCGTTGTTCACAGAGGTGCGCTGTGGCGCTTCGCTTTCAGGTTCGGTGTTACCATCAACCCGCTTGAGCCAAGCGTCTTTCCAGAACAACAAACAGCGCGCCTGGCATCCGTCATGCGCTTCTCCGCCGCAGCGTAGGTTTTCCAGGTGCACGGCGTGCAACATCCGTCGCCCGAGCAGGCCATTGGGCGGGTCACAGGTCTTGTGCGCACGCCTGAAAACGCGGAATCGCTGGCCGCAGAACTGAAACATCTCGGGCATGAAGGGAAGCTGTTCAAAGTGTCCGTTCTTGTCCAGCGTCGCCAGAATCTCAGCCTTGCTGCGGACCTGGACCCAATCGCCAGCGCGCAATGGTGAACTGTTTGTCACCGCGGTCGCCCCCGAAGCGCGACGTTCTCCGAGGGCGTTGTGGCAGGGTCCGCCAGCTCTTTCAAGCGGCGCTCGCGTGCCTCCAGGCGGGGCGACGGCTCAAGGCCGACGACGCGAAGCATTTCCTTCCAGCGATACGCCCAGTCGTGACGCAATAGTGCTTCCGTCGCATTTCTTTGGCTGATGGCGGCAAGCCGTTCGGGCTGCGAGTCGAGCCGTGCCAGTATCTCAAGGACATCGGACCCATCCGGCTCGATTTCGACAACGGCGTCCGGCCACGGGAACATTTCTTGAAACGTCTCGGTATGGGGCCGTTGTCCAATCATCACCGCGCCTGCAGCCGCTCCTTCGCAGTAGCGAAAGCCGATTTCCGCCTGACCTCCTGTGTTTTCAGGCATGTCCATCATCGAGGGCGCTACCACAAAATAGCGGCTTCGTTGCGCGATATTCGCGAGGACATTGCGGTGTTCTCGATGGTCGTATGTCTGCGCGTCAGCACCTGCAAACGTGTCATAAACATAGAAGATTTCCCTGCGGTCAGCCGCCTGAAGAAGCGCTTTGTGAATACCGGCCCATCGTCGCCCGATACTGTATACATCCACGACACGGCCGGGCGGATTTGGATACGGGCTAAATCGAACTGCGTCAACCGCACCGGGAAACCAATGACAGGGTCTGCCAAGAGCCTTCGATAACGGAGCGACAGTCCCCCTGCGTCCCACGAACACATGGTCAAACCGACTCAGCGCATGCAGGAAGTACTTATACTTCGGCAGAGCGTTGGCCCATAGCTCTTCAATCCAGCACACGCTGGTCTTGCAGTGATCCTTCCAGCCTTCGACTGCGTTGACGTAGAGAATATCGCTGTAGCACTGACAAACGGCCACGAACAAGTCGTATTCCCGGTTCAGCCGGACCTTCTTGAGGCCTGGATTCAGGAACATGAGCTTTCGTGACGGATCGTGGTACGCAGCTTGTTTGACCCAATACTCCCTACGGGCGAGCCCTGGGGTCGCGTCAAGGTGGACCAAATCAACGTCGTCAATGTCCGCAAGAACGTCCTGCGCTTCGTAAATGCCGCATCGGAAAGCCGGCTTTGCGAAGTTTCGGACAGTCGGCATGCAGATGCGAGGGGCGGCCGCCCTTTCGGAGGTCGCGGCGTCGTGTCGCTGGGCGCTGTTGTCGCTGGATGAAGCCATTTGGCGATCGTACCCTTACGACATCAAGCCGTGGATCTGACTGTTTGCCGTTGCCCGGGCCTCTATTCGCGCGGCAACGGCGTGCCATCTCATCAGGCCAAGGGCCCCGCAAACCACACATATCGAGACTACGACGATCCTCGGGCGTGAGAACTGGGCCGAAAGGATGGTGTAAGATGCGAGTCCGATACCGATCCAGAAAAGTTTCTGCCACTGGTATGAGTCGTAGCGCTTGGCAATGTGCCGTCGTTCAGCCCAGACCCCGAGAACAGTGTCCGAGAAGGGTACCAGCTTGCGGATTATCATGGGGAGTACTCGCAGCATCAAGAGGACGCCCAGGAGAAACGGAACCAATCCCCAAGCAGGTCGATCTTCTCCCCACAGCAGCGACATGGCCGGAATTATCAGGAAGCCGACCACTACGCGACAGAGCGGATCCCAAGGGGCCGTCCCGACACCGATAAGGAGTCTGTCGACCACTCCAATCCTCTTCGAATGCACAGGCTGATTCATGTACTGCGCAATCCTGAATCTCTTACCCTCTCGGGACAGGAGCAACGCCTTGCTAGGCCGAAGCCAAAGCCTTGTGGTCGACCGACGAACGCCGCAGTCCTCCCAGGAGGTTCAGGTAGAACGCCTTCTGTCCCATGACGTACAGAAGCATTCCTAGATACACGCCGACAAAGACAGTGATTCCTAGCACAAGTCTGAGCCAGGGAGACCACATGTGTCCGTAAAAGACTTGCATGGTACACGGCAATGCTGCAGCTGTGATCCCTGAAACCAATGGTCGGCTGAGACTCTGGAAGATGTCTCGGAAGGAGATCACTGTGCCCCGGATACACCATAGAATATGCGGAATAATCCACAGTGTCATGGATACCGAGTAGCCGAGCGCCACGCCTTTGGCGCCGTGCGGTAATCCAACAAGATACCCTGCAATCACGAGAGGGGCGATGACGAGCGCGATCCTTAAGCTTCGTCCCACCAGACCGGTCGAGTAGAGTAGCCAGCCGAAAGGATTGATCATCGCAAAGGTCAAGATCGTCGGAGCCAGCAACCGAAGAATCGGCGCGGCCGGCGTCCATTTCGGACCAAGAAGAACCAACGTCGCATCATCGGCAAAAAGGGCGCACAGAATCGTAAAAGGCAGCGTGAGTGCCAGAACAAGAGAGTAGCCCTTCAGGAAGTAACTCTTCAGACGACCCGGATCGTCCTGGACGCGTGAGAGCGCCGAAAACGCCACCACGCCTACTGCGGAATTGAGCATATCCCTTGGAATGTTGATGAGCTGGTACGCCCGCCCGTAGATCCCCAGTATCTCCGCTCCCCAGAAACGGCCCAAAAGGACCTTGTCAAGATTGTAGGCAACATAAACAACGAGTCCGTTCAAGGTGACTGTGCCGCCGAAGCGCATCATAGACCGGAGCCCGACGCGCTGGCGCGGCATCCCCGGCACCCACGCGGCCGCCGCCCACACGCAAACAGTGGTGACGAGCGGACCCAAAAGTGCAATGCCTACTAGAGACCAGTATCGATAACCGCGAAGCGCCATGCCGATTCCGACGGCAGTGCTGATCGTGAGCGAAGCAATATCTATCACTGCCAGGGCGGTAAACCGCATCTGGCGCTGCAGAAGCGCTGAATGTTGCACCCCAGCTGCGTTGAAGAGGAATCCCAGAGCCAACACAACGGTTGGCGCAACAAGACGCGGCTCATGATAGAAGGCAGCAACACCCGGAGCCACTGCGACGGATGCGATCGCCAGGATCACACCGACCAACATGTTTACCCAAAACAATGTCGAAATCTGCTCATCCGTGACGCTCGTTCGCTGAACTGTTGCTGTGGAAAGCCCGAAGTCCTTGAAGAGATTTAACACCCCGATTACAGCTGTAACCATTGCTACCAAGCCGAAATCTTTGGGCGAGAGTAACCGAGCCAATATTACCAGTGAGCCCGCGCGAAGAAGGAAATTGGCCGCTTGGGAGCAGACTCTCGCGAGGCCGCCGCGAACCGTTTTCTCTTTTAGGTTCGTCGTTGTCATCTCAAAAGGTCCAAGGAATCATCACGGTCGTGCAACATTCGTTGGAAAGCTTCTTGCAAAATGACAGAAACTCATTGAGGCGTCCGTCACGCTCGGCTCAGATTACCAATTTGCGGCAGTAGAACGCCTCCGCATAACCGCTGAGGGAGTTGCACTCCATGCCCCGCAGCCTCATCAGAGAGAAGAAGGTCTCCTCCTGAAACCACGCCTTGCCACGCTGCGACTGGAACGCATCCAGGAGGTAATGAACCTTCTTCTGGCATACTTCGGCCGGGAGCGGGAAAAATACGCCAGGTTGTCCTAAGTCGCCGTCGTATTTCGGAATTTCATACTCAAGAATCAAATGGTTGCGAAAGGTATTCCAGGTCAATTCTGCGATGAGGCGGTGGTCCTGGTGCGCGTCTTTCCGATAGTGAGTGAAGATCAGGTCCGGGGATACGGCCTGCTTCAGTTCTTCAAAGACCGCCTTCACCTCGGCGCCCACAAAGGGCATGAATCCATCCGGGAACGCTTTCAACAGCGGCCCTTTCAGGTGGGTGGCGCCGGCAAACATCGTGGCCGCACGCTGCGCCTCCGCTTGGCGAACCCCATCCGCGCTGAACACGACCCAGTGAAACACGGACTCTGGATACTGCTCCGCCAACCTCAGAACCGTGCCGCCGCAGCCGATTTCGATATCATCGGAGTGAGAGCCGAGGCAGAGAACCGTGAGTGCTTTCGCGGAACTGGAATTCAGCTTCAGAGGAATCATGCGCCTGCCGAGATCACCTTTGTATCGTTTGAGATCGAGGTGGAAAGGTTGTTCCAGACTTTCCACGGCGCCGCGCCTTTATTGAGCTCTTCGAGCTGCTCCTTGTCCTTGAACGTGTCCATACACTGCCAGAACCCGCTATTCTTGTAGGCCAGCAAGGCCTGCTTCTGTATGAGCCGCTGGAACGGCTCCCGAACCAGTTCCTCGCCCGGCTGGATGTATTGGAAGATCTCCTTCCGCATGATGAAGAAGCCGCCGTTGATCCAGATGTCACTTCGGCTCAACGCGCAGATCTCGTTGACATTCGCCTGGGGCTCCACCTTGACGATGTCAAAGCTGGCCGTGGGTTGTACTAGGAGCAGCGAAGCCACCGCGCGGCTCCGGCGGAAGTTCTCCAGCATGTCGGGCAGCGGGGCGTCGCTCAGTCCATCACTGTAATTCGCCAGGAATATCTCTTCGCCCTGCAGATGGGGCTCGACCGCTTTCAGGCGTTCGCCGATGTTGGCGCGGGCCCCGGTCTCCACGAAGGTGATCGTCCAGTCGTCGAGATCCCGGTTTAGAAATTGAACGTTCCTCCCGCCGTGCGACCATACGAAGTCGTTGGAGGCGGATTCGTCGTAATGCAGGAAGTAGTCCTTGATGACGTTGCCCTTGTATCCGAGGCAGAGGATGAAGTCCTTGTGACCGAAATGCGCATAGTACTTCATCAAATGCCACAAAATCGGCCGCGTTCCGATCTGCACCATGGGCTTGGGCACATCGTCCGCGTATCCTCGGAGCCGCATGCCGGAACCGCCACAAAATAGGACGACTTTCACAAATTCCTCCTGGCCAAACCGACGGAGACGCCCACAGCTCTGTGATTCACAAGAGAGCCCCCGCCGGCACAGCGCATGTCTTACGGAGATGTTCCTCCAGCCAGTCCTGCCCGGTGAAATGCCTATATTGTTCCGCCCGCAGCCGGTCGGCCAATCGGCCTTTGGGAAGCTCCACATCGTCGTAGGTGAGGACCTGGTCTTTGGGAATCGGCCGCTTCAGTTTGCATCCCTCGATGAGTCCCTCCGGGAGGTAACGACCACTGCTCATCTCTTCACTGTTGGCTGCTTCTCCGTAGGTCATAAACATCCCGTAGTCATCGAGAACTTCGCCTGCCTGTAAATCTCTCTTCGCCACCGCACACACTTCAACCGCCGGGCCGCCTAGGGGAGGCGCCACTTCGTCTCCGAACAAAGCCACGCGCGCGATGGCGTTGGGCACCTCAAAGTGAACCAGGTGGTATGGAATCCAGAAGGGATACAGCGGGCCCTCCCCCATCTTGTAGAGATTGAGATAGTGGCGCTGCTTGGGGTCGGTGTGTTCGGCCAAACAGAAGACCTTCACATTGGCCGGGCCGACGGTATAGTCAACAATTCCGCCCAATTGTCGCAATTGTTCGAGGTCGTACAGTTTTTGGATGTCGAGCATCGAGCCATCGTATTTCCGCCCGCGCGACATGCCGCGCGTCAGCACCTTGAACCCCGTGGCGTTTGCCACAACGGACTGCTCGAAGCTGATCTTCGAACCATCCGCGAAGGAAGTGACCATGGCGGCATCTTGCCCCCAGCGCTCGGCAAACCCTTTCTGCGTCTCAGGATTGCGGTAGGGGTCCTGCAGCCCTTTGATATTGCCCATGACCCGAGGAATCAGTCCCAGCCCCTTGACCCAACGGAACAGGTTGACCTGCAGTCCCGGTTCGTCCCCTTCGCACGCCGAGAGGATGACTCCGTATTTCTTTGCGTAAACGTGCAGAATCGGCCCGATTGTCGCGTCAACTTCAGCATTCATCAACACGACGGACTTGCCGTACCGAAAAGCCTCCAGAATGATCTGGGCGCCAAACTCAACCGAACCGGTCACGTCTACCACAATGTCCACTTCCGGCGAGCGGCAGATCGCGAAGGCATCTTCGGCCACAACCGGGATGCCCCGCCGTATCGTTTCGTCCACGGCCGCCTGTGTACCTGCCGAAACCACATTTTCGTGACCCGCGTAACGGAAGACGTGGAATGCGCGTTCGGGATGGCGGTTATACACGGCGACCATCCGCATGCCGGGTACGCTGTTTTCGATTTGGTTGGTGAGGCCCTGGCCCATGAATCCGGCGCCGATCATGCCGACGCGGATGGGCGTGCCTTGTTGCTCGCGTGCCTGGAGGGCTCTGTCAACAATAATCACGACTACCTCGCTTGTGGGGTGCGGTCCGAATCAGACGCGGGATGTCTCCGCGACTTGCATCTTCTGCCGCAGTTCCGGCTCGATTTCATCAAGCAGCTTCCACTGTTTGTCTTTTTCCGAGACTTCACCCGCCGGGAGCGGCCATGTCAGTCCGAGGCGCGAGTCGTCGTATCGAAGCCCGCCCTCCGTCCCAGGGGCGTAAAACTCCCCAACCTGATAGCTGGTTTCCGTCTTGTCCTCCAGGACCTGGTAGCCGTGGGCAAATCGCTCGGGAACGTAGAGCGCCCGGTGATTATCTGCAGTCAACTCCACGGCAATGTGCTGAAGGTACGTCGGGCTCTCCGGTCGCAAATCAACAATGATGTCCAAGATGGCTCCGCGGGTGCAGCGCACGAGCTTTGTTTCGGCAAAAGGCGGAAACTGAAAGTGCATGCCGCGCAGGGTGCCCCGCGTTTTGTTAAAGGCGATATTGGCTTGCGCGATGAGCGGCTTTAGTCCGTGCCGCTCAAATTCCCTCTGGCAAAAGGCCCGCGCAAAGAATCCGCGATTGTCCTCATGCCGCTCGATATCGAGAACGAACGCACCCTTGAGTTTTGTTTCCGTGAAAATCATCCCTATCCCACCTTTCGTGCCGTGCGGCTCGGGGGCTTGGCGGAAACTGCCCTGGCTTGCCAGTTCGAATTGGCTCCTTGCCCAGACCGGTCGGGCCTGAATCTCGGCCCCTAGAGTAGGCTACCGCCGCTGAGACCACATGCCGTCTCCTGCCCACTTCAGAGGCAAACAGGCAATCACCCTGCCAAAGCCGCTCAGCCCCAAGCGCGTTGCACTTGTCAGATTGTGTGTAACTAATTGTACATACGGCCCTTATCAAAGTGAACGTGATGGGCTGTCTCTGTGGGAAGGCGTCTCTAGACTGTTCGTGGGAAAAGTATTTCCACAATGTGGCAATGTCCAACGCAGGCAAGCATCCAATTGACCGCCGTCCAAGAGGCGCTGGATGTGGCTTATCCTGGTGTAACGGCCACGTTCTACGTCCTGGAACGTGAGTCCGAACGTGCGGTAGGCATCGTAGAGCTCCTGTGCGCCCTGCCGAGCGGTCCACACCGGGCGGAAGCCCGGCAGCACCCGCCGGATCTTGTCGCAATTGACGCGGTAGCAACGCTTATCTGGACCACCGTCGGGAGCGTATTCCACGCGGCACCCCGGGACGGCCTCTGCCACGATGGCCGCCAGTTCGCTGATGCGATAATTCTGGTCGGTCCGACCCACATTGAAGACCTCATTGTGAACGACATCTCGCGGCGCCTCGAGCACACTGACAATCGCCGCGATAATGTCGCGAATGTGCACGATGGGCCTCCAGGGGGTGCCATCGCTCTTGATGTAGACCCTTCCGGTCGTATAAGCCGAAGCCACGAAGTCATTCAAGACGATATCGAGCCGCAGCCGCTGAGACACGCCGTATGCGGTCGCATTGCGCATAAACGTTGGACTGAAGCGGTCGTCGGCGAGGCGTGCGACGTCACGTTCGACCAGAACCTTGGATTCGCCGTAGGCAGTCACCGGATTGAGCGGGGCCGTCTCATCAAAGAACTCATCGCCCGCGGCGCCGTAAGTGCTGCACGAAGAGGAAAACACAAAGCGGCTTACGCCCGCCGCTTTGGCCAGCTTGGCCAGCCGAACCGAAGCGCGGTGATTAATGTCGTAGGTCAGACTCGAATCCAGGTTGCCCAGGGGATCGTTCGACAACGCCGCCAGGTGCACTACGGCATCGAAACCCTCGAGATCCGCAATGGTCAGGTCACGAATGTCTTTGCGGACTTCGGGAAGCTCCGGAGCCGCCTGCCCGAATTCACAACCCGCAAACAGATCTGTGTCAAGCCCTGTAACCTCGTGTCCGGCGCTGCGCAGGATGGGCCCCGCCACGGCGCCGATGTACCCTTTATGGCCGGTCAACAGTACTCTCATATAGCTCCTGTGTGAGACATATTTGACGTCACGAATGTCATCCGAAAAGTTCGTGCTCATGCCCTTCCGGCCACTGCCGAACTTCGCTTTTCGCCCTTCTGTAACAAGAAGAGAAGCAGGGCTAAGGGCAGCAGCCCGAGTATAAAGAACACCACTCCGCCGCGATGGTGGAGATTGCCGGTCAAGAACCGGGGATCCACGTAGACGGCGAGCGTGGATAAGATCACAATGCGCAATCCATTCTTAACGATGGCAATCGGAACCACGACCAGGCAGAGCAACAGCCTTCTCCAAGGATCGCGCAAAAAGAGATAGCTTGCCAAGGCCGTCGTAATCAAAAGCGCGAGGGTGGATCGTATGCCGCTGCACTCCTCGGCGACGCGTATGGTCACTCCAGGCAGCATGAAATCAAGATCCCGCCGCAAGAAGGCCACGCCGAATAGCCGAAAGAGCGACTCCGCTGCGGTTGCGCTACTATGCTGCAATACGGAAACCGCCTGCGACAAAGCCGGTTCGGGAACTGGAATCGCAAACCCAAGAAACAATAGGGGAAATAACGCCGAGTGAAATGCGCGGTCACCGAAAAACAGAGCGAATGCGCCCGCCCATAGCAGAACGAACCCCAGCATCAACAGTGAAATCTGGTTTTCCGGCCTCCATTGCCACGACTTCAACTGCGCCATGGCCAGACATGCGGCTCCCGGCACGACCAACGCGCTCCCGGTCCGCCACCCATACGAAATCGTGGCGAAAATAGATTTCCTCTCGACATACACGAGATAGAAGCTGGCAACAGGGATCAGCGGGATATACGCGAACGTATCATTCCTGAAAACCATCGCCAGGAAGCTGTGCACAAGGCCCCAGACCGAGACAGCCGGCGCCAGACATAGCACAACGAAACCAGCGGCTGGGTAAAACCTCTCCCAGCGACGGCTCGTCAGAGGACGGCTGCCTGCCACATTTCTCACAGCGGGTTCCATGGACATTAGTCGGCCGCCCTCTCTCGAGAGGTGCCGTCGGCCAGCTCATACACCAGGTGGCCGTTGTCCACGACCGCATATGCCAATCGCGCCCGTTCTCTTTCCGCACCCACGATCACCCACCGGCCTCCTCGAGATACCAGCTTCATCTCGCGCCGCGCTCTCCACCAGCGGTCCACGTCCCCCGGAAGAGCGGCCCATATCTGTTCGCGCGCCACCATTTGCCGCAGATAATCGAGCAACGATTCGTACACCGAGCGCGCCCGACGCTCTATCAGATAATCCGGGTGGGCGATGAAACTCATTAGCCCGTTTCTTCTTCTGATGAGAGCCAGTTGACGCTTCCAGAGATCGAGGGAATAGTCATTCAAGATGTGGAAGACCGAGTAATCCTGCGATGCCGTGAGAGGGAGCTCGGCGATTTTGCCCACAAAATAGGGCATGACCGTGCAGCAGCCGCCGCGCATGGGTTCCAGATGCGCGACGTTCGGCACAGACATGTCGTAGGAAAACTCGAAGGCATCGTACCAATCCTGATGGCGATACATCGCGCCGGAGCGGAAACCCCGCGCGTGGTACCGGTGCGCGTAACCGTTGATTTTTGCAGCCCTGCGCAGAAATTCCTCCCGCTCCCGGTACAGGTGCCCGTCGTGATTCAGGTCATGGATGTTGAATTCAAATCCCCGGCCTCGGATCTCCGAGACATATTCATCTGGAATGTCGTAGCGCTTCTCAGGAATGACCTGAAACGACGCTTTGATGCCGTACGCATCGTCCAAATCCATCAGCTTGGAACTGAAGTCGCGGCCTGCCGAGGTTTCCACGTCATGCGTCATCATCAAGCAACTGGGCGCGCCCTCCGGCCAAAACCAGATAAACGGCGCCTTTTTCGTGCCACTCGCCTCCATCGCCAGCCGCAGGAACTCCTCATGAAGGACGTCCACGGTACAGTCAACGGGCCAAGCCGGAAAAGGCAGCTGCTTCCACCCGCGAAAATAGGCCCTTTGCAAGTGGCGACGGGCGGAAACCGGCAGGCATTCTCGGATTAGATAGTAAATCTTGCGGACCGTTTCCTTCTCAGCGAACGTGTCTCGATCGGGAAACATTGCTTGGCGATAGCGTTCCAGCCGAAGATTTTCGATCACCTCCGCAAAGTCGAACGGAAGCCGAACGGTAGTGCCGCAGCGGCGAACATCCTTTAAGGCATCGAACCGGCTGGAACCTGCGACGTCCGCTGCCACACCGGAGCGGCATCGCCCATAGCAGATGTTCTGGGAGCCGAATCTAAAGAAGCCGGCATTTCCCGACACGTCCTCGGCCACCATCGTCGCGCCGCCGAGCGAGTCTTCGGGGATCCGGTAGTAATCTAAGAGAGGTTGCATTGCGTTTTCGTCCAGCTTCTTTCTCTGCGGAGAAATCGCCGAATCAGAAACTTCATGGACAACTCACCACGCTGCTTACAAGCCGCAAGAGTGGCGCTCTACCCGATGTGGCGATAGATCAGTTTCCCGGTGATGGTCAGCAATCGATTCGGCATACACGAAAAGATCCATCTGGCCGTCTTCAATTTCCAGCCTTCCGCCAGATCGAAGGAAGGCCCCTTGGGGAATCTCCAGTAAACCAGTGGCATGGGTTGGGGAGCCCAGTGGTTCTTGAACGTAACCAGTCCTGCGTTATTGTCCTGCGTTCGCCCCATGTCAAATTCGTTGGCTCCGCTCGCTTTGGCCGCTGTGATCGCGTGCCACAAAAGCAACGGTGTGGCCCCGAATTGTTTGAATCGTAGATCGGAACAGCCGTACTTGTAGTAGACCACATCCTTGAATCGCAACGTGAGAATTGCGGCGACGGGAGTCTTATCCGTATATGCCACACGAATCTCGAGCGCCTTCCCCAGAAACCGAACTAAGTTTCGAAACCACACGCAGGGAACGGGCGGCAGGTGATGCCGTCTTCGCGTAGCCACATACAGAGCGTAGAAATCATGAAGCAGGTCGTAGGACCTCCCACACTTCTCCAGCAGGCCGGCCCGCTCGGCTCGCCGAATCCGGCGCTGGACACAATCCTTGTCGAAGCCGCGAAACAGATCGTCCACGGTGGAACGCAAACTGAGCGTATGCAGAAAGTATCTCCCAGCGGGCAGGAAGCCGCCGGCGCCGTTGGTTAGGCTCAAATCCGGATGGACGGGACGCATTTCGACATACTTGCAGTTCTGATCTTCCAGGGCAGTTTGCGAATAGCGAACCAGGAGATCCAGCTCTTCCGTTGAGTCGCAGAGGGGTTCGCAGTGGTCTGAAAACGGCAGCGACACGAGACGGTTCCCTGTCAAGCGACTGGACACGCGACAGAACACCAGCCCATTCTCCAGCTCAGCGCCCGGAGGCGACGTCGTGAAGACCATAGGCTCGTAGCCGTACGTCTGCCGAAGCGCTCGGAGCCAAGCCGCCGTGTGAAATACGGAGGCTCGAGGATGTTTCTCCACAAGCCCCGACCACCGGGGATCCTCCGTCGGATCTAATTGATAGCAGTTCATGGGCACTGCTTGGGTTTGTGCGCTCGACTTCGACGATCCCTCGATGGACCCGAAGGGCCGCGCCGTTTCAATACTCGCCCCGGTAGAGACAGCAAGCACCGGCATGTACTTATAGCGACGCCCCAAGACCGTCTCGCTGCAGGACTACCTTTGGTTTGTGACTATGAGACTCAAAGAACGCGCTAAAGGCATACCCCCGGCGCACAAGAACCGGTTCCTCAGCTTGCCGGTGCTCAAACAAGCTGATCGGGGTGTTTGGGAGCGTGCGCTTCGCCAGCTAGCTTGCTCAAGAGATGTGCTAGCGCCTTGAACATCGTGCCCTGTCCCCAGTGAAACATGGGCGTCTTCACCTTTTTCCACCCCAGATCCCGATAATAGAAATGCCCATCTCGGGCCTGCATGTTGTGAATGGTCCACCGGGCAACTTTTAGGGCCAGATCGAGAGACTCGGGATCGATGTCCGAAAAGAAAGCCAACGTGTCAATCGCCTGCGCGGCACATTGAATGTCTGTCGGACTGCCCTTGTCGTGGTAGTACTTCGGGCGGCCGTCCGGTTCAAAGAAATGGCTCTTGAAGTATTGAAAGCCGTGATGAAGGTTCGGTTCGAACACCCGGTCGCCGGTGCTTCCGATATAGCGCTTCAAACAATCCAGGTTATAGCCGGTGTGAAAATTGTCGATCCAATGATACTTGGGCGCCTCCCCATAAAACCATCCGCCATCGGTATTTTGTCGCGCGCAGCTGTAAGTCATGGCGTCTCTGGCCAGTTCGCGAGCCTCATGATCATTGGTGTGGACCGCGACCCGTGCCAGCAACGCGGCGCCCAGCATATTGGAATTGTGAATCGAGCTCTGCTTGGAAGGCACGTAACTGATACAAGTTCCGCGATCGGTCTGCTCCCGCGGCAAACTCTTCACCCATTCCGCAGTACTGGCGGCCACGTCTAAGTACTTTGGGTTCTGTAGCACTTCGTAGGCTTCCAAGAAGGCCAGACCGATCAAGCTGCTCCAAACGATTGTAGGCGTATGTTTGGGTATGGTGCCGCTCCTTGTCGAAAAGGAAAAGTGGTTTCCCCAGCAGTACGGCGCGTAACCCGGCGACCGATTTCCCATCAACCAATCGAAGCACAATTCAGCGCGGCTGCGGTAATCTGCAGCACCTGTCAGGGCGTACATCTTCACGTAGCCCCATCCCGTGTATCCCATTCCCTTGGTGGAAGTATGCGGCTTGATGCCGATCCACGGCCGGATGTGGAAGGGCACGCGCAGCACAGCCGCGGTTAGGAGTCGCTGTAGAAAGTGGGTGTTAAAGGTGAAATGGCGAAGAAATGACATGTTACCGTCGCCGGGATCGTACGCTTGGTAGTTGTGCTCCTCTACCCAACGAGACACTTGCTGGACGCTCTCTTGCACTTCTTTCATAATGTTTCCGGCGACCGCAAACATGTGGTCCCGGTTATTCCCGCCTGGGCGACGAGACTGTGTGTTGACGAGACCTGAAAAGACCAACTGTCCCTCTCTGGGTTCAGCCATGAAAGCGTGTATCCCCTTCCTGCCAGGTCAGCTTCACTTACTTGCACCGGCGAACTCAACACAGCGACTGCCCTCTGTAAGTCGGCGAAGTAATGCCACGTATTTTTTCTTTTCTTCACTCCAAGAAAATCGCCCTCTTAAGGCCACAGAACGCTCCCGGTAGCGGACAAGAATCTCGGGATTGGCGGCGATGCGATCCAAGGTGGAACTCAGCGAGCGCGGATCATCCCAGTCGAAAAAGATACAGTCCTCTTCGCTGAAATAGTATGAGATAGCAAAGCTCCGAACCGTCACTACCGGCAGTCCCATCGAAACGTATTCGATCAACTTCAATGGGAGTGCGTAGTCCGTGACAGAAGAAATCTCCAGGGGCACAAGCCCGACGTTACAGTCTTTGATTCGCTCGTAAATCGAATGCGCGGGGTAAGTGCGATTGTCAAACTCAACCAAGTCCCCGAGTCCCAAGGCTTGTATCATTTCTTGGAGCGGCCGACTGAAGTCTCCTTCGCCAATGATGGTCACCGAGATCCGATCTTTGTGACGGACCTGCGCCAACCCAGTCATGAGCGTACGGAGTCCTGAGCGCTCGAGAATGGTCCCGTGAAACACGAGTCGTATCCTGCCGTTGATGCTGAAGGACCGTCGAAGCGGAAACATCTCGTCATCAGCGAAATTGGCAATCACCTCAATCGAGTCAGGAGGCAGACCGTGCTTTCTGAGAATGCCGTCCTTGACTGGATCATGCACGGTGATGACCTGGTCGGAATACGCTGCACTGAGCCGCTCCTGCCAGAGGAGCAACCGAAAGTAGAATCCATTCTCACCCCCCTTGAACTTGGAGACAAACGTGTTGGGCATGGGGTCGTGAATGTCCAGGATGATTTTGGTTCCGAATAACTTGGGAATGATGGTAGTGAAGACCAGGAAATCCGGCATGTTGTTGACATGAATAACAACGTACCGGTGTTTCAAGAAGAGGTTCGTGATCTTTAGCAAACACTGGAGAAAGAACGTCAGATACTCGATAAGGTATCTCATGTGTCCGCGGCCTCGATACTTTCCCTGATTCAGCCGGATCACACGCACGCCGCGCATCACCTCCGTTGGCGGAGCATCCGCCCTCCGCAAGGCCAGAACGTCGACGTCAAATCCTCCCTCAACCGCCGCTTCGGCCTCTCGGATAACTCGAGAGTCAAACTCATAGTAGGTGTAAGCCACCATGAGGATTCTTTTTCGAGGATGCGAAGCGCTCGTCATTCGAAAACTTTCGATTCTAAAGTGCCGATGAGATGTCGGAAGTCCGCGACCAACCCGAGATGAGCCAGAACATTCTCAGGATGCACCAACAAGACGACATCCTGGTATCGGGCGTGGTCTAGCAACCAATTCACCGTGAAGTGTTTCGTATCTCTCCAGTGCGGCTCGAGCCAAAATGCTGACGGAAATACCAAAAGGGAGTCATCGGTTTTCGCCGCCGCCAGCTCCGGGTCTTGCAAGTTGCCAAGGAACAAATGCATGGAAGCCCTCCGGGCCCATTCGACATACTTCTCCGGTTCGTACGGGGCATAATGACGAAGCCCAAACTTTGCGCCACCAGAACCATGCTTGGATACCGCGACCACTCTTCTGTTGCAGTGATGCTCAACAATTCGTTTCTCTTCTTGGAATGTGGCGTAGGAACGCGAATTCTCCAAATGCAATCCGATTTGGTGACCACCCGTGTCCAACAGGTCAAGGATTGATCTGGACGGGAGCGTACAACGGCGAAAAAAAACGTACGCGCGAGCTCTCTCCGTGTTGAGCCAGGTGAGCAGCGTCCGCAGCTCGGCCAGAAATCCGAAGCCAGAAACCCTCGGAAAATAGAAGTCCGAACTCAACCGACTCAAAACGTGGCGTACAAGGGGGCTTCGGCCGTACGGCCGGTCAACGTCAATTCGGATGATCAGGGCCATGATGTCTAGGAACAGACGCCCATGACGGCGTAAAATTACCGCTTACAACCTTTTCATACAGTCGTCTTTAGACAGAGGCCCTTCGCAGGGCGTGTGCCAACTATTGAACGGTGGCGCTTAGATTCGTTGGAGGGTTCGGAGGCGTTGAGTGAGGGTAGCAACCACTTGCATTTGCATTGAACGTCAGCAAGCCGCTGGTGCCATCGGTTTTGCCCTGCATCACATTGAGATAGCAGTCTTGTGCCGGGATCGTGTTGGCGAATCCACCCAGTCCAGACATATTCCCTCCCGTCACGTCCGGGCCAATGGGGGGCCATGCTTTGGCGGTGGGCCACCAATTCGGTTTCGAAGAAAAATAGAAAGATGCTGGAAGCACGTGGCTGGATGGAACGGCGTTCGCGTATTGGCTGAGTCCGCTGGGAACTTCGGCACTGTTCCATTGCACGGCCTGATTCACCGTATCGTAGTTGCCCCACCGCATGAGAGTCTGGCGCACCAACGTATCGTCGGGAACCACAACGGTCCCTTCGCTATTCCCATAGCCCAAATGGAAGACCGCTACGTCTAGGTCGGATTGGGGCGTGTAGTTTTCATAAACCGACTGCACGCCCGCGGTTCCCACAACATTCCCCACGACATTCATGTACCGGCTCAAAGAGAGGAAGTTAACTGCGAATAGCCACACGGTCTTGATGGAAATATTTTCAGTGCCGCTAAAGTAGTTTCGAAAAGAGGTCACCGCATCGGTGGAACCATGAAACACATCTCCACGGATTTCGTTCCCCACATTGCCTTCGTACAAGTCGAACATGATGCCGGTGTCATGCAGGTTAATCATCGGCGACGTGACGGTCTCCGACGCTCCATCAAAGAAATCCACGCCATAATTGTAGGCGGTGACAACGCCCACGGCAGGCCCGGACATGATGGAGGAGTAGATGTGCTGAAAGATGTTGTTAATTATGAGGTCGTCGCCAGTCAGGTAGTACTCGACACCGTAGCTAAGGACGCTCGAGTTCTTAGTACCGTAAAAATAACTGTCCCGTACGGTGATATGCGAAGACAAGTAGAGCCAGATATGATTTCTGTTGCCGTTCACGGACCGTATGTTGCTGATCCAGCAACTGTCGGCGTCGACGAAGGACACACCGGCGGTCTCGGTCGAGTTCGTGTGGTCCATGCTCAATGACTCGATACCGAATCCGGTGATTGGATTCGTCCAGAAGATTCCCGGCGACTTGGCGCTGCTCCAGTTCGAGGCATAAAGCCCTGGAGAGATCGTCAGCGTTGTCCCATTGATCGCCGTGATCTGCACATACTGTTCCTGGGTGTGGAACACTCCGTTAATAGGACGCCCCGGAGATCCTCCCTCCAGTGAACACGGGGGGCTAGCGGTGTTTAGGTCACATACCGCAAACTGCCCATTATCCGAGGTGTCGTTAGCCTGGTCCAGAATGATTATCATACCGACCGACAAACCGCTCGTGCTGTCCACTGTGATCTGGGTTGTTCCCTTCGAGTATCCACCCGTCCAACTGTGGGCATGGGACCCGCCTGGAAGAACATCCGTGCTCTCAGACCAGTACAAATTTGGGCCGCCGACACAGACGTCGCCAGTCTCTCCGCCACAAGCATTAGAACCAGTGAAAACCAGGAACGTCTGATCTGGCCCGGCCCCGCGAAGCGTTACGTTCGGTGCGGCCACAAGCCCGTCAGATAGGTTATACGTTCCGGCGTTAAGAAAGACGACTTGGCCACTTGGACAGGCGGCGATGGCGCTATTGATGTCGGCTGCGGCGGCACCCGCGCTGAGGGTCTTGCATATAGTAGTGCGAATAGGAATATTCCCGGGCAACACTCCTCGGACACCCGCAGCTGACCAGTCTGCAGCGCGGCTCGGATCAAGGATGCCCGACCACGCCTGTGCGTGAGCACGCGGAGACATTCCAAGCAAGACCAATACAATTAGAAGCGAGTGTTTGGATTTCACTTTTCCCATACCCCTAAACGATCCGCTGTCGTCCGCAGAGCAGGCTACCGGATTCTGGGCTTCGGCTCTACTGACTGAAGGGCCAGATGAAGGACAGTGTTTCTCGCCTGTCCGTCGAACGCTCTGGGGCAACTGGCCCATGGTCACGGTTGTCGCCGCTTTCATCAGCGGCTCGCTAGACACCTCCACTCGATCCTTTCGATACGATGGAATTCTTTCTCTTAGGCTCAGGACTCAGCTCCAAGGCTCAAGCGGCGGGGCGGCATATCAGTCCCTACACGCGTTGTTTGGAAAGATTCAATTGTGGCCGTCTGACCCGCTGCGCTTGGAACGGCCACTATGGCCAAGAGAAAGGTGATCCATGTGAGAGCCATCATCCTGAACCCAGCCTCTGTTAAACTGTAGATTACAGTAGCCAGGAAAAATGCCAGCATCAGCCTGCCTGTGTCAGGTTCTCGGCGCAACGCCGCAACTACATTCCGGTAGCCAGTCAAGATCAGGATGCCGAGGAGAGATACGCCAACCCACCCCAGGTTCAAGTAGACCTCCAGATAGCCATTGTGCGCTTCCTGGATACCTTTCTCGTGCACTCCTTCCCACACTTGCTCGAGTCGGCTGCCGAGCCAGAAGCTTTCGTAACCAGCCCCAAGCAGTGGCCTCGGCGCGAGGGAAAGAACCACACTCCAGATGGTAGTCCGGCCCGTCAGTGTCGCGTCTCTTCCCAAAGACCCGACAAGGTGCCCTCCAGTATCAAAAAACAAGGCGATAAGGGAGATGCATACCACGCCTCCAGCCAGAACGTGGATAGCCGCGCGGGATCGCGCCAGCCAGGGCACGCTCATCGCCACAATGACACCGCCTGCTAGGACGAAGCAGCTCAATGAGGTCATGGAATTGATCAGCCAAAAGATCCAGATGATCATCCCGAGAAGAACGCCGTGAGCTAGTAGCTGCCGGGTACGGGGGCCCCCCTCAAGGCCACGGTAGGCAGACAGAAAGCACCACAAGGATCCAAGGCCGCAGATCATACACATCATTCCCAGCAAATTCTTGCCCATGGTGACCCCGGCGAACATGGGCACCCAAGTCCAAGGATGATAGCTCCGGCCCAGCTCAGGATAGTACTTAATGAAGAGAAGGGAGAGCGGGACCAGCACAAAGCCCACCCGGGTCAGGAGACGCCTAACTGCCGTGAACTGGTGAGGATCGGTCAGGACGATCAAGATCATGACCACGTCGCCCACCCCTTTAGTCCACCGTTTGAACGCCACCATGGGGTAGTCAGACCATAGCACGCTGGAAGCACAGTACAAGAGAAACAGAAGAATCGGCGCATTCGCTCGGAGCAAAGTCCCAACCCGCCGTGCTCTCATACACAGCACAATTATGCCGAGCGCCAATAGCATTGCCCATACGGCTGCGTCGACGGGGCTTCCATCGAGGTATCTGTCCGGTGAGTCCATGACCGGTGCCATCTGCAGCCATGCGGAAACCGGTCGCGAGCCGTTGATTAGCAGCCACACCACGGGTATCCACAGGGCCTTGGACGTCCGAGCCTCCCGGTCCCGATTAAGCCAAAAGAGACAAGCGATCCCTATAGCGTAGACGACAGTGGCGAGGTGTGGATTCATTGGGCGTCCAGGAAAAGCCGGTGCACGTGTTCTAGGGTCAGGATTTGATGGATGGCGGTGGTGTAGTTGCGGTCGCCCTTGATGTGTCGTGCCACCATGCTTTCGAGCCTTTTCCCGTCGAGATACGGCCGGGCGAGTGTTCGGCGATCCAGCAGCATCTCTTGCACGTAGTTCGAAAGGGCATCCCGGTACCAAACACGGAAATGATTGAACTTGTGCCAACCGAGGAAGAGACGCTCCGGGTGGAATCGCGACAGAAGATGATCGACGCGAGCAACACCTTGGGGCATACCGTAGTCGTACGCGTATTCCGCCTTGACCGTGAACTCGAGAAGAAATCTTGTGAGCGCTGCGGTTAAGCGTCCGTGGTTGCCTCGCAGGCCACGATCCGTTCGAATCACGCGAAGGGCCACATTCCCGTCAGCAATGAGCTGCAGGCAGGCGTCGGGCTTCGCCAAGACTTCTCGTGGCGCACGGAAGACCGTGCGAACGAGATCATTATCGAGGAATGGTGACCGCACGGCGAGCTGGGTTTGTTCTAACTCCAGTAGACCGTAATGGTGCCAGGGCGCCTGCAGAAAGACGGCGAACGAGACCGGGTGCCTCTGAGCCACGCTCGCGTAGGTTTCGCCGGCGCCATGAACATGCGAGAGAAACTCCGAACGAAAGAGGCCTTGGTCTGGTTCCATTGGCCTGAATGCCCTGACCGCGCGAAGCACCTCGCTGCCGTAGTTTCCGGTCATACGGACTGGAGCGATCTCACGGGCTTTCTCATTCACGTACAGGTCCGGGGAGCGGAACACGCCGGCGCATCCGTCGGTGAGGTAAACGGTCCGCTCCGCGTAATAAGGAAAGCGGGAGAGGAACTCCTTTCCTACGTGGATCACCTCGTGGGGCTGGCCACACGTGCGCGCCACTTGTCGCCCGACGCGGACATCCTGACACTCGCGGAACATTCCCCCGAATGAGTAACAGGGCAGAGATCCCGGCGGAGACTTTTGCCAGGCCATGATCATCCGGGTGTCCAGTCCCCCGGTCAGGGACATCCCGATCCGCTCCCGGCCGTGGAAATACCGAGGCAGATTCTGGGAGAAGACTCGTTGGAGTTCCCGGTAATATGCCTCCGCGTCCAGGGGATCTTGCTCTTCCCATTCCCGCGGCTGGAAGTACGCACCCTTTCGCTGGATCGCGCCGCCATGAAACACCCAACGGGAACCGGGAGGCAGCACATGGATGCCTTCAAAAAGCGTGCGGTTTTCCAGCACGCAACCGCAGGCGACGTACTCCCCCAGACCTCGGGGGTCCGCCCTGCGGAGCTCAGGACGGACGGCCAGAATCGCTTTGGCTTCGGTGGCGAAATAGAAAGCGTCCTTCGACTCGTGGTAGTAGACACGATGCATTCCATACCGGTCGTTAAAAAGTGTTGAGGTCCGGCGCCTTTGGTCGGCGACGAGTCCATGAAACCGCCCGTTCAAGCTCCTCGGAAAGCAGGGATCCTCTTCGTAGGTGTGAACAAGGTATGAGGGACCCTCGGGCTCGAGGATGTGGCCTCGCGCTGTAAGACTGCGAGCCGTATCTGGCTGCGGGAACTCTTCTCCCGAAAACACCAGCACGACTTCTCCTGTTTCGTTCCGGAGGGGCATTCCATCAGAAAAGGAATTTCGCCGCTCCGCCCATCCCACGTACGTTCCCGAAGAGTCGTCTGTCCAAGATCCCACGCTGTAGAAAGACTCGTGGCGAATAGCCTCCAGCATCCGAGCCAGTTGTGGCTCAGCCCATTCGCGGGGCATCTTGGTGATAAGGCCTGCAATTCCCGGCATATTCCTTTGTCCTAGGAAGCTTCGCTCACAGCGTGGAACTTGCGGTTGTACCAGGCCGCGCGGAATTCCCGCAGCTTGGCAATGAGGGGTTCCGGGAGACGGTCACTAAGCTTATGGTGCAGACCCAGGTGGAAAGCTGCCGAACCAATGCGAGTCAAAGGAACGTAGTAGCGGGGCAAATCGACACGTCGGAATCCGTTAACTTGCTTGAACTTCATGATGCCGTCCCATTGCTTCTTCCCGTAGGAAAAGCTCTGGTAGACGAGATGAGAGATACCCCTAGCCGCGCAAGCTCGGACCGACTGCGCGATCAGCGCGTTTGTCGGCGCTTTGTCCCGATGCTTGATCTTCGAGAGGATGTTTACTAGGTTCGCCTGGGTACCGGTTTCATCGGCCGTCAGCTTGACGAATCCAATCAGTTCGTCGCCCAGCATTGCCCCTATGAAGAAGCTGCTCTCGAGGTATGTCGCCTCCTCCTTGTGCACCGTTTCAAGATCCTTCCCGTAATGGGGAAAGGATCGTCCCTGTCGGGTGGGGCACTCGTTGTAAATCTCCCATATTCCCTTCACAAGGGGGCCCTCGAGGGGCATTTCACGGATCACAACGCCCTTCTTCTCCGCTTGCCGCGCTCTATTACGGGCGTAGGAATCGATTCCGCACTTCCACCAGTTGTCGAAGTTCGATACCGGTAAAACGGCGAGGTCATCCCACTCCATCGGATAACCGTATTTCGGCGACGTTTCCGGCAGTCTTTGCAGGAATGTGAATAGGTCAATTCGGACCCCGCACTTCCGTAGCCCCTCGATCATTTCCTCAGGGCTGTCCAGAAAGTGGGACCTCTCTGCATCTAGGCGCGCGACCCGGAGCAACCTACCCTCAATCTTGATTTCCCTGCCGCAAATGTTCATATGGCGTCCTGTAATTTGCCAGTTCAGTGGTACGGGAACCGACGTCCGCTTCTCTCTAGACGCCTCACTGAGGCTGCGTGGAATGAAGGGCCATCCGATCCAGAACTTGGGACCCGGACCGCTGCATGTTGAGTTGGTCGAAGATGGCGTCCATGATTCGGGCGGTCAGAAGAATCTCTCGATACGGGATGGGCACCGGCGTGCCTTCCAGGATCGAATGGTAAAAGGATTCGATCAAATACTTCATACCGGATTTCATGTGGAAGTCTCGAGCCAGGAAAAGTCCTACGTTTCTCCTGGCATTTCCCACATACTGTCCTGCCAACATCACAGGGGACACGAACTTTTCCAGGTAGCTCTTAAGCCTAACTCCTCGCAGCTTAATGAGCGTCTCCTGATCCGGGTCGAGAATAAGACCGTTTTTCGGACCATAGATCCGAAACTCGTGGAGCGAAGGACGCATCTGCGATGAAAACGTAAAATAAGCGGTGATGCTCTCTTGATCGCTGACGATGACCCTTAGTTCATCCACAATGCCCGTCTCGCCAAGGCTCTTGAGAAACGGGCTCGCAAATCCGTGCGCGATGACTTCGGGTGAATCCGTAGCTACATATTCCGCGATCCTCGCTATGCCGTGGCTGATAATGTTCTGCAGCAATTTCCCGGGCAGTTTGCGAACCCAATGCCGCTGGTCGCCCAGAAGCGCTCTTGCGTAGCCTGAGTCTCCAAACTCATAGCAATAGTAGCTCTCCATGTGTACAGGGCCGCCGCCCAAGAAACCACTTTTGACCAGGTCTCTCATCCTCCGCGCTGCATGCCGGAATTGATCGTCATGGCCCACGGTGATCTTCAAGTTCCTGGCAGCCGCCAGAGCGACCAATGTGCGGGCCTCCTCCTCGTACAGTGTGAACGGCTTCTCCACATAAACGTGGCACCCTGATTCCAGGCACAGTTTCGCAAGCGCGAAATGGCCTTGCGGCGGAGTCGTGATGTGAACAACGTCTGGCCTGGCTTCGCTCAGTAGCTCTGCGACCTCGCTGAAATAGCGCTTGACTGGATACCGCTCAAACAACTGTCGCGCCATCAAGGGCTCCCTGTCACACACCCCCACGATCTCACAGCCCCTGATCCTCCGGATCTGCGAGGCGTGATCATCAGCGATCTTCCCGCATCCCACGATGGCGACCTTAAGCATGTTTTTGTCCATTCCGACAGCTTTCGAAGTAGCGCTTGAGTCCTTCTTCCATAGACACCCTCGGCTTCCAACCCACCCGCGTCTTCAAGGCGTCGTTGCTGTAACGCGTCTTCTTCCAATTGGCGTGCCATCTTCTGCGGTTGAACACGGCCGGGAGCTGTTCCTGTGACCAGACGGAATACCGCTCCCACAAATAACAGAACGCGTAACTGATCGCGTGAGGCACGTAGAGTGATCGGAAATCCTTCACATTCCGTTTATATAAGCGCAAAAACCTGCGGCTGGAAGGCAGATCGTCGTCCACAACGTTGAAGACCTTGCCGTCAATTCCCTTCTTTAAGCCGGCGAGTATGATCGCATCCGAGCAGTTGTCGACATACGTAAACGGTATGATGTTAGAGCCGCCACAATGCAAAAACACGCCAAACGTATCGATCCCCACGCGACCCGTGATTGCCGGTTTACCAGGGCCATAAACAACTCCGGGCCGGATGATGACGAAGGGGATTTTGAACTTCTTGCCATACTCCGCGACGATCTCGTCCTGTCTGACTTTAGCAAAGTGATATGCTTCGCCACGCAGTTCAGGATGCGTTTCGAGTGGGCACGACTCGTCCAAGAGCCTCCACTGAGGCTTCCCGTTGTTGGTGTAAACGGAAAATGAACTGATGTTCACGAATCGTCTCAGGCGCTGTTGTCCCACCGACGCTTCGAGAAGATTCCGCGTGGTAATAACCGAGTTCATGAACGCGTCCGGAAAGGACTTCCCCCCGCCGCTGGCGGCAAGGTGAAAGATCACTGCCGCATCCCTGGTTGCAGCGGCACAATCCTCCTGCGAAATCAGGTTACCGGTGAGGATTTCGAGCCGTGCACCATTTTGGCAGCGACGAGAGAACGCTTCTAGTCTGGCTACTGCACTGGAGGGCCGCGCCAAACAGCGCACGTTGCGGAATCCACGATCCAGCAAGCTCTCTACAACTCGGGATCCTATGAACCCGGTCGCGCCTGTTATCAGAACGAGATCGTCCCGCCCAACTATACAATCATCGAGTTCCATATGCTCCGCCAATGCCGCCTAATCGGTAACGTACGATTCTCTGATTGGGTTGATGCCCAACAATGCGAGAAGCCTGCCTAGGTGGTCGAACAACTTGACTAGACAAGTCATGAAACGGCTATGCCCCAAGACCAAGGCGCATGGCAGGGCAGCCGTATAGGCGGGAACAGCGATAAGAGATGTGGCAATGTCGCGCGCTCCAAAAGTCGGGTGAACCCGTGAAATTTTCCCGCGCAGCAAAGCTCGTCTCAACATGAACGCGCGTTTCCAGCGGATAGGAGGAACAACCTCATACGCGACCGCCTCATTGCACCAAATGAACACATATCCCTTTTCGATCATTCTCCGGAAAAAGTCCTGATCTTCTCCTGTCAGAAACTCTGGCCGGAACCAGGGAGCGCCCGCTTCAAACAGCTGGCGTTTCAGGAGCACATTGCCGGTCCGCCCCTTCCTCCAGTCAATGACGAACCCTGTTCGGTACGTTGGCCGCTCGTAGAACTTGCCCTCAATGACCCACTTGGGTGGCTTCTCATCGAAGAATGGCTTGACTGGCCCCAGCACACCATCTACATCGTATTCCATCCGGGCCCTGAACAAAGTCAGCAGCCAGTCTTTCCTTGGAAACTCGTCGTCATCTATGAAGGCAACAAAATCTCCATGGACGTTCTCGATGGCTTTGTTCCGCGCTAGGGCGATATTTTGCTTCGGCTCGACGCAGTAGTTGATGGCGATGGTGGATGCGGCCGCGAAGTCCGTCACCACGGCCTTGGCTGATTGCAAGCTATCATTGTCGGCAACGACGATCGAATACGTGAACAGGCCGCCCGTTTCCTGACAGATGAGCTCCCTTAACAAACGGGGGAGAAGGTGCGGACGCTTGTAAGTGCATATGCATACGCTAATGTGTTTCGCTTCGTTCGTCATCACTTCACCGTTTGCGCCGGAACGGCTCTTTCTTTGATAGCGCCTCCCCGGCACACTCGAGCATCGTAGCAACGGGAATGATGGGGTGACTGGATTTGATGGCGCTCTTCCTCAGGATGATTTGAGAAGAAGCTCGATGTCGCCGGGATCGCGTTCAGGCACACTCGGAAGAGTCTTGCGCCGCTTTCTGGGATGGAATCTTGTTGCCTTTAAAGAACCTCTTCAATCGCTCCATTTGTTCACGCCTCTGGAACCTCATCAGCTCAGGTGAGACCGGCCTCTCCTTGCGCCGGATTGCCGCCCACGCGTAACCGGACACCAGCAGCAAGCTGCCGATGACGAAAGGCCTCTTCGACATTTGATATATAGCCCGGAACAACTCCCAGGCCGGGTGGTTTCCAATGGCGTAGTCCTTCCCGCCACCCCGAAATCTAGCCGTCAAAATACCCCGCTGGGCCGTTCCCATCGGCCGATGATGTTGGCAAACCTTCTCCGTAAATGTCTTGGTTTTCCAACCCTTCATTCTTGCGGAGAGAACTGCGATGTGGTCGATGCAGCCTCCCTTCACGGGCATGTATCCACCGACATCTTCGAAGCACTCGCGCCGGAACAACTGACAGGCTCCGGACACATGCTCGATGTTGGTGAAGCGGTAGTCATAGATTGGGTTCGAGCCTTCTTTGAACGGGGTCCCAACGAGACCCAACTTGGGGTCTTGAGCCAACCTCTCAAGCAAAAAGAGAAAGTAATCTTTATCAAACGAGATGTCCGCATCCAGGCTGCCAATCACATCATGTTCGGAGCACTTCACTCTGGCATACCCGGCGTTGAAGGCATGAACCTTTCCGGCGAAGTGCCGCTCGCGACGCTCCGGCATCCGGACCAGTTCAATCCACGGATAAGCCGCCGCATATTTGCTCACGATGTCGTCGGTACCGTCGGTCGAACCGTCGCTGACCACAACCCACTTGAGCGGGCGGACCGTCTGAGCGATCACAGACTTTATGGTCACTTCGATGAACTGCGCTTCGTTGCGCGCCGGCGTGACTAGAACGTAGCTAGGGAGCTTGAGCATGCTGATTCCTCAACAGAAGCGGTTGACGAGAGTGGTGAGGTTGCCAGAAGCACCCCACGTCTGAGACCATCCCTATACAAGATCCGACTGGTGCAAAACCGAAGGCTTCGAACTAATCGAAGGTAGCATCGTCACACGCGTGTCGGGAATGATCCCAACCACGAAATCTATTCCTTCGCCGCGTGCGACGGAGCGCCGGCGAGTCCTGTGCCGGCCTTGCTGACGGCGCATTCCAACGACGAATCCACGACAAAGAAGTCGCGGACGCAATCCACAACGTACTGTGCCTGCGCGTCGGAAAGTTCCGGCTGAATCGGAAGTGCAAGCGTCTCTTTCGCGGCGCGCTCACTCTCGGGAAATGCTCCCTTCCCGCACCCCAGATAAGCAAAACACTCCTGCAGGTGAAGCGGCACGGGGTAGTACACTTCCGTTCCCACACCCCGTTGCTTGAGCGCGGCTTGCAACTCATCGCGACGCGTCACACGGATCACGTACTGATTGAAAATATGACGATCCGTTTCGACGCTGGGGAGGATCACGCGCGAAGTCTCCCTCGCCGCCGAGGTCAATCCGGCCTCCGCGAACATCCGGTCGTATCGTCTCGCATTGTGCTGGCGGGCGGCCGTCCATGCATCCAAGTGCGGCAGCTTGGCCGAAACCACGGCTGCTTGGATGGCATCGAGCCGGAAATTACCGCCGATGATTTTGTGATAGTACTTCGGCTTCGATCCATGAGCGCGGATGCACCGCAGCTTCTCGGCGCGCTGCGGATCATTCGTCACCACCATGCCGCCATCGCCGGCGGCGCCGAGATTCTTGGAAGGAAAGAAGGAAAAGCATCCGTAATGTCCGATCGATCCCGCTCTGCGGCCTTGGTGTTCGGCGCCGATGGCCTGGGCGGCATCTTCAATGACGGCCAGCCTGTGTTTCTCGGCCACGCGCATCACCGTGTCCATATCGACCATTTGACCGTACAGGTGAACCGGAATAATGGCCCGCGTCCTCTTGGTGACTCGCGCTTCGATCTGCGACGTCTCCATGTTGTAATTCGCGGGGTCAATGTCCACGAATACCGGCGTCGCTCCCAAACGGGCAATGGCGCCCACCGTCGCAAAAAAAGTGTAAGGAGTCGTGATGACTTCATCGCCGGGGCCGATGTTCTCGGCCATCAGGCATGCCAGCAGGGCATCGCTGCCCGAAGACACTCCGATCGCATGCGCGCACCCGGAGTACGCGGCGATCGCCTTCTCGCACTGCTCTACCTTCGGCCCCAGAATGAAGTACTGAGATTCGAGAACTTCAGCGACGGCCGCGTCCACTTCGGCTTTGATGGCTTTGTATTGCGCTTTAAGATCGAGTAGTGGGACATTCATATTCTGGTTCCTCTCTGAATTGCCTGTAGGATTTGGTGCCGACGCTCAGCTTGGCCGGCAGCGGCGCCTCTTCGTCGAGATCCAGACACCGCAGCACGCCGGATTCAACTTCCTTGTAGCGGTAACTGCTCTCCGGACACCGCATCACGCCGTCCGCATCAGGTAACCCGAGACGATGGCCGTGCCGGCTCATCCATCCGGCCTGGCGAGCAGGATTCCCGATCATCAACGCAAAGTCGGGCACGTTCTTGGTCACCACCGATCCGGCCCCAACAAAGGCGTAGCGCCCCACGGTGACTCCGCATACAATCGTCGCGTTAGCCCCGATCGTGCAGCCGCGCTTCAGCCGCGTGGTTTCATATAGGGAATGTCGGTTCACCTGCGACCGGGGATTGCTCACATTGGTCAGAACGCACGAGGGCCCCAGGAACACGTCGTCTTCCACTACCACGCCCGTATAGACGGAAACGTTGTTTTGAATCTTGACGTTGTTCCCGATGGTTGCCCCACCGTCAACGTTCACATTCTGGCCGATAATGGAGCGCTTCCCGATCCGTGCGCCCTTCATGAGGTGAGAAAAGTGCCAGATCTTGGTGCCCTCTCCCACCTCCGCGCCGTCGTCCACGTACGCGGATTCGTGCGCGAAGTAAGGCAACTCCTTCTTCTCCCGTTTCACGTCGGACGGCTCGAGAGCGATGGCCCCGTTGACCAGAGATCGCTGGCAGGCGTCGAGCACTTGCAGGACTCGCAGGCCCTCGGCGCCGTCGCTCACCGGAGAGGTTCCGGACTCCACACAATCCAGAAAGTGTTGGCATTCAGCCCGCAGCGGCTCGCGAGCTTCTAGCGCAACGATCTCGCCCTGGGCTTTTACCGCGGTCGGCACACGATTCTTCCACTCGACTCGGTGAGGATACAGCACGAGCTTGTGTTCGGCTGTGTCGTCGAACACGGCCATCTTCTCCGACCCCACAACGACAAGGCGCTGTTCTTTGAACGGATGCAGCCAGCTGACGAAGATGTGCGCCCGGACCCCGCTCGGAAATTCGAAGTGGCTCAGCGTGACGTCGCTCACGTCGCGGTTCAAATAGGCGCCGCCCTGGCAGGTGACCCGGGCCGGCGTTTCATTCAGGAGTGCCAGCATCACCGAGATGTCATGCGGAGCAAAACTCCAGAGAATGTTCTCTTCCGTGCGTATCTTCCCGATATTGAGACGGTTGGAATACAGATAGTTGATCTGCCCGAGCGCTCCCTCCCGAATCAATTCTTGCAGCTTCAGAATGGCCGGATGATAGCGAAGAATGTGCCCGACCATGAGGATCCGGCCCTTCTCCGCGGCCAGATCTACCAGGGCCTTCCCCTGTTTCACATCAATGGCCAGCGGCTTCTCCACGAAAACGTCCTTGCCGGCCTCCAGAGCCGCTTTGGCCATTTCAAAGTGTGTGACGGCTGGCGTGGCCAAGGCGACGGCAGTAATGGAAGTTTCGGAGAGAACGGCGCTGAATTCCCGGTAGAACCTGACGTCCGGGTACTCGCGACGGCAGCTTCCCTCGATGGCTTCCCGTGCGTCACAGAGTGCGGCCAGCGCGCCGAGGGCGTGAAAATTGCGCACTAAGTTCTTGCCCCAGTAGCCGACTCCTACCACAGCCACGCTGACTTTGGACTTACCGACGGGTCCGGTCTGCATAGAATCCTTTCCTTTCCTCGAAACTTACTTCAGCAGCTCGACGCACGGGCCGCGCCCCACAACGGATACAAGTTTCACTGGTCTTCTGGCTCCGGTATTCCGTCTGGCCCTAACTGCGGGCGACCCCTGCGACGAAGGCTGTGCTGCCTTCTCTCATATGTGGATTTCCGGAATCGGCTCGATCAGCAGCGGACCCATGTGCAGGTAGGTGGTAGCAGCCCGCTTGGCGTCAATCATGCGGAAGATGCGCTCCACTTTGTCGGCGGGCAAACCCATCGCCGACGCCACCTCTTCGGCAGGCACGGAATGGTTCTTTGCGTACAGGCAGAGGTCCATCTTTTCGTACGGCAGGGAGAAGTAGAACTCCTCCTGCGATTGCTCGAGCGAATACGTGTCCGTCGTGGGCGGACGTCGCAAGATTTCTTCCGGTATTTGCAAGAACGCGGCGAGCTGATACACCTGGCTCTTGTAAAGGTGCGCGATCGGCTTGAGGTCCGCGGCGCCGTCGCCCAGCTTCACGAAAAACCCCTGGTCATATTCGAGCCGGTTCGGAGTGCCGGCGACCGCGTACTGGAAAAGGTCGGCGTAGTGGTACTCCATCATCTTCCGTGTCCGCTGTTTGAAATTCGTGGCCGCCACCACCGCCAGCAAGGCCTGTGGCGTCAGACGCGCCCGTATCTCCGGCCCCTTCGGCGGTTGCGCAACGACGGAGTAGACCGGATATCCGGCGCTCTCCAGCGAATCCGGCAGGGCGATCTTGCACTTGTAGCCTTCCCCGTATTCCGGCAGAACGGCGCGGATGGCCTCGTCGCGCCGCCGGTAGCATCCCGCGGCCTCCAGAATCGGGCCGATGTTTTCGATCCGCGACTCGATGCCCAGGGAATCGGCTAGCAGTTTTCCCAGGCGAAGGCTATCGTCGGAGGAATCTTTCTCCGGCAAGAAAAGGCCAAATACCCGCTCTCGCCCCAGGGCGCGAGCGCACATCGCCGCGGTGACACTGCTGTCAATTCCGCCCGAAATAGCGACCACCGCTCCCTTGCGGCGCAGCCGCCGGAAAACAAGTTCGCGAATCGTCGCTTCGATTTGCCCGGTGACCTTCGGAGCGTCCAACTCGAGAACTTCAAGAGAAAAGGCTGAACCAGTCTTCACGGCTGACTCTCCATCGGCATTCTCAGTTCAGTGCGGCTGATCTTGCCGCTCGGCGTTTTGGGCAGCGCATCGCGGAACTCCACCCGCTTGGGCACCTTGAAATCTTCCAGATGCCGCGCACAATGCCGGAGAACATCCTTTTCGGAAAGCTGCGTCCCCTCGCGCAGCGTAATCACGGCTTTCACGGCTTGCCCCAAGATCTCATCCGGAACACCCACCACCGCGGCTTCGACAACCCCGTCGAGGGTGTACAGTACTTCCTCGATTTCCTTCGGGCTGACCTTTTCCCCGCGGGTCTTGATGATGTCGTCCTTGCGGCTCACGAAATAGAGGTAGCCCTCGTCGTCCCGCCAGAAAAGGTCGCCCGTGTAGAGAACCTTCTCTCCGAGAATAGGGCCGGGCCGCAGCGACCGGTCGGTTTCGTCGGGCATCTCCCAATACCCTCTCATCACGTGCGACCCGCGGACCACGAGTTCGCCGACCACATTCGGGCCGACTGGCCGGCCCTGTTCGTCCACGATGTAAACCTCTTCATTCGGAATAGCGATCCCCACGGAGCCCGCGCGGCTCTCGACCTGCTCCGGAGGCAGATAAGAGATGCGCTTGCATTCCGTTTGGCCGTACATGGAGAAGATTTTCACTTGCGGCAAGATCCGCCGCAGTTTGCGGAGGTGCTCCACCGGCAGCGCCGCTCCTGCGTTGGTGATATACCGCAGGCTCGAGAAGTCGTAGCGCTGCAAGTCGAGTTGGAGCAGAACGGCAGCGATGGTGGGCACCATTGGCAGTCCGGTCACCTTCTCCCGCACCATCGTCTCCACCACCGCATAGGGATAGGCCAGGCTGCGCTCAAGAACGACCGTGCCCCCCACCAGAAACGCGGTCAACACTTGGTACAGACCGTAGCTATGCGAGAGGCGGAGAAGACACAGAATCACGTCGTCGGATGTGTTCTCCAGATACTCGATGACGGCATTGGACGCTGCAACCATGTTCAGATGGGTCAGCATCACGCCCTTTGGCCTGCCGGTCGAACCCGAGGTGTAGATGAGCGCCGCGAGGTCCACATCAATGCACTGTTTCGGCGGAGCCTGGTCGTTGCCGTTCGGCGTTTCCAGGATTTGGCTGAAGGGAACCACGCTCTTGACGCCGGCGGGAAACGCCTGGGGCTGGTCACCAGCAACAAGCGCCGTCTTTAGATGCGGGCACTCGGCGAGGCATTCTTTGACGCTCTCCACTTTGTTCTGATGCAAGACCAGCGCAGTGGCCCGGCAGTTGTTCAAAATGTAGCTCAGCCGCTCGCCCTTCGTTGTAGGATCGAGCATCACGAAGACTGCGCCGACCTTCAACGCTCCGAATATGGAGATCACGGCTTCGGCCGTGTTGTCCAGGCATACCACCACGCGATCGCCTCGCTGGACCCCCTGCGCTATCAGGGCCTCTGCCAGGCGGTTCGCAAGCTGGCCAATTTTCCGGTAGGTCAGCCGCTGTTCCCCGCAAATCAGCGCGACCTTGTCCGGAAACCGCCGCACGCTTACTTCGAGAAATTCGTCAACCTGCACGTGAAACTCCGGGAGATCAACCCTGGCCGTTAAGTTTCGAGTGGACGAACCGCGCGACGCGGCGTATCGAGTCGAAGTTGTCCGGCACCAGATCTTTGTCGTCCACGTGGATGGCGTATTTCTCCTGGACGAAGCTCACCAGCGTGAGAACGCCCATGGAATCGAGCACCCCCGTGTCAAAGAACGAGGCGTCGTCGGAAAAGTCCTTCTTCTCCTCGCCAAAAAAGAAATTGTCAACGACAAAGTGTCGTATTTCTTGTTCCAACTGCTGCATAGTCGGTCCCTTCACCCGAGTTCTCTATGAATTGATGGATCACAAGCTGTGTGGACAGAATGCCTACTAGAGCGGAATTCTCCCGAAAGCCGCAAGGACCTCCGGTTTTGATCTTGCTGACCAGTCTGCTCACCGCTGCCGGATCAAAAATGCCCGCATTCTTGATTCGCTCCGGCGAAAGTAGATCTTCCACGTAGGCTTCCGGCATCGCGCGCGAGGCGGGGTTGATGAAGCTGTGGGCATCCGGCGCGCGATAAGGCTGCTTGGGCCGATTCCGGACAGCCGCTGGGATCTGGTCTCCAAATGTTTCTTTGAGGAGATACTTCTCATTCAAAACCTTCATCTTCAGTTGAAGGGGCAGCTTCGAGGCAAATCCGACGACGCGGTGGTCGAGAAAGGGATAGCGGCCCTCGACCGAATGGGCCATGGCCACGCGGTCGCCTTGCGACGAAAGCAGGTAGCCGGGAAGGAAGAACGCTCCTTCCAGGTACTGCGCGCGGCAGAACGGCGTCCACTGGCCGAAGCCCGCCGGCAACAGTTCTCTCAGACCCGCATAGACATCGCAGTTTCGCAGTTCGGATTTGGTGGCCTCCGAGAAAAACATGCGTACCTTGGAGGTGGACTCCCAGCGCGGAAGATGAGAAAAGAACGGCTGCGACGGATCGTTCAGCCCGATGCCAAAGAACGCCCCCAGAAACGCAGGCGAGAGATTCTGAATACCCGGCATGTAAGGGTAGAGACTTTTCAGCAAGAGCGGGCGGAGCTTCGAATCGGGTTGGGAGGCCCAAAACGCTCGAATTTTCGTCTCCTTGTAGATGTCGTACCCGCCCAGGAATTCGTCTGAGCCTTCGCCAGTGAGGACCACTTTGTATCCGCTGTCCCGCACGAGTTTGGACAGCAGGAACATAGGAGCGGGCGCCGTGCGCAGGATGGGTTTCTCGGCGTGCCAGATGACATCGGGGAAAATCCGCGCGATGTCGGAGGGACCGCAGCGAATCTGCTGATGCTTGGTGCCGAGCGCGCGGATCACTTCCTGCTGGTACTCGCTTTCATCGAACTCCGGGTCCTCGAATGCGACCGAGAAGGTCTCGAGCGACGTGTCTGTGAACTTCCGAATCAGTGTGGTCACGATCGAGGAGTCCAGCCCGCCGCTGAGATACGCGCCTACGGGAACGTCGGCGCGCAATCGAATGCGCGTTGCATCCAGCAGCAGTTCGCGCAACTCCTCGACATATTTCTTCTCCTGCTGCGGCGAATCCGGGCAGGTCTCGGTAGCTCCGGAAAAGTCGAGCTGCCAGTGACGCTGAATCCTGATCTTCCCGTTCTCCAGCACCAGCGAATGGCCGGGCGGAAGTTCGAAGATATTCTTGAAAATCGTGCGCGGGGACAGCGTGAACCAAAACGTGAAAATCTGGTTCAGGGCTTCGAGGTCTATCTCCCTGGAGACTCCGGGGTGCGCCAGGAGGTTCTTGATCTCCGACCCGAAGACGAACGCCTTGTCCGTGAAGGTATAGAACAGAGGCCGGACTCCGAGGCGGTCGCGCGAAAGAAAGAGCCTCCGTTTCGGGGCGTCCCAGATGGCGAAGGACCATTGGCCATTGAAGTCCCTGACGCAATCCTCCCCTTTATCTTCGTACGAGTGCAGAATGACCTCGGTGTCACACCGCGTGGAAAACTGGTGCCCCCTCTGAAGAAGCTCGCGGTGAAGCTCCACGAAGTTGAAGATTTCGCCGTTGAAGGTGATCCAGACGGACCGGTCTTCGTTGTGCATGGGCTGGTGGCCGCCTGCGAGGTCAATGATGCTCAGGCGCGCATGGGCGAGGCTCGCCGGCCCATCGGTGAAAACGCCAGAGCCGTCCGGACCCCTGTGCCGGACCCTGCTGATCATCCGGCGTGATAGCTCAGGATCAGCGCCGCTGCCGTCGAGGTTGAGAAATCCGCAGATGCCGCACATGGCTTTGCTGAATTTTCTGGTTTAGCTTCCCGGCGTTCCAAAAGATCGGCCAACTGCCGCGCAGTCCGCGCGGGGATGGCAAGAGGTGGAGGCGCGCGGCATTCCTTGGGAACGAATCATCCAGACAGGCTACCGCAGTTATAGTCCCAAGTAGGACGTCGCCTGGGCAGGCATCAGAGCGCAATAGAGGGGCCACTTCATATCTGCCTATATCTTTTTATAAGTGTTTGACCTGTATGGAGATAACTACCATTTGATGTGCTTGGATGAGGCGGTAGATTCGGTGCGAGGATGAAGCCAGCTGTCCAATTGTTGAACTAATTTTCCACCGGCTACTCTCGGCAGTTATTGGAGATCATCTGTTGTGATTTCAATGGATTAGCACCTATTTCGGGGTTCCACCAGGCTGCGACGCGAGAGTGGGTTCCTAAGCATCTGACGGGTGCCGCCCCAGTGGCACCGGCCGGGACCGTTGCTGGCCGATGTTCAAATCTTCCTTAGAGCAATTCCAGTCCGTTCCAGTTTCGCCCGTATTACTCTACTTCGCTTTGCGGAAACAAAGAAACACGGCGAGCAAAGCCGCGCGCGACATCCCGAAAGCTTGCTAGCATGGTTTTCTGAGCCACTTGGAACAGTGTCTCTGGGTGGATGCGGCTCATAAGGCGAGCTACAGCATTCGCCAGCGCAGCGTCGAGAGGGCGTTCGAGTCCGTTATCACCGGGCCAAAATTCATGGATCGAGCGAATGTTGTCATCATTGGCGGGGGCGTGGTTGGTTGCGCGGTGGCGCGTGCCCTCTCGGCGCGCTGGAGCGACGTATTCCTCCTGGAGGCGCTTCCGCGGCTGGCCCTGGGCGCGAGCTCGCGCAACAGCGGCGTCATTCACGCAGGGCTGTATTATCCGCCAGGGTCGCTCAAAGCGCGTCACTGTGTCCGGGGGAACGTCCTGACTTACGAGTTTTGCTCGGCCCACGGCGTTCCGCATCGGCGGACTGGCAAGCTGGTGGTCGCGGCGTCACCGGAAGAAACGGAGGCACTCGAATCGCTGCGCAAGAAAGCGGAGACCAACGGAGTCGAGGGGCTGCGCATTGTGGATAGCAGGCGCATCCGCGAGCGCGAGCCGCACGCCGTCGGCTGCCAGGCTATCGAAGTTCTTTCCACGGGCATTGTCGCGGCGGAGGAGTTGACCAAGGCGTACGCGCGAGTCGCGGCGGATCAGGGCGCGCACGTTGTGCTGAATGCACGCGTGGAACGCCTGGAGCCATTGCGCGACGGCACGCGCGTTATGAGCACGGCCGGGGAAATCGAGACCCGATGCCTGGTGAACAGCGCCGGGTTATTCGCCGACGAAGTGGCCGCGCTGCTCGGTTCGAGCATGGCGCGGCATCGCATCTATCCCGTGCGCGGAGAATACTGCGAATTGGCCCGCGGGAAACAAGACTGGATCAACGGGCTGGTCTATCCGCTGCCGCACACGGATGGAAAAAGCCTCGGCGTGCATTTCACAAAGACCATCTGGGGCAGCGTTTTGCTGGGCCCGACGGCGCGCTATATCGAGGACAAGAATAACTATGAGCGGGACCGCTATCGCATCGAGGAATTTGTCCCCGAGGCGCGGCAGCTGGTACCCGAAATCGAGGCCGCGGACCTCGTGCTAGCGCATTCGGGGATTCGCGCTAAGCTGACGCCTCCGGCGAATAGTCTGTCAGCGAAGGGCGGCGTGGCGGATTTCATCATAGAGCGCGATCCGGAATACCCGTCTGTGGTGCATCTGATGGGTATCGAATCCCCCGGCCTGACCAGCGCGCCTTCCATGGCAGAGCAGGTGAGCGCGATGGTTGGTGAAATCCTGGCTTAGTAGCTCGGGGTTCGTTTGACTCCAGGGGCGGCGGCGGGTATTCTTAACTTAGTGATGTTGACCGCATTTTATTAGCGCCATCTCCTCCGTCCCGTTCGGGACGATGTTCTAGCGTATTTTCCTGTTTTCCCATTTTCCATTTCCTTTGCCGATTTGAATGGTGCGCAACCATGGCCAAACTGACTCTTTTTGAAAAACTCGACCAGATCGAAGCCCGCTACGACGATATGGGGCGCGAGCTTTCATCGCCGGAGGTCCTTGCCGATTCGGCGCGTTACCAGAGGCTTGCCAAGACGCGCGCGGAGCTGGACGAGATTGTGGCTAAGTATCGCGAATGGAAGGACATCGAGAAGGGTTTGCGGGACGCCAAGCAGATGCTGATTGAGTCCGAGGACGCCGAAATCAAGGAGATGGCCCGCGAAGAGGAGCGCGCGCTCGAGGCGAAGCGCGAGACGGTCGAGCGCGAACTCAAGTTCCTGCTGATCCCCAAGGATCCCAACGACGAGAAGAACGTCCTGCTGGAAATCCGCGCGGGCACGGGCGGCGACGAGGCGTCGCTCTTTGCGGGGGAGCTTTTCCGGATGTACTCGCGATATGCGGAATCGCAGGGTTGGCGCGTGGAGGTGTTGGAAAGCTCGCCTTCTTCGATTGGCGGGCTGAAGGAAGTGGTGGCCGCAATTCAGGGGCGGAAGGTCTACTCGAAGATGAAGTACGAGAGCGGCGTGCACCGCGTGCAGCGCGTTCCCGCGACGGAGCAGCAGGGGCGCATCCATACCTCCGCAGCGACGGTGGCAGTGCTGCCCGAAGCGGACGAGATTGACATCAAGATTGACGCCAAGGACCTGCGCATTGACACCTTCTGTTCGTCGGGGCCGGGCGGGCAATCGGTGAACACCACGTACTCGGCAGTACGGATCACGCACATTCCCACGGGGTTGGTGGTGTCGCAACAGGACGAGAAATCGCAAATCAAGAATCGCGCCAAGGCCATGCGCGTGCTCCGCGCGCGCCTTTACGAAATGGAGCGCGCCAAGCAGCACGAAGCCATCGCCGCCGAGCGCCGCGGGCAGATCAAGACCGGCGACCGCTCCGAGAAAATCCGGACCTACAATTTCCCGCAAAACCGCGTCACCGACCACCGCATCAATTTCACGCTCCATCAGCTCACCGAGGTGATGGACGGCAAGCTCGGGCCGCTGGTGGACGCCCTGGTGACGCACTTCGAATCCGACCGGCTCAAGCAGGAGTTGGTAGAGGCGTGATGATGCAAGCGGCGCAGGCAAACCGCCTGGCGGCGATGGACGTCCGCGCTGCCCTGAAAGAAGGCATGGCGCGCCTGCGCGCGGCGCAAGTTCCGTCGCACACGCTGGCGGCGGAATTGCTCCTCATGCACGTGTTGGGGCGCGATCGGGCGTGGCTCTATGCGCATCCCGAGGAACCGCATGAGCCCAGCACGGCAGAGCAATATTTTGCGCTGGTGGCGCGGCGCGCTGCGGGCGAGCCTACGCAATACCTCACGAGCAAGCAGGAATTCTGGGGGCTTGAATTTGAAGTGACGCCGGCTGTGCTGATTCCCCGGCCGGAAACCGAGCATGTCGTCGAAGTCGCACTCGAACGCCTGGGCGCGCGTAGTATCCAGACTGGCCCCGGCGCGAGAGAGCGCGCCACGCCCTTGCGCCTCGCCGACATCGGCACCGGGTCGGGCTGTCTCGCCGTAGCGCTGGCGAGGGAACTGCCACAGGCGGAGATTTCTGCCACTGACATTTCAGCCGGTGCACTGGAGGTGGCCCGCCGCAACGCCGCGCGGCACGGCGTCGCCGATCGCATCCATTTCCTGCAGTGCGATCTTCTCGATGCGCTCTTGCCGGCCGAATCCTTCTCCGCGGCGGAGCGCCGCCAGGCGGCGGCTTTTGCGGCTGCGCACGAGGCGGCCATTACGAGTCACGGGTCACAAATTGCGAGTCACGAATCACTGTCTTTCGACCTCATCGTGAGTAATCCGCCTTACGTCGCGCGGAACGAGGCCGCGTCGTTGGCACGCGAGGTCCGAGAACATGAGCCAGAAACTGCTCTATTCGGTGGGCCCAGTGGCATTGAAATGTACGCGCAGCTTATGGAACAGGCGGGCCAACTGCTTCGTCGCGGCGGGACTCTGGTGCTTGAACTGGGCTATGGGGCGGCCGACCACGTTCGCTCGCTCGTGACGGCGCAAGGCGTCTGGGTGAACACGAGCATCACCAACGATCTTGCGGGCATCCCGCGCGTCCTGGCCACGGAACGCGCCTAAACCGATTTGAGCGCGCCGCCGAGAGTGAATGGCTTTCGGTCGGCCCGGTCCGACGTAATTTCTAGCGGCTCCGCCAACGTCTGACTTCCAACCTCGGAGGGTTTCGCTCATAATCGCGCTATGGACGCGCGCCAAGTCGCGGAGCGCACCTGCCGCACGCTCAAAGCGGCGGGCTATCAAGCCTACCTCGTGGGCGGATGCGTGCGCGATATCGTACTGGGACGCACACCAGCCGATTATGACGTGGCCACGGACGCGACGCCCGAGCGCGTGCAAGAGCTATTTCCCGGCAGCTTGACGGTGGGCGCCCAATTCGGCGTCATCATCGTGGTGGAAGACGGCGGCGCCGAAAAGCCCTTGCAAGTGGAAGTCGCCACGTTCCGTTCCGACATCGGTTATTCGGACGGCCGCCATCCCGACCGCGTGGGCTACACCACTTCGCCGGCGGAAGACGTGAAGCGACGCGACTTCACCATCAACGCCCTGTTGCTCGATCCGGACACGCAGGAAGTGCTCGACTTCGTAGGGGGGCGAGAGGACGTTCGCGCCGGAATCATCCGCGCCATCGGCCGTCCGGAAGAACGCTTTCGCGAAGACAAGTTGCGCATGGTTCGTGCCGTGCGCTTCGCGGCGCGGTTCGGTTATACGATTGAGCCGCAGACGTTCGACGCCATTACGAGCTTCGCTCGCGAGATCCGCCAGGTGTCCGCCGAGCGCCTGCGCGATGAATTGACCAAGCTGCTCACTGAAGGCAAGGCGCGCCCCGGCTTTGAACTACTGGACGAGGGGCACCTGCTGGTGGAACTTCTTCCGGAAATTGCCCGCATGAAGGGAGTGGAACAACCGCCGCAATTCCATCCCGAGGGTGATGTCTGGACGCATACGCTGCTCATGCTGGAAGGATTGCAGGCGGGATGCTCGCCCACGCTGGCGTGGGGCGTTCTGCTGCACGACGTGGGCAAGCCGCCGACGTTCACGCCTCCCTCTGGGCCCGATGACCGTATCCGTTTCGATGAGCACGTCAGCGTGGGCACCGGCATGGCAGAGGAGATCTGCCATCGCCTGCGCTTTTCCAATGACGATACCGCGCAGGTCGCCGCGCTGGTCGCCAATCATCTGCGCTTCAAGGACGTCCCGCGGATGAAGCTGGCCACCCTGAAGCGATTCGTGCGCCTGCCCCGCTTTGAGGAACATCTGGAACTTCACCGCCTCGATTGCCTGTCTAGCCACGGAAACCTCGAAAGCTACGACTTCGTCATGCGGTTCCTGGCCGAAACTCCTCCCGAACAGGTACGTCCGCCCCGCCTTCTAACCGGCGAGGATTTGATCCACCTGGGATTCAAGCCAGGCCCTCTTTTCAAGACTATGCTGGAAACGGTCGAGGAGGCCCAACTCAACGGAAGGGTCACGAGCAAGGAAGAAGCAGTGCGACTAGTGGTGGAAACGTTTAAGGCGTACTAAGCTCTGCAGAAACTGACATAACAATAGTATTTACAATATGTTACAAAATTTTAAGGAAAGCCCATCCGGCCGCTTGTGTTTTAGACTTTAGTGCCTTATACTCATGTTTGTTGATTTTAATAATAGAAAGTCAAAAACTTTTTTGGCTGTTCCGCATCTAAAGTACTAGAAAGCCGATCAGGCTTTTTGGGTGCAGCTTTCGGCTGAAGTTGGCCGCGACCCCGAGGAAATGACCATGACAAAACCTGCCAGGTTCGTACCGGAGGAACTTCCGATTCTTCCCGTGCGCGACACAGTGCTTTTTCCCCACGCCATGATGCCACTCCCGGTGGGGCGTGAGAGTTCTCTGGCGCTACTCGAATCGCTGCAAGGGCCCGAGAAGCTGCTGGGAGTAGTCGCGCAACTGGATCCGCGCGTCGAGACGCCCACAGGCTCGGACATTCACACCGTGGGAACGATGGCGAAAGTGCACAAGATGGTGCGCATGCCGAACGGCAACGTGGTGGCGTTCCTGGAAGGATTGGAGCGCATCCGCATTCTGGAAGTGGTGGCCTTGAAGCCCTTTCTCCGCGCCCGCGTGGAAGCGGCTCCCGATATGGATGACGAACGCGATACGGCCATGGTCGCGCTGGAACGGAACGTTCAGGAACTATTTCGGCAGGTGGTGGCGCGTTCTCCCCAGCTTTCCGACGATCTGCAGACCGAAGTGATGAACATGGATACGCCGGGCGCGTTGGCCGACTTTGTGGCCTCCACGCTTCCTTCGTTGAGCACCTTGGTGCGCCAGGAGTTGCTGGAGACCCTTAGCGTGCGCAAGCGACTGGAGACCTTGAGCGGCGAACTTTCCAAGGAAAATGAAGTCCTGCAAATCCGCAACAAGATTCAGGAGCAGGTGCAGGAGCAAGTCAGCCAAAGCCAGCGCGAATTCCTGTTGCGTGAGCAGATGAAGGCGATTCAGAAGGAACTGGGCGAGGCCGATGAGGGCCAGGCCGAGGTTACCGAGCTGCGCAAGAAGGTGGAGGAATCGGGGATGTCTCCCGAGGCCAAAAAGGAGTGCGAACGCGAGCTGAAGCGGCTGGCCAAGATGACTCCGGCTTCGGCCGAGTACATGGTCTCACGCACCTATCTGGAATGGATGACCTCGCTTCCCTGGGCCAAGACCTCCGGCACGAGCGAAGACCAGATTGACATCTCCAAGGCGCAGAGCATCCTGGACGAGGACCACTACGATCTCGAAAAGGTGAAGGAGCGCATTCTCGATTACCTGGCGGTGAAGAAGCTCCAGCCGGGCATGAAAGGCCCGATCCTTTGCTTCATCGGGCCGCCGGGAGTCGGCAAGACCTCGCTCGGGAAATCTATCGCCCGGGCGCTGGGCCGCAAGTTCGTCCGCATTTCGCTGGGCGGAATGCACGACGAGGCGGAAATTCGTGGCCATCGGCGCACCTATATCGGCGCACTGCCGGGCCAGATTATTCAGGGAATCCGCCGTGCCGAGACGATGGACCCTGTCCTGATGCTCGACGAGGTGGACAAGCTCGGCCGCGATTTCCGGGGCGACCCGGCCGCGGCGCTGATGGAAGTGCTCGATCCAGAGCAGAACTGCACGTTCCGCGATCATTATCTGGACGTGCCCTTCGACCTCTCGAAGGTAATGTTCGTCATGACCGCCAACTGGCTCGATCCAATTCCGGAGCCGCTGCGCGACCGTATGGAGATTCTCGAACTCCCCGGCTATACGGAGGAGGAGAAGGTCCACATTGCCAAGCGGTTTCTGATTCCGCGCCAGACCAAGGAGCATGGCCTTGCGCTGGGCGAGCAGATCGAGTTCACGGACGAAGCACTGCAGGAGCTGATTCGCCACTACACCCGCGAGGCCGGAGTCCGCAACCTGGAACGCGAGATTGCCACACTGGTCCGCAAGCAGGCTCGGCGCATGGCGGAGGGCAAGACGGACAAGCTGGTGGTCACGCCCGAGGTCGTGCAGGATACGCTCGGCGTGCCCAAATTCCGCCTCGAGAAGGAAGTGGAGGAGCGCGTCAAGAAGCCCGGCGTTTCCGTCGGACTGGTGTGGACGCCGGTGGGCGGCGACGTGGTGTTCATCGAAGCCACCAAGATGCGCGGCGCCAAAGGCTTCACCATGACCGAGCATCTCGGCGAGGTAATGCAGGAGTCCATGCGCGCGGCCCTGAGCTGGGTGCGCGCCAACGCGGACCGCTACGGCATTGACCCCGACTTCTTCCGCAAGCTCGACGTGCACATTCACGTGCCTTCGGGCGCCATTCCGAAGGACGGGCCCTCGGCCGGCATCGCCATGATCACCGCGCTGGTCAGCATGCTCGCCGACCGCCCGGTGCGGCCGCGAGTGGCCATGACCGGAGAAATTTCTCTCTCCGGCGTGCTGTTGCCCATTGGTGGCGTGAAGGAAAAGGTGCTGGGCGCCAAGCGCGCGGGCATCCGGGAAGTCATCCTGCCGGCGGAGAACGAGCCGAACGTGAAGGAGGACCTGCCGTCGCACATGCTCGAAGGGATCCAGATCCACTTCGCGCGCACGGTCGAGCAAGCCCTGGAAATCGCGCTCGGCAAGTTCGAGCAGCCGGCGCGTCCGGTCACTCCGGGGCCGCGCGGCGAGCGTCCGCCGGTGGCCGGCCCGCTGCACTAAAAGCACGAAACTCTAAAGGCGAAGGCCCGGGCAGAACTGCCCGGGCCTTTTCTTTTGCGCACCGTCGGCCGTCCTTTCCTGTTGCAGGGCGGGGCGTGTTCGCGTACACGTAAAGACTCTTCATGCCCTATCGCCCCCGAGAAATCGTTGTGCGCGCGCGGGAAGCAGCGACCTTGCTGCTGGCCGCGCTGGACCGCAAGGGCATGGTGCCGCGCTTCCTCGATCTTTACGCCGCCGAGCATCGCCGCCCGGGACGCGCCGACCAGCCCGTGCTCTATCGCGACCAGTTGGATACTATCCGCCGCGAAGCGATTCTGGCCATGGCGCTGCGCATCGAAGCAGCGCTTCCTGCGCGGCTGCAAGCGGCCCTCCGCACGCGCCCGGCGAGCCGTCCGCAAAAGACGCGAAAGGGTAAGGCAGCAGCACGCAGGCGGCCGAGCAAGAAAAAAGTCGCGCTGAATCTTTTCGTTCCGTTCTTCGACCTGTTCCGGGAGGAGTTTTTTGTGGCGCTGGGACAGGCGCTCGACTGGACGGACGCGGACGCCCAGGAATTCTGGCGAGACCTCGATTTGTGCCGGAAGCTTTCGGCTCACCAACCACGGCGCGCGGCGGGACATTCGGCGCGGCTGGAGGCCTCGGGTCCCTTCGTGGACCGCGTAGCGATGTTGCTGGACCCTTCGCTCATGGAGCAGGCGCGTCGCGCCGCCGCCAAATTTCAGGTCGAGCTGAACGTCGCCGCCGACGTCGCCCTGCGCAAGGTTTTCTCTCGCCGCCGCGGCTCCTGACCCTTCCGGCCGCTACGGCCGAGCCTCAAGCACAATGTTGAATGGAGTTTCAGCCGCGCGTCGGACTCGCGTGAATCCAGCCGAGCGGAGGACAGCCGAGAGGCGTCCTTCTCCAGCTTGGGCGCCGAGCCCCAGCCCCACTTCTTGAGCCAAGGATGCCGGCGTGCAAATCATCGTGGACGCCGCGTAGAACACACGCCCAACCGGATTCAGGTTGTCTTCAAGGTTGTCATGTGCAAACGGCTCGACGATCATCCATGTGCCATGCGAATCCAGTGTCCCAAGCACGTGCCGCGCGGCACCTACCGGGTCGCCCATATCATGCAGGCAATCGAAGACCGCGGCGAAGTCATAGCCTCCGCCCGGATAATCCTTTGCACTGGCAACTTCAAATTTCACCCGGTCCTTTACGCCCGCTTTAGCCGCGGCTTCCCGGGCCATGCGGATGGACTCCGGGTGGTAATCAAAGCCAGCGAATGTGGATTTGGGATACGCTTCCGCCATCAAGATCGTGGACGTGCCCAGGCCGCAGCCAATGTCCGCAACCCGCGCTCCGGCCTTGAGCCTTGCTTCCGTGCCATCGAGGGCGGGAATCCATTCGCTGATGAGATTGGCGCGATAGTTCGGACGGAAAAAACGCTCCGTCCCTGTAAAAAGTCCGTGGTCGTGCTCATGCCAGCCCACGCCCTTGCCGGACCGAAAGGCCTCGGTGATTTTCGGCTCATCCTTGATGCAAGCCGCTGCGACCTCAAAAAAACCTGGGAGAAATATCGCACTCGTTTCATCGGCGAGGGCCATCGCCTGCTCCGGAGGAAGGGTGTATGTCCCGGTCGCCGCGTCGTAGCTCACGAATCCCCCGGCGGACTGGGCTGCAAGCCATTCGCGCACGTACCGCTCGTGCGTTTTCGTCCTGGCCGCCAGTTCAGCCGAAGTCACGGGCCCGGCCGCGGCCATCGCTTTGTAAAGTCCCAGCTTGTCACCCAGCAAAATGAGCGCGACGTTCATCGCCGCTCCCATTTCGCCCACGGCTTTCATGACGAATTCTTGCAGCTTGGCTTCGTTGACCGGTTGAGGCGTAGTTGCGGCCATATTCTCCTCCAGCAAGGAATTGAAGTGAATAAAAGGCCGCAGAAGATGGCCAAATCCTAGCAAGACCAATCTTCCAAGTCAACGTGCCGGGGCCCTGATGGTGTTGCCTCAGGGCCCCGTCCAGCTAGAAATTGAATGTCACTTCGCCCGTGAGCGTCCGGGGGGTGACGTAGTGCGTGCCGCTGAACGTGGACAGGAAATTGTAGAGCGCGATCTTGTTCGCCAGGTTGATCACCGTAAACCGCAAACCCCACTTGTAACGGTCGCCATGGAACAGGTTGTCGTCGCCCACGCTCAGGTCGAAAAGATTGCGCGCCGCGATACGCGGCGGGTTGTGGTCGTCGTTTTCTGCACCCGGCGCGGGAACGCTTATGAGCGTGGAACCGAATGCCGCAGCGGGGCAGTTGAACGGCAGAGCCGCCGTCGGCGTAGCGTGCACGCCATTGCAAGTGAACCCGGCCTCAAACTCCTGATCGGCGGTTAGGGGTATTAGGGGCGGAAATCCCACGTTGCTCGCCACCATGGAAACGTTGCTTACACCTGCGATCGTGACCGAGCCGGGGCACGTGTTGGTTGCTGCTGTGCCATAGCACGGCGACGCGCCGGCCACCTGGCCACTATCGTATCGCCAGTTGAAGCCCAGCCACGGTCCTCTCTTCCACGGCTGGTACTGGAAGTGCGTCGTCTCGTTGAATTTTTCGTCATGATCAATCCGGAAGGGCGTAAATTCCCCCGGCACGGAAACGACGGGCACGGCGCCGGCGCCGCCCACTTGGGGAGTGAAGAACCGCGCTGCGACGCTGGACATCACCACGTAAGCCGTAAGCCCGTGCACATTGGTGAGGTTCACGCGCCCCGTGAAGCCGGGAATTTTGGAGTTGTGCCACTCGATCGGGAAGGTGATCGGAGTATTGCCCAGCACGCTGAAATCGTATCCGTTGTGGGTGTACTTCCAGACGTACTCGCCGTCGAATACGACGTGCTTTCCAAAGGCCTGCTGCAGCCCGGCATGGAATTCGTTGCGAAATCCCGGGGTCAGGGGCGTGAGCGAGAAGGACGAGCAGCCGAGAAGCGGGTTCAAAACCGGCGAGGCACAGCCAAGGCTGGAAAGGATCAGGTTTTCGTTGAACGGCGTTTCCAATGTCCGCGCGTAGGAAACGCGAAGCACTGTGTTGCTCTGCTTCACGTTGTAGGCGAGGCCGAGACGTGGCTCCGCCTGCCGAGCGATGGTGAGCCCGTTATACACGTCTCCGCGGATGCCGAGATTGAACGACCAATTCCCTGTAGTGATCGTGTCCTGGACGTACAGAGCCAACTCTTTCACGTCCGTGTGCCCCGGGATACTTGTGTCGTTCGGGAACAGGAACAGGGTTCCGCCCCGAGTCAAGTCATAGGGCAGCAGCAACGGGTTAAACAGGGGGAACTGCGCTGAGTCAGGCGCATTCGGATTCGACGAGTCATTGGGCTGGCAGCCATCTGGCGCACACACCCCCGAAGCGGGCGCCGATGCGCATTGAGACGGGTCGGTGAAGCCTTGGACGGATTGATACGCACCGGCAATCCCCGTATTCGCGTTCACAAGGGTGGGATTAAATGTGATGCAGGGCGCGTTAAAGGTCGGGTCCACGATACCGAGACGGTCGTGCTCAGTCAGGAAAGTCTGCTCGTACGTAACTCCGGCCTTTACGTTGTGGACTCCCTTTACATAGGACACGGTGGCGCGAGCGCCGGCATTCGTCAAGAACCGGAGCTGGGAGACCGTCTGTCTTTGTAAGCTCGGCGCGCTGAGGTCGGCGAATGGATCGCCGCTCGGGTAATAGTTGTACTGGTCGTGCCGGACGAAGAGGCCTGCGGTGACCACGGTTGTGGATCCAATCAGGCGCGTCCACGTCGGTGATGCATTGAACGTCCTGATTTGCGAACGCTGATCCGCCGGGCCGACGAGTTTTCCGCACCACACCGACGAAGTACAGCCCTGCGCGGCGGTGGGAGCAATTCCCCCGTCGCTGACGGACATGACCGTGTTGCCCTCCGTAAAGCCGTACCAAGCAGTGGCGTTTTGGGCGTCGAAAGAATTTGGCGTCTGGAACCAGGAGCGCGTGAATCCCAGGTTCAGGTGGACGGAGTCGGCCGTGGAAATTTGATAGTCCGCCCGATCGAACAAGTTTTCCTGGTTTCCCTTGTCATGCATCACGGCGAAT
>Ga0187780_10000128_pt1 | contig 60048 bp, 56 predicted proteins | sample 1015_Q2_SP10_20__FD_132429 | JGI IMG/M metagenome (GOLD analysis project Ga0187780, IMG submission 132429) | Tropical peat soil microbial communities from peatlands in Department of Meta, Colombia - 1015_Q2_SP10_20_MG | ecosystem: Environmental > Terrestrial > Soil > Wetlands > Peat | place...
ACTCCATGGCGTCGAGCCGCCGCGGATTGGCGAGTGGGCCCATGTTGATGCCCTTCTCGAGGCCGTCGCCGAGCTTGAGACCCTTGGCGTATTCGATGAAGCGCGCGACGAACTTGCTGTAGTTCTTCTCGTGCACATAGAAGCGCGTCGGCGAGATGCAGACCTGGCCGGAGTTGCGGTACTTGAACCCGGCGATGAGGTCGGCGGTCTTCTCGGGATCGGCGTCGTCGAACACCACGACCGGCGAATGGCCGCCGAGCTCCATGGTTGCCTTCTTCATGCCCTTGGCCGCGAGCTGCGCGAGATGCTTGCCGACAGGGACCGAGCCGGTGAAGGAGATCTTCTTCACGGATTTCTTCGGGATCAGGTGCTCGGACACCTCGGCCGGCACGCCGAACACGAGATTGAGCACGCCCGCCGGCAGGCCGGCATCGGCGAAGCACTTGACCAGCTCGACACAGCCGCCCGGCGTCTCTTCCGAGGCCTTGATGATGATCGAACAGCCGGCGGCGAGCGCGCCGGCGATCTTTCTGACGGGCGTCAGCGTCGGGAAATTCCACGGAGTGAAGGCGGCAACTACACCGACCGGCTCCTGCACCACAAGCTGGCGCACGCCCTTCTGGCGGCCCGGGATAACGCGGCCATAGGTGCGGCGGCCTTCCTCCGCGTACCAGTCGATGATGTCGGCGGAGGTCAGAACCTCCGCGCGCGACTCGACATAGACCTTGCCCTGCTCCTGCGTCTGCACCTTCGACACGTGGTCGAAGCGCTCGCGCAGTAGATCGGCGGCCTTGCGCATGATCTTGGAGCGGTCATAAGCGGAGGTTTCCTTCCAGATCTTGAAGCCCTTCTCGGCAGCGGCGAGCGCGGCGTCGAGATCGCCTTTGCTGGCGTGCGGCAAATGCGCCAGCGTCTTGCCGGTTGCCGGATTGATGACCTCCTCGCCCTTGCGGCCTTCGCCGTTGAGCCACTTGCCGTCGATATAAAGCGCAAGATCGGTGTACATCGCAAACCTCGTGGATACTGGACCTTTGGTTGGCCGCTGGATTAGCACTTTTCGCCGTTGGCCGTCACCCTAAGCAGGTCGGCCGTCACGCACCCGGCCATGGCGACAGAATCTACGACCCCAAATAGGCGCCGGCGTTCACATGCAGCGTCTGCCCCGTGATGTTGCGCCCGCCGGGGCCAACGAGGAAGCGTACCAGGCCCGCGACGTCCTCCGGCTTGCCGCGCTCGCCGCTGATCGTGCCGTGGGTGAGATGGTGGGCAGGCTTGAGCGAGGTCGAGGGCCGCGTCGTGTCGATCGCGCCCGGCACCACGCAATTGGCGGTGATCTTGTCGGCCGCAAGATCGTGCGCCAGCGCGCGCGAGAAGCCGACCAGCGCCGATTTCGCCGTCATGACATGGGCGCGGTCCTTGGAGCCGATATGCGCGCTCATGCCGCCGAGATTGACGATGGCGCCGCTGCCGCTCTTGCGCAGCGCCGGCAGGCAGGCCTTCACGCAATGGAAGGTGCCGTCGAGGATGACGCCCATCACCTCGCGCCACTCGTCGTAGGACATCTCGGCAATATGTTTCTCGCGGCGGAGCGCGGCGTTGTTCACCAGGATGTCGATGCGGCCGAAACTTTTGAGCGCGGCGGACGCAAGCGCGTGCGCAGTGTCTGGATCGCCGATGTCGCCGACGACGGCAACGGCCTTGCCCCCGGCAGCCGCGATCTCGCCGACGACCTTGTCGGCCTCGGACTTGTTCGAGCGCGCATTGACCACCACCGAGGCGCCGGCATCCGCCAGCGCCAGCGCGATGGCGCGTCCGATGTTGCGTCCCGCGCCGGTGACGACGGCGACCTTGCCGGCGAGTTCATTGCTGCCGCTCATGAAAATTACCCCCGCAGTGACGTCAGATCGACATTGCTGTCATAGAGCTTGGTCAAGACCTTGAGCGCCCCATTGGCGCGCGCGTCGTTCCAGCCGCCGTGCCGCGCATTGAGCGCGAACTTCTCGACGATGTCGGCTTGCGTCAACGGCTCTTTTGCGCCGCCGCGGAAATGCGGCTGGCGCTCCTCGACGACGCGGCCGTCGTTGAGCGTCGCGCGGATATGGCCGGTGAACGCCTTCGGATAGGGATTGTTGGGATCGATGACGTAACGGACCTTGGCGGCGAGCGCGAGGACGTCACGATCGTGCACCGCCTCTTCGCTGAAGGCGTCGAGGCCGACACCGCCGCGCATGAAACCGCTGGCGACGATGAACGGCGTCGAAAACTTCGCGGCATAGCCGTTGGGCGGCCGCTGCTTGAGCGCGAGCGGCTCCCATAGCCGGTGCACGGTACCCTCGCCCACCTCGCAGAGCATATCCTTGATGTCGGCCGCTTTAATGCCGCGCGCGGCGAGGCGCCGGGCGCAGTCGATATAGGGATGCGCCATGGTCCCGCAGGGATAAGGCTTGAAGGCGAGCATCTCGATCACCCACTGCGCGCCGAAGTCGTTGAGCAGCGCGGCATAATCGCCATCGGGCTTGCGGGCGAAGCCGTAGAACAGGCCGTGCGGACCCTCGAACACGGTGCGCGGGCCGAAGAAGCCGCCGCGCGCCAGCAGCGCGGCGCGATAGCCGGATTGCGCGGCCCAGCCGGGATGCAGGCGCTTGGTCCAGGCGCCGTCGGTCAGATACTCGATGATGCCGCCGGCCATCGAGCCGGCGATGCCGAGCGCATCGACGATCTGCTTGCCATAAAGGCCGAGCGTCGCAGCGACGCCCGCCGCCGCGCCCATGACGCCGAAGATCGCGGTCGGATGGAAGCCGGCTTTGTGCACGGCCTTCGGCACCACGGTCGAGAGTCGGCACATCACCTCGCAGCCGACGGCGATGCCGAGAAGTGCCGCCCTGCCGTCTCGTTTCTGGCGCTCGCAGGCGGCGAGTACCGCCGGCACGATCACGGCGCCGGCATGCACCGGGCCGCCCTCGAAGGTGTCGTCGAAATCCTCGCCATGCGCCGCGGTGCCGTTCACGAAGGCTGCGCCGCCAGCGCTCAATGTGCGGGCGTGGCCGATCGCCGTGCACGGGCCGTCGTCGTCGCAGCCTTCGAGCGCGGCTTTGACGTAATCTTCCTTGCGTGCGGTGACGCAGAGGCCGGCTACGTCGACCAGCAGGTCCTCGCATTTGACCCGCACGGCCGGCGGTAGCGTCTTCGCGTCAAGCGCGGCGATGCGGGCGGCCAGTTGTTCGGCGACGGATTGCGTGCTCATGCCGCGCGACGCGCCCCGAACGACGGCAAATTATTGGCGACAGTCACGACCGCGGAGGTAACGACCAGCATGAAGACGCCGAGCACGGCGATGGCAGCGAGATCGCCGCTTTCGTTGAGGTCGTAGATCACCACCGACAGGGTCTTGGTCTGCGAGGTAAACAGCATGATCGCCGCCGACAATTCGCGCACCACGCCGACGAAGATGAAGCACCAGGTGGCGATGACGCTCGTCCGGAGAAGCGGCGCCGTAATCTGCCACAGCACGCGCAGGCGCGTTGCGCCGAGGATGCGGCTGGCATCTTCAAGCTCGGGATGCACGGCGCGGAACGCCGATTGCAGTTGCTGGTAGGCGGCGGGCATGGCAAGCGTCACGAAGGCAATCAGCAGGATCCAGAGCGTGCCGTAAAGCACGAAAGGCGGCTTGGTGTAGCTGAAGAACAGGCCGACGCCGAGCACAATGCCGGGAATGGCGAGCGGCGCGGAGGCAAGGAAAGCCAGCACGCGGTGTCCGGTGATCGCCTGCCGCGCGGTGATGTAGCCGACGACGACCGCAATCACGGTGCCGACGGTCGCGGCCAGGACGCCGAGAATGAATGTGTTCTTGACCGCGATCTGCGTCGCCGACAGCTCGTAGAACACGAACTCGATGTTGTGCAGCGTGAAATTGTTGACCGTAACGACGTGCGAGGCGAGCTTGGAGAAGCTTGCATTGAGCAGCGCGAAATACGGCAGCAGCACTGGGCACATCAGCACCAGCATGCTCAGGGCGAGCGCGAGCCACTTATAAGCGCCGAGTCGCACCAGCCGCGGCTCGCTGTTCTTGCCGCCGACGACGGCGTAGCCGCGCCGGCCGAGCACCATATGCTGGGCGCGCAGCAGAATGACGGTGAGGATCAGCAACGGCAGCGAGGCGGCCGCCGCGAGCTCCGGCTTCGGCGGAAACTGGAACAGGCTCCAGATCTTAGTCGTCATGGTGTGGAAGCCCGCCGGCATCGCCAGGATCGCCGGGGTGCCGAACTGCGTCATCGCCTCGAGGAAGGCGACGAGCGCGCCTGCGACCAGCGCCGGCAGCGCCAGTGGAATGGTGATGCGCCAGGCGGTGTACGATGACTTTGCGCCGAGGATCGCGGAGGCATCCTCGAGATCGCCGGGCGTGCGGTCGAGCGCATTGGCGACCAGCACGAAGACATAAGGAAAGGTGTAGCAGCTGATGACGAAGACGAGACCGGGGAACGAATAGATATTGAAGAGATGCGCCCCGGAATCGGCGCCGGTGAGATCGCGGTAGAGCTGGTTGAGCAGGCCGCTGTTCGGCGCGGCCAGAAGTTCCCAGGCGATGGCGCCGATGAAGGGCGGCGTGACGAACGACGCCGTGACGAGGAGACGCACCGTGCGCCGCAGCGGCATGTCGGTGCGCGCGACCAGCCAGCCCATCGGCGCCGCGACCGCGCAGCAGACGAGCGCCGACAGGATCGCCAGCACGAATGTCGTCAGCAGCGGATCGAAATAGGCCGTGTCCGTCACCAGCCGCGGGAAGTTGGCGAGCGTGAACGCGCCCTTCTTGTCGGTGAAGGCGTAGTAGACCAGCCACGACAGCGGCAACACCACCAGCACCACCAACACCACCGCGAACAGCAGCATCACCGGCTTCGACAAATCGAAGCCGGCGTGCTGCCGTGTCGTGGGTGCCGGGGTTGCGACCGCGGTCATTTGCCGTCAGACGTGGAAGATCTTCACGTAGTGCGCCTTGATCTGCTCGCCCTGCTTGAGCACGGCGGCGGCATCGTCCTTCATCAGCTTAATCTTGCTGAGCGGCGCGCGGCCTTCATGCTCCTTGGTCTGTGGATGCACCGAACGCAGCCCGCCGACATCGATGCAGAGCTGCTGGCACTCGGGCGAGAACGAGAAGCTCTGGAACAGCCGCGCCGCGTTCGGGTTGGGCGCGGCCTTGAACAGGCCGTTGGGACCGATGATCAGCGGCGTGCCCTCGGTCGCATAGACCGGCTCGACCGGCTGGCCGGATTCCTTCTCGGCGAAGATTAGGTACTCGACGCCGTCCGCCATGATGGCGCGTTCGCCGAGCGCGATCTTCTTCGGCGGATCGGCCGCCGACTGCACCTGCATGATGTTCTGCTGCGCGAGCTTCTCATAATAGCTCCAGCCGATGTCGCGCGACACCTGATAGGTCGCGGTCATGATCGTGCCGCTGTAGCCCGGGTGCGCCTTGACGATCTGGCCCTTCCATTTCGGATCGAGCAGGTCGGCGAAGCTCTTCGGCGCCTCCTCCTTCTTCACCATGTTGGTGTTGTAGGCGATGACGCAGAGGAAGACGCGGAAGCTCGCGAACGTGCCGTCAACGTCCTTGTGCTCGGCCGGATAGAACTTGGCAACATCCTCCGGCACGTAGGGCGCCAGCATGTCCTGATCCTTCCAGTAGACGAGGAGCGAAGCATCGGATGAGTTGACGACGTCGACCGCGTGGACGTTGGCGGCATATTCCTGGCTGATGCGCTGCAAGAGCCGCTCGGCGCCGGAGCGCTCGACCTTGCAGACGATGCCGGCATATTTGGCCTCGAAGGCCTTGCCGATGCGTTCGGACAGCTTGAGATCGATCGAGGTGTACCAGACGACCTGGCCTTCCTTCTTGGCGGCGGCGATCAATTCCGGTGTTACCGCGCTCGCCGGCGGCGCCGCCGACATGACGCGCGTCGAGAAGGCGCTGCCGAATGCGAGCGCGCCCGACCCGGCCAAAACATCGCGGCGTGAGATTTTGCTGCACTTCATCGAGTCCTCCGTGTGCATTTGTTTTTTCTATCCGGCCAGTGCACGGCAGCGGTCGGACGGCAGGTGCAGCCAGACCCGGCTGCCCTGTGGAATGTTCTCGTCCGCCTCCGTGACCACCCGGAGCTGGGTGCCGTCCCCGGCCTCAACCATATAGTCGCGGCGATCGCCCAGAAAGACCTGACGCACCACGGTCGCCGGCACGACGTTCTCGCTGTGCGCGGGCTTACCCGTCGAGATGGCGACGTCGTGCGGCCGGATCGACACCGCCGCCATCCTGCCCGCCATCATCGGCTCCCCGACGCACAACAGCGGGCTGCCGGCGAGGTCGATGCGCGCGCCGTCGAGCGCCTTACCCTTGATGACGTTGCTCGAGCCGATGAAGCGCGCGACGAATTCCGAGCGCGGGCGGTTGTAGATTTCCTCCGGCGAGCCGGCCTGCTCGATCTTGCCGGCGTTCATCACGGCGATCAGGTCAGCGGTGGTGAGCGCTTCCGACTGGTCGTGCGTCACATAAACGGTCGTGTAGCGGTAGGCGTCGTGCAGCCGGCGCACTTCGAAACGCATCTCCTCACGCAGATTGGCGTCGAGGTTCGACAGCGGCTCGTCGAGCAGCAGCGTCTCCGGCTCGACGACGAGTGCGCGGGCGAGCGCGACGCGCTGTTGCTGGCCGCCGGACAGCTCGCCCGGGTAGCGCTGCGCCAGCGGCGCGAGCCGCGTGGTTGCGAGGATAGCGTCGAGCTTCTTGGCGATAGTGGCCTTGTCGAACTTCCGCAGCTTGAGGCCGTAGGTGACGTTGTCGGCGACCGTCATGTGCGGCCACAGCGCGTAGCTCTGGAAAATCATCGACATGTTGCGTCGCTCGGGCGGCACGGTCTGTGCCGGTGACGACATCACCTTGTTGCCGACGCGAATCTCGCCCGCGCTCGGCTCAACGAAGCCGGCGATCAGCCGCAGGGTCGTGGTCTTGCCGCAGCCAGAAGGGCCGAGCAGACAGACCAGCTGGCCGTGGCCGATGGTGAGCGAAATATCGTCCACGACCGCGGCGTCGCCATAGCGCTTGGTCAGGCTCCGCAACTCAACGGACGCCACGCGTATCCTCCCCTCAGTCAGCCGCGACCGTTCGCCGGTCGTCTGTTGTTACGAGCCGGTGAACGCCGGCTTGCGCTTCTCCATGAAAGCCTTGCGGCCTTCGATATAGTCGTTCGAAGCGAAACATTGCGCGACGAGGTCCTCGCACCTTTTGAGGTTGCGCTCGCTCGCGCTCTTCACCGCCTCGCCGACGATGTATTTCACCGAGTTCACCGTTAGCGGCGCGTTGCCACTGATCGTATCGGCATAATCCTTCACGTATTTCTCGAGCTCCGCTTCCGGTAGCACGCGATTGACGAGACCCATCGTCAGCGCTTCGGGCGCGGTGAACTGGCGCGCGGTGTAGAAGATTTCCTTGGCGAACGACGGACCGACGACGTCGACCAGCTTCTTGATGCCCTTGAAACCGTAGCCGAGGCCGAGCTTGGCGGCCGGGACGCCGAACTTCGAATTGTCCGAGCAGATGCGCAGGTCGCAGCACAGCGCGAGGCCGACGCCGCCGCCGATGCAGTATCCGCGGATCATGGCGATGGTCGGCTTCGGGAATTCGAACACCGCGGTGTTCGCCTTGTCGACGGTTTGGTTGTAGCGCTCGATCGCATCCTTGCTGGCGCGCTCGCTCTCGAACTTGGAGATGTCTGCGCCCGACACGAAGGCCTTGCCGCCGGCGCCGGTGAGCACGACGACGCGCACATTCTTGTCGGCGGCGAAATCGTCAAGGATCGCGCTCGCTGCCTCCCACATCTCGAGCGACACCGCGTTGTGACGCTCCGGATTGTTGAAGATGAGGTAGCCGACGCCGCCATCCTTGCGGGAGAGCATCTTGTCGGTCTTGGTCGCTACGTTCATTGCCGTCTCCTTGACTCACACCGCCTTTGCGGCGTGCAGCTCGGCGATCTCGCCGTCCTTGAAGCCGAATTCCTTGAGGATCTCGTCGGTATGCTCGCCGAGGTCCGGCGGCCGTACCGCGATCTTGCTCGGCGTGCGCGACAGGGTGAATGGCTGGCCGACGAGGCCGAGCCGGCTGCCATCCGAGCGGGCGGACTCCTTCGCCAGCCCCAGATGCTTGACCTGCGGATCGGCAAAGACCTGGTCGATCGAGTAGATCGGGCCGCACGGCACGCCGACCTTGTTGAAGATCTCGACCCATTCCGCGCTCGTCTTCGTCACGGTGGCCTTGTCGATCTCCGCATTGAGCGCGTCGCGGTTCTGCGAGCGCAGCTTGCCGGTCTTGTAGTTGGGCGTGTTGATCCACTCAGGATGGCCCACCGCGTTGCAGAAACGCTCCCAGATCACTGTTCCCGTGACCGCAATATTCAAATGCCCGTCCTTGGTCTTGAATACACCGGTCGGGATCGAGGTCGGATGATTGTTGCCGGCCTGCTTGGCCACCTGCCCCTCTGTCAGGAAGCGCGAGGCCTGGAAGTCGAGCATGAAAATCTGGGCCTGCAGTAGCGACGTCGACACCCATTGCCCCTCGCCGGAGACGTCGCGCTCGAGCAGCGCTGTGAGGATGCCGAGCGCGCAGAAGAGGCCAGCGGTGAGATCGGCGATCGGGATGCCGACGCGGACGGGGCCCTGCCCAGGCAGACCGGTGACTGACATCAGCCCGCCCATGCCTTGCGCGATCTGGTCGAAGCCGGGTCGCTTGGCATAAGGGCCGTCCTGACCGAAGCCGGAGATGCTGGCGAGGATGATGCGTTTGTTGATCGCCCGCAGCGATTTGTAATCAATGCCGAGCCGGCCCTTTACGTCGGGACGGAAATTCTCGACGACGACATCGGCTTTCTCGACTAGCCGCTTGAAAGCCGCGAGGCCCTTTGGCGATTTCAGGTCCAGGGTCATGCCGCGCTTGTTGCGCTGAAGATTCTGGAAATCGGAGCCCTCGCGCGGACCGCCCGGCCCTTCGCCCTCGGAAAGGTGCGGCGGCGCCTCGATCTTGATGATGTTGGCGCCCCAATCGGCGAGCTGGCGCACGCAGGTCGGCCCGGAGCGCACGCGCGTCAGATCGAGGACAGTGAAGCGGGACAGGGCCTCGGACGCGCGGGAAAACGGCATTTCTTGTGCTCCGATGAGCATATTGAGGTGTTTTCGGGGCCGACATTCCCCAATTTACCCGGCCTTGTCTATCGGCACAGCGAACCAAGCCTTTGTTCACTATCGCAGGAACAAAGCGGCATCCTCGCCTTGAAAAGACCATCTCGAGATGTCATATGCGCCGCAGCGGATGAAAGACCCCATCTCGGGTTTGCGGGCCGCGTGCACGAAGCTCTTCAACGAATTTCGCCCCGCCCATTCCGTTTCTCAAACCAAAACGACAACCCTGGCCACGCGGGATGTCTTTAAAGCCCCGCGATTCCGCCGGCTGCAAAGGCAGCACGGCCGTGTCGCCATATAAGAAAGAGACTCTTTGACTTCTTTTCACGACTTCGGCCTCGCAGAGCCGATCCTTCGCGCCCTCGCTGACGAGAAATATGTCGCTCCCACTCCAATCCAGGCCCAGACCGTTCCGATCGCTCTTCAGAACCGCGATGTCATCGGCATCGCGCAGACCGGCACCGGCAAGACCGCGGCATTTGCGCTGCCGATCCTCAATCATCTCTTCGCCAAGCGTATCCGCCCCGAGAAGAAATCGGTGCGCGTGCTGGTGCTGTCGCCGACGCGCGAACTGTCCGGCCAGATCGCCGACAGCTTCCGCGCCTACGGCCGCCACATTCGCCCGCTCGAGATCGCGCTCGCCATCGGCGGCGTCCCGATCAACCGTCAGATCCGTGCGCTGGCGCGAGGCGCCGAAGTGCTGGTGGCGACGCCCGGGCGGTTGCTCGACCTCGTCGAGCAGCGTGCGCTGCGCCTCGACAAGCTCGAAGTGCTGGTGCTCGACGAAGCCGACCGCATGCTCGACATGGGCTTCATCCACGACATCAAGAAGATCGTCGTCATGGTGCCGAAAGAGCGCCAGACCTTGTTCTTCTCCGCGACCATGCCACAGCAGATCGTCCAGCTCGCTAATGCGATGCTACGCGATCCGGCCAAAGTCTCGGTGACGCCGCAGGCAACGACTGCCGAGAAGATCGCCCAACGCGTCATCCACATCGACAAGCCGGGCAAGCTGTCGTTGCTCGCCGAAGTGCTCAGGAGCGAGCCAATCGACCGCGTGCTGGTATTCACCCGCACCAAGCATGGTGCCGACAAAGTGGTGCGCGGGCTGAACAAGGTGGGCCTTGCCGCCGAGGCGATCCACGGCAACAAGTCGCAGAACCAGCGCGAGCGCGTGCTCGCGGCCTTCCGCGACGGCTCGCTGCGCACTTTGATTGCGACCGATATCGCCGCCCGCGGCATCGACGTCGACGGCGTCAGCCACGTCGTCAACTTCGACCTGCCGAACATCCCGGAGTCCTACGTCCATCGCATCGGCCGCACCGCGCGCGCCGGCGCAGAAGGCGTGGCGATCTCGTTCTGCGACCACGAGGAGCGCGCTTACCTGCGCGATATCGAGCGCCTGATCCGCATGCAGATCCCCACGACCGACCGGCGTATCAGCCACCGACCGGCTGCGGCCGTCCCGCATGAGGCGGAGGCCCGTCATAGCGATCGCCCGCACAAGCGCGGCAATCATCATCAGCGTGGCCACGGCGGCGGACATAGACATAATGGCGGCCACGGCCGTCACGGCAACAAGGGCCGCCGCACAAACGGCCATCAGGCCCATCCCGACCGGAACGGCCAACAGCATGCGGCTCCCCGGCAGGACACCACGGCGGGCGAGCCAAACGGCCTTGGAAATGTTACATTCCTTCAGCGTCCGGGCGCTCCGCGCTCCAACGCACAGCGTTGATCAACTGGAGACCACTGGATGGCGAAAGAAGAACTGCTGGAGTTCGACGGTACCGTGACCGAGGTCCTTCCCGACGGCAATTTCCGTGTGAAGCTCGACAACGATCACGAAGTGCTCGCCTACACCGCCGGCAAGATGCGCAAATTCCGCATCCGCACCGGTGTCGGCGACCGCGTCATCGTCGAAATGTCGCCCTACGACTTGCAGCGCGGACGCATCAGCTTCCGCCACAAGGGCGACGCACCGGCACCGGCGGCGCAACAGCGCCGGCCGAACTTCCGCGGACGCCGTTAGTTAGAACGGGGCGGCACCGGGGGCACGCGACTTGAACCGGAGCGGGCCTTGCATATGACGATACCGAAGCTTCTGGCCTTCATTCTCGCGCTGGCGATCACCGTCGCCGGCGCATTCGCTTCTTTCGCCGAAGACAAACCGGCGGCTCACGCCGAGGACAAGCCGGCGCAGAATCAGCCGGCCAAGGGCATCCTGCGGCTGCTGCCGGGTGATTCCGTCACCGAGCATGCGATCGACACGTCGCAGGGCCGGCTCGGCTACACCGCGACCGCCGGCACCCTCGCCTTTTACGACCAGTCCGGCGAGCAGAGCGCCTCGGTATTCTACACCGCCTATGTGCTCAAGAACGGCGACAAGGATCGGCCGCTGACCTTCGTGTTCAACGGCGGACCGGGCGCCGCCGCCGCCTTCCTCCATCTCGGCCTTGTCGGGCCACGCATTCTCGATCTCGGGCCGGAGGCGCGCGATTTCGCCCATGCGCAGCTGCGCGACAACCCAGACACCTGGCTGCGTTTCACCGACCTGGTGATGATCGATCCGATCGGCACCGGCTGGAGCCGCGCCGCCAAGCAGGACGATGCCAAGCATTTCTGGAACGCCGACAGCGACGCAAGTTCTATGGCAAAGGCGATCGCGCTCTATGTCGCGCACAATAACCGGGCGTCGTCGCCGAAATATCTGTTCGGCGAGAGCTATGGCGGCTTCCGGGCCGCCAGAACCGCGCGCGCGATGCAGCGCGAGCAAGGCATGTCGGCCTCCGGCATCGTCATGCTGTCGCCGCTGATCGAAGGCTGGCTGACCTTCGGCGACGACGAATCGGCACTGCGCGCGGCGCTCGAGTTGCCATCGCTTGCCGCCGCCGAGCTCGAGCGCAAGCACGCTTTCAGTCGCGAGGCGTTGGCGGGTGCCGAAAAGTTCGCGATGACCGATTACCTCACGACGCTTGCCGCCGCGCCGCCGCAGGGCGAGGCCGCGCGCGCCTTCTATCAACGCGTTGCGCAAGTCACAGGGCTGCCGCTCGACCAGGTGACGCAGCAGCGCGGCTTCGTCACCGACGCATTCATCAAGAGCCTGCAGGCGAACAAGATCGTCAGCCGCTATGACGCGGCCTTCGCGGTCGACGATCCGTTTCCCGAGCGGCGCGCGGGCCGTGCGCCCGATCCGATCCTCGACGGCGTCTCGCGCGCCTATGGCGGCGCGTTTGCCGTCTACGCACGCAACGAACTCGGCTTCAAGACCGAGATGACCTACGACCTGCTCGCCAAGGTAGACTGGGACTGGCACGGCGGGCGGCAGAACGCAGGCGTTGAGAGTGACCTGCGCGTGCTGCTGAGCTTCGATCCGTCGTTCCGCGTGCTGATCGCGCACGGCTATTCGGATCTGGTGACGCCCTACGCGATGACGCGCTATTTGCTCGACCACATGCCGGACTTCACGCCGCCGGGGCGCGCGCAGCTCAAGCTCTATCGCGGCGGGCACATGATCTACCTCGATCCGGCTTCGCGCAAAGCCTTCAGCACGGACGCGGGGACGTTCTATCGGGGCGAGAAGAGCTAGCCCATCGCTGCCACCACCGCGCAGGTGGTGACGATGTCGTCAACCGATGCGCCGCGCGACAGATCGCTGATCGGCTTGGCGAAGCCCTGCAGAAACGGACCGATCGCCTGCGCGCCGCCGAGCCACTGCGTCAGCTTGTAGGCGATATTGCCGGAATCAAGGTCCGGGAAGACCATCACGTTGGCGGCGCCCGCCACATCGCTCTTTTCTTTCAGTTTCTTGGCCGCGACTTCCGGCACCAGCGCCGCATCGACTTGCAATTCGCCGTCGACCGCAAGATTGGGGGCGCGCCGGCGCACGAGCGCAACCGCCTCACGCACCTTGTCGACGCGGGCGTGCTGCGCGCTCCCTTTAGTCGAAAACGATAACATAGCGACCCGCGGCATCTCGCCGAGTATACTTTGCGCGCTGCGCGCCGACGTGACGGCAATATCAGCCAACTCCGCAGCGCTGGGATCGGCGTTGACGGCACAGTCGGCGAAGACAAAGGCGCGCGAGCCTCGCTTCAGAAAATCCGGCACGACGATGAGGAAGTAGCTCGACGGCAACGCGATGCCGTCAGCGAGACCGACCGTCATCAGTCCTGCCTCGATGACGCGGCGCGTCGGATTGGCGCAGCCGGCGACCATCGCATCGGCATCGCCCTGCCGCACCATCATGCCGCCGAAGTAAAGCGGCTTCGACACGAGACGTTGCGCCATCGCCGGCGTCATCGATGTCCGCATTGCCGCGCATGCTTCACCATACGATTTCAGCCGCACATCATTGCCCGCATCGACGACGTCGATGCCGGCGGGAACTTCCTTGGCGCCGAGTAAGATCGGCCGTGCAATTTTCTCACTTTTGAGACGCAGCGCCGCCTCAACGATGCGCGCATCGTCGCCCTCCGGCAAAACGATCTTGCGTTGGCGCCGGCGTGCGATATCAAAAAGCTTGCTAAGTAAGTCCATGCTTCTCACCGCGTGAGAAAACGCAAGAGCCGCGGAGCGCATCAATGACCGAAACAGCCGAAGCGATCAAGATTCACCGCGGCCTCAAAGGCGTCTATTTCGATCGCTCGCCCTGCACCTTCATCGACGGCAAGGCCGGCGACCTGCGCTATCGCGGCTATTCGATCCATGATCTCGCCGAGAACTCGACGTTCGAGGAGACGGCGTGGCTCCTGCTCTACGGCGACCTGCCGACAGCGCAGGAACTGGCGAGTTTTGATGCGCAACTGAAAGCGGCGCGCGTTTTGCCGAAGCCGGTGCTCGATATCGTGCTTTCGATCAAGGACGCGCATCCGATGGATGTGCTGCGCACCGGCGTATCGGCGCTCGCAGCCTTCGATCCGGAAACCGCCGACAATTCGCGCGATGCGACGCTGCGCAAGGCGGTCCGGCTGACGTCGCAGGTGCCGATGGTCGTCGCAGCGCATTCGCGCATCCGCGCCGGCCAGGAACCGGTCGCTGCGGATCAGACGCTGACGCATGCCGGCAACCTGCTGTGGATGCTGACAGCCAAGAAGCCGCCAGCTGACGCGGCCTCGCTGATCGACCGTGACCTCATCCTGCATGCCGAACACGGCTCCAACGCCTCGTCCTTCGCCGCGCGCGTCGTCATCGGCACCGAGGCGAACCTGCACGCCGCGATCACGGCGGCGATTGCCGCTCTATCCGGCCCAGCGCACGGCGGCGCCGCCGAAGACGTCATGAAGATGGCCGAGGAAATCGGCGATCCCTCGCACGCTCCCGCTTACGTCAAGGAGAAGCGCGAGACCGGCACGCCGATCACCGGGTTCGGCCATCGCGTCTATCGCGCCGAAGATCCGCGTGCGCGCCATATGCGCGCCGGCGTCGAGCGGCTGTCGAAGGAGATGGGCCAGCCGAAATGGTTCGAGATTCTCCAGGCGGTCGTGAAAGCGATGGCGCCTTACGCGCGCCACGGCGTCAACGTGAACGTCGATTTCTATTCGGGCGTCGTCTACCACCTGCTCGGCATCAAGCGCGATCTGTTCGTGCCGATCTTCGCCATCGGCCGCGTCCCAGGTTGGGTCGTACAAATAATGGAGCAGCAGGAGAACAACATCCTGATCCGGCCGCTGACGCTCTACAGCGGGCCGGAGGCGCGCTCCTACAAGCCGCTCGCCGAGCGCGGCCGCTGACGGTTCCCCTGTCCCAGTAAGTGAGATTGCGTGTCTCAATCGCCGTTGCGGCGACCGCGGCCTTCCGCCTATCATTCAAAAACAAGAAAAAAAGTCTCATTCAATGAGACTATACGGATGGGTCGAAAATCCGACCCCTTTGGGAGGATGTCATGCAATTTGCGCGAAAACTCGCCGTATTGGGCGCCATTCTCGCAGTCGCCGCCGCGTTCGGCGGCACCGCGGCCCGCGCCGAATATCCGGATCATCCGATCAACTTCATCGTGCCGTGGGGCCCGGGCGGCGGCGCCGACATTCTGGCGCGCACCGCCGGCAAGATCATGTCGGAAGACTTCAAGGTCTCGGTTCCGGTCATCAACGTCCCCGGCGCCACCGGCGCGACCGGCATGACCAAGCTGCTGACGTCACCGGCCGACGGCTATTCGCTGGCGGTGTTGATCGGCGACACGTACGCACTGCTCGCCGGCGCCAAGCCCGCGTTCGAAGCCGACCAGGTGATCCCGCTAGCGATCATGATCCAGCAGCCGTCCGGCCTGTGGGTCAACTCGAACAGCCCATGGAAGACCTGGAAGGATCTCGTCGCCGCATCGAAAGAGAAGTCGCTCAAGGTCGCGGTGCTCGGCTTCGGCAGCGCCGACGACATCACGATCAACTACCTCAAGACCAAAGGTCTCAAGCTCGAGTCGATCCCCTACGCCGAACCGGGCATGCGCTACACCTCGATCCTCGGTTCGAACGCCGACGTGCTCTACGAGCAGACCGGCGACGTGCGCAGCTACTTCGACGGCGGCAAGATCCGACCGCTGATCTTCTTCTACGCGCACCGGCTCAGCACCCCGCAGTTCAAGGACGTGCCAGCGGGCGGCGAGTTCGGGTACGACGTCACGCTGCCGCAGTTCCGCGCCATCGTGGTCAAGGCCGGCACCGATCCGAAGATCGTGAAGAAGCTCGCGGACGAGCTCGCGGTCGTGGCGCAGAAGCCGGAGTTCAAGGCCTACCTCGATCAGCAATACGCCGATCCGAACAGCTATGTCTCCATGGAGAACTCTCGCAAGTTCATGGATGACTGGCTCGTGCAGGCCAAGAAATTCCGCGCCGAAACGCAAATGGGATCGAAGTGACGCCATCCGCTTCGATACCGCCGCTTCGCCGGCTGCAGGCGGCGCTGCCCTATGTGGTGGTGCTTGCAACCGGCCTGTTCCTCTATGTCGAAGCGGATCGTTTCGAGTTCGAACACGTGTCGGGGCGTATCGGCCCCGACGCGTGGCCGAAGCTCATTCTTGGACTGATGCTGGCCAGCGCGCTGTGGGGGCTGGCGTCCAATTTCCTCTCCGCGGGTAAGGCCGCACCGCAGGAGCACGATGAACACGAAGAAGACGAGGCGCTGGTCCGCCCGCCGGAAATCTATCCCTTCCGAGTATGGCTCGCGGTCGCCGCTACCCTCGCCTATCTCGCAATTCTGCCGATCATCGGCTTCTTTCTTGCCACCTGCACCTTTAGCTTCGTCCTGATGTATCTCGGCCAGTTCCGCCGGCCGCTGCCGGTGACGCTGCTGAGCGTCGCAATTGCGTTCAGCTTCCTGTTTCTGTTCATGCGCGTCGTCTATGTGGCGCTACCGCTCGGCATCGCACCTTTCGATTCCGTGTCGTATACGCTGATGGCCGCCATGGGCGTGCATTGAGGTCAGGCACCCGATGATCCTTGCCAACCTCGCTAATGGCTTCCTACAGATCTTCCAGCCGTTCGATTTGCTGATGCTGTTCATCGGCCTCTTGGTCGGCATGGCGGTGTCGATCATGCCGGGCCTCGGCCTCGTCATGGGCGTGGTGCTTGCACTTCCCTTCACCTACCAGATGCCGATAGAGCCATCGGTCATCCTGCTGACCGCGATCTATTTCGCCGGCACCTATGCGGGCTGCTTCACCGCCATCCTCTACCGCATCCCCGGCGAGCCGATGGACGTGCCGATGCTGTGGGACGGCTACACCATGGCGGCGCGCGGCCAACCCGCCAAGGCGCTCGGCTGGGCGCTCGTCGCGGCCCTGATCGGCGGCCTCATCTCGTCCGCGGTGATGGTCCTGCTGGCCGGCCCGATGGGCGAACTCGCGCTGAAATTCGACTCGCCTGATTACTTCGCCGCCGTGTTCTTCGGCCTGACCACCGTGGTGGCGCTGGCCGGCAAGTCGATGGTCAATTCGCTGATTAGCCTGTGCGTCGGCTTGTTAGTCGCGACCATCGGCATCGACAGCATGTATGGCACCGAGCGCTATGCCTTCGGCGTCCCGATCCTACGCGACGGCGTGCAGCTCGTCGAAGTGCTGGTCGGCATGTACGGCCTCGGCGAAGTGCTGGCGCGCATCGGCCAGGGGCTGAGCATCAAGAAGCTCGATGGCGCGGCGAAAAACGTCTCAACGCAATTTCCGACGTGGCGCGAGCTGTTCGACATCAAGACCACGCTGGCGCGCAGCACGATCCTTGGCACTTTGCTCGGCATCGTGCCGGGAGCCGGGGCGACCATCACGGCCTTCATCTCCTATGGCATCGAAAAGCAATACGGAAAGCGCCGCAAACTGCTCGGCACTGGCCTGCCGGAAGGCATCGTGGCGCCGCAGATCGGCGCCACCGCATCGGTCGCCGGCCACATGGTACCTTTGCTGACACTTGGCCTGCCGGGCAGCGGCGCGACCGCCGTCATCCTTGCCGCCTTCCTGCTGCACGGCGTACAGCCGGGCCCGATGCTGCTGGAAAATCCGGCGTCGTCGCTGCTCGTCTACACGATCCTGGCTTCGATGTTCGCCAGCGTCATCGGCATGTGCCTTCTCGGCTTCTTCTGGATTCGCGTCGTCATCAAGGTGCTGACCGTGCCGCAGGGCGTGCTGTCGGCGATCGTCGTCATGTTCTGCCTGGTCGGGGCCTATGCCGAACGAAACAACATGTCGGACGTCTGGATGATCGTGATCTTCGGCGTGCTCGGCTACCTGTTCGAGAAATTCAAGTTTCCGATTTCGCCGATGGTCCTCGGCGCGATCCTCGGACCGATCGGCGAGTCGTCGTTCATGCGCAGCATGATCGCCGGCGACAACGACTGGACCGCGTTTTTCAAGGGCCCGATCAGCGGGCCGCTGATGTTCGCCTCGCTTTTGGCGCTCAGCTATCCGCTGCTGCGGGAATTCATGGCGGCGCGGCGGCGCGGACAAGCCGTCGCGCGAATTGGCTAAGCATTCAGGTGAACCATGGGTAGCAATGTCATCCTCGATACGCGTCCGACGGACACAGTCACAGCCCGGCGGCCGACCAAGCCGGCTGCGAAGGCCAGAAGCCCGCGCGAGCACAAGCTCGGCGCCACAGCGCGCTCCTTCGCCATCCTCGATCATGTCGCGGCATCGCATGATCCTGTCGACGTGCTCGACATCATCGGCTCGCTCAAGCTGCCGAAGGCGACCGCCTACCGCCTCGTCGACTGGTTTGTCGGCCACGGCTACCTGGCGCGGGAGCCCGGCCGCAAGCGCCTGGTCGTCGGGCCGCGGCTCATCAACCTCGCCTTCGGCGTGCTGTCGGCGTCGATGCGCAACGACGCCCCACACCTCGTGCTGCAACGGCTGGTGCGCTCGCTCAACGAGACCTGCAATATCGGCACGCTACTCAACGGCGAAGTTATCTATCTTGATCGCGTCGAGGCAGAGCACTGGCCGCTGCGGCTACACTACAAATCAGGATCGCGCGTGCCGCTGCATTGCAGCGCCATCGGCAAGCTGTTTCTGGCGCTTGCGCCCTCGCCGCGCCGTCAGCGCCTGCTGCAAAGCCTCGAGCTACGCCGCTTCACCGATCACACCATCACCGACAAGAGCAAACTCGAAGCGGAGCTGCGTCAAATCCGAAAGGAACAGGTGTCGTTCGACCGCGAGGAATATCTGGTCGGCGTCGTCTGCGTCGCGGTGCCGATCATCGGCAAGAATGAAGAGACACTCGCCGCGCTCGCCATCCAGGCGCCGGAAGCACGCATGAACCTGCAAACTGCCCGCGGCCATTTGCCGGCTTTGCGCCGCGCGGCGGCCGAACTCGCTGAGATTTTCCAGGACAAGTAGATCAAGAGTAGGTCACAGCCATGAAGATGACGACGGAAGAAGCATTCGTAAAAGTCTTGCAGATGCACGGCATCGAGCACGCCTTCGGCATCATCGGATCGGCGTTCATGCCGATCTCGGATCTGTTTCCCAAGGCCGGCATCACGTTCTGGGACGTCGCGCACGAGTGCAACGGCGGCTACATCTGCGACGGCTATACGCGCTCGACCGGTAAGATCGCGATGTGCATCGCGCAGAACGGGCCGGGCATCACCAATTTCGTCACCGCCATCAAGACCGCGTACTGGAACCACACGCCGATGCTACTGATCACGCCGCAAGCGGCGAACCGCACCATCGGTCAGGGCGGCTTCCAGGAAGTCGAGCAGATGGCGCTGTTCCGCGACATGGTCTGCTACCAGGAAGAGGTGCGCGATCCTTCGCGCATCGCCGAGGTGCTCAACCGCGTCATCATCAAAGCGAAGCGCCTGTCGGCGCCGGCGCAGATCAACGTGCCGCGCGATTACTGGACGCAGGTGATCGACATCAGCCTGCCGGCGATCGTCGACTTCGAACGGCCCGCCGGCGGCGCCCAGGCGATCGCGGACGCGGCGAAACTGCTGTCGGACGCAAAATTCCCGGTCATTTTGTCGGGCGCCGGCGTCGTGCTCGCCAATGCGATACCAGAATGCGCCGCGCTCGCCGAAAAGCTCAGCGCGCCAGTGTGCAACAACTACCAGCACAACGACAGCTTCCCCGGCAGCCATCCGCTCGCCGTCGGCCCGCTCGGCTACAACGGCTCGAAGGCGGCTATGGAGCTCGTCTCCAAGGCCGACGCCGTGCTTTGCCTCGGCACGCGGCTTAATCCGTTCTCGACGCTGCCCGGTTACGGTATCGACTACTGGCCAAAGACCGCGAAGATCATCCAGGTCGACATCAATCCGGACCGCATCGGCCTGACCAAGCCGGTCGCCGTCGGTATTTGCGGCGACGCCAAACTCGTCGCGCAGGCGCTGCTCAAGCAGCTGTCGCCATCGGCAGGAAACGCCGGCCGCGAGGAACGCAAGACGCTGGTGCACCAGACCAAGTCGCGCTGGCTGCAAACCCTCTCGAGCATGGATCACGAGGACGACGATCCGGGCACGACCTGGAACGCGGATGCGCGCAAGCGCGACGCCGACCGCATGTCGCCGCGCCAGGCCTGGCGCGCGATTCAGGCCGGGCTGCCGAAGGACGCCATCATCTCGAGCGACATCGGCAACAATTGCGCCATCGGTAACGCCTACCCGACCTTCGAGAAGGGCCGGAAGTACCTCGCACCCGGCCTGTTCGGGCCGTGCGGCTACGGCTTCCCTGCGATCATCGGCGCAAAGATCGGCAATCCGGACACGCCCGTTATCGGGTTCGCCGGCGATGGCGCCTTCGGCATCTCGATGAGCGAGATGAGCTCGGTCGGCCGCGAGGAATGGCCAGGCATCACCATGGTGATCTTCCGCAATTACCAATGGGGCGCGGAGAAGCGCAACTCGATCCTGTGGTTCGACGACAACTTCGTCGGTACGGAGCTCGATCCGCATCTCAGCTATGCAAAGGTGGCCGAGGGCTGCGGACTCAAAGGTGTTACGGTCAAAACGCAGACCGAATTGACCGAGGCGCTGCGCAAATCCTGCGAGGACCAGAAGAAGCGCATCACCACCTTCATCGAGGTCGTCCTCAACCAGGAGCTCGGCGAGCCATTCCGCCGCGACGCGATGAAGAAGCCGACGGTGATCGCCGGCATCAAGCGCGAAGACATGCGCCCGCAACAAGTGGCGTAACTGGAGCTGTTCGATGACTGTCGCCGTCAAATCGCCGGAGAGCGCCAACGCTGTCGTTGACGAGCTGGTGCGGCGTGCGCGCAAGGCGATCGCCGACTTTGCCGATGCCGATCAGGCGCGCACCGACGAAGCCGTCACCGCGCTCGCCTGGTCGCTGTACAATCCGGTGCACGCCAAGGAGCTTGCCGAACTCGCTGTAGCCGACACTAAGCTCGGCAACGTGCCGGACAAGATCATCAAGAAGCAGCGCAAGACCTTCGGCACCTTGCGCGACCTGATGCGCGTGAAGTCGGTCGGCATCATCGAGGAGGATAACGCGCGCGGCATCACCAAATGGGCCAAGCCCGTGGGCGTCGTCTGCGCCATCACGCCGTCGACCAATCCGGGCGCAACGCCGGTCAACAAGGCGATGATGGCGATCAAGGGCAAGAATGCCATCATCATCGCCGCGTCTCCGGCTGGGCTGAAAACAACAATAAAAACAGTCGATTACATGCGGGCCGAGCTGAAGAAGATTGGCGCGCCGGAGGACCTCGTGCAGATCCTGCCGCCGCCCGCCTCAAAGGATATGACGCAGGCGCTAATGCAGGCGGCCGATCTCGTGGTTGCGACCGGCTCGCAGGACAATGTGCGCCGCGCCTATTCGAGCGGCACGCCGGCGATCGGCGTCGGCACCGGCAATGTGCCGGTGATCATTGACGAGACCGCCGACCTCGACGACGCGGCGCAGAAGATCTGCGCGTCGAAGATTTTCGACAATGCGACGTCGTGTTCGTCGGAGAATGCCGTCGTCATCGTCGACGCGGTCTACGACAAGGCGATCGCCGCGCTCGAGCGCGCCGGCGGCTACATGGCCTCAGGCGCGGAGAAGGAAAGGATCCAGGCGGCGCTGTGGCCGGACGGCAAATTGAGCCGCACCTTGATCGCGCGCGATGCCGACGTTTTGGCGCGCGGCTGCGGCTTGCCAGCCAAGACCGCGGGCAAGAAATTCTTCATGGTCGAGGAGACCGGCGTCGGCAAAGGCTTCCCATTCTCCGGCGAGAAGCTATCGCTGGTGCTCACCGTCTACCGCGCCAAGGATTTCGACGCCGCAGCCGACAAGGCCCGCGCGATTCTCGAGCATCAGGGCAAGGGCCACTCGCTCGGCCTGCACACCAAGGACATGGCGCGTGGGCGCAAGCTCGCCGCCGAGACCGACGTCGTGCGCGTGCTGATCAACCAGGCGCACACCTTCGCCAATGGCGGCGGCTTCGATAGCGGGCTCAACTTCACGCTCAGCATGGGCTGCGGCACCTGGGGCGGCAACTCGATCACCGACAATCTCAACTACAAGAACTTCCTCAACATCACCCACCTCGTCACCACCATTCCCGAGGACAGACCGAGCGAAGAGCAGTTGTTCGGCGGCCACTGGAAGAAATACGGCGAGTAATGAACTTCGAGGAACACGCGGCGAAAGCGCTAGTGCTCGCGCCCGCGGGCATTGCGGTGCCGCGCGGCATGCTGGCCAAGAGCGCGCAGGAGGCGGCCAAGGCCGCTGCCGACATCGGCCCGTGCGTGGTCAAGGCGCAGGTGCCGACGGGAAAACGCGGCAAGGCCGGCGGCATCAAGCTCGCCAGCACGCCGAAGGAGGCCGAAGCGGTCGCCGGCCAGATCCTCGGCATGACCATCGGCGACTATAAGGTCGAGCGGCTGCTGATCGAGGAGCAGGCCAAGATCGCGCGTGAGTTCTACGCCGCGGTGCTGCACGACACGCAGGCGCGCAAGCCGCTGATCCTGTTCTCGACCGAAGGCGGCATGGACATCGAGGAGGTCGCAGCGGCAAAGCCCGACGCGATCCGCCAACTGGTCGTCGACATCGACAACGTACCCTGCGCGCGTAACATCGCCGCGATGCTCAAGGGCCTCGATCTCGGCGCCGCCGAACAGCAGATCGCCGAGATCATCGACAGGCTCTACCAGGCCTACCGCGCGCGCGACGCCGAGCTCCTCGAGATCAATCCGCTGGCGCTGCTCGCCGACGGTGGGGTCGTCGCGGTCGACTGCAAGTTCGTTCTCGATGACGCAGCGACCTATCGCCAGCCGGAGCTCGCCGGCCACGGCTCGCCCGGCGTCATGACGGCGCTTGAAAAGCGCGGCGCCGAGGCCGGCCTCAAGCTCATCCAGCTCGATGGCAATGTCGGCGTGCTGGCGAATGGCGCCGGCCTCACCATGACGACGATGGACGTCATCCGCCACTATGGTGGCAAGCCCGCCAACTTCCTCGAGATCGGCGGCGAGGCCTACACCAAGTCCGAGATCGCGCTCGACCTCGTCCTCTCTAACCCCGGCGTCAAAAGCCTGGTCATCAATTTCTGCGGCGCCTTCGCCCGCACCGACGTGATGGCCGATGGCGTGGTCAAAGCCTGGCACAAGCTCAAGCCGAAAGTGCCGGTGTTCTTTTCGATCCACGGCACCGGCGAAGTCGAGGCCGTCAAGCTCGTGCGCGACCAGCTCGGCATCGAGCCGTACGACTTCATGGAAGACGCGATCCAGCTGGCGGTGAAGGCGGTGTCATGATCGTGCGCAAGAAAGATCGCGTCGTCGTGCTCGGCATCACCGGCAAGCAGGGCACGTTCTGGACCGAGAAGATGGTCGCCTACGGCACCAACGTCGTCGGCGGCGTCAATCCCAAGCGCGCAGGGGAAATCCATGTCGGCGTGCCGATTTTCGCATCGACCGCCGAGGCTGCGCAGAAAGTCGGTGCCGACGTGGCGGTCGGCTTCATTCCGCCGCCGATGGCCAAGGACGCCGCGGTGTCGGCGGCGGAGGCGGGCGTCAAATTGCTCGTTGTGCTGACCGAGCACATCCCGGCGCAGGACGTGATGGCAATGCATGCGGCGGCCGCCAAGCACGGCACCCGCATCGTCGGGCCGAACACCGCGGGCCTGGTGACGCCTGGCGAATGCTTCGTCGGCATCATGCCGGCCTTCGTTCCGAGCGTATTCAAGCCCGGCCGCGTCGGCGTTATCTCGCGCAGCGGCAGCCTCGGCACCCTCGTCTGTCTCAACCTGACCCGCGCCGACCTCGGCCAATCGGCCTTCATCGGCATCGGCGGTGATCCGATGCTCGGCACCACGACGCGTGACGCGCTCGAAGCGCTCGACAGGGATGCCGGCACCGATGCCATTGTCATCGTCGGCGAGATTGGCGGCGGCATGGAGGAAGCTGCCGCCGAATACGCCCGCAAGGTGCGCAAGCCGATGGTCGCCTTCATCGCCGGCGCCGCGGCGCCCGCGGGCAAGAAGATGGGCCATGCCGGCGCCATCGTCACCGGCAACGCCGGCAGCTACGCCGGCAAGCGCAAGGCGCTGGAAGCCGCCGGCGTCGTCGTCGTCGACACCCCCGCCCAGATTGCGCCGGCCGTCGCCGCCGGCCTCATCAAGAACAACAAGGACGTCGCGTGACCGCACAAAACTCAGCCGCAAGTCTCCCGACAACGGCCGCCACTCTCCTGCCCGGCATTGCGGTGTCCGCGTTGGTGGCGATCATCGGCTACGTTGCTGCGCCATACGTCGCGCGCGTCGTGCCGATCCCGAACATGGTGATCGCGCTGCTCGTCGGCATCGCGCTCAACCCGGTCGCGGCAAAGTCTTTGACGCAGCCCGGCATGCAGTTCTGCGTCAAGACAATCCTGCGCTGGGCGGTGGCACTACTCGGCCTGCGCGTCGGCTTGGCCGACATCGCGGCCCTGGGCGGAACGACCGCCGCGCTGATCGTGCTGTCTATGATCGCGACGACGGTGTCCGGCTTTGTGTTCGCGAGCTGGGGCAGGCGCACCCCCGGCTTCGGCGCGCTGGTCGGCGTCGGTACGGCCGTGTGCGGCGCTTCCGCGACGCTCGCCTGTTCGACTGTGGTGCCGGACTATCGCGGCAAGGAGACCGACATCGCGTTCGTTGTCGTCGCCGTCAATGCGCTCGCCACACTGGCGATGCTCGCCTATCCGCCGGTCTGCATCCTGCTACATTTCAATCAGCAGACGACGGGCGTAATGCTCGGCGGCACCATCCACGACGTCGCGCAGGTGGTGGGCGCGGGCTACGCGGTCTCGACCGCCGTCGGCAACACCGCCGTCATCGTCAAGCTGTTCCGGGTCTTTTTGTTGCTGCCAGTGGTGCTCGGCGTCGGCTGGTACTTCACCCGCAAGGGCATGAAGCACGGCGAGGCGCGCGTGCCGGTGCCGGTGTTCGGCATTGTCTTCCTCATCCTGTGCGTAGTGAACAGCGTGGTTCCGCTGATGCCGCCGCTGGTGCCGATCTATGCGCCGACCAAGGCCGCGCTGGTCGAGATCTCGACCTGGGGACTGCTGCTGGCGATCGGCGCGCTCGGCCTTGGCACGTCCGTCACGTCGATCATCGCGCTCGGCTGGCGCCACATCGCCACCGTGCTCGGCACCACCGCCGTCATCCTGGTCGTCGTGACCGCCGGGCTCGTGCTGATCGGCTAGAAGCCGAACTCCGCATTGTCGGCGCCGAGCGCGGGCGAGGATGCGTCGCTCATGGCACCGGGGCGCAATGGCGGCGTCAGCGGAAGCGGCAAGGCCGGGATCGCCGCACCATTCGCACGTACCAGCCGCGCCGCGAAGAGGCCGCGCGCCTTGAAATGCGGGTCGTCAAGTGCGGCACGCAGGTCCTGCACGATCGAGCAGCAGCAATTGGCCTTGTCGAAGATCGGCAGCCATTCGGCGGCGGTCTTTGACGCGATGATCTCGGTGACGCGCCTGATGGTCGCGGACTTGTCGCGCTCGTCGTCGATCAGATTTTTGTCGAGCCCGATGGCGGCGCAGAACGAAATCCAGAAGCGCTGCTCGATGGCCGCGACCGCGGCGACCTTGCCGTCGCGCGTCTCATAAAGCCGGTAGCGCGGCGTGCCGCCGGTGAGCAGGTCCGTGCCGTTGCCGGGCCAGCGGCCCGTGGCAAAGCCCGAACCGAGCGCCCAGAACATGAAGGGGAAAACGCAGTCCGCCATGCTGACGTCGATGAAGGTGCCTTCGCCGGTCGCCTCGCGCTGGCGCAACGCGAGGAGGATGTTCATCACCGCCGGATAGGAGGCGCCGGCGATGTCGGCGACCAAGGCCGGCGGCACGACATGCGCGCTTTGGAACCCGCATGACAGCGCCAGGAGCCCCGCGTCGCCGATGTAGTTGAGATCGTGGCCGGCGCGGTCCGAGCGCGGACCGGACTGGCCGTAGCCGGTGATGGCGCAATAGACGATGCGCGGATTGGCGGCGCGGAAAGCCGCAAAGCCCAAGCCCAGCCTGTCCATGACGCCGGGGCGGAACTGCTCGACGACGACGTCCGCCGACCTGGCGAGGGCGAGGATACGGTCGCGCACCGTCGGATCTTTGAGATCGGCCGCAATGCTCTTCTTGCCGCGGTTGAGCATGGCGAAGGCAACGCTTTCCTCGCCCCACTTGGGCTCGAAGCGCCGCATGTCCTCGCCGTCGGCGCGCTCGAACTTGATGACCTCGGCGCCGGCCTCCGCCAGCATCAGGGTCGCCAGCGGCCCCGGTAGCAACGTCGAGAAGTCCAGCACGCGGATACCGGCGAGCGGACCCTGTCCTTTGTCGCGCATGTGCGCCTCCCCGCGCGGCCAAGCCTGCATTTTCTGGTCATTTATAGCCGATATTGAAATTTGGCCTTCGGAACATCACATGAACGATCCGAGAGGCAATCGTATGAGTGATTTCCCCCACAATTGGATGTGGTCGGAGGCGTGCGACATGCTCGCGCGCGCCGAGCGCATGCACCGTGAGCTATTCCGGCCGGTCGGAGCCAACCGCCTGCCCGCCTGGGAGCCGCCAGCCGATGTGCTGGAGACCGAGCGCGAGGTGCTGGTCTTCATGGCGTTGCCCGGCGTCGAGCCGGACCGGGTCGAGGCCGTCATCGACGGCGCCGACCTGGTCGTCGCCGGCAGCCGCGTCCTGCCCGCCGCCCTGCGTACCGCCGTGATCCATCGGCTGGAATTGCCGCAGGGCCGCTTCGAGCGGCGCGTACGCCTGCCGGCAGGCCGTTACTCGGCGGTCCATCGGACCGTCTCGAATGGATGTCTTCTGATTACCCTGGAGAAAGCGGGGTCGTACCGTGGTTGAAGTTGAAAACGAAGTGATGCGTTCGTTGGAGCAAAGCGCAGAACCCGCCGGCAGCGAGCCCGAGAAAGTGCGCGACCAACAGACGCTGCCGCCCATTCCGCCCGACGCGATGATCATCGTGCCGGTGCGCAATTTCGTGCTGTTTCCCGGCATGGTGATGCCCGTCACCATAGGCCGGCCGCGTTCGGTCGCAGCCGCGCAACAGGCCGTGCGCGATCAGCGCCAGGTCGGCATCCTCAAGCAGCGTGATCCGGAGGTCGCGGAACCGACCGGCATCGACATGCACCGCATGGGCGCGGTGGCGAACGTCGTGCGTTTCATCACCGACGCCGGCGGCGCGCATCACCTGGTGTGCCAGGGCGACCAGCGCTTCCAGATCATCGAATTCCTGAGCGGCTGGCCGTTCTTGGTCGCGCGCGTGCTGCGTATTCCGGAGCCGTCGAGCAAGACGCCGGACATCGAAGCCCGCATGCTGCATCTGCGCGGCCAGGCGCTGGAGGCGCTCGAGCTGTTGCCGCAGGCGCCGCGCGAGCTCGTCTCCGCGGTGCAGGGCATCGAACAGCCTGGCGCGCTCGCCGACCTCACCATGGCCTACATGGACGTGAAGCCGGACGAGAAGCAGGAAGTGCTGGAAACCATCGACGTTGCGGCGCGCATGGACAAGGTGTCCAAGCTGCTGTCGCACCGCATCGAGGTGTTGCGCCTGTCGGCCGAGATCGGCCAGCAGACCAAGGCTGCGCTCGACGAGCGTCAGCGTGAAGTGCTGCTGCGCGAGCAGATGGCGGCGATCCAGAAGCAGTTGGGTGAAGGCGAGGAAGGCAAGGCCGCGGAAATGGCCGAGCTCGACAAGGCCGTTACCGACGCCGGCATGCCGAAGGACGTCGAGGACGCGGCCCGCAAGGAGCTGCGCCGGCTGCAACGCATGCCCGACGCTGCGGCCGAGTACGGCATGGTCCGCACCTACCTCGACTGGTTGATCGAATTGCCGTGGAAGCTGCCCGAGGAGCAGCCGATTGACATCGAGGAGGCGCGTCGCATCCTCGACGCCGATCACTACGGCCTGCCCAAGATCAAGCGGCGGATCATCGAGTATCTCGCCGTGCGCAAGCTCGCGCCGCAAGGCAAGGCACCGATCCTGTGCTTCGTCGGTCCGCCCGGCGTCGGCAAGACGTCGCTCGGCCAGTCGATCGCGCGCGCCATGGGCCGCAAGTTCGTCCGTGTCTCGCTCGGTGGCGTCCACGACGAGGCCGAGATCCGCGGCCACAGGCGGACCTATATCGGCGCGCTGCCCGGTAACATCATCCAGGGCATCCGCAAGGCCGGATCGCGCAACTGTGTGATGATGCTGGACGAGATCGACAAGCTCGGCGCCGGCATCCACGGCGATCCATCGGCGGCGTTGCTCGAGGTGCTCGATCCGGAGCAGAACAACACGTTCCGAGACAATTATCTCGGCGTGCCTTACGACCTGTCACGCGTGGTTTTCATCACCACGGCGAACATGCTCGACACCATCCCGGGGCCGCTGCGCGACCGTATGGAGATCATCAGCCTCGCCGGCTACACCGACGTCGAGAAGCTGCAGATCGCCACGCGCTATCTGGTCAAGCGCCAGATGGATGCAAACGGCATCAAGGATGGCCAGGTCGAGATCACCGAGCCGGCGCTGTCCGAGATCATCGCGCACTACACGCGGGAATCTGGCGTGCGCAATCTCGAGCGTGAGATCGGCAAGGCGCTGCGCCATGCCGCTGTCCGCATCGCGGAAGGAAAATCGGACACGATTAAGATCGATCGCGACGACGTTCCGGGCATTCTCGGCGCACCGCAGTTCGAGAGCGAGGTCGCCATGCGCGTGAGCGTGCCGGGCGTCGCGACCGGGCTTGCCTGGACGCCGGTCGGCGGCGACATCCTCTTCATCGAGGCGACGCGGGTGCCGGGCAGCGGCCGGCTGATCCTCACCGGCCAGCTCGGCGACGTCATGAAGGAGAGTGTGCAGGCGGCGCTCAGCATCGTCAAGAACAGGGCCTCCCTGTTCGGCATCGATCCGGAGCGTTTCGAGAAGTCGGACATCCACGTCCACGTTCCTGCGGGCGCGATCCCGAAGGACGGGCCGAGCGCGGGCGTCGCCATGTTCATGGCACTGACCTCGCTCATGACGGAGCGTCAGGTTCGCAGCGACACCGCCATGACCGGCGAAATCTCGCTGCGGGGTTTGGTGTTGCCGGTCGGCGGCATCAAGGAGAAGGTCGTGGCGGCGGCGCGCGCCGGCTTGAAGCGCGTGATGCTGCCGGCGAGGAACCGCAAGGACTTCGACGACATCCCCGAGGATGCGCGCAAACAGCTCGAGTTCGTCTGGCTCGAGCGTGTCGACGACGCGGTGGCGGCGGCGCTTGAGCCCGCCGCCAAGGCGGCGGCCCGCGCCAGCGCCGAGGCCGCAGCTTAAGCCTTCCGTGCAGCGATGGCCTGCTTGGCGGCGGCGATGCCGGTGCGGTAGGCGCCGTGCGCGGTCGAGTAGTCGCGCGTCGAGCAGGCCTCGCCGGCGAAAAATAGCCGGTCATCGACGGGCGCCGCGAGCACGGCGCGGCTCCCCGCCTTGCCGGGCTTGGCATATGAATAGGCGCCGCGCGCGAACGGATCGGCGGCCCAGCGGTGGATGGTGATCGGCTTCAGGCGCTTGGCAAAATCGTTGCCGAGGATCGCGGTCAGTTCCGACACCGCAAAGTCGAAGAAGGCGTCTTTGCCCGCGGCTTCAAGCTCGCGGGCGTTGGCGCCGCCGAAGAAGCCTTCGATCATCGCGCGGCCGAACGGCCGGATGTGATAGGCCGCCGTCTTGCTGTCGTCCTTGGCGCCGAACAGCCGGCTGTCCTTCTCGAACTGTTCCGGTCTGTCGAGCGCGATGAACATCTTGTCGTCGAGGCCGAGCGGCAGGTTGCACGCGGCGTCGACTTTATCGGGCAGCGCCGGCGTAAACAGGTCTTCCATCTCCGCAAGGACGGTCGTCGGCAGCGTAACGATGGCGCGGCCGGCGGTGATCGTGCCCTTCGCCGTCTCAATCGCAAGCCGCTTGCCGCTGTGGTCGATGCGGCGCACCGGGCTATCGAAGGCGACTGGCACGCCTTCCCCGTGCCGCGCGATGGTCGCGCCATAGCCTTCGACCACGCGCCAGTTCACGTCCGTGTGCGCGTAGTTCTCGTAGTCGAGCGCGGAGACCTGCCTCGCCTCGCCGCCGCTGATAAAGGTGACGACGGCGCCGATCAGGCCGTTCCAGCGGCCATTCGGCTCCAGCGCATCGGCAACGGCTGCGTCCTTGCCGCTGTGCGCGATCTTGCCGACGCGCTCTTCGAATTCGTTGAAGGCGTGGCGGTAGTCGGCCTGCTCGTTGACGCGGAAGCCGAGTGACGACCGCGCCCAGGGCGGCGGCGTCTCGTCGATCTTGCGGCCCTGCGCTTTCGCGACCTCGGTCCATTCGTTCTTGTCGGCGGAATGCAGCCAGCCGCAGCCGAGATCGATCGGGCAGCCGGCGCGCGTCTCGGTGAAGGCGCGGCCACCGAGGCGGTTGCGCGCCTCGACGATCAGGCAGTCGATGCCCGCATCGTGCAGATGGCGTCCGGCGGCGACGCCCGCCGCGCCGCCGCCGATCATGACAACCTCTGCGTCACTTTTCATGGAGGCAGGTTCTGCGCTGGCAATGACGCTATTGCAACAACGCAAAATGCATGGCGTTCAGCCGATTTTTTTCAGAAATCGAGCTTGTCCTGCACCGACTCGAGGCCGGCTTTGGCGCAGGCCTCATCCTTGTCGCCGCCGGGCGCGCCGGCGACGCCGACGCCGCCGATGATGGAGCCGCCGGCCTGGATAATGATGCCGCCGACCAGCGGCGTCACCTTCGGCAGCGAGGCAAGGCCGGGGCTGAGCGTGCCGTCCTTGATGCGTTTGACGAACTCGCCCGAGTCGATCGAGAAATTCACCGCGGTCCAGGCTTTGCCGCGCGCGATATCCATGGCGCCGATGCCGGCGAAACGATCGCGCATTTCAACCAACGGCGCGCCGAAGCGGTCGAGCACGACGACGGCGACCTGGTAACCGTCCTTGCGGCACCTGTTGAGCGCGGCGCGCGCAAGATCGATGGCGATGTCCGGCGCGATCGACTTGTAGGTGACGATCGCCTCTTCGGCGCGGGCCGGCAGCACCGCCGCGAGCGCCAGCACCGCCGCCAGGATCATGCGTTTCATCGGGCTCTCCATCACGGGCGGATGTAGGTCCAGCCCTGCTCCTGCAATTCGGTCAGGCGCACCACGCCGGCCGGCACGATGGTCGCTTCCGGAATGATCGTCACCTCGTGCCCTTCGGCCTTCTCCATGCCCTTCTTGGTATTGCCGCAGGCCGAGAAGGCGACGCTCGAGGGGAAGGCGCCGGACTTGATGCTCTTGATGCGATCCTTCACCGGCGACTTGTCCTCGCGGAACATGGTGAGGCCCGGCCCGTAGGCGACGACCTCGATCTGGGCCTGCTCGCCTTTACTGTGGTAGTACTCTATCAAGTTGGAGACGTTGTTGAGGACGAGGTTCATCAGCGCCGGATCGTTCTGATCGACCTGGATGGCGATGCGGTGCGTCTTGACGTCGTCGGCACCGAGCGCGGGAAGCGCAAAGCCCAGCGCGGCGACGACGGTGAGCAAACGTGCAAACGTCTTCATCTCGTTCCTCCGTTACGGCCGCACCAGCGTGTAGCCCTTTTCGGTCAGTTGCAGGATGCGCTCGACGCCGACCTGCACCTTGACCGCCTTCGGATTGATGTCGACATGCTTGCCGTCGCGCTGGACGGTGTCGACCGTGTTCATGCAGATGTCGAACTGCACGCCCTGCGCAATCAGGCTGTCGACACGGGCGCGGTTCGGGCTCTTGGCACGCAGCAGGTCAATGCCGGGACCGAAAGCAATCACCTCGATGATGATCTTGTCGGGGTCGTAGGCTTTCAGCAGATTGTTGGCGACGCTGAGCACGAGCGCCTGCTTCTCCAGCTCACGGTCGGAAAGCTGCAGCACGAGCTTGTGCTCGGCGAACGGCTTGTCCTGCAGCGGCGGATTTTGCGCGGCGGCGGCGCCGGCGAGCGCGAAGGCCAGAAGGGCGACGGCGATACGCATGACCTATTCTAGCCGGACATGCCGGGATTGTTGACCACGCCTTTGAGCGCGACACGGTTGAGTTTCTTCGGTTTGGCGGTCTTTTCGCGGCGTAGATGGCCGGCGAAGACATCCCACACCGGCTTGCCGGCCTGCGGATTGACCGAAGCCCAGCCCGCGACCTTGTAGGTCTTGCCGGCTTCGACCGTCTTGCCGCCGTCGAGCGTCATGTCGGAGATACGCTTGCCGACCGGCTCGGCCGGCGCGCAGGCATAGTCCATGCCGCCGACACGCACCATGTCGCCGCCCTGCTGATAATACGGGTCGGTATTGAAGAGGTTGTCGCAGATGTCTTCCATGATTTCCTTGATCTGCGCGCCGGTCATCTCCTGCACATAGACTTCGGGATACGTGATGGCCGTCTCCGACAGCACGTCCTCCATGGTGATCGGCTCACCGGGCAGCTTGGTGTTGCCCCAGCGGAAGCCGGGCGACAGCGCGATTTCGGCATTAAGCTCCTGGCGCAGCGCGTCGCAGATAAGCTGATCCATGGTGCCGTTGAAATTGCCGCGGCGGTAAAGCAGATCGTCCGCCGTCGCGAGCATTTCTCCGAACGCGGCGGCATGAGGCTGATGCGCCTTGTCAATGAAGGCCTGCATTTCAGGATCGGCCTTGAGCAATTCGGAATAGACCGGCAGCAGATGATAGCGCACGTCCTTGACCGAGCCCTTGGCAAGCTCGAGGTCGAGCACGCCGACGAATTTTCCGGCTGACCCGGCGTTGGTCACCAGCGTTTTGCCACTCGCATTCACTACCGCGACCGGCTCCGGCACCGCGTCATGCGTGTGGCCCCCGAGCACGACATCGATGCCGGTGACACGGCTGGCGAGCTTGAGGTCGAGATCCATGCCGTTGTGCGACAGCAGGATCACCGCATCGACCTTATCGGTCTGGCGCAGACCGTCGACAAGCTTCTGCAATTCTGGCTCGCGGATGCCGAAGGTCCAATCCGGCGTGAAGCGCTTCGGGTGCGCGATGGGGACGTAAGGCAGCGCTTGGCCGATGACGCCGATACGGAAGCCGCCGACCTCCTCGACGATCGCCGGCTTGAAGGCGCGGCCGCTCGCGCTGTCGAACGCGGGCTTATTGTCGAAAGCGGCTTCCTCGGTGAGGAACACGTTCTGCGCCAGGAATTCGCCCCTGAAGCGCTTGATGTTGGCCCAAACGCGCTCCTCGCCGTAAGTGAATTCCCAGTGCGCGGTCATCGCCTCGATGCCGAGGAGGTTTGCGGCGTCGACCATGTTCTCGCCCTGCATGATGTTGGCAAGCCCGCTGCCCTGCCACAGGTCGCCACCGTCGAGCAGCAGCGAACGCCCTATGCCTGCGTCGGCGCGCAGCCGGTCAATCAAAGTCTTGAGATGCGCAAAGCCGCCGAGCCGGCCGTATCTGTGCGCGGCCTCGGCAAAGTCGAGGAATGTGAAGGCGTGCGACAGCCGCGAATTCAGCGCGATGCCGAAACGCTTGAGAAAGGCCTCGCCGACCAGATGCGGCGGCTTGCCGGCCATGGTGCCGACGCCGAGATTGACGCTCGGCTCGCGGAAATGAACGGGCTTCAATTGCGCGTGCGTGTCGGTGATGTGCAGGACGCGCGCATTGCCGAGTTTGCCGATGTCGTAGAGCTCGTCGCCCTCGGCTGCGTGGCCGACACGGGGGACGACGCCTGCAATCGCCGCGGCGGTCAACGCCTGCAACAGCTCGCGGCGACGCATCATCACAGGCTCACGCTCAGCGGATAACGGCTTTGGTCCAGGCGGTTTCCTGTTCCTTCGCCTGCGCGATCGAGGCCTGCGCCAGCTCTTCGGCGTGCTGCGCGAACTTGACCGCGTCGTCGAACTTGCCGGCCTCGGCGGCTTTCTTCGCCGCAGCGATCGCCTGCCCCGTGGTGGTCCACTGGTTCTTGAGCGCGCCGGCCTGCTTGTTGGCGGCTTCCGCCTTGGCGAGTACGGCGTTGAAGTCCTCGGCCGATGCCGCAAGCGCGACCGCGGGCGCTATAAGCGCGAGGACGAGCACTGCGTGGATCAGTTTGCGCATGATCTGTCCTCCGTTCAGGGCCGTGCGCCGGGGCCGGAGATCGGCAGCCCGTTCGCCATATAGGAAAGGTAGTACTCGACGTCGCGGTAATTCTCGTCCTCAGGTTTGAGCGGCACGCCGCGTACCTGGGTATTGCAGGTGGTGAAGCGGCGGCTGGTCGTGCCCATGCCGCCCCACTCCGAGCGGTAGATCGGCAGCGCCGCGGTGATGCCGAACGCCGGCGCCAGTACTTCGGTACGGATACGCTCGCCGGGGCTCTGCACATGGCAGCTCGCGCAGGAGAAGTTGAGCTGGCCGCGGCGGGTGTAGAAATACTCCTCGCCTTTCTTGTAGGCGGCGAGCGCGCGCGGATCGTCCGGGATCTTGATGTCGAACGGCTTGCCGCGCGAGGTGAAGGCCATATAGGCGGTCAGCGACGCCATGTCGTCCTTGAGCGGATCGAGCGGCGCTTCGCCGTTGTCGGCGCGACATTTATTGATCGCCGTCTCAAGCGTCACCACCTCGCCGGAGCTGGTGTCGAACATCGGATAGTTTTGGCGGATGCCGATGCCCTTGTTCGGGAAGCAGTCGGCGTAGGTCTTGCCGGTCTTGAACGGCGCTCCGAACATCTGCTTGCCCTGCTCTACGGCGAATTCGTAGGGCGGGAATTCCTCTTTTGCCTGCCATTGCTTGCGCAGGCCTTCGTCCATCGAATAGGGACCATTGACGAAGTCGTCGAGCTTCACCTTCGGGAAGCGCTCGGTGAAATATTTGCGGAACGCCTTGAAATCCGCCTGCGGGTCGGCGTCAGCCGCGAGCACCGCCGGCGCCGTGACGGCGATCAGCGCTGCCGCGATGCAAAGTCTGCGCAACATCCAATCCTCCCTGTCGTGCGGCTGGGCTATTGAATTTTGGCCACGAGTGAATCCGATGCGCCTTTGTTATCGACCCAGCTCACCTTGATGTCGTCGCCTGCCTTGCCGCCCTTGAAGCTGAATTTGAGATAAGGGTCCTTCGACACGGCCGGCCCCCACAACGCGGTGAAGACCGTCTTGCCGCCGTGCTCGAATTGCACGACCTCGATGTGGTGCGCGGGGATGAGCTCGCCTTTCGCGTCCTTGACGAACCCGGAATCCATCGGATGCCGGATCAGCGACTGAACCTCGGTGGTGTCGCCGCTCGCGGTGGCGCGTACGCGGATCGTTCCTGCCATGATCGTCTCCTTAACCGCCGCAGCCGCCGACGGTGACTTTGACTTCCTTGCTCGCGCTGTAGAGCTTGCCTCCGGACTCGACGATGGCGAGCACCTTCGACGTCTTCGCCATCTTCAGGCGGTTCGCGACGGCGGCCTGCGTGCCCGCCGGAATCTTGTAGGCGCCGGCGAGCATGTTCGGGTTCTCCAGCACCAGGATGGCGATGCCGGTGACATTCGGCAGCGTGCTCGACACCGCGATCGGCACCACCGCGCCGTTCTCGGCGATCTCCGGCGCGTCGAGGCTGACCTTGTCGGAGGCTTCCGCGCTCTTGCCGTAGAGGGCCTTCAGCGTCTCCGCCTCGCTCTTCGCCTTGAAGGCGTCGGCCGGCCATTCTTTCGCGTCGGCATCGGCGAAAGCCGGGAACGGAAACGCGCCGAACCCGAAGCCGGCGAGGCTGCCAACGACGGCGCCTTTCAAGACGGTGCGCCGCGCGACAGACGCATCGGAAAACTCGGTCATCACATTTGCTCCTTGTGGGCGCTCAGCGCGTGTAGAGGAAATCGACGATCGCCTCGATTTCGTGATCGGTGAGAATGAGATTGCGCTTGAACGGCGGCATCACCGTCTGCGGATTGCGCTTGGTCTCGTCGGAGATGATGGCGATGAGCTCCTTGCGGTCCGGAAAGCGCGTCTTCATGTCAGCGAGCGGCGGCGCGATGTTGCCGGCGTTGTCGCCGCCCTTGATGTCATGGCAGGTCAGGCAATTGCCTTTGCTGCGGTCGAAGGCGAGCGTCTCGCCCTCCGACGGCGCGGCTGACGCACGCAAAGCAGGCAGCGCGGCAACAGCCGCGGCCAAAGCCAGCGCGATGTTAGATGTCAGAAGTCGCATCCAGTGTCCTCCCTCGTGCACGGGCCGTTCAACCGGCCACTATTTCGGCTCCATGTCGTCGAGCGGTCCCGTGGTGCGCGGGGTCAGCCCCTTTCCTTCCGCGGTCGACTCGATCTTGATCGACTTTAGGTTCGCGCAATCCTTCATGCATTCTTTTGCCGACGTATCTGGCCGCGGATCCTGCCAGATGAAGCTGTCGTGGTTTGGCATCTTCACTTTAGGCAAGCTGTTGCGATCCGCAACGAAATTATTTGCCACGACATTGTTGATATTCAGCACGTATGCGGTGAGCGCGTAGACGTCGTCGGTCGGTAATGAATGCGGCGCCTGAAACGGCATCGCGCGGTTGATGTAGTCGAACAAGGTCACCGCGAATGGCCAGTAGCTGCCGACGCTCGGCTCCGGGCGCTCTTTGGTGAGCGTACCTTCGCCGCCGGCAAGCTTCGGATAGCGGCCCTCACCTTCGCCGAACGTGCCGTGACACGGCGTGCACTGCTCGGCATAGACGTTTGCGCCTTTTTCAACCGAGCCGCTGCCCGGCGGCAGGCCGACGCCGTCGGGACGCGCATCGATGTCCCATCCGGCGATCTCTTCCGGCGTCGGCGGCGTGCCATAACCGTAATGGCCGGGCGGCTCTGCGACAGCCGGCGCGACGAGCGCGGCGATCGCCAGCGCGAACAGCGTGGGCCTAGCCGAGCTGGACATCGTAGATGCTCCCGTCCGGCTTGACCTGCCAGGTCTGGATCGAATTGTTGTGGTAGATCGAGTTGGAGCCGCGCTCCTTGCGCAGCGCCGTGATCGTCGGCTGCACGTAGCCGGTCTCGTCGATCGCGCGCGACTCCAGCAGCGCGGGCTTGCCGTCCCAGCGCCACGGCAGCGTGAAGCGCGTCAGCGCTTTCGTCAGCACCGGCTCGGCCAGCTGCGCGCGCTGCCAGTTGACGCCACCGTCGAATGACACATCGACCGCCTTGATCTTGCCGTGGCCGGTCCAGGCGAGACCGCGGATTTCGTAGAGGCCGGGGCCTGAGAGCGGCTTCTCTGGACATGGAAAGGTGATGACGGATTTGGCGTCGTTGACCCAGGTGAAGCCGCGCGAGGTCCCGTCCGGCATCAGGTCCGTGTACTTCGATGTCTCCTCGCGCGTGTACCAGGGCTGGTCGCCGACCTTGATGCGGCGCAGCCACTTCACCGAGACATTGCCCTCCCAGCCCGGCACGAAGAGCCGCAACGGGAAGCCCTGCTCCGGTCGCAGCGCTTCGCCGTTCTGCGCGTAAACGACGAGCACATCGTCGAGACATTTCTCGAGCGGCAGGCTGCGCGTCATGTGCGAGCCGTCGGCGCCTTCGACCAGCACCCATTTCGCCTCTTTCTTGAGGCCAACCTCTTCGAGCAGCGTCGAGAGCTTGACGCCGGTCCACTCCGCGCAGCTCACCATGCCGTGCGTGAACTGCAACGAGTTGAGTTGCGCAGCGCGCCACTCCATGCCGCCGTTGGCCGGACACTCGAGGAAATGAATGTGCGACACCGACGGGAAGCGTTCGATGTCCTTCATGCTGAGCACGAGCGGGCGCTCGACGAGCCCGTGGATCATCAGGCGATGCTTCGCAGGGTCCACTTCGGCGCGGCCGGCGTGATAGCGCTCGAAGAACAATCCGTTCGGCGTGATGATGCCGTTGAGCTCCTGGATTGGCGAGAAGCTCACCGAGGACTCTTTGCTCGCCGTCAGCCAGGGCACGTTGCGTCGGATCACGTCTTTGACGAAAGACGACGGCTGCCCGTAGGGCTTGTCAACGATGCCCGGGCCGAGCGACTGCGACCACGGTGCGTCCTTGGGTGGAGACGCGTCCTCGGCCTTCGCGTCGCGGCCGAGCAGCGCGCCGCCGACAGCGGCCGCGCTCAGCTTGATGAACGTGCGGCGACCAGCCGGCTGCTGGCTGTCACCTCCGCGGACGGGCGTCCAGCGGCGGGGGTCCGGCACCCACATTGTGCTGTTCGAGCTCCCTCGATCATATTCAAATAATACTAACTGTCTGGCGCTGTCCAGCCGCGTATCTCATGCCGCGAGACGTGACGAAGGCAATGCGCCAGACGCGGAAAAGCCAGTTCGAGCGACCGCTTAGCGGCCAGCCCGGGCACGCCGCGGCAATTTTCGCTTTGCCTCAAAGTTGTCAATTCGAGCGGCGATCTTTAGGGAACTGACCGAGGCAGAGCTGTGGACCTCTCGGGCGAAAACATCGTCATCATTCTGCTGGCCGGCATCGCCGCTGGCTTGCTGCCGAGCACGGTTTTTTGGCGAAGCGGTCTTCGCCTCGCCGGCGACCTCGCGATCGGCGTTGCCATCGCCTTCCTCGGAAATTTTCTGATCCTCATCTGGCGCGATGTCATCCCCTCCGAAATCGTACCGCAGCCGAACAAGTCGGCGGAGATCAACTATGAGCCCGTCATCCTGCCGCTGCCGCCGCTTCGCACCTTGCTCAAGCCAATCGTTCCGCGCTCGCGCGAGGAAATCTGCAAGGCGATCGCCGAGGTGACGCGCCGCAACGATCTGCCGGCGCCCTACTTCATTCGCTTGCTGTACCAGGAAAGCGGCTTCAGGCCGGAAGCGATCAGTATGTCGGGCGCGATGGGGATCGCGCAGTTCATGCCGGAGACTGCAACCGACAGGAACCTCGATAACCCGTTCGATCCGCTGCAGGCGATTCCGGCCTCCGCGCGGTTGCTGCGCGACCTGCACAAGAAGTTCGGCAATCTCGGGCGTGCGGCGGCCGCGTACAATGCCGGCCCGAAACGCGTTCAGGATTGGATCGCCAATAAAGGGGCGCTGCCGCAGGAGACGCAAGATTACGTGAAAACCATTACCGGCTGGGGCGTCGAGACATGGACGGCACCGCAGGCCGGCAGCCCGGCGCTGAAGCTGCCGCAGGACGCGCCATGCCAGGAGTTGGCCGGTCTGCTGGCCTGGGACGGGCCTGACCAGATCCCGCTGCCGCCGCTGAAGCCGCTGACGGCGAACGTGTCGGCCGCGGCCGTGCAGCAGTCTGCCGAGCACAAGAAATTCGGCGATCCTCAGAAAAAGGAAGCGAGCACCGAAGCCGGTGTAAAACGCTGAGCCCGCGCCACGAGGATGGCGGTCCCGAGAGGAGTCGAACCTCCGACCTTCGGTTTAGGAAACCGCTGCTCTATCCAGCTGAGCTACGGGACCGCATAGGCGCGGATTTATCATACGAAAACGTCCCGCGCACCGGCTGTTGACGGCGGTGGGCCGAGGTTCCGACAATCGCCCCATAAGGGGGCTTTCGATCATCATCGCGGTCGTCATGGCGTATCCTGCGCTGGCGCAGGAGGCCTGTCATTTCGCGCCGATGGGGACGGTCACGGCCACCGCGGTGCGCGACAGTCGCACGCTCTTGCTCTCCGACGGTCGCGAGTTGCGCCTTGCAGCCGTCGAACTGTCCGACGACAGCCGCGCGCCGCTGGAGCGGCTGCTTCTCGGTCGTCCGCTCAAACTTGAAGGCGCGAGCGCGGAGCCCGACCACTACGGTCGACTGGTCGCCTTCGCATGCGCCGGCGACGGGCGGCCGTCAGCCCAGCAGGTCCTGGTTTCGGAGGGTATGGCCCGCGTCGCGGCGCGGGTCGGAAACAAGGCCTGCGCCGATGCCCTCCTCGCGGCGGAACGAGCGGCGCGCGCGTCAAATAAGGGCCTTTGGAGCAATCCCAATTTCGCCCTTTTGCCGCCGGAAAATCTCACTCGTCTCAGGGCGGAACGGGGTCACTTCGCCATCATCGAAGGCAAGGTCTTGTCGGTGCGCGTCAGCGGCAGCACTACATATGTGAATTTTGGACGGCGGTGGACGCGAGACTTGAGTGTCATCATCGCGCGCCGAAATCAGCGCATCTTTAACACTGCCGGCCTAGAACCGAGCAAGCTCGAGGGCCGCAGTATCAGGGTAAGGGGATGGCTCGAGCAGCGCCGCGGTCCGATCATCGAGGTCGACGCGCCCGAGCAGATTGAAATCGCCGACCAGACAATGAGTGACGCGCGGGAGACGCGACAATGAGCTCGAACCGGCGCGCATCGCTTTGCGCGACGGGCGCGAGCTTTGCGCTCGCGGTCCTGCTCGCGGCGTGCAGCGGTATCTCGGACAACAAGCAGGTGTCACTGCAGCTGCCGGAGTTCACGCTGCCCAATCCGGCCGCGCAGGCCGAAAAGCCGACGGCCGAGCAGCGCGAGAACGCGCGCATCCTCGCCTCGTATGGCGGCATCTATGACGATGCCAAGCTGCACGCGATGGTGTCGCAGCTCGTCGATCGCCTGGTCGCCGCGTCGGAAAGGCCCGAGCAGAAATACGAGGTGACGATCCTCAACTCGCCGGCGGTCAACGCCTTCGCGCTGCCGAACGGCCAGCTCTATGTCACGCGCGGGCTGCTTGTGCTCGCGAACGACAAGGCCGAGCTCGCTTCTGTGCTGGCGCATGAGATGGGCCACGTCATTGCGCGCCATGCTGAGATCCGCGAGGACCAGGCGCGGCAGGCCGCCCTCGTCAGCCACGTCGTCAGCGATGTGCTGAGCGATCCGCAAGTCGGCGCTCTGGCGCTCGCCAAGTCAAAGCTCGCGCTGGCGAGCTTCTCGCGCGCGCAGGAATTCGAAGCCGACGGCATCGGCGTCGGCATCTCGGCGCGTGCCGGCTTCGATCCCTACGGCGCGTCGCGCTTCCTGACCGACATGCAGCGCAACGCCGAGCTGAAGTCGCCGAGCAACGACCTCCACAATTCGGCAGACTTCCTCTCCAACCATCCTTCGACGCCGGACCGCGTGCGCAACGCGCTCGCCAATGCGCGTCAGTTCAGCAGCCCCGGTCCCGGCGAGCGCGACCGCAACGACTACCTGCGCGACTTGAACGGCCTCGTCTACGGCGAGGATCCGAGCGAAGGCTTCGTCCGCGGCCGGCGCTTCGTGCATCCGAAGCTCGGTTTTACCTTCACCGCGCCGCTGGGCTTCGTGCTCGACAACACGGCGCAAGCCGTGCTCGGCCTCAAGGACGGCGGCGGCGAAGCCATGCGCCTCGACGTCGTCAGCGTGCCGGCGCAGCAGTCGCTGCCCGACTATCTGAAATCCGGCTGGATGGACAATGTCGAGCCGCAGAGCGTCGAGGAGTTCACCATCAACGGCTTCCCGGCGGCGACGACGACCGCCAAGGGCGAACAATGGACCTTCCGGCTGTTCGCGGTGCGCTTCGGCAGCGACGTCTACCGCTTCATCTTCGCCACGAAAATAATGACGCCGCAGACCGACGCCTCGTTCCGCGAAGCCGTCATGAGCTTCCGCCGCATGAGTCTGAAGGAAAGCCGAGAGGTCAAACCGCTGCGGGTGAAAATCGTCACGGTCGGCAAGAGCGATACCGCGACAAGCCTCGCGCATCGCATGCCGGTCGATCACGCCATCGATCGTTTCCGAGCACTCAACGGACTCGGCCAGCACGACACCGTCAAGCCGGGCGAGCTCGTCAAGCTGATCGACTGATCAGCTTTCGCCGGCTTCCGGATTGAGCGTGAATTCGCGCGGCACGTCCGGACCCCAGAGATAGAACGAATCCTCCGGCTTATGGTCGGCGGCAGGCCAGCGTTCTTCCTTCGGGATGTAGTCGATATCGCACGAATATTCCGAGAAGCTGCCCCACGGGTCCATGACGTAGTGGAAATAGTTGGAGCCGAGCACGTGGCGGCCGAGGCCCCAGCCCTTCTTCCAGCCCTTGTCGTGCATGCGCATGGCGCCGAGGCCGATGTCCTGCACGCTCGCGGTGTCCCAGCTGCAATGGTGGAAGCCGGCGCCGCTCGATTTCACCAGCGCCAGCAGGTGGTGATCACTGCCATGGATGCCGTGCATGAAGGCGACGATGTCGGAGGCGCGGTCGGACAGGCGCAGGCCGATCGTGCGCTCGTAGAACTTGATCGAAGCGTCGATGTCCTTGGTGAAGATGAGCACGTGCGACAGCCGGCGCGGCCGCACCGCCGGCGCCTTATCGCGGGTCGTCGCCGCGGCAACGCCGGGGCCGACGGTGATCCAGTCGCTCTTTGCTTTTTCGCGCGGGGACACCTTGGGCGCGACCTTCACCTCGATCAGCACGCCTTCGGGATTGCGGAACCAGAAGCCGTTCGACGCAAAGCCCGGCGGCGGATCGATGAGCTTGATGCCTTCCTTCTCAATGCGCGCCTTCAGCCGCGCAAAATCGTCGGGGTAGCAGCCGAACGACAGATGATGCAGCGCCTTTGTCTTGACGCCCTCCACCACCGAGCCCCAGCGATGATCATGGCCGAAGGTCTTGATCGCGAGCACGTTGCCGTCGCGCCGGACATCGAGGCCGAAGGTGCCGTAGAAGTCCTGCGCCACGGAAGCGTCGGGCACGGCGAGCACGAATTGGTCGAGCGAATGCACGCCGAGCGCATCGGTCTCGTTGGTCGGCGCGACATAGCCGCGAATGGCGGTCATTGTGGCTCCTTAAGCTCAATGCGGTGATTGAGCCGGGATATAGACCGTGCGGCGGCAACGGACAACCGTGGGCTTCGGCGGGCCGATGCCCAAGGAATCGGCAGATCAGGGCCGCAAGTAGACGTAGCCCTGCGCCTGCAACTCGGCGATGCGAACCACGCCGCCTTCATCGGCCTTGACGAAGCCGGGCAGCAGGTCGGCGAGCGTGATTTTCTGCGCCTTCATGGTGTTGCCGCAGGCGGTGAGCGCAAGGCCGCTCTTGCCGAAATCCTGTACATGCCGCGTCACCTCCGGCGACGCCGATGCATTCTGGAAAGCCTTCAGCGCGGGACCATGGACGACAAGCGCTATCGTGACTTTGTCGGAACCGCCGACGCCATCGTAGTGGTTGCGAATGTTGCCGAGCACGAACGCGACCTTGTCGAGATCGGACAGGTGATAGACGACTTTCGCCTTGTCGGGTGTCGCCGCGGAAGCGTTGCGCGCCGATGTCGCCGCCGCGAACAGGCCGCCGGTCGCCGCCAGCGCGGCGGTGAGAATGTTACGCCGATGCATCGCCATCTCCTTTACTTGTGCCGCATCGCGGCTAGTTCCTTGCGGTCAGCGACCAGCGAGCGGCAGTCCTCGAGGTCGGCGCGGTCGAGGCGAAACACCCTGTCGTCGGCGCCGCCCTCGAGCGCGAAGCCTTCATCGTCCGGCTTATTGTTCTGCCAGATCCTGATGCTCTCAAGGCGGATCAATGTCGAATTGTCGGCGTGCGCGAGCTCGACGGAAATACCGCCGCCGTCGCAATCGACGCCGCAGCCAAGATGCATCTTGTCAGCCGACATCTCGAAGGCGGAGGGATGACCGCAGTTGCCGCTGGAGTCAAAGTTGCCGCGGCGGTCCCGGAAATTGAGCCCGAGCCGGAACGAATAGTTCAGCGCCTTGTCCTCGGGCACCATCTCCGCCGTGACCAGAAGCTTCATCACGGTGACTTTCTGCAGCTTGCGGGCGGCCATGTGCGCTGCATCGTAACGGCGAACGAAGCAGGCATAGGATTTGCCCTGCGGCAGGAATTTTTCGGCGAACAGCCGCCGCGGATATTGATCGGACGTAGCGTTGTCGTCGGCTCGGGCGAATTGGGTGCCCGTCGCCAGGAGCGCAATCGCCGCCAGAGCCGCAATCGAATTCCGCCGCATCAAAACCCCCTCACCCGGCTCACATCGTCTGTGCGTCGTCGTCATCCTCGGGGATCATCGGCTTGCAGATCTCGAGGTCGACCCTTTCGAGCAGAAACGAGCGGTCATCCGGCCCGTTGATATTAACATCGCCGTCGCCTTTGGTCGCCCACAAGGCAAGCCGTTCGATGCGCACCAGGATCGCCTTGTCGGAATTGACCATTTCGATCGACAGGCCGCCGCCGTCGCAGTCGATACCGCAGCCGAGGGTCAATTTGCCGCCCTCCTCTTCGGCGGACGGATGACCGCACTCGCCGCCATTCGAGAACTCCTTGTCCGCGCCGCGAAGTTTGGCGCGCAGGCTAAAGGAGAAATTGAGCTGCTTGTCTTCGGGATCGGTCTGCGCGCTGACCAGAAGCTGCATCGCCGTAACCTGCTGTTCGGCATGCTTGGCAAGGTGCGCCGCGTTGTAGCGGCGGGCAAAGCAAGCGTAGGACTTGCCCTTCGCGGCGATACTGCCGGCGAGGAGACGCTGCGCGAATTGGTCGCTCGGCGTCTTGTTTGCCGCCTGTACGCTGTTGAGAGCCGAGAGCGAGATGAGCGCCGCAACAGCCGCGAACGAATACCACCGCACGGCAAACCCCCTTTGTCGGCCTTGAACCGTCCGGCGCGCTGGCGCGCCTTAAGATCCGGCCGCTTTGGGTTTGTCGCCATGACGCGGCCGCGGGTTCAAACCAAGGCACCTGTCGTCCCAAGCTCAAATGAGGCAGGCTATCCAGGGGTTAAGACTATGAGCGTTAGGCATCTGACGATCGCGGCTTGCCTTGTGGCGGCCATGGCGCTGCCGGCGTGGGCGCAAAGCGGCGGCAAGGAGTTGACGCACGAGCAGCTCAACGAGGCCTACCGTCTTTGCACGTTTCCGGTGCCGAATAGCGGCTTCTCCGTTCAGCACGTCAACGACGTGATCGCGGCCTGCACGAAGCTGGTCAACACCTCGGGCGGCAGCGCCGAAAACCGCGCGTTGGTGCATCTGCAGCGCGGCGCCATGTATCGCCGGCTCGGCAAGTTCGAGCTCGCCCTCGCCGACTTCACGATGTCGATCCATTACGATCCGAAGTCGGCCTATGCCTATACCGGCCGCGGCAATGCGCATCGCGGGCTGCACCAGGTCGACGAGGCGATCGCCGACCACACCAAGGCCATCGAGCTCGATCCGAATTATGCCGACGCCTACAACAACCGCGGCAATGCCTGGGACGACAAAGAGGACTACAAGCGCGCGGTGGCCGACTTCGATCAGGCCATCAAGCTCAACCCGCACTACGCCGGTGCCTACAACAACCGCGGCATTTCCAAGCTCAATCTCGGCGACAGCGCTGGCGCAATCGCCGACTACAGCGAGGCGATCAAGATCGACCCGCGTTACGCGGTCGCCTACTTCAATCGCGCCAACGCGGAAGCCGACAAGGGCGACAAGACAGCCGCCGCCAACGACTACCAAGCCGCGCTCAAGATCAATCCGAATTTCGGGCAGGCGGCCGATGCGCTCAAGGAATTAAGGGCAAAACGCTGATCCAGCGCCATCCGATCTGATCGAGACCCGTCGAGGGGCTGGCGCCGCTTCGATGTCCCGCTATGCTCTTGCCGCCTCAGCCGGGGGAGCATCATGAGAAAGCTCGCCGTCCTCGCAGCCCTGCTCGCCTTTACGGGCGCGGCCGCCGCTCAGGACTTTCCCACGCGCACGATGACCATGATCATCCCGTTCGCGGCAGGCGGGCCGACCGACCTGCTCGGCCGCCTTGTCGCGCAACGCATGAGCGAGATCCTCGGCCAGACCATCGTCGTCGAGAATGTCGGCGGCGCCGGCGGCATGGCCGGCTCGAAGCGCGTCGCCGACGCCAAGCCGGACGGCTACACGTTCGAGATCGGCACGGTCGGCACGCACGCCCAGAACCAATCGCTCTACGAGCATCCGCTCTACAACTCGGTGACCGACTTCACGCCGGTCGCCCTGATCGCCGAGGTGCCGATCGTCCTGATCGCGCGCAAGGACCTGCCGGTCGGCAATTTCAAGGAGTTCGTTGCTTACGCCAAGGCGAACCAGGACAAGATGCACTTCGGCTCCGGCGGCGCCGGCGCCGCCTCGCATCTCGGCTGCGTCGTGCTCAACAGCGCGATGGGAACGAACATCACGCACGTGCCCTACAAGGGCGGCGTCCTGGCGATGCAGGACGTGATCGCCGGACGCATGGATTTCGAATGCGAGATCATGACCACGGTGAAATCGCATATCGATGCCGGCGACGTGAAGGCGCTCGCGATCTTGAACGAGACGCGCTCGCCGGTCGAACCGAACCTGCCGACCGCCGTCGAGCAAGGCCTCGACGTCAAGGCCTATACGTGGAATGCCATGTTCCTGCCGAAGGGCGTGCAGCCGGCGATCGTCAGCAAGCTCAACAGCGCGGTGGTACAGGCAATGAAGACGCCGGCCGTGCGTGACCGGCTGCAAAGCTTCGGGGCGCAGATCGTGTCAGACGACCGCGCCACGCCGGATTATCTTGCCGGCTTCGTGAAGAGCGAGATCGCCAAATGGGAGGCGCCGATCAAGGCGAGCGGCGTCACGGTGAAGTGACGCCTATGCCTCGACGGTGACGGGCACGGCGTAAACGCAATTACGCCAGCCCGCGGCGGGCTGCACGTCATCCCTTTTGGACGTTGCGCGTGACATCAGCACCGCTGCTCCTGAACGCTCCGGCATCCATCGAATCGAGAATTTCTGCCAGGCCCAGCCGCGCTGCGGGGCAAGCTCGGCCACGCGCCATGTCGCCCCATTGTCGGCGGAGACCTCGACCTTGGCGACGCCGCCGTCGGCCCAGGCCCAGCCCCAGATGTCCGTCTCGCCCGCGAGCCGCGTCTCGGGCGCGGGCGACACGATCAGCGACTCCGGTGCGATCTCCCATACCGGCCTGACACCGTCAGCGAGCCGGTCGTTGTAGAGCTGCGTGGTGAACGGCCCGTCGGCACGCATCTCCGCCAGATGCAAGCGCGTCAGCCATTTGACGCAATTGGTGCCGTAGAAACCCGGCACGATCAGCCGCAGCGGAAAGCCATGCTCGGCGTCGAGCGGCTCGCCGTTCATTTCATAGGCGAGGAGCGCGCCGCCGGCATCGATGCGCGCCAGCGGGCAATCCTTCAGGTACGGATCGGAGCGAACACCCTCGTACTCGCCGCTGTCCGCGCCATAGGCCCACAGGAAACGCGCGCGCGGCGATACGCCGAGCGCGCCGAGCAGCGCCTTGAGATCGGCGCCGGCCCACACGACATTGCCGACACGGCGGGTGGCGATGGTCGGGTCCTGCGGATAGCCGGCGCACTGGTGGAAGGACTCGACCTCGACCTTCGGCAGGCTTCGGATGCCGTCGAGTCGAAACGAACGCGGCGTGTTCACCAGGCCGTCGAACGCAAGTGTCCATTGCTGCGGGTCGATCCGCGACACGCCGAAATGGCCGAGCACAAACAGATCGCGCTGCGCCGTGACGGCGTCGCTCATCTGATGCGGCAGCAAAGGCACCCGGCGGAACGTACGCGGCGGGTCCATGCGGATTTGTTCTGCGGAAATTTTTGACTCGGGCATGCGCCGTATGTTGTCCGCTCGTCCCCCCGAAAGCGGGAACCCAGAAAATTACTGGATTCCCGCTTGCGCGCGAAAACAAAAAGCCCGGCATCGCTGCCGGGCTTTTCCTATTCGTCGTTGGCCTTTCAGGCCGCCTCTTCCTCGGTGGCCGGTTCGGCCTCCGCCTCTTCGGTGGGCTTCGGACCGCGGCGCGGGCCCTTGGCGAGCGCAGCCTCGATCTCCTTGATCGCCTCGGTCTCGGTGATCTTCTGCACCGCAGAGATCTCGCGCGACAGGCGGTCGAGGGCGGCTTCGTAAAGCTGCCGCTCTGAGTACGACTGCTCCGGCTGGGTCTCCGACCGGTACAGGTCGCGGACCACCTCGGCGATGGCGACGATGTCGCCCGAGTTGATCTTGGCTTCGTATTCTTGCGCCCGGCGCGACCACATGGTGCGCTTGATGCGCGCGCGGCCCTTGAGCGTCTCGAGCGCACGCTTGACCAGCGGCGGCTCGGCCAACTTGCGCATGCCGACAGACGCGATCTTCGCGGTCGGGACGCGCAGCGTCATCTTGTCCTTGATGAAGTTGATGACGAAGAGCTCAAGCGTGGCCCCCGCGATCACCTGCTCCTCAATGGCCAGGATCTGGCCCACGCCGTGGGCCGGATAGACGATGAATTCGTTGGTCTTGAAGCCTTGACGTTGGGTAGTCTTCTTAGTGGCCATTCCGGGCACGACTCCTTCACCGCCACCCTTGCGGGCGACGGGCATTTTGGCTGCGGGAGCCCCATTGCGGACGGCGCCGCGCGGGGCATGCGAGGTCCGCCGGGCTTCGGCGGGCTTTTTGGAACTCCGGCCCATGCCGGCGGATCCTTTCTTTGATTTTTGACGCGTTTTTCCTGCCACTGCTTTACGCGTGGGTCGCACGCCCTCTTTTCCAGTGCCCTTGAGCTTTGCCGCGAAAAATAAGGCTCCCGAGAGGGGGAGCGCTTTCAGCGGCCGTTTCATCCATGATTTATATAGTATAGCACATTTTTGGCCAAAATCAATGCTTTATGGCGACGCAAAAGCGCAATGCAGCGGTAAAACGTCTGCAATTTTGGCAGATCGGTTAATGCCGACCGATGCTCCCGCGCCGCCGAGGGAACGTCGGGCCCCTAGTCACCGGTTCCAGGGTTGGCCGAGAAATATTTCTCGAACTTGCCGGGCACCCCGTCGAATTCCTTGCCGTCAGCCGGGGCCTCTTTCTTGGTCGTGATGTTCGGCCAGGACTTGGCGTATTCGGTGTTCAATTGCAGCCATTTCTCAAGGCCCGGTTCGGTGTCCGGCTTGATGGCTTCGGCGGGGCATTCCGGCTCACAGACGCCGCAGTCAATGCATTCGTCCGGGTGGATGACGAGCATATTCTCGCCTTCGTAGAAGCAGTCGACCGGACACACCTCCACACAATCCAAGTATTTGCACTTGATGCAGTTTTCGACGACGACGTAGGTCATTCCGGACTCCGGCCGAAGGCAGCACGCGCTGCCTAACGTATCGATAAATAAGGCGCAAGCCGCTCCGCAACCTCCGGTTCCAGCTAATCCGCGTCGATTTTGCGCGGCGGGACCTTAGGCGAAGCCCCATCGCGATCGCAGGCCCGGAAGCCGGAACCCGTGGTCAATTCGCGGTAAAGCGTTCTTGCGGCCGGCGCCGCCCCGCGCCGGTCGCAAAAACCTTCGACCTTGAGCACCCGCACCGAGCGGTCGAGCGCCAGGGTCACCACGTCCCCCGAGCGTACGGCCTGGCTGTTCGAGGTGATTCGCTTGCCGTTGAGGCGGACATGGCCGGCATCGGCGAGGGCCGCCGCATCGCGCCGGGTGCGCACGATACGCGCGTGCCACAGCCACTTGTCGATGCGCTGGCGATCCAAGCCTAGGACGGCTCCTTCTGCTCGAGCTGCTGCTTCAGCGCGGCGAGCTTGGCAAAGGGCGAATTCGGGTCCGGTTCCTTGTTGCGACCGCCGCCGGAGCCGAAGGGCTTGGCGTAATACTGCGCGCGCTCGGCGCGGTCGACCTGGGCACCTTTGTCGCGCCGGCCACGCCCGCCGCCGCCCGGCCGCGCCATGGCGTCAACGCGCTGATCGCGGCGCTCAGCCTTTTCCTTGCGCTCACGGCGCTCCTGCCGGAATGCACGGTCGCGACGGTGGCGATCCTTGATGCGATCCTGCTGCGTCGGCTCGGCGGATTTTTCCGGCGCCGCGGTCGCGGCGTCCACCGCCACCGGTACGGCTTCGGGCGCTGCATCCGGCGTGACGGCGGGCCCGGCGGCCTGCTTGTGTTCGGGGCGCCGCGGACGGCGCGGCTTGTGTAGCCGGCGCTCGGCGCGACCGGCTGGACGCCAGACCTCGATAAACGCTTCTTCCGTGGTAGACACGGATGCCGGCGCGGCCTCGGCAGCCACTTCGGCAACCGGTGGCGAGTTGGCAGCAACCGGCTCGGCGGGTGAAGGTTCAGCCGGTGCCGGTGCAGGCGGTGCTTCGCCCGCCTGCGGCATCAATTCAGCGTCTGGCAACAGCGAGACCGAAGACTCGGGCGGCACGGCTTCCACCGGCCGCGGCGCCGGGCCGGCTTCGGCGGTTGACGGAACCTCCGCCGCCGGCTTGGGCTTGCGGTCCATGCGATAACCGAGCGAGCGCAGGATCGACGCGAAGTCTTCGCCCGACGCGCCGGTCAGCGAAGTCATCGCGCCGGTTGTCGTGAAGGAGCGGCCGTCGAAGGCGCCGTCCGGCTTCGGTGTCACGCCTTCGCGCCACGACAGCGCCGGGCGGATCAGATCGGCCAATCGCTCCAGAATGTCGACGCGCACTGCGCGCTCGCCGCAGATGCGATAGCCAGCGGTGCGATAGAGCGCCTTCGGCGTGTCCTTGTTGACGGGGATCGAGGTGCGGCCGCTGGCCGCGAGATGCAGCAGGTCGTCGACACCTGTGTCGGGGCTCTCATGCTTGAGCGCCCAAAGCTGGGTCGCCAGCGCGCGCGGCGCTGGCTTGAGCAGGTTCGGCAGGTAGATGTGATAGGCGCCGAAGCGCACGCCGTATTTGCGCAAGATGGAGCGTGCCGGCTGGTCGAGGCCCTTGACCTCCTCCGACACGCGCTGGCGCTCGAGCACGCCAAGCGCTTCGACGAGCTGGAAGGCGACGCCGCGCGCCATGCCGGTCACGTCCTCGGCGGCGGCGAGCGAAAACAGAGGCGCAAGGACCTTCTCGATATGGGTCTTGAGCCAGAGATCGAGCCGCGTCTGCACGATATCGCGCGCGGGACCGGTCAGCTGCTCGTCGGCGATGATCCGCAGGCGCGGCCGCAGCGTGTCGTCGCCGGCAGCGAGCTTGCCGACCAGGTCGCCGTGCCAGCGCAACCCGCCGTCGCCGGCGAGCACGAACTGATCGTTCGGCGCCTGCGACAGGCGCGTGGCGCGCGCCTCGATCTCGCTCGCCAGCGCCTTCTGCGCGGCGGCGTTGAGGGTCTTGGCTTCGGAGCCTGCGGCGGAAGCGTCGGGTGCAAAGGTGAAACCGTCGAGGCGGCCGATCACGTGGCCTTCGACGGTCACTTCGCCGGTCTTGCCGATTTCGGTTTCCAAGGTCGTGTTCTCTCGGAGCCGCCGCATCAACACGCTGGTGCGGCGGTCGACGAAGCGTTCGGCCAGCCGTTCATGCAGCGCGTCGGATAGCTTGTCCTCCACCGATCGGGTGACCCCCTGCCAGTGCTCCGGATCGGCGAGCCAATCCGGGCGATTGGCAACGAAAGTCCACGTCCTGACATGCGCGATCCGATTGGAGAGGGTGTCGATGTCGCCGTCGGTTCGATCAGCTTGGGCAACCTGACGAGCGAACCAATCGACCGGGATATTACCCTCCCGCATCAGGAATCCATAGAGGGTGACCACCATTTCGGCATGCGTCGCCGGCGCGATTTTGCGGTAATCGGGAACCTGACACACATCCCATAGCCGTTCGATATCGGCCTGCTTGTGCACCTGCTTCTTCACCTCATCATCACGCGCCGCATGCTCCAGCACCAAAATATCTTCGCCGACCGGCGCGCGCGTCAGCCCCTGCTCGTTCGGCGTTGCCGCCAGCGACGCTTGCAGCGCGCCGATCGAAGAAAAATCTAGGGTCGAGTTGCGCCATTGCAGCATGCGCACCGGTTCGAAGGTGTGGCTCTCGAGCGCCTGCGCGAGTTCGGGCTCGAACGGATCGCAGCGTCCGGTCGTGCCGAACGTGCCGTCGCGCGTCGCGCGGCCGGCGCGGCCGGCGATCTGCGCGAGCTCGGCTGGATTGAGTTTCCGAAACTGATAACCGTCGAATTTGCGGTCGCTGGCGAAAGCGACGTGATCGACATCGAGATTGAGCCCCATGCCGATCGCGTCGGTCGCGACCATGTAATCGACGTCGCCAGACTGATAGAGCGCGACCTGCGCGTTGCGGGTGCGCGGGCTGAGCGCGCCGAGTACCACCGCGGCTCCGCCGCGTTGGCGGCGGATCAACTCGGCGATGGCGTAGACTTCCTCCGCCGAGAACGCGACGATGGCGGAGCGGGACGGTAGGCGCGTCAGCTTCTTGTCGCCGGCGAAGGTAAGCATCGACAGCCGTGGCCGGCTGATGATGTGCGCACCGGGGAGAAGCTTCTCCACCATCGGCCGCATGGTGGCCGCGCCCAGCACGAGGGTTTCATCGCGGGCGCGCCGGTTGAGCATCCGGTCGGTGAAGACGTGGCCACGATCAAGGTCGGCGCCGAGCTGGATCTCGTCGATGGCGAGGAACGCAACGTCGATATCGCGCGGCATGGCCTCAACGGTCGAGACCCAGTAGCGCGCATTGGACGGCTTGATCTTCTCCTCGCCGGTGATGAGGGCCACGCTGTCGACGCCCGCTCGGTCGGCGACCTTGTTGTAGACCTCGCGTGCCAGCAATCGCAGCGGCAGACCAATCATGCCCGAGGAGTGCGCCAGCATCCGCTCGATCGCGAGGTGGGTCTTGCCGGTGTTGGTGGGACCGAGCACGGCCGTCACGCCGGCGCCGCGGGCACGCGAGGCTCGGGTCGCCTGCGGAGAGAAACTTATGGCCATTACGCTTCCGAACTGGCGGCCGACAAGGCCCACCACGGCCCTTTCTGTATCACAATGCGACGCCCCGCACGCTCAAACAGCCCCGCGGTTAAGCCTTAGAACGAGTCTGGAACGAACCACGCCCGAATCACTGACTCCGAAGCTGTATAGATTCGTTCACGGCGACATCTGGCGAGCCAGCCTAGCACCACCACAAGATCGGGTACCTGTGCGGCGATTCAAGGGGCTTTTGAGGGCGGCAAACGTTAATAGCAGCGCGGACTCGTTTCCCGAAAAGAGTCAAGGCGACTTGCGGCCGTTGGCGGAGGCTTGGGCGGGGCCGGCGGCGCTCAAGAACTGACTTGCGGTCATGGCCGCTTCCCCGATCGGGGTCGGCCCCTGCACGCGGAACGGTACCACCATGCGGGTGCCGGCGATGGGCGCCAGCCACACCTCCATATCCTTCTGCTGCGAGAGATAGCGGATGGTTGCGCGCGACGGGATATAGCCGCTCACCGGCTTGAAATAGACCGCGCACACCACGACCGGTCCCGCGTAGCCCTTTTCCGCCTTCACAGTGTCCATGCGCTTGAACGCCAGCTTGAGCTCGTAGCGCAACCGGCCGTCGAAGATCTGCGTGGTGTGCTGGCAGGCCTCTGCCGCGAGCACATTGCCGCTGCCCGGCACCGGCAAAATCGAGGCAGTCATTGGATCGAACACGTTGTGCAGATCGCCTTCGTTGACCGGTACGCGCTCTTTGTCGTGGTCGACGGGCGGATCGGCTCGCGTGTCCTTCACGTCGCCCTTGTCGAGCGTGACGTGGACCTCATCCTTCTGTTTGCGGCTCTTGATGGTCGAGACGTAGGTCGCGCTCATCACTTTTCCTGACGCATAGGTGCCGACCACGGTGGTAGCACCCTCGCCTTCGGTGAGCACGCGCATCAAGCCGGTGGTGGCCCCGGTCGCCGACGCGCTGTAACGCGTTTCGCCGATCTCGATCGCCCAGCTGCCTTTGCCGATCGGGATGCCCGCCAGCGTGACGATGTAGTGCGCGTCAAGCTTGCTCTGCGCGTGGGCTGGAACCGCCGCGCAGACAACGGCAACCGCGAGCGCAATCCGCGTTGGACGAAATATTTGCCGCAAGGCCAGCACCGAACTCCATCCTTCCGCGCGCCGGCGCAGCGTCTGGTCCCGCGGACGGGCGCGGTATTAACGGTAAGCGCGTCCCGTCCGGCAAGAGCTGCAAGGCCCAAAATGGCCCGCAGGAACGATGGCCGGCGCCGGCGGCCATCTGACGGCGCGGAATGCGTCGATTCTGTGGTGTTTCCATCGGCTTGACGCCTATCGGGCCACTCTCTATACGTCGCGCCGTCTTCCAAGACGTTTGAGCCGACCAGCGCCGTGTGGCGGCGCGATTTTTGAGGATTTTGCTATGTCCTGGCGTTGCGATCTGACCGGCAAGGGGCCGCTGGTCGGGCACAAAGTGAGCCACTCCAACATCAAGACGCTGCGGCGCTTCATGCCGAACCTGCGCAACGTGACGTTGATGTCCGACACGCTGAACCGAAAAGTGCGTGTGCGCGTCTCGGCCAATGCGCTCAAGTCGGTCGACCACCGCGGCGGGCTCGATGCCTTTCTGCTCAAGGCGAGCGACGAGGGTCTTGCGCCGAAGATGCGCGAACTCAAGCGTCAGATCATCAAGAAAAAAGAAGCGAAGGCGAGCTGAACTGAGACCCTTTCGCGCCTTTTTTGCTTCAGTGCCCGGCACCACGCCGGGCATTTTGCTTATTCGCCCACCAGCGCGAATTGCAGAAGCAGTGTGCGCTGGATTGGCGAGAAGTTGTCGTCGGACACCAGCGTCAAAATCGTCTCGCCCTGCGCATTCTTGTGAAGGCCTATGCCTTCCATGTTGTCGATCTGGTAGCCGAGGTCGGCGAAGAACAGTTGCGGGCCGTCGACCACGGCGCCTTCCTTGATTTCGTCGAGGTGGATGCGGCGGATGCGGATGGCGACGCCGCGCAGCAGCGAATAGCGACGCTCCAGCACCAGCAGATCGGCGGGTGGAAAAACGGCGCAGTCGCTGACGTCGAAATCGTCGCTGCGCTTCAGGGTGAACCGGTTGACTTGCGCGCCCTTGAGCACGAAGGAACGGTGATTGCCCGAGGCGTCGAGGCTGCGCTCGGTGATGGCGATCAGCGAGCCGGAAAGCGGTGCGCCCTTGGGCGGCGCCGCAAGACATTCGAGGCTCTTGTTGAAGGCAAAGGTCTTGAAGTCTTCGGGGACCGGGACGGGCTCGCCTTTTGCAGCGAAACCGTCGCGGCGAAAATCGAAGCGCACGATTTTCTCGACGCGTTCGATGCCGACATAGAGCATGCCGTCGACGCCTTGCGTCAGCGACTCGGTGTCGAACCAGTGGCGCGCGGCGAGGGGCTTGCCATCCTGGCCGAGCATCGGCGCCATCTCGGCGTCGGCAATGCCGTCGGGGCGGCCTTCGCGGTAGACGATGCGGCCGCGCAGCCAAGATCCGTGGTCGGTGAGCGACAGGAAGCGGGCGCCGCCCGGCTCCATGATGAGCGCGGAGATGCCACCGAAAGCCTGGTCGTTCGAGGTGAGGATAAGACCGCCGCGATATTCGAGCTGACCAAAGCGCGTCTTCGTTTCGTCGCGCGTGTCGAAAGCAGGGATCGGCGTCGCCTTGACAGTGATCCTCGTCGGCGCGCGGCTGTAGCGCAGCGCCTGCGCCACGCCGAACGAAGCGGCGACGATTGCAATCGAGGCAAATAGCGCAGCGAGCGAGCGGCGGCGTGCGAGCCTCAAGCCACCCGTCTCCGCATATGCGGTGAAGGCCGCGCGTCGGCCGTGGCGTGCTCCTCGAACAGCTCAGCAAGCTTCTCGGTCATGGCGCCGCCGAGCTCCTCGGCGTCGACAATGGTGACAGCACGGCGATAGTAGCGTGTCACGTCATGGCCGATGCCGATGGCGATCAATTCGACCGGCGAGCGGGTCTCGATCTCCTCGATCACCCAGCGCAGGTGACGCTCGAGATAGTTGCCGGGGTTGACCGAAAGCGTCGAATCGTCGACCGGCGCGCCGTCGGAGATCATCATCAGGATCTTGCGTTGCTCGGAACGCCCGAGCAGGCGCTTGTGCGCCCAATCGAGCGCCTCACCGTCGATGTTCTCCTTGAGCAGACCCTCGCGCATCATCAGGCCCAGATTCTTGCGCGCCCGTCGCCAGGGCGCGTCAGCCGACTTGTAGATGATGTGACGGAGGTCGTTGAGGCGGCCCGGATTGGCCGGCTTCCCGGCCGTGAGCCATTGCTCGCGCGATTGTCCGCCCTTCCAGGCGCGCGTGGTGAAGCCGAGAATCTCGACCTTGACGCCGCAGCGCTCGAGCGTGCGCGCAAGAATGTCGGCGCAGGTCGCGGCGACCGTGATCGGGCGGCCGCGCATCGAGCCGGAATTGTCGAGCAGCAGCGTTACCACCGTGTCGCGGAATTCGGTATCTTTTTCGGCCTTGAACGACAGTGGATGCAGCGGGTCGATGACGATGCGCGACAGCCGTGCCGGATCAAGCTGGCCCTCTTCGAGGTCGAACTCCCAGGATCGGTTCTGCTGCGCCATCAAACGGCGCTGCAGACGATTGGCGAGCCGCGCCACCACACCCTGGAGGTGAGAGAGCTGCTTGTCGAGATAGCCGCGCAGACGATCGAGCTCTTCCGGCTCGCACAAGTCTTCCGCGGCGATGGTCTCGTCAAACTTGGTAGTAAAGGCGCGATAGTCCGGGCCGCGCGGCTCGTTCGCGCCGAATTGGCGCGGCCGCTGCGGCTCGCCCGGCGTCTCGGCATCGCCCATGTCGGTGTCGTCGGCCATATCGGCGGTCGGCGCCTCGGCGGCCTCCGCCGCGGAGTCCGGCATGTCTTCGGCGGACATCTGCGTGTCCTCGACGCTCATGCGCTGGGTGTCGTCGGAGTCGGCGGCCTCGCCTTCTTCGCCTTGCTGCTGCTTACGCTGATCCTCGTCGCCCTCCTCTTCTTCATCTTCGGAATCGGAGGAGCGATCATCGCCCATTTCGAGCGCGTCGAGCAGATCGTGGACGACGTCGCCGAACTGCCGCTGATCCTCGAGCAGGTCCTCGAGACGGTCGAGGTCCTTGCCGGCGCGATCCTCGATCAGCGGGCGCCACAGGTCGACGAGCTTCTTGGCCGCCGGCGGCGGCGCCATGCCGGTCAAGCGCTCGCGCACCATCAGCGACAGCGCTTCTTCGATCGGCGCCTCGGACCGCTCGGAGATCTCGTCGAACTTGCTGCGATGGAGGCGGTCATCGAGCATGGCAGTGAGGTTCTTGGCGACACCATCCATTCGGCGCGCGCCGATTGCCTCGACGCGGGCCTGCTCGACTGCCTCGAACACGGCGCGCGCCTGCTGGCCCGCGGGCTGCAAGCGGCGGTGGATCGCTGCATCGTGGCAAGCGAGCCGCAGCGCGATCGAGTCGGCATTACCGCGCACGATCGCGACTTCGGCCTTGCCGAGTTTACGCGGCGGCTCGGGCAGCCGCACTTTGCCGCCCATCAGGCCCGGTCGTTCGGCGGCGAAGGAGACTTCAAGCTCCGACTTACGGGCAAGCGCGCGCAGGCAGCCGGTCACCGCCCGCTTGAACGGCTCGGTCGGCGATTCCTTTCCCGACGGCTTGGCCTTGATGTTCGACGCCATAAAGTCCGCCTTCGCGGATCGACAATCAGCTGAGCGCCACGTTCACCGAAGATTCCGGCAGTTCGACACCGAAGCAGCGCTGATAGAATTCAGCAACGATCGGCCGCTCGAGCTCGTCGCACTTGTTAAGGAAGGTGAGCCGGAAGGCAAAGCCGACATCGTTGAAAATCTCGGCGTTCTCCGCCCAGGTGATCACCGTCCGCGGGCTCATCACCGTCGAGATGTCGCCGTTCATGAAGGCGTTGCGCGTCAGATCGGCGACGCGGACCATCTTGCTGACGATGTCGCGGCCCTGCTCGTTGCGATAGTGCTTGGCTTTCGCCAGCACAATTTCGACCTCGTTGTCGTGCGGCAGATAGTTCAGCGTGGTGACGATCGACCAGCGGTCCATCTGGCCCTGATTGATCTGCTGCGTGCCGTGATAGAGGCCCGAGGTGTCGCCGAGGCCGACGGTGTTGGCGGTGGCAAACAAGCGGAAGCATGGATGCGGCTTGATCACCTTGCTCTGGTCGAGCAGCGTCAGGCGGCCGGAGGCTTCCAGCACGCGCTGGATGACGAACATGACGTCCGGGCGGCCGGCGTCGTACTCGTCGAAGCAGAGCGCGACATTGTTCTGCAAAGCCCATGGCAGGATGCCTTCACGGAATTCGGTGACCTGCTGGCCTTCCTTGATGACGATCGCGTCCTTGCCGATGAGGTCGATACGGCTGATGTGGCTGTCGAGGTTGACGCGCACGCAGGGCCAGTTGAGCCGCGCCGCAACCTGTTCGATGTGGGTCGACTTGCCGGTGCCGTGATAGCCGGTGACCATCACGCGGCGGTTCTTGGCAAAGCCGGCGAGGATGGCGAGCGTCGTCGGTCGGTCGAAGCGATAATCCGCATCGATGTCCGGAACATGCTCGTCGGCCTTGGAATAGGCCGGAACTTCCAGATCGCTGTCGATGCCGAAAACCTGCCGGACCGACACCTTCATGTCCGGCATTGGGGCTGCTTCTTGAACTGCGGCAGTCATTGATCCTCCGTGGCTTCAGAACGCCCGAAGCCCTCAAATACGCACCCGACGCGTTACGGTCCGGCTGATCGCACAAACTTAGCAGACGGTGCCGGGGCAAAAAACCCGTGGGCCGCGAATAGCCCCATCAATGTTTTCAATGAGATAGGCATTATCAGACCATCGCGAAAGGCAGGGCTGGAATGCCGCGGCAATTATTTTCGGCGCGTCAGTTGGCGGCTTTTGCTTCAGGAAACCGCCATACGCCATTCACGATTTCATCGCGCGGGCGATAGATGCGCATCATGTAGCCCCAGCCGCTTGAGATCGGCAGGCAGTTTGGCGCCGCGCCGTCGCAGCCGCCGAATTGGACAACGGTTGAGCCGTCGGCGCTTTTCTTTGCGCTGACGCTGTTGACCGATGACGCGCCGCCACCCTTACCGTCATAGACGGTGACTGACCAGAAGCCGTTGACCGGGATCTTCGCCGGCACGCTCAGCTTGTAGACCGTGCTGCCATCGTTACGGCTCGGCGTGATCGTGAACGCCGTCGCGTCCTTGTCGGGATAGCTGCCCCACGCCACCGCAGTACCGATCAGATGCCGCACGGCATTGGCGTGAAACCGGCTGCCGAAGGCGTTGTGCAAATCGGGCAGCGTGCCGTTCAGCGCCATGATCATGTCGCGCACTTTCTTGTGGCTGACGGAATCCCAGTTGAACACTTCGAAGCGGCCGGGGCCCTTGGCCTGGATCACCCGGACCGCATCCTGAAGAGCGCGCGCCTGCTCGATGTCCTTCGGGTCGGAGACGTCGACGCCGATGCGCAGCGAAATGAAAACATAGCGCGTGCCGATCTCCGATTTACCGAAGGTGTAGTGACCGGGGCCGTAGTCGACCGAGTAGACGTAATGGTCCTCGGTGATCTCCATCAGCGACATGAAGCGCTTGCCGGCCTTCGGCAGCAGGATGCGAACCGGACCGGCATCGAGGTCGAACACGGAGTCCGAATGCAGCACGTCGTGGTTGGCCCAAGGGCCGCTATCGAGGTCCCTGACGTTTACGAATTTGCCGAAACCGCCGAGCTTCACGATGCGGGCGAACTGCATATCGGTCTCGGCGCGGTCGAAATTGTCGACGGTCACTGGAACGGTCTTGCCGGGAGTCGCAGCATCCTGCGCATGAACGGCGGCCGACAGGCAGATGGCGGCTGTCGCCGCGAACACGCGCTTGTGCATGGCTGACCCCCTAGCCGGCCAGCAACATTAGACGCCGTTCATTGCGGCATCACAAGCCGCGTCGCGCGCTCAGCCGAAGCCGACTGATTTGAGGTAGTTGTACGACTGGATGATCTCGACCAAGCGGTCCTCGGTCGAACGGTCGCCGCCATTGGCGTCGGGATGGTGGCGCTTCACCAGTTCCTTGAAGCGCATCTTCACCTGCTGACGCGAGGCACCGGGCTCGAGCCCGAGCGTGTCGAGCGCCTTGCGCTCGGCATTGCGCACCGGCCGCGCCGCCTCGGCGCGAGCCTGCTGCTCGGCTTTCACGCCTTCGCCGAAGAAGCCGAACGGATCGCCGCGGTCGCCAAAGGTCGAGAAGTCGGGCCGCACGCTGCCCTTGCCGGTGCCCATCTTCCAGGTCGGGCGGTGGCCGGTGATGTCGTCCTTCTGATACTTCGCGATGGCGTCGTCGCTCATGCCGGCGAAGAAATTGTAGGCAGTGTTGTATTCGCGGACGTGTTCGAGGCAGAACCGCCAATATTCGCTGGC
>Ga0187780_10000129_pt1 | contig 59738 bp, 46 predicted proteins | sample 1015_Q2_SP10_20__FD_132429 | JGI IMG/M metagenome (GOLD analysis project Ga0187780, IMG submission 132429) | Tropical peat soil microbial communities from peatlands in Department of Meta, Colombia - 1015_Q2_SP10_20_MG | ecosystem: Environmental > Terrestrial > Soil > Wetlands > Peat | place...
ACACTCGCAGATGCGGAGCACCTCAAGCACTTCGATGAATGCAACCTCCTAATGATGGAGCAGCCGCTCTGGTGGGACGACATTGCGAATCACGCGAAATTACAAAAGCAATTGCGCACGCCGATTTGCCTGGATGAATCTATACGGCATGCACGGGATGCGGAAGCCGCCATTGAGCTTGGCGCGGTTCGCGTCATCAATATTAAGCTGGGCCGCGTCGGCGGCCATTCCAGCGCGCGGGAGATTCAGGCGCTTTGCCGCGCGCGTGGTGTGCCGGCATGGTGCGGCGGAATGCTCGAATGCGGAATCGGCCGGGCGCACAACATCGCCATCGCTTCCCTTCCCGGCTACACATTGCCGGGAGACGTATCGGCAAGCAAACGCTACTGGGAAGAGGATGTGATTGACCCGCCGGTCGAAGTCAGTCCCCGCGGCACCATTCAAGTGCCCACTACGCCGGGGCTCGGCTATCATGTTCGCCGGGATCTGATTGAACGCTGGACAGTAGAAAAGGAAACCTGGCGTGGGTCTTGAGGGTCGAGTTCGGCTGCGAAAAACCGCATCACTGGTTTTTGTCCTTCTCGGACTCGCACCGGTTGGCCTCGCGCAAGTGCCTGCCGCACTTCTTCCTGGTCCCAAGCCCGCTGACGTGCCCCTGGAGTGGAAACAACTCGTGGGGATTTACCTGGGCGAAGATTCCAAGCACTCTTTCATCTTATTGGAACGAGACGGCAAACTCTTCTGGCGCGACGAGAAGGGCGTGAGTCGCGAGTTCTCCGTCCACAACGGAATTGTCTTTCCCCCATCCGAAGGTGGAAAGATACTCGGTCATGACGTAGTGCGCGATGATGCCGGGAACATCACAGGCTTCTGTTATCTCAATTTTTGCAACACTCGCACCGATCCGGGCCTGGATTCGAGCCACTCCTACCACGTCGCTCCCGTGCGTCCAGTTGAAGAACTGCGGCGCGAGGCGCTAGCCGCCCATCCTCCAATTGAAAACGACTCGTTTCGGAGGCCTGATCTCGTTGAATTAGCGCCGCTCGATTCAACCATTCACCTGGACATTCGCTATGCGACGTCGAACGATTTTCTCGGCACGCCCGTGTATTCGCAGGCGCGGGCGTTTCTGCAGCGACCGGCTGCCGAAGCGCTGTTGCGCGTCCAGCAGAAACTCAAGCCGCTTGGCTACGGGCTACTGATTCACGACGCGTACCGTCCCTGGTATGTGACGAAGATTTTCTGGGATGCCACGCCTCCGGAAGGAAAGATTTTCGTCGCGGACCCGGCGCAAGGCTCGCGGCACAACCGCGGCTGTGCGGTTGATCTGACGCTGTACGATTTGGCCAGCGGCAAGCCTGTCGAAATGCCCGGCACGTACGACGAGATGTCGCCGCGGTCGTTTCCGGATTATCCAGGCGGCACTTCGCTGCAGCGCTGGCATCGCGATTTGTTGCGCCGCGCGATGGAGTCCGAAGGTTTCACGGTTTATGAAGCCGAATGGTGGCACTTCGATTACAAGGACTGGAAGGAATATCCGATTCTGAATGTTCCGTTCGAGAAGCTCGGCGGAAATTCCAGTTCCGGGGCTGTCAATTAGGTTTGGGCGTCACATCTTTGCTGGGAGGTTTCCCTTGAAAATAAATCCGCGCGTTTTGATAACGAGTTGCGTCGCGCTCGCGCTGTTATTTGTATTGAGCCAAGCTCCCACAGCCAGGGCGCAATCGGACAATTCCCTGGTCCAGCGCATCCAGAAAGTGATCAGCCGGCCGGAATTTGCGCACGCCAACTTTGGAATCGAGTTTTATTCGCTGGATACCGGAAAGGTCGTGTACGCGCTCAACGCCGACAAATTATTCGTCCCGGCTTCCACCACGAAGACACTGACGGAAGGCACGGTGCTGGCGAAGCTCGGCGCGGACTATCGTTTTCACACGCGAGTGTACCGGACCGCCGCAATCGACAAACACGGCACGCTCAAGGGCGACCTGATTCTCGTGGCGAGCGGGGACCCAAATTTGTCGAACCGTATTCAGTCCGATGGCACGCTGGCATTCGTGGATGAAGACCATTCTTACAATGGCCCGGCGCTGCCGGGGGACCCGCTCGTGCTGATTAAGCAGTTGGCCAAAGATGTCGCGGCGAAAGGTATACACAAGATTGTAGGACGCGTGCTGATTGACGCGTCGCTCTTCCCCGACGGCCCCCGTGAAGCCGGCACCAACGTGGTCATGTCGGCCATCATCATCAACGACAATGTAATCGATTTAACAGGCAAGGCGGGTGCGAAGGCCGGCGACCCGGTCGTACTACAATCTTCGCCGCAAACAGCTTACGTCAAATTCGTCAATCACTTGACCACGTCGGCCGCGGGCGGAAAGCCCGCTCTGGAATCGCCGGATGTTTCCACGAACGCCGATGGCACGGTCACAGTCACACTTTCGGGCAGCTTGCCTGCTGGAGGCGAGCCACAGACGGCGGCATTTGCTGTGCCTTCTCCAACGAAATTTGCGGAAACCGTTTTTCGCGAAGCGCTCGTAGCCGCTGGGATCCAACTCAAAAAACCGGCCGCACCCGCTCCAACGGACTTTTCTCCCTCCTCACATTTTTACGTCGCGGACAATCAGGTGGCCGAGCATGTTTCGCCGCCGCTATCCGAAGAAGTCAAAATCACGCTGAAAGTCAGCCAGAATTTGCACGCGGGAATGGGACCGTATTTGCTCGGCACACTGGTTGCGAAAGACGCCAAAGATCCGCTCGATGCGGGATTCAAAGTCGAGCACGACTTTTTGCAGGCCGCCAACCTCGACCTTTCCGGCGCAGGACAAGGCGATGGCGCCGGCGGCGATTGGTCCGACCTGTTCAGCCCCGACTTCATGGTGCACTACCTCACGTATTGGACCACGCGCCCGGACTATCCCGTTTTTTTCAAGGCGCTGCCGATTCTAGGCAAAGACGGTACGCTGGCGAAAATTCAAGTGAATTCGCCTGGCGCGGGGCACGTCTTCGCAAAAACGGGAACGTTTGGTTCAGAAGACCGGCTGAACGGCAAATTGATGTTGAACGGGAAGGGCCTCGTCGGCTACGTCATCACTAAAGACGAGAAAAAGCTTGCCTTCGCTGCTTATGTGAATCACGTCTCACTTCCTCCGGACATGGAAGCCGCACAAACGGTTGGGGGACAAGCGCTGGGGGAAATTGCAGCGGCCGCTTACGACGCCGATCTCAGTGCGCCAACCAGTGCCGGTTACGATCTGCTGATTCGCAACGGCCATATCATCGATGGCGCAGGCAATCCCTGGTATTCCGCGGACATCGCTGTCTCCGGCGAGCGCATCGCCGCCATTGGAGACCTGCATGACGCGCACGCCAAGCGTGAAATCGATGCCAAAGGCCGCATCGTCGCGCCTGGCTTCATCGACATGCTTGGGCAGTCGGAAGTATCGTTGCTTCTCGACAACCGTTCGCTCAGCAAGCTCTCGCAAGGGATCACCACGGAAATCACGGGCGAAGGTGGCTCCATCGCCCCGCAAAACGCCAAGACCATCGAACCACAAAAACCATTTCTCGAGCATTACAAGCTTTCGGTCGACTGGACCACATTGGACGGCTATTTCCGCCGCTTGGAAAAGCAGGGCACGCCTCTCAACATCGGCACCTACGTAGGCTCGGCTCAGGTCCGCGAAGCCGTGATTGGCGACGGCGACCGCGCCCCCACTCCCCCCGAACTCGAACAGATGAAAGCGCTGGTCGAACAAGCGATGAAGGACGGCGCGCTGGGCGTTTCTAGCGCGCTCATCTATCCCCCGAATATTTACGCGAAGACCGAGGAGCTTATCGCGCTCGCGCAGGTTGCTTCGCAATATGGCGGCCTCTACGCAACGCATATGCGCAGCGAAGGCGCTTCGGAGATGGCTGCACTCGCCGAGGCCATCCGCATCGGCCGCGAAGGGCATCTGCCGGTCGAAATCTTTCATATAAAAGTCAGCGGCAAGCCACGCTGGGGCAGCATGAAGAACGTCGTTGCGGCCATTCAAAGTGCGCGCGATTCCGGCCTGGACATCGCGGCCGATATGTACCCCTATCCGGCTGGCGCCACGGCGCTAGCCTCTGCGCTCCCGCCTTGGGTTGCCGACGGTGGCATACAAAAACTGCTCGAGCGCTTAAAAGATCCCGCGGTTCGCGTGCGCATCAAGAAAGAATTGGCGAGCGATCACCCGGATTGGGAAAACCTTTTCTACGATTGCGGTGGCGCGGCAGGCGTGCTCATCGCTTCGGCGGAGAAGCCCGAGTTGAAGCAGTTCGAAGGAAAAACGGTCGATGATGTTGCGAAAGCTTGGAAGAAATCACCGGAAGACACGCTGATGGACTTTGTGATTGCCGACAGCGGGCAAACTGGTGCGATCTATTTCATGGCCAGCGAAGAGGACCTGCGCACCGCAATGAGCCAGCCTTGGACGAGCATCGGCCTCGATGCCAATGAAATGTCACTCGATGGCCCGACTTATGAGCCGCACACGCACCCGCGCGCGATGGGCTCGATGCCGCGATTCCTTGGCCACTACGTGAGAGACGAACATCTGATGCCGTTGGAAGCCGCGATTCGGAAGATCACTTCCCTGCCCGCGCAGCGCGAACATCTCGATGGCCGTGGCCTGCTGAAGCCGGGCTACTTCGCGGACATCACCATTTTTGATCCCGCGACCATCATCGACCACGCGACCTTCACAAAGCCCGATCAGCTTTCCGAGGGCATCGACTTCACTATCGTCAACGGCCAGATCGAATACGACCACGGCAAACTGACGGGAGTGACTTCCGGAAAAGTGCTGCGCGGGCGCGGCTGGCATCCACCGGCACAACAACAATAAAAGATGTGCTTATGACTTTGCGGTGTCTGAATTAAGAACGAAGCCAGAGTCAATCTAACTGCAGCGGGAAGAAATCCGAGGATGCGGCTTCGAGCGCAGCATCGGGATTCTTGCCTTCGCGGACGACCACGACTCGGAGGACGTCCCCGCTGTCCTCGGACCGGTCTTGAAGCTCCTCGAAGAAGACAAAATTGACGTTGACTTCCATTTGCTTCAGCCTAAAGCCGTTTTTCCGAGCTCCACCACGCGCCGCTCGTAAATTACTTCCACCAAGCCGTGCTTCCCGTAGTAGCGCAGGACAATTTTGTGTCCGGGCTCGATCTTGGCGCGGGTTTTGAGCAAGGAATCGGACAATTCCACCCAGCTGCCCTTGACCAGATAGCTGCCTTCCCAGCCGCGCAATTCGAAGTGCCCGTCGTTTTTCAGAATCAGCGGCGCGGCCTTGCAGGGAATCTCTTTCCCGTTGACTTTCGCTTTCGCACATTGATACCGGCCGGAAACATCCATGGTTTGCGCCGGGCAGAGAGTTGGCAGCAGGAAACAGGCTGCCACGAGAGGTAGAAATCGCGTGAGGCGCCGTGCGACTCGAACCAACCCCATAGGTTCTCCCCTTCCAGGTCGCTTGGCTGCGGTCGGCGGGCCCTGGCCAAAAGTACAGGTGCAATTCCGCCGCCAAGCAACTGGCATGTAACGCCTTTTTTTACAATCAGTTACGGAACTGTCCCGACGGACAACTGCCCCCAAAGCGGCAGGTATGTTCCGCTCCGGCACCGTTCATGGGAAGTCTTTTGCACTATTCGGAGCGTGGATTAGGTCCTCGCTCAGCCCGCCAAATATTACTCAAATGGTAATTCGGCAACGGCTTGGCCGTCCTTCCGTGGATCCGATGCGCCATAATTCACGCCTGCTGCAAAATCGCGCATTACTGCCTGGCCGCCACCCACATCCGCAGTGAACATACCTTTTACTTCGATCTTGTGCCCTTTCGCGGTCAACTCGTTCCTCACGTTCCCCGCAAAGCGGTTCTCCATCTCGACGTCGCAACCGCCAAAGGTCAGTTTGGTGAACCGCGGCGCCTCAAGAGCCGCCTGGATGTTCATTTTGAAATCCGCAAGATTCGCAACGAATTGTGCATGCGCCTGCGACTGGTTCCACCCGCCCATAATCCCAAAGGCCACTCGCACGTCGTCTTTCTGCGCGAAGGCCGGAATGATCGTATGCATAGGGCGCTTCCGGCCCGCGAGCGCATTGGGCGAAGCTGGGTCGAGATTGAAAAGCCCCCCGCGGTTCTGCAGCGCAAAACCCGTCCCCGTTGCCACTATCCCCGAACCAAACAATGAGTAATTGCTTTGAATGAGCGAAACCATGTTGCCATCCCGGTCCACCACGCTCAGGTAGGTGGTGTCGTTCCCGATGGGCAGCTCACCGGGGGCTGTTTCGCAGTTGGCATGGTCTGGATCAATCAGTTTGGCGCGTTGCGCCGCCCAATCTTTTGAGAGCAGCGCGGCCACCGGCAGCTTTTGCTTTCGTGGATCGCCCATGTATTTCAAGAAGTCCGCATATGCCAATTTTTTCGCTTCAATCATGGCGTGCAGCGCGCGGGTCGAGCCGAATCCCCAGTCTTTCTGCCCTAAGGGAAACGATTCCATGATGTTCAGCATTTCAAGCGCGGCGAGCCCCTGTACGTTGGGCGGCAATTCATAAACCGTCCAGTCGCGGTAGGTGGTCGAGATCGGCTCGACAAATTCGCTAGAAAAGTCCGCAAGGTCGGATGCCACCATCGTGCCACCGTGGCGTTTCATGGACTCCAGAATCTTTGCTGCGATTTCACCTTTATAGAAAGCGTCTCTCCCGTGCTGCGCAATTTGTCCGAGCGACCACGCGAGGTCCGGATTACGAAAAACCTCGCCTACTTTCGGCGGGCGGTCTCCGGGGAGATACAGATTCGTCGCCGTTTCGTCAGTTCGTACGTGGTCGACTTGACTCGCCCAGTACGCGGCGGTCCATTCCGGCACGGGGAAGCCGTCCTGGGCCGTGCGGATCGCTGCTGCCAGATCTTCCGCCAGTTTCTTTCTGCCGAATTTGTCCGCCAGCTTTTGCCAGCCATCCACAGCCCCTGGAACCGTGATGGCATGCACGCCTTGCTGCGGCATGCTGCGAATTCCAAGCTTTTGCAGGTATTCGATGGTCAGCGCTTTTGGCGCCCACCCGCTCGCGTTCAACCCATACAACTTGTTCGCTTTCGCGTCATACACAATGGCGAACAAATCGCCGCCGATGCCGTTCATCATGGGCTCGACCACGCCCATCATGGCGTTCGCGGCAATAGCCGCGTCGACGGCATTGCCGCCGTGTTCGAGCATGCGAACGCCGGCTTGCGCGGCGAGAGGAGACTCCGCGGCGACAATGCCATTCCGCGAAATCACCATGGAGCGCATTTGCGAGCGGTCCTGTGCCTGCATGTTGCCGTTGAACGTGGCACTGGCAAGAAACAAAACTGATATCCATCGGCGAGAACCTTGCACGGTGCCTCCTCCCCTCGATGGCCCAAGGTTTTGGGCCGGCTTCACTCAAGGCGCCTTGGTGATTATGTTCGGGATATTCTTCTCCCGAAGCATGGCGTTGAAAGGCCCAAGGTCCTTTGCGAGAATTTGCTGATATTCCTGCTCGAATTGCTCACCCTGCTGCTTGAGCTGTTCCGCAACCGCAACTTGCTGTGTCGTGGGCGCAAAATCCGAAGAAGATCCCACCTCATCGGCAAGATAAACGATTTTTTGTACCAGCATGGGCGGCCAGCGCACGTCGTCCTGTCCTCTTCCGGTGGCTTTGAGTTGCAGGACTTTGTTTTCGACGGTTGTCAGCTTGTCCGCCAATTCGTCTGCGGCCTTGCGGATTGCTTTGCCCGTGTCGTCCGAGCCCAGTTCTTTCTCTAATGCCGCGACCTGCGCGCGAATCGATTCCAATTGATTGGCGCTGGCAGCGAGGGCGTTCATTTCTTCGCGCAGCGACGCAACCAGTTGCGTTTGCGCCTGAATGTCGGCTTCGGTGCCGCTGGAATGCGGATCTTTCAGAACTGTGAGTTTTTGACTGGACTTTTCGTCGCCGAGGGTAAGTGTCACTGTATACGTCCCTGGAGGAGCAAGCAACGCAATGCGATCCGCACCGGGCGCGGGGCGCCAGCCTTCGGGCCCAACCTTAACATCCGGTGCGTTTAACGGACTCGTTCTCAGCCGGATTTCCGTCCAAGGTTCAAATCGTAGATTCCACCAATAGCGATTGATGCCAGGCTTCGCTTCGCACGGTGGACCTCCCTCACCTCCCTCGCCACCACCCGGTCCGCCGGGCCCACCGCCGCGGCGGGCACCTTCTTCTCTGGGAGCGCGGCATTCAATTTCGCGCACAACCTTGCCACTCGAATCACTGATCGTCAATTTTGCGCGATCTTTTTCGCCGAGCTTCGATTTCAAATAGAAATTGATCGGCGCGCCATAGGGAGGATTGTGACCTGCCGTGGGGTCGTAGGAGAATGCTGCGGGTTGCGCGACGGGCCGGAACCGATAGGCATCCCGCGGCGCAAACAGGTGTGCGTTTGCCGCCAGAATCTCGGGTGTCAACTGCTCTAATGCCGTCAGGTCATCCAGGATCCAGAACCCGCGTCCATAGGTCGCCAGCGCCAGATCGTGAAAGCGCTCCTGCGCGGCAATCCAATAGACCGGCGCATGAGGCAGGCCGCTTTGCAGGGGTTGCCAGTTTTTTCCTTCGTCGTAGGACAGATACAGCCCGCCTTCCGTGCCCAGGTAGAGCATTCCCTTCCGCACGGGATCTTCGCGGACGCAATGGGCGTAGCTGAGCATGCTGTGAGGAATCCCATTCGTAATCGCGGTCCAGGTTTTTCCGTAGTCGCCCGTCTTGTAAACGAAGGGGTCGCGATTGTTCATTTGATGAAAATCAACGGTGATATAAGCGGTGCCTGCATCGTAGCGAGAAGCCTCGATGTTGCTCACCGTGCCCCAATCGGGGAGACTGGGAATATTCTTCGTAACATTGGTCCAGCTCTTGCCCCCGTCCCGTGTGACCTGCACCAAGCCATCATTCGTGCCTGCCCAAATTACTCCGGCTTCCTTTGGTGACTCGGCAATCGCAAAGACGGTTCCCGCGTATTCGACACCGATATTGTCTGGAGTTAAGCCGCCGGAAATCTGCATGCGGCTCTTGTCATTTCGCGTCAGGTCAGGGCTAATAATTTGCCAGCTATCGCCGCCGTCGTGGGTGACGTGCACGAACTGGCTACCGACGTAAACCTTATTGTGGTCGTGCGGAGAAATGGTCACAGGGAATTCCCAGTTGAAGCGATATTTCACTTCACCGGCGCTGGCTCCGGAAACGTCTTCCGGCCACACTTCGACTTCTCGCCACTGGTGATTTCTCTCATCGAAACGCGCGATTGCGCCTCCGACGCTTCCCGACCCCGTTCCAGTCGACCAGATGATATTGTTGTCCGCCGGGTCTGGCGTCGCGAATCCGCTCTCACTTCCTGCAACTGGATGCCACACGCTGCGCGGAATCTGGCCGCCGCCGAATCCTCCTCCTCCAAACCCGCCAAACTGCAAACTGTTGCTCGGGCCGCGATACGATGGGCCATCTTGCTTGTTTCCGTAGACGAAATAAGGAATCTGATCGTCCAGAGTCACGTGATAAATCTGGGCGATCGGCAACTGAATGCGATCCCAGGTGTGTCCGCGATTCACGGAAATGCTGACGCCCCCGTCATTGACCACCGCCATGCGGTCGCCGTTGGCCGGATCAATCCACATCTCGTGATTGTCGCCGCCTGGTGTCGAGGGCATGTTCGTTAGCGTGTGCCCGCCATCAAGCGTCCGCGAAAATGCCGCCGAGAAGAAATACACCTCATTCTCGTTGTCGGGCGCGATTTCTTCGCGCGTGTAGTAGTGGGTGCGCCCGCGAATCTGCCGGTCGGAATTGACCAGTTGCCAGTTCTCGCCGCCGTCGTCGGATCGCCAGAGTTGGCCGCTTTGCGTGGGCTTGCCTTCGAACGGCACGCCGTCGCCGGTCTCGATTTCTGCATAGACGCGATTGGAATCTTTCGGCGCGACTCGCACAGCGATTCGGCCCAGCGGCGACTTGGGCAGACCATGCCCTTCAAGCCTCTTCCAAGTCGCTCCGCCATCGGTGGACTTGTACAATCCGCTGCCAGGACCACCGCTGGTACGCCCGTAGGTGTGAATTTCGATTTGCCACATTCCCGCGAACAGAATTCTTCCATTATTCGGGTCGGCACCCAAGTCGGAGCAGCCAGTGTTTTCGTCAACGAACAGCGTTCTTTCCCAGGTCTTGCCACCGTCGCTGGTGCGGAATACGCCTCTTTCCTGCTGCGGCCCATAGGCGTGGCCGAGCGCACACGCCAAGACAATGTCCGGATTATGCGGATCAATCACCACGTTGCCAATTCGTCCTGTCTTTTCCAGCCCCATCAGCTTCCAACTCTTGCCCGCGTCGGTCGACTTGTAGATTCCATTGCCGACGGAAATGTGGCTGCGAATGAACGATTCTCCGGTGCCTGCCCACACGATGTTCGGATCGCTCGCCGCGACCGCCAGCGATCCAATAGAAGAAACCGGCTGGTCGTCAAAGATGGGGTCCCAATGAATGCCGGCATCGGTCGACTTGAAAATTCCGCCAGACGCCGCGCCCACATAGTAGATGTTTGGATTTCCTGGGATTCCGACGACGGCCGTCGCGCGATTCCCCACCGGCCCGATGTAGCGGAATTTGATTTCGTTATATACGTCCGGATTAATCTGTGATTGTTGCGGGCTTGCGATTCCCGCAGCCAATAGAACCGATACCGCTCCTAAAATCAGACCAAAGCACACTCGCTTCGCCATGACAGACCTCACTCGCTAAATTTTGCCTGGAATTGCGCGGATGATACTTGCTGGGCCGTCGCAGGTCAATAGCGTGCGGATGATGTTAGCGCTGTGCCGGAACGGGCGCCTCGGACAGAACTTCATCAGCCCATTCCACGGCCTTCAAATGGAGTTCGGACACAAGGCTTTCTTTCACACCGAGCAAAACGAGAGCTTCGCTTATTTTTTCCCACCGGCCCGTTTCAAAATTGAGCGCTATTTCTAAAATTCTTTGGAACCGCCCCGGCTCGCCGCGCAGCGCCTGCTTGATTTCTTCGTCCACCGGCAACTCTTCCAGCACTTCGGTCATGGGTTTTTCGAGGAGCACGTCCATCATGGAGAGAAGCCCCAACAAGAAAAGATCATTGGCCTCGACCAGCATTCCGGTCGCCTGCCCCAGCAGTTCGCAGAATCGCGCGCGCATCAGAGGCATCTTCACCAGTTCGGCTGGCTTCCCCTCTCCAATCCCCGCCACGCATACCAGTGAAATCCATTTTTTCACGGCGCGCTCTCCGAGCAGGGCCAGTGCATGCGGGATCGAGTGGATTTCGGACCGCAGGGGAAACGCGGGTGAATTCAAGTAGCGCAGCAAACGGTAGCTTAAGGACGCTTCCGGTTTCATCAAATCCGCGATTTCCACCAGATCTATATCCGGGTGGTAGGTCGCCTGCAATAGCCGGTAATACCGCGCCGAGTTGGCCGGCACTTTTTTTCGCGTGACCATTTCGGGCCGGCAAAAAAAGTACCCCTGAAAGTATTCAAATCCCATGCTTTTCGCGGCCTCGAACTGCTCCTTGGTTTCCACTTTTTCCGCAATCAATGGAATTCCCCAGTTGCGAAATTTCCCCGCCAGCCGCGCCAGCTCTTCCTCCGCCGTAGATTGAAAATCGACTTTGATGAAGTCGGCTAATTCCACCAGTGGCTGCAGCTCCGAGCGGTCCTGGTAGTCGTCCAGCGCCAGCTTATAGCCTTGTTCTTTCATCCTTCTGCACGCTGTCAACACCTGCTCGTCAGGTTCAACCGTTTCCAAGATCTCTCCCACCACACTTTCGCGTGGCAACAGCGCCAGGTAGTCGCCCAGGAGAAATTCCCGGGGACAGTTCAAAAACGCAGGAAGCCCATTCGTCATCCGCTTCAAACCCATCAAAAACAGCTCATCCATGGTTACGGCATGTTCGGCAGCCTGAGCTTCCGGGCGGCAATAGTTCTCGGGTCCAAATCGGGAAAGAATTTCATACGCGAACACTTTCTTGTCCAACGCCAGAATCGGTTGCCGCGCCAGATATCGCGTCTTCGTCTCATTTGGGACTAGTTCCGTGGTTCCCAATGCAGGTTTTCTTCCTTTTTGTCTTTCTCGATTCCGCCCATGAAAGCTTGCAAGACTCGTTCCAACCGTCCTTTCAAGGCACCTCCAAGAAGTGGCGCCCTTTGAGCCTGCTGGCGTTTGGCGTTTTTCCTTCCTCATTCTAAAATCCAAGCGACGCCTTTCCAGTTCCGGGATAAGCTTTGCGATGACGGTCCCGGAAGAATTAGCGGAGATTGCCCTTGCCTGAGCATCACGCTGCTGCCTCTCACTCAAAGCCGGCCGGCCCGCGCGACCCGCGTCTTCACGCGCAAATCGACGCGCTGGTTACGGGGCGGTATTCCGACCCCTTCGCCTTGCTCGGTCCTCACCCGATTAACGGTACCTGGGCCGTGCACATTTTTCTTCCGTGGGCGGCAGAGGCTTCGATTTCGCTGCGGCCGCCTGAAATCGAAGGCACGACTCTTCCACCCGCAAAAGTTACCGACGCCATCAAGCTCCGCCCGGAAGGCTTTTTTGAAGCCATCTGGCCTTCCAGCCAATCCGCCGCCCCGGCCCCCGCGAGTTATAAAATTCAGGGGCGCAATCACTATGGCGAGCCCTTTGAAATCTACGACGCCTATGCTTTCCCTTGCGTCCTGAGCGAATTTGATCTCTACCTCATGGGGGAAGGCCGCCATTACGACACTTACGAAAAACTTGGCGCGCACCTCATCACTCTCGAAGGCGTTCGCGGCGTGCACTTTGCGGTCTGGGCGCCCAATGCTCGCCGCGTAAGCATCGTCGGTGACTTCAATCATTGGGATGGCCGAGTAAATCCCATGCGGGCTCGCGGATCATCCGGCATCTGGGAGATTTTCATTCCGGAGCTTACCGAGGGCGCCATCTATAAGTACGAAATCATCGGGCCCAATGGCGAAATGCTTCCGCTGAAAGCGGATCCCTACGCCTTTCGCTCGGAAGTCCGCCCCAATACCGGATCGGTCGTTGCGAATCTCGAGAATTACCGTTGGAACGATGCCGATTGGGTCTCCGAGCGCTCGCGCAAGAATTGGTTTCAGGCTCCGGTTTCCATTTACGAAGTGCATCTGGGCTCCTGGCGCCGCGTTCCCGAAGAACACTTCCGCTGGCTCACTTACCGGGAACTAGCAGATCAACTCATTCCCTACGTCAAAGAACTCGGCTATACCCATATTGAACTGCTCCCGATCATGGAGCATCCCTACGACGGCTCGTGGGGCTATCAAACGCTGGGCTATTTCGCCGCAACGAGCCGCTACGGCACCCCGGCCGAATTCATGGAATTTGTGGACCGCTGCCATCAGGCAGGCATCGGCGTTATCCTCGACTGGACTCCCGCACACTTTCCCCGCGACGCCCACGGCCTGGCGCAATTCGACGGCAGCCATCTCTACGAGCATGCCGACCCGCGGCAGGGCGCGCATCCCGACTGGGGCACGCTGGTCTACAACTACGGCCGCAACGAAGTACAGAACTATTTGATCTCCAACGCGCTGTTTTGGCTCGACAAGTATCACATTGACGGGCTTCGCGTGGATGCCGTAGCTTCGATGCTCTATCTCGATTACTCACGCCAGCCTGGCGAATGGGTCCCCAATCAGTACGGGGGCCGCGAAAATCTCCCGGCTATCGAATTCATTAAACGCATGAACGAAGTCGTCCACGGCAAGTTCCCCGGCGTTGTCACCATCGCCGAAGAGTCCACGGCCTGGCCCGCCGTGTCCCGTCCCACTTATCTGGGCGGCCTCGGGTTCAGTTTCAAATGGAACATGGGGTGGATGAACGATACGCTAAACTACTTTTCGCACGACCCCGTTCACCGCAAATACGAACACAACAAGCTGACTTTCTCGCTTCTCTACGCCTTCACGGAGAATTTTCTTCTACCCTTCTCTCACGATGAAGTGGTTCACGGCAAAAACTCTTTGCTGCACAAAATGCCCGGCGATATGTGGCAGCAGTTTGCGAACCTTCGTTTGCTCTACGCTTACCAGTACGCGCACCCGGGCAAGAAGCTTCTCTTTATGGGTCAGGAAATTGCGCAGCGGCAGGAGTGGAGCGAGGTGCGCAGCCTCGACTGGCATGCGCTTCAGTGGGACTCGCATCGCGGCATCCAGCAGCTCGTCCGCGATTTAAATCATCTTTACGCAGCCGAGCCCGCGCTCCACGAAGTCGATTTCGACTGGCACGGATTCGAATGGATTGACGCCAACGATTCCGACAATAGCGTGTTCACGTTTCTGCGCCGCGGCAAGAAACCAGAAGACCTTATCGTCGCCATCCTTAACGCTACGCCAGTCGTCCGCGAAGGCTATCGACTCGGTGTCCCACAAGCCGGATACTACCGCGAAATCTTCAATTCTGACGCGGACATCTACGGGGGCTCGAACGTTGGCAACATCGGCGGCCAGGAAGCCTCGAACGAGCCCTGCCAAGGACGTCCCAATTCCCTTGTGCTCACTCTTCCGCCCCTCGCTGCCCTGTTCCTGAAGTGGACACCGAACTCTTAGGGTAAATCTTCCAACCGCTAAGATGTCAGAAGAAGCGCAGAAGGCCGCCGTAACCTCAAGCAAGTACGACAACTGAAAGCGCAATCGCCTTTTCTAAGGCTTGTGAACAGGAAGGAGCGATTTGTCGTACATCGCGCCGTAAGCTAGATACTGTTCCGTTGCGTCCGCCGGATAAGTGATTTCCACGTTTTGTAGATGTCCATTGGACGTAGCCTGCGCAGTCAGTTTTGAATTGATGCCAGCCCAATACGTGGGGATATTCAGCGTCTTGTATCGCGCCACTACTTGATCACGCAGAGCCGGATCGAAGTGCACGCCGTATTGGTCCACAAGCGCTTTGATGGCGTCGTAATCGCCCTCGGCCTTGATGCGCATTAATTCGGCAAGCAGCATGCCTACACCTTGGCGCATCTTCGGGTAGTCTTGCACTTGGATGTAGGTTTTTCCATCGCGATCAAACCGCTCGATGGCACCCGGCACCTTCGCGCGAATGTAATTCGCGATCAACTGCCGGTCGCGCTGGTGGTCCTCCTCGATGGTGTCGCCTTTCGGAATGCGCCGCAGCTGCACGAGCGGCGCCATCGCTGCGCTGTCGTACATGGCTTTCGCAACTTCTTCCTGGTTGCTGACCAGCCCAAGCTCTTTCAGCTTGGGATCCCAGGCATTCCACAGCGCGCTCAAGTCCGCGCGCCCTTCTTCCAACGTCGAAAAATATCCTTTCAGATAGGGCTCGGCACCGCCCTTCAATCGCTCGCTGAGTTTTCCGGAACCATGGCCAATCACTTCGTGAAGCGCGGTCATCAGGTCTCCGGCTTCGTTGCCGTACTTTGCGCTGCGCTCGGCGATTTCCTTGCTTGCCGCAAATTCCTTGGCCGTGACGCCACCCGTGGCGCTGTTCAGCGCCCGGGTGCTGCTGGTGAACAGAAAATTCTTGGTGCCGTATTTTTCGTGAACCTCGTTTTCGTTGGGCAGGTTGTCGCCGATGGTGGTCACGCTGAAGTCACCGGCTTCAATGAGCGTTTCGATCGCCTTCACTACGGGTGGCTTGAAGGTTTGTTTTTTGTATTTTGCGTCCCAGGGGGCTTTTGCTTCGAAATAATTGGCATTCTCGCCCAGCCGGACCATTGTTTCTGTGACAGGTTTGTCCGTGACGCTTACGAAGGTTTGTGAACTACCTTTCGCGCCCCGCGCATCTCGGTAGATTTCGATGAAGCCGTTGGCAAAATCGACGGTCGGGTTGTTTTGCACCCAATCGGTTCCGAACTGCAGCCAGTCTGCAAACTCGCCAGTTTGGTAGTAACGAATCAGGTCGCCGATGACTTTGGCCTGAGCCGGCTCCGCCACCTGCTGCGCCTTGGCGAGATATTCGTTTGCTTTCTTCAGATACGTCGCATACAGACCCGGAGCGATTTTGCCGTCCGGCGTTCCTGCCCGATAGACCTCTTCAGATAGTCTTCCATCCTTGCCCTTCACCACGCGCGAATTCAACGGGTGCGTATCATGGAAATCCTTCAGGTCGGCCAGGGTTACGCCCTCGTAAAACGTATTCGAGCTCGCCTGGATAGGATCCAGCCCGCCGCTTGGACTTTTTGCCGTCAGCATGGGCTCGAAATTGCCGTCAAATAATGATGCGCGCAGGTTTTCCAGCTCGACATGCAACTGCTCCGGCGTAGTCATTGCGGGAAGATCGCCGCAGGCGCTTGAGAAGGCGCCATTCTTCTGAGCTGTCAAAGCAGCTTTTTTCAGTTCCTCGAACGTGAATTCCGGCAAAAACTTCTGTGAAGTCAGTTCGTTGTGATTGCCCTTGTTGGCCCAAAACAACGTTGCGAAATCCGTGATTTTAGCTTTCGCGCCGGCATCAATCCCTTCCGAGTGGGCGACGATTCCCTCGAGCAGCTGTTTTTGCTGCAACCCGAATCGCGATAATTGATCGTAGACAATCGGATCGATGGCAATCGAAGCCTGAGTCAACCAATAGGCTAATTCCTGCTGCTTCTTGTCCAGCGATTTGAAGCTGTCGGCTTCTACCTTTACAAACCCGGTGTTTCCAACTCGCTCCACCAGCGAACTGCGCGCTCCACTCTGACCCATCGCTGCGGTGGCACTGAACAAAAAGAGTACGCAGACTTTGATGATCCCTCTAGACATTACCCCTCCTTTGCCGTCGGACCCTCGACTCGATCCATCCGGCCAGTGGCAGGCGGTTCCGCACCGATTGTTCCACATCTTCTAAAGAAAAGGTAAGAGACCAGACTGGCTTTACTTCCGTCCACCCGGGGCGTTTACTTTTCGTGGGAGTACTAGCCTTGCTCCCGCTGCCGGCGACCTGGAAATGGTTATGCTGAAAACCAGGAAGCCCCTATGCCTGGAAACTTCGCGATTCGTTTGCGTTGCCCTGTCTGTGAAACGGATTCCTGGATCACTCTTCCCGAGCGTGCCGAGTCCGCGGAGGGTATTCGCCAGCAAACTTGGGATTTCAAGTGCCGCTTGCATGGTGCGCAACGCGGCACACCGAAAGAAGTGATCGAAATGGCGCCCCTGGAGGAACGGCGCCCCTCCCGCGCGCAAAAAACAGCCCCGTCTGCCGTAAACGTCATCAGCGGACCAGGAACAAAGAGGATTCCCCGCTCCAGCGAACGTATGTCGCTGCGCGTTCCGGTCGTGATTTATGGCTTCACGCAGAAAAACGGCGCATTCCACGAAGAGACCGAAACACTCACCGTCAATTCCAGTGGCGCATTGGTGATGCTCAAAACCAGGCTAGAACTGGGCGACTTCGTTTTTCTTATGCACAAGAGTAGCCGGATGGAGCAGGAAGTGCGCGTGGCCTACCTGGATGCCTACTCCGAGCGCGAAACCAAAGTCGGACTTGCCTTCAAGAAGCCCATCCCCGATTTTTGGCGCAAGTCCCGCAAACATCCGCGGACCGCGAAAACGTTGCGGGTGGTTGTGACCGGCACGGATGCAAACGGCCACCGCTTCAAGCAAACCGCGTACACCATCGACTTGAGCCGCGAAGGTGCACGGCTAGACGGCATCGGATTCCTCACCTCACCGGGGCAGACCATTGAAGTCCGCCGCCTGTGGCGCAAGAAAAATTTCCGTGTCGTGTGGATCGGTCAAATTGGCAGCAACGAAAACAACCAGGTAGGTGTCTTGGGGCTGCAATCCGAGAAAGACATCTGGCACGTACCGCTCAATCAAGGCCATCTAGGAAAACCGCCGGCAAATCCAAAACCTTCCAAAAAGTGATCTCCGCTCCAGTAGAAGTTGATCTGCCGTAGTACGGTCAGTCGCTTTTTGCCTCCGTTCGGTAGCCGCCACGCCCGGCGGCCATCTTCTTAAATACCGAGCGAAGAATCCAAGGAGTAAAGCGTTGAAGAGCGACCATCGCTTTGCCGTGGCCGGTGACAATTGCTTCGCGTTTTCCTTTTGCAACGGCCCGCAAAATATCTCGCGCCGCTTTCTCCGCTGAGACCACCAGCCACGCAGGAATCGGATCCTTCGCCCCGGTTTGCAACTTCCCCTGATTGTCCACCTGGCGAATCTCGCTGGCCACAAACCCGGGGCTGATTAGGGTCACCTTCACGCCAGAAAGGCGCAGCTCCGGCGTAATGGAATCGGCCAGCGCGCGAACCGCAAATTTGCTCATCACGTAGGGAGAAGCCCCCGGAGATGCCAACCATCCTGAAACGCTGCCGAGTAGCACCACATTTCCCTTGCTCTTTTCGATTTCTGGCAGCGCCGCATACAGCGTGCGCAACACGCCGAAAACATTGGTCTCGAATTGCCGGCGGTAGTCTTCGAGGGAGAGTTTCTTGAGCCCACCAACAACGCCAAAGCCCGCGTTGGCGATGACGATATTCAGCTTGCCCCACTGATGCACAGTCTCTTCCACGGCCCGTTCCAGCTCCCCATCGCGTGTGACATCGCATTCAACGACCAGCGGCCGGGGCTTGCCGGCCGCAGCGATGCGCTGCGCCAAACTCTCGAGCCTTTCCTTGCGCCGCGCGGTCAAAGTGAGCTTGGCGCCCGCCTGTCCCAATTGCCACCCGAGCTCTTCCCCAATCCCCGAAGACGCTCCAGTGACGAGCACAACCTTGTCTCGAAAGAACTCTTGCGTATCTGTCATTCGCGTATCTTACGACAATCGCGCGATAGGTGACCCGCCTCCCGTGAACCGAGCGCCAGTAAGAGTGAGCCCGGCCAAACGAAGGACGGTGATATATCGCTCTTGAATGCGTTTTGGGGGATGTAAGGAGCTTTATTTAGCAAGAAGAGCCCAAGAAAAACTGAGGGCGCAGCGGCCTTCCGGCCAGTGCGCCCTCTTTCAATTGTGCTGCTGAGTTTTCACGCTTCCCGGCTCAATCTCAACGAAATCCTAACCGTCCCATTGTGGAAAGATGTGAAGAGGTGTGCAAAAGGAGAAGAGTGGCGGTGCAGAACCAGCCCCAAAAAGCATCGAGGGCGCAACGGCCTTGCGACCGCTGCGCCCTCTTTCAATTGTGCCGCAAAGTTTTTTACGCTTCCCGGCTCAATCTGGGATGCAGCATAAAACTCGATCATTAGGAGTGCAAGGGGATTGTTCGCGTTCCATTGTGGAAAGGTGTGCGCAATTGTGCAAAAGCTGGCGCGAATGCACTTTAGACGGAACAAAGAAAACAGCGTTACACCTCACCGGGAGAATCCCTAGCCAATAGCGAGCGGAAATGGAGAACTTCTTGCTCGGGGGGGCAGTACGGCAGTGTGCGGTCGGGTCCAACCCCTTCTTGGACCTGCCATTAGCTGACGAGATGCTGGAAACTTTTACCGCCCTTGTCTCGTACCTTTATCCAGCAGCCGGGAAATCCAATTAGCAGGTCTGACGGCCTGCCCCAAGAATCGCGGGAACACCGGCTCGGAGGGTGTCCACCATGTTTAGTAATCCAGCGGGATTCCTGAGAAGAGGTTCAATGATCGCAGCAGCGGCCGTAATCCTGGCGCCGCTAGGATTTCAGACACAAGCGCAAACGGTGACCGTAAAGCCTGACCAGACAACGAGTTCCGCGACGAGCGTGGCTAAGGGAGAGCGCTGGTTGCATGTGCGGGTGATTAGCACAGATGCCAAAGGCGAGACAGTGCGCGTAAACGTGCCTCTGGAACTAGCAGAAAAGGTCCTTCCCGCCGTGAACCACGACCGGCTCCACGATGGCAAAGTAAAAATCGATTCCGCACACATGGACGATGTGGACCTGAAAGCAATCCTGGAAGCGGTGCACTCCGCCAAAGATGGCGAGTACGTGACGGTGCAAGGGACCGAGAACGACGTGCGTGTAGCCAAAGAGAGCGACCACCTGATCGTCCATGTACTCGACAAAGGGGCTGGCAGCAATGCCAAGAAGTGCCAGGTCGAAATCAGAGTGCCCATGAAGGTCATCGACGCGCTGCTTTCTGCGGGCAAGGATGAACTGGATTTGGTGGCGGCGCTTCACGCGCTGAGCGCCCAGGGCGACACCGAGCTGGTCTCCGTCAAGGACAGCCAAAACACCGTGAAGGTCTGGTTGGACTCAAAGAACGTATCCGAGTAGCCCTCTCAAAAAACGAGCAAGCTCTGGAGGCGAATATGATGCTGCTGGCGAAGGCGGCCCTGGGATTTGGCGGAGCACTCGTGCTCGCAGGAGCTTACACGCTTCATGAAGGCGTAATTCGCGTGGACGTGGATGAGTACCGCGAGGGTGGCTCACATGTCCATATGTGGGTTCCTGCGGCAGCCGTGCCGATGGCGATGCACCTTGTCCCGAAGCACCACTTGCGGGATGCTGCCGAACAATCGCGGGAATTTATGCCACTCGTGCACACGCTTTTTAAGGAGCTGAGAAGATTTCCGGACGCGGATTTAGTCGAAGTGAAGGACGAACAGGAACACGTGGTAATCCGAACGCACGACGGAAAGCTGGAAATTGACGTCCAAGACCCTAGCGAGAACGTGCACCTTCTTGTGCCGCTGAGCACGCTTGATGATGTGGCGGAGCAGCTCGAGGCGAATGCGCCAGGGGCTTGAAAGAAGGGTTATGAGTCTTTAGTCTTGAGCCGGTGTCGCACGTCTTTGAGAAGGCACGTCTGAGGTTCTAGATCGCCGATATCGGCACCTTTTCTCAAATGAGCGTAATGAAATGGTTTTATCGCGGCGGACGCCCGAACTGGTTGGCCGGTTGGCTAAACCGCCTTTCGGCCGCCATTTACGCGCTGGGGATTGCTCCAGACTACCTGGTCGCGCTGGAAGTACCTGGCCGGCGAACCGGCCGCACCATCCGTCTACCTTTGGTGATGGCCTTGGTCAACAAAGAGCGTTAATTGGTGTCTATGCTGGGTCCTGACGTCGGCTGGGTTCGCAACGCCAGGGCGGCAGGGTGGAATGTGACCCTGCGGCACGGACGACGTGAGAACGTTCACCTGGAGGAAGTGCCGACAGACAAGCGAGCACCAGTGCTGAAGGCCTACTTGCAGCGAGCGCCCGGGGCAAGGCCGCACATTGAAGTGCACAAAGACGCGCCGCTCTCCGAGTTTGAGAAAGTGGCATCGCGGGTTCCCGTTTTCCGACTCGTGCCATCCGGCCAAAAAGCCTAGGCAGCGCCGCCAGCCTCTTTGATGGCCAAGTGGTAGTACGCTTCTTCAAGCAGCGCGTCTTTTTTCCAGCCAACTCGCTCTAAGATTCCCTGGCTGTGCTCAATCATCTTTGGATGGCCGCACAAATAAGCGGTTGTGTTTTCCGGCCGCAATCCCCACGCGTCGGAATATTTCCGCAAAAGGTCATCCACTCGTCCTGTTTCCCCTTTCCAGCTTGGGTCCTCCCACGGACGGCTAATCGTGGGAACGTACCTCAGCCACGGAACCTCGGCTGCGGTGCGCTCGAGTTCTTCGCGGTAACCAAATTCGCATGACCGGCTGGCGCCTTGAAGGCAAAAGAATTTGTGCTCGCCGGGCATAAGGCTTGTTCCACTCTTCCAGTCACGATAAAGCGTTCGCACGTAGCTGATGAAGGGAGCAATGCCGGTGACGGTCGAGATCAGCAAGTGGTTGGTACGGCCGCTGCTGAGGTCAAGAGTGAAGCGGCCCTTGGCAAGTTTGCGGCAGAGCAGCGAGTCCCCGTGCTTGAGTTCAAACAGGCTGGGGGTCAAATCGCCTTGGGGAACCAGTTCGACGAAGAATTCGAGTGTGTCTTCATAAGGCGAAGAAGCGATGGAATAGGCACGTTCGGTCCGAACGCCGTTCCGCTCGATTCCGAGAGTGGCGTATTGGCCTGCTCGATACTCAAGAGGTCCTCCGGGTGCGACCCGCAAGACGCAGAGCCCCTGGGAAATATCGCGGCGGCCCAGAATACGCGCTTGATAGTGCTTGTCTTGACGAAGGGACATGTTTGTTTGGCTCCAATTGGGGCGCTGCCTTCTTGCCGCAGAGAGAATTGCGCAACGGAGTTCCGGCCCACCAAGACCGGCGCGAGGAATTGGCGCCGGACGCCACAACACCCGGTGACAAGTGCGGAAGCTTGCGCTGAGCCGCAAAACGCTATTCGTAGGCCAGCGCAACAACCGGGTCGTAGGACGCGGCTCGCAGCGCGGGATAAAGAGCTCCTGCAGCCGCCCCAACAAGCGCAAGAGCCACAGCAGAAAAGATCCAAGACGTAGTGATGAGCACCGTCAGGCCAGGATTGGTCTCCCTAAGGACGGCTTGCGTAAGAAAAGTAAGGGCGATGCCCAAACCGGCGCCAAATAGCGTAAGTATCAGAGTTTCGCTGAGCAACATACGAACGATGTCAAAACGGGAGAAACCTAGGGCTTTGAGGATGCCAATCTCCCGAGTGCGCTCCATAACCATGGTGTGCATGTTGAGAAGCACCACAATGAAGCTGATGACGATGCCGAGAGCCACCATTGTCCGCGTGAACGGGCGAAGCTGTGGCAGGTTGGACGAGGTGATGAGAGAAACGTAGTCGGCGACGGGGAGCGTGTTGTATTGCGGCAACAACTTTGTGATTTGCGCGCGCGTCGCTTCCGTATCCCCCCTGCTGCGAACGAAAAACTTGGAAACGCGCTTTTCGGCGCCGGCGAGTTCCTGGGCCGTGCGAATCGGTATGAAAAAGCGCGCCCCTTTCCCGTGCGCCACAATACCGCACACTGTGAAAGTATGATTCAACAGCGTGACCTTACTCCCAACCTTCAGATGGCGCGACTGGGCGATGATGTCATCGGCCATCACTTCATCCGGGGATTGGAACGGGCGGCCAGCGCGGAACAAGAAGCCTTTGCTGAGCGCGTTGAAGCGCTGGTAGTCAATGCCGTAAATCATGACCAAGTTACTTGGCTCGGTGAGGATTACGGTCGGGGCGACTTCGTCGACACCGCTCAGCGACGCGATTTGATCCCCGAGCGATTCCTGCATGACGGTGTTGGAAAACGCGAAGAACACCGAAGAGTTCGGCGGCTGCACCAGGATGTCCGCGCCGACTCCTTCGACGCGTTTTCCCCATTCGGAAATTACTCCCGAAGTGAGGCCCACGATCATCAGAACGAGAATAACTTGAATGGCGATGGCGATGACACTCAGAGAACTGCGCAGCGGACGCGAGGTAACGCTGCCCCAGAACATCTGGAAAAGAGAAAATGGGCCCTCTAAGGTTTCTGTCCCCGTATCTGTCGTGGCTCGCATTTCAGTTTGTACTCTAACATCTTGATTTCCTAAGGGTCAAAATAACGAGCGGCGGAACGAGCAAGCTGAATGCCGAAAAAAGAAAAAGATATTTCGCTGCGGTAAAGTTTTCAACACAAGTGTTGATAAGTTTGTGGAAATGCAGGCATGCTGCCCGGCTAACTCGCGGTGGGTCAACAGTCTTCTGCTCTTTGCACCATTTAAGTGCAACCGGCGTGCCTCAAGGCCTTCAAAACTTCTTGGATGACTGCGAGTTGGCTAATGCAACCGCATTTGCAACGTGAAAGCTGAAGAAAAAACAAGGTTTAGTCAGGTTGGACGACCAAAAGAAACGAGAGCAAAGAAATCTCGGTCAAAGCGTCGTCTCGATTCTACTGAGCTTGAACAAATCGATGGAGAACTGGAAAGAAGACCGTTTCAGTACCACTTCGGCGGCCGCTCGAGGTGTATCTTAATGACTTGCTTGGGATCGTCAAGATCGAACCACCGGCCGTACGTTTTCCAGCCTTCGGCGATCACTTGGATTCGCACGTGGCCCAGCGGTGCGTCCGGAATGTGCGCCACTCCGTCTGGATTCGTCTTGACATTGATTTCTAACGTCTTGTTCTTCTTGATCTTGTGCTCTTCTACGTAAGTGAAATAGACACTGGCGTTTTCCACCGGCACGTCTTTATCGCCGCCGGTAATTTCAACGGTGATCCGAGAGTGCGGGTTCGGATTCGTCGACTCCTTTGGAGGTGAGGAAGGAGCAGCCGGAGGGTTTTGCGCCGTAGTGGGCAACACCAGAAGGAGACATGCCGTTAGGCAGACAGCGCCAAAGAATCTCTGCGGAACATTCATGGTTGACCGTATTCCATCCTCTACACAATGAGGTGTGAGGTCAAGTCACCTGCTGGGGAATTCCGATGCCCGGGTGGAGCGAAATTGCTGCTCAACGGCCATCCTCAAGAGCACGCGCTCTGGAAATTTCCGTGGTAGGCTCATTGACGGAATTTTCAGGCTCCTGTAAGTTTTCAAGACACTGCTCCGTAAGCATCTCAGGGACAAGGAACTGCAAGAGCCCCGAGCGGTCCCCAACGTCAGGAAGGACCACGTCCCAATCGGGTTAGAGCGAGCAAGGAGAGCATCATGGGTTTTGCAACCAACGCCATTCACGTGGGCCAGGAGCCGGAACCTGCCACGGGCGCGATTGTCGCGCCAATTTTTCAGACTTCGACGTACGTCTACGAAGAACTGGGGAAAAACAAGGGCTACGACTACGCGCGCACGAATCATCCGAACCGCAAAGCGATCGAGCGCACCGTCGCCAAGCTTGAAGGCGGGCACAGCGCCTACGTATTTTCTTCCGGAATGGCGGGAATCGATGCCGTGTTCCGGCTTCTGCGCCCTGGAGATCATGTCGTGCTGTCCGAAGCAGTGTATGGAGGTGTGTTTCGGCTCTCCACACAATTGTTGGTTCATTTCGGGCTGGAGTTCAGCTTCGTCGACACTTCGTCCCCCGATGGGGTGCGCACGGCAATGCGGCCGAACACGAAGATGCTGTACATCGAAACGCCGGCAAACCCCACCATGAGTGTGACGGACATCGCCGCGATGTCCAAGCTGGCCAACGAACGGAATATTTCGGTCGTAGTCGACAACACTTTTCTGAGCCCTTACCTGCAGCGCCCCATCGAATTGGGTGCGCATATCGTCGTTCATTCGATGACTAAATACCTGAACGGTCACAGCGATTCCACCGGCGGAGCGGTCGTGCTTACCCGCCCCGAAGACGCGGAGAAAATCTACTTCATCCAACGCTCCGCGGGAACCGGTCTGGCACCCATGGACTGCTTCCTCGTCTCCCGCGGTATCAAGACGCTTGCGGTGCGCATGCTTCAGCACAACGCCAATGGCATCACCGTGGCGCGGCATTTGGATGCGCATCCAAAAGTGCGTAAGGTCTTTTACCCTGGCTTGCCTTCGCATCCGCAGCACGAAATCGCACGGCGCCAGCAAAAAGGTCCCGGCGCCATGCTTTCCTTTGATTTGGGTTCCATCGACGCAGCCCGGCGCTTTCTGAATCACGTCAAGCTCTGCTCGCTGGCAGAGAGTCTCGGTGGAGTGGAAACTCTAATTTCTCTGCCAGCCATGATGACCCACTCTTCCATGCCTAAGGAAATGCTCGATCGCGTCGGAATCACAGAAGGCCTCGTGCGCTTGTCCGTAGGTATTGAAGACGTCGAAGACATCATCGCCGATTTGGATCAGGCGCTGCTCTACGTCTGAGACCTGCACTTTTTGCAGTAAGCAACGAGACTGTTTATTTTGTTGGCTTCGCCACGCTTTGCTGCAGCCAGGACACGTACCCGGAAGAGCCGGCGATGACTGGCAATGCGATAAACTCCGGCACATCGTAGCTGTGCAAGCGGTGCACTTCCCTTTCTAACTGCGCAAGCCGCGCGGCGGTCGACTTGATCACCAGCAAATGCTCTCGTGCGGATTCCAGACTTCCCTTCCAAGTGTAAAAAGACTCGACCGGACTAAGGTGGATGTTGACGCAGGCTGCGAGCCGCTTGGAAACCACGTGCCGCGCAATGCGCCGCGCCTCTTTCACGTTCCGGCAGGTAACCAGCACCACTCGAAATTTCCCTCCCGCCTTCATGCCACCCTCCTTCGCAGGAACCGGACGCAGCGAAGCGCTTTTGTCCGCGCGCGAGTCCGCATAGAATACCGCTCTATGAGCACATCTCCCATCAAGTTTGGCACCTCCGGTTGGCGCGGCCTGATCGCCGACGACTTCACGTTCGCCAATGTCCGCCTGGCAGTTACCGCCATCGCCGAACACGCCAAGGCCAAAACTCCGCAGCCTTCCCTTCTCGTAGGGTACGACACCCGCTTCTATTCCGAAGAATTTTCCCAGCTCGCGGTGGACATTTTGCAGCATCACGGCATCCGAGCTTTGCTCTGCGAGACTTTCACGCCCACACCCGCCGTGGCCTACGAAATCATGCGGCGCAAACTAGACGGTGCGATCAACTTCACCGCCAGCCACAATCCCGCCTCCTATCACGGCCTGAAGTTTTCTTCCGCCGATGCCGGGCCAGCGCTCCCGGAAGTGACCAAGGACATCGAAGCGCGCGCGGCCCGCCTTGCCGCAAACGGAGGTGTAGCCCCTTTGCCCCACGGCAAGACAAAAATCGCTCCCAGCGAGCGCGTGAATGTGCGCGAGAACTATCTGAAACGGCTCGGTGAGCTGGTTCGCTTTGACGTCCTTAGAAAGGCAAACGTGAACTTTGTCGTGGATGCGTTGCATGGCTGCGGCTCTGGCTACCTGGACCGCGCGCTCCGCGATCATGGCGTGACGGTGCAAGCGATTCGCACGGAGCGCGATTGTCTCTTCGACGGCACCGGCCCCGACGTTTCCGAAGAAAACCTTGCCCCGCTGCGCAAAGCAGTAGTCGATTCGAAAACGACCGCAGGGCTGGCAACCGATGGCGACGCCGACCGCTTCGGCATCGTGGATGGCGATGGCACCTGGATTCAGCCGAACCTTATTCTCGCGCTCGTTTACGACTACCTCGTCGAAGCGCGCAACTGGAAAATGCCCGCCGCACGCAGCGTCGCGACCACGCAAATGATCGACGCCGCGGCAAAGTCACACGGCCAAACCGTTCTTCAAACGCCGGTCGGGTTCAAATACATCGGCCAGCTCATTCGTGAAGACAAAATCGCCCTGGGCGGCGAAGAAAGCGCGGGATTGACGATTCGCGGCCACATTCCGGAAAAAGACGGCATCCTCGCGTGCTTGCTCGTTGCCGAAATGATTGCTGCGCGCGGGGCATCCATAGGCGAGCAAGTAAAAGCCATGTTCAAGAAATTGGGCCGCGAATTTTGGCCCGTGCGCGAGAATTTGCATCTGAGTGACGAACAAAAGGCAAATGCCGTGCGCAAGGTAGCCGTGGATGCTTCGACACTCCTGGGCCGAAAAGTCGTATCCATCGACCGCACCGATGGCGCAAAATTTGTGTTTGCAGACGGTTCCTGGATGCTATTGCGCTTGTCTGGAACGGAACCGTTGCTGCGTCTCTACGTGGAAGCAGAAAGCGCTGACTCTTCTGCGAAACTGGCGAAAGAAGCGACCGAATGGGTTCTGCAAAGTTGAAGAAAACCGAGAGCGAAGAGCTGTTGCCGCGCATCTTTCGCCAGTACGGCGGTACGCTGCTCGGCTTGCTCGTGCTCGCGCTTCTCGTTCACGACATTTTCGGCACGCACGGCTATCTCGCCATGCGCCGCACACAGCAGGAAATCGGGAAGGTTCAGACTGACACCGACCGTTTGAACAAGGAAAACGTGCAACTGCAAGAGGAAGTGAGAGAGCTCAAGAGCGATCCCCATAAAATCGAAAAAATCGCGCGGGACGACCTCGGCTTGGCCCGCCCCCGCGAAGTCATCATCAAGATTCCGCAGTCGCAACAGTTGCCGCAAGATTCTTCTGTGAAGCCTTAGCCTTCCGCTTTTTCCAGGTTGTCCGCGCCAGCGAGAGCGCCACCATCGCCAGAAAAATCGTCAGCAGCCCGCCCGTCGCTTTCCACGCGCTGCACTGGCCTTTCGGCAGGATAGAAAATCTTCCGTAAACAAACTCGATGTGCACCCAATACACCAGCAACGAAGTGTTCCCGAGCTGAATGATAGGGCTGAACCCTTTTTGCGCCAATCCCCAGCGGCACCACGCGTAAACCAAAAGCAGAATGATCAGTAGAATCCCGCAGCGCATCAGCAGGAAATCAGGATTGCTGTGCCAATAATCGTAGACCGCGTAAAGCTTGATTCTAGAGGAATCAAACACCGTCGAAAGATAGCAAGCTAGAACTCCCGTTCCACCCAGCAGCGCGAACGCGAGCGCTTCTCTGCGCTTCGCAAATCTCGAAAACAGAAAAAATCCCACGGCGAGTCCGGCAAACGCAAACGCTGACCACGGAAACAGGGGAAAAAGCCATGCTTGTGGCTTGTCAAAAATGTGCACGCCATTGATGTACGACTCGAGCGGCCATGGCAAAAACTTCGGCTGGTTCGTAGTCCAAAGCGGCGGCGTGGCCATCGCCACCAGCGCCGCAACAAACAATCCCGCAACTAAGCTGCGCAACCTCGCTGCCGCAACTTCTCCTCCCCCTGTGATCCAGCACAGCACGCCCATCAGTACCATCGAAAGCCCGAGAATATTCAGCACGTCGACGCGCAGCAAATCCGTCCACGGCGACCACGGATACCCGAACGCATATTCCTGCACCCGAAACAGCAACCCCATGCCGAAAATTTCCGCTCCGCGCAGAATCGTCTGCTTCGCGATGGCCTCCCGCGCAATTCCTTTCTCGCGCAGCCGCTCCGTCACCAGCGCAAAGGAAACTCCCGCCAGAAAAATGAACAGCGGCGCCGGCAACGTTCCCCCAAGCTGCGACCAGCGAATCAGGGACGAAGACTTTCGCGCCTCCGGGCTCAGCCAGGAGTCGTAGCAATGCGTCTGAAACATCAGCACGCACGCCAGCCCGCGCATCCAGTCGATATACGCAAGCCGGCTCATCTTCGCCTTTGGCGATGCCGGCGTCGGCCCTGCGCCCCCAACAGCCCTCTGTGTTTGGTCTGCCATCGCTCTGCGCTACAATTTTCTCTTGCCCGCCACCCGCCAACTCGGCCTGCTTTCCATGTTTGGCTTGTGGGCCGTCCTCACCCTCACGGGCGTGATTTACTCCGTCTGGCACGGCTATGGCGGTCGCGAATTCGCCTCCACGCTCACCGCCTCCGCGTTTCTCTTTCTGGTGATGCTGCTCTTCGCCGCGGGCGGCATGGACAACGGCCTCGCCGCGCGTCTTGGCCACTCCGGCGGACTATTCCTTTGCGTGGCGGTGTTTCTTGTCTACCTGATTTACGGCCTGGGGACAAATACTTTCACGTTGGGGCGTGCTGCAACGGTCGCCGCGCTCACCTTCATTCCACTCGCCATTGCGATGTCCACACATGGAAAACCTCCCGGCGCATGGCAAGACTTTTTCGTCCTTGTCGCTATGTGGGTCGCCGTCAAACCTTTTCCAAACCGCTGGGGATTTTCCATGTCGCACTACTTGTGGCCCTACCCCGGCGGCCGCCTGGCTTACGTTTTAACTGTTCTAGTCTGCGTCAATGTGGCGCTAGCTACCTTCGTCCTGGTCCGCCGCACGACCGGCGTCGGTTACTCCATCGGCTGGGGCCGCCACTGGGAATTTTTCACCATCGCCAGCTTTCTTGCATTTGCCTGCATTGCTATTCCCCTGGGCGCTGGCATTCACTTCGTCAAATTTGAGCCGCAATGGTCACAAATGCAGTCCTTGCCGCTCACCTCGCTGGGGATTTTGTTTTTCACCGCCTGGCCTGAAGAACTTCTTTTTCGCGGCCTGCTGCAAAATCTTCTCGCTCGCGCAACCAGCAGCGACCTCGCCGCCTGGTGGACCGCCTCGATTCTCTTTGGCTTTTCTCACATCACCAATCTCGGCTTTCCGAATTGGCGCTACGTCCTGCTCGCCTCCATTGCCGGCTTCTTCTACGGCTGGACGTGGCGCAAAACCGGCTCAATCTTCGCTTCTGCCCTCGTCCACGCTGCTGTCGATATTACCTGGCACTTCTTCTTCCACACGCTCTAACTCTTTGGAGTGCGCCAGCTTGCTGCCGCTTTTCTTGCCCCTCGCTCGCCTCTATATTGGAAGAAATCCAGTGAGCCGGGACATTCTGTCGGGAGAGACGCGGCGGAGTAATCTTCCATGCCCGAATACAACATCACCTTCCGCGGCTGGAAAGCCCTTGCCGCTATCGCGGCTCTCCTGGCCTTCTTCGCCATCCGTTTCTGGTGGCGTCTTCAAACCGTCGATGAAAACGGCCGCGCTGCGCTCACCGAGTATCTTCTCAAGGAATATCAGGGCCGCGGCCAGCGCGACGTGTTGCAACGCTTAGAGGAGTACAAAGCAGGCCAGCCCGTGCAGCCGCTCCCGGAACTCAAGCCCATGAACATCGAGTTTCCCTCGATCTCCGCCATCGGCACCGGCAGGTACACGTACAGAAGAATGATCGTTAAAGTGACCATCACCGTGGACGACGGCCCTCCGCCGGACGGCAGATCCACCCGCTATTTCTATCTGAACCGCTATTCCGTCGGCGACAGTTGGACCGTCACCAGCGAAGCCAGCGCCTATTCCTACTACAGCGCCTTGCTGCCCTGATTCGCGCCCGCCTTTGCCGGGCTAACTCACCGGTGTAGAACTATCCCTCGCCCTAACACAAAGATAAAAACAGCTGATAAGGCTACAGCCGCTGTGATCCACGCGTAGCTCCTGCCAACGCCATCTGTTGGCCGCTCGGGGGCAGTTCTCTTCGGAATGTAATACATCAGCCACAAAAGCCCGGACTCCGCGCCAGCCGTTCCCGGCAGCGCCGATTGCCATATCAGTTGGATTCCCAGCGGGTTCAAGAGTCCGCCCGCGCTCGCCAGGATTACCGAAGAAAAGTAAGGAATAAATGTAAGCTTCCGCAGCCGGCGAAACTCACCTCTCGGAACTCCCACGTACCGCACCAGCCCAATGCCCACCACCAATACGGCCGCGAAATACGACACCATTCCAACGACAACCAGGAGCGTGCGCCACAACCCGTGCTCCGGCAACCCCGCAATCACTTGCCCCCAGTCGCCGAAATTCGTTACGCCGGAGAACAAGAAATATCCCGTTCCCGTAAAGAGATTGAAGGCAACACACAGTAGAAGAAAAAAGCGCAATCGAACGGAGGCACGCATTGCCCTGCGCAACACAATCCAGAGAACGCCGCCTGCCGCGAGATTCACTAGCGTTCCCGCGGCGGCAATCAGTCGCGATTCATAATCGCCGGACCAAGCAACCGTCGACAATACACCCGTCTTTGCCCCGGTCAGCAGCGCCGTCGCTGCGTGCCCCAACCCTTCGTGCAGCACGTTCGTCAGAATGCCGGCCACCAAGCTGATGGCGCAGACGGTTGCTGCGTCGTCGTTCACCTGCTCGGGCTTGGGATTATTCACGGCTTTTTCAGTTTCGCGGCGCGGTCAGGCCGACGGATGCTTCAGAATCTCTGCCAAAGCACGCAGCCTTGCCGAGTCCGCGGGACTCTTTGCCGTCCCGGCACTTTGTTCAAGCGACGGGACCATGCGCTTCAACTTCGCCACTGCGCTCTTTTTCATGTGCGAATTCTCTGCGTCCTGAATCGTCTTCTGCAAAGCTGTAATCTGCTCTGCCGGCAACGCCTGCGACCGCGCTAACTGGTCCAGGTACGCTTTCGCCACCACCAACTTCGCAGGCCACTCAATCTTTTGCTGGTTCTGCACGTTCAGCTCAGCCACCTGAACTGTCTTTGCCGCGTCGATTTCGTTCTGCGTCAAAAGCTTGCTCGGCGTCAGCTCAAAAACGTCCAAGCCGCGCGCAATCTCCGAACCATAAATGTAACCGTTGTACCAATACGCCGACCATTCGCCACCCAGGACCAGCACTTTCGTGTCAATTGGCCCCCGGTCGAAGTACGCAATCTCGAATGGCTGCTCCGGGTCGGTGAAGTCCATCACGGAAACGCCACCCTGATACCACGCCTGCACTTCGATATCCCGGCCCGGCACCGGAACCAGCGACCCGTTGTGCGCCACGCAATTCTCCGAGTCACCCTGCGCCGCCGGCATCTTGTAATAGTTCGCGAAGCTCAGCTTGTCATCCTTCAAACGAAAAATCGCATCCGCGCCCCACTTGTTCGGATCGTTCTGGCGGCACCGCGCCCCCAGGCCGCCGCCCCACTCGTCGGTGAACACCACTTTGCTCCCATCGTTTGAAAACGACGCCGAATGCCAATACGAATAATTCGGATCATTCACCGCATCCACGCGCTTCGGATGCACCGGGTCCTTGACGTCCAGCAGAAGTCCATTTCCGGAGCACGCCCCCGCCGCCAATCCAATCGCCGAGTACACCGTGATGTCGTGGCACTGGTCCGTCTCCCGCGGCTTGTCTCCGCCCTTGCCATGCGTCCCGCCGTTATTGAGGCCGTTGACCGCGCCCGTCCGTGGATCGATGAAAACCCGCGGGCTGGACACAATCTTCGCGTCCTGCGGCGCGGCCACCGGCACCTGGATCACGTCGATGCGGAACAGCGCCGTGTTTGGATCCTTGTCCGGTTTTTCTCCCGAACATCCCGCCAGTTCCTCTCCCTGCCGCACAAACGATGTGCCCGACACGTAGATATAGACATTCTCCTTGTCGTTCGGATCGAGCACCAGCGTATGCGTGTGCGACCCGCGACAGGTCTGCACCGCCGCCACTTGTTTCGGGTTCTGGATGTTGGAAATGTCAAAAATCCGCACGCCCCGGAAACGGTCTTTTTGCGCTACGGGTATCCGATGTTTTTTCTCTTCCCCGGCCGGCGGCGGAGGTTGCGGCGGAAATCCCTGCGTGCCGCAGTCCAGTCGCCCATTCGGCATCTCCACCGACATGAACAGTAGGTTTTTGTACACCGACACATCGCCCTGCCCGCCCGGGCACACCAGCGAAGTCACCAACTTCGCGTTCGCTGGATTGGAGATGTCAAAAATGTTCACGCCGTAAAAATTCCCTTGGAACAAGTGATTGCCCTGGAACGCCAGGTCCGAGTTCGAGAACGCAAGCTGCGCGATCACGAGCTGCGCTGACTTCGGCATCTTCGAAGCGCTACCGATGCCGAGCTGCCCAATCATCTTCTGCACCTTGGGGTCATCCGGATTGTCCGAGCCCAGTTGAAACGCATCCGGCTTCTTGACCAACACGAGGTGCTTCATGCCCATCGCCGCTTCGCCCGCGTCATACAGCCCGGCCGACAGCTTGGCTCGCGGATCGTTTGCGTCCGACCCTGTCATACCCGGCGGCAGCGGCGGAGCAGGCTGCGGCGCAAACGGATTCTCTCCCTCCTCCTCGTCACCCTCTTCCTTCTTCGCCGCCTCCTGCTTCGTGGCGTCCGCTTTGGCGGCTTCCTGCTTCCCCGCCTCCTGCTTGGCAGGCGCCGAAGTAGGCGCAGGCGCCTGAGCCCACATCCGGCTAACGCCGCAACCTAAGAGGATTACTACCCCCATCAAACGCAAAACGACCGCTAGCAATCGGTTCATCGTTTCTCCTCGGAAGATTCCTTCTCTAACATCTTCTGCATTACCTTGATCTCGGCCCGTTGTCCGTTGTCCACGTCCGTAGCGAAGTCGAATACTTCGGCATCTTGCCCCGCGCCCGCGGTGTCGAACAAATCCTTCACCATCGTCAGCGCGCCGCCGTGGTGCTGAATCATCCCGCTCAAAAACAAGCGGTCAAATTCCTCGCCTTTCGCCTTCCGCAGCGCCTCCATCTGCTCCGCCGTCAGCATTCCGGGCATCAGCCCCATCGGACGGCCCGACCTGTCCATGTCCGGCATTCCCGGCATCGCCATGGAAATCGCTTCTCCCCGCGCCGCCAGCCACCGCTTCATCATCTTTATTTCGTCCGACTGCGAGCTGCTGATTCTCGCCCCAAGCGCCCGCAACTCCTTGTTCTCTGTGTGCGACGAAATCAGCCCCGTCATCTCCACAGCTTGCGCATGATGCATGATCATGCCCTGCATGAACTCCACGTCCGCTTGCGATCTGGGCGGCAGCGTGCCTCTCGTCGACGCCGGCAGCGTTTTGCTCGGCTTCCCCGGCGCCCCCGGCTGCACCACCACCGGCGTTCCCGAACCCGCCTGCTGCGCTTGCAGTGGCGAGCAGAACATTCCCGAGGCTGCGCTCACAGCGACCAGCATGCTACTCAACACAACAAATTCCCTCGCAGCATGGAGCTTTCTGCGAAAACTGATTGGCATCCATGCCCATCGGTCTCCAAACATCTCTAGTGCTCTCACGCTAAAACGAAGCCGCATTCTCACGCTGGCGTTGCAGCATAGACCAGAACGCTAACCACTAGCAACGCTTACGGCGCCGAGCACTCGCGTCATTGGAAACGGCAGTCGTGACTTGCACACCTAAATCGCATAGCATCGCACTCGATTCATTCCAGGGCGAGGCGCTAACCATGAAAGCAAACATCATCACCCTCGTTCTCATTGTGCTGGGTGTAATTTTCTTGGGAATTCGCTATGCCCATGAGCCTTGGACTCCCATGCGCGTTGCCGCCGTCATCATCGGCTTGCCGTCCTTGGCGCTCCTGATCCTCGCCCGAATCGAACTTGGTGGTTCATTCGCTGTGCGGCCAAAGGCCCAGGCGCTCGTCACCCACGGCCTTTATTCTCGGATTCGCAACCCCATTTATGTCTTTTCCGCGTTGACGGTCGCGGCATTCTTTCTTTTTATCAATCGGCCGCTCGCGCTCTTTTTTCTCGTCGTTCTCATTCCCTTACAAATCTACCGGGCACGCCGGGAGGCAAAGGTGCTTGAGGCCAGATTCGGGGACGAGTACCGCCAGTATCGAGCGCGTACCTGGTTTTGATTCCGCATCGCTCGAAACATGCCAAAAACCAAAAAGCCGGCCCAGCTTCCCAACACTTGCTTGAAAACCCAAACTAACAGACGTCTATCACTACCACGGTAATGTCGTCCTGTTGAGCCATCGCCGCGGGTTGCCAGGACCGAATCTCACTGAGCAGTTTGTCCACCAACTCGGAAGGAGAGCGCGTCTGGTTTTCCAGAATCACCTGTTCCAGTCTTGCATCTCCGAAGGCCTTGCCCTTTGCATTCTCGGGCTCGATCACTCCATCGGTGTACATGAGAAAGCGATCGCCGGAACGGATTGATATTTCGTGAACGGGGTAATCGGGCTCCGGCGTCACTCCAAACACCAGGCCGTTGCTTTCGATCCGTTCCAACTTCCCTCCCCGCGACAACAGCAGTGGCGGATGCCCCGCCGCGGAGTACAGCGCTTTGCCATTCTCCGTGTCGATAAACAAATAGGCTGCGGTCACAAACTGATCGCGCAGTTGCCCGGACAGGATTTGGTTCAACCCGCTAAGCACCTCTCGGGGAGCATCCGCCCGGGTCGCCACCGATTGCGTCGCCACCTTGACCATCGCGGCGATCAGAGCCGCTGGAACGCCATGCCCGGAGACGTCCGCTACCATGACACCGACGCGGTGCGGATCGACGCGAATAAACTCATAAAAATCGCCGGCCACCGCGGTCATCGGACGATAAGCAGCCGTAATTTGCAGGTTTTTTATTTCGGGGCTCCCGCCAGGGAGAATCGACGTCTGGATCTCTCGGGCGATCGCCAGTTCATTTTCAATCGACAACAAACGGCGCTCGTTCGCAAACACCATCTGCAGGGCAACATATCCAAAGGAAAACAGCAGTGCCGCAAAGCCTAGTGAATCCCAGATGGTCGAGGAGCGGTAGCCCAAGGGACGCGAAACGTTCGTGTACAGCGCTTCCACGGCGAAAAGCAGCGTTCCCACGAGCAGAATCTTGCTGTCCGGAGTCGCCAGGAACTTGCGCGCCAGTTTTGGCACCCCGACCACGGTCACCAGCACAACGAGAACGCAGACCGCCAGTAGATTGTTGTAGGGAATGAACTTGTCCCTGGTTCCCGTGAACAGAAAAAAGAAAATTCCTGCCAACCCGACCGCCAGCCCTAAAATCATCATCACTTGCAGAAGGCTCCGCAGTTTGCCAAGGCTTAGCTCCAACCACGCTCGCGTCGCGACCACCAGGATCAAATACATGATCACCGTATCCGCGTAGGGAGCGCTCAGCTGAAACCAGTGCGGCAAACGTGCTACCGCCTCCAGCGAATCCAGCAGGCGTAGCCCTCCATACATCGCGCTCCAGATTCCCATCCAGACCAGCACCTGCACACCGCTGCGCCGCCGCATCGCCGCGATGCCGCACACGGCGAATCCTACTAACAGAAAAACTGTTCCAGAAATAATGTCCGCCACCTGGCCGCGGAGCGTTGCTAGAGCTTGATCTTGCAGAAGCACACCTCTCAAGACATCGTCAAGATATCAGACTCGATGTCAAACGTTCTGAGTAGTTTTACCCTGCAGAATTGCCGTACATGTAAACTGCTGCGGCGTGCTACCATACGTCTCCAGCGGGTGGAGAGATGTAACCAGGGCACTCCCAAGTACCTTTGTGTCTGTTTGGGAAGGGTCGCGTGGAACCTCGCAAGTTCACCCCGGAAGAACTCGCCAACCTTGTGGAGCAAGCCCTTTCCTGGTTGCACCAGCAACGCGCACACTTTCTTCCTTTGAGTTTCCCGCTCGACCAGCAACAAAAACTCCAGTTGGGTCCATTTTTCTCCAAAGAGATCCTCGATCGCGCGAGGATCGCGGATGCCTCGCAATCCGGCCAGACGATTCCCTACCCTCCTTTTTACGAAACCGTTCGCGCCGGCGGCGCACGCGTGGTTCCCGACGCCGCGCATCTGACGGGCATTGCCTTCGTCGATGTGATTGTCTTTAACCGGACACCTACTCTTCGCACGATTTTTCATAACCTCGTGCATTTTACGCAGTACACGATTCTCGGCGAAGAACGTGTCATGCGAGGCTATCTCGAAACTTTGAACGAGTCTGGCTTGTGGATGGTTGTGCCCTTCGAAGAACAGGCCTACCAGATGGACGCGCGCTTCACTCGCGATCCTTCCGATGTCTTCTCTGTCGAAGCGGAAATCCGCGAGTGGGCGCGCCACGGCCGCTACTAGCCTGATTCCCCGCATCAGCGTTGCTAACGTAGAATGGGAATTCAATGACCGCCCCCAAAATCACGAAGATCGAAGCTTTCCAGGTGGACCTGCCTTTGTACGAAGGCAGCTACAAGTGGTCGGGCGGAAACTTCGTTAAAGTGTTCGACTCAACCGTGGTCGCAGTGCACACGGATGCAGTTGTCACTGGATACGGAGAGATTTGTCCGCTCGGACCGGCTTACCTCCCCGCTTATGCCAATGGAGCACGCACTGGAATTGCAGAAATCGCGCCTCATCTGCTCGGCGCTGATCCGACCGCTCTCGCCGTACTAAACGACCTGATGGATCGCGCCATGCGCGGCCATCCGTACGTGAAATCGGCTATCGACATGGCCTGTTGGGACATCCTGGGAAAAATCACCGGTCAGCCACTCGTCACGCTTGTCGGCGGACGCTATGGCGAGTCGTTTCCTCTGTACCGGGCCATTTCTCAAGAAAGCCCGAATGAAATGGCCGCCAAGGTTTCGCAGTATCGTGCCGAAGGATACAAGAAATTCCAGCTAAAAGTGGGCGGCGATCCGGATACGGACATCCAGCGCATTCGCGAGGTGGCCGCTGTGCTCGAAAAAGGAGACGTTCTGGTAGCCGATGCCAACACCGGCTGGACTCAACACGAGGCTCTCCGCGTTGCTCACGCCGTGCGCGATGTCGACGTTTACCTCGAGCAACCCTGCGCCAGCTATGAACAATGTCTGGTCGTGCGCCGCCACACCAATCTTCCCTTCATTCTGGATGAAGTTGTCGACAGTCTGTCTATGGTCGTGAAAGGCATCAAGGACCAAGCCATGGATATCATCAACCTAAAAATCTCGAAGGTTGGGGGGCTCACCAGGGCGCACCAGATTCGCGACTTATGTGTTTCACAAGGAATCGCTCTCACCATCGAAGACACGTGGGGAGGTGATATCGTCACGGCGGCAATCGCTCACTTGGCGCACAGCACGCCGCCCGCTTACCTTTTCTCATCTACTGATTTCAATAGCTACGTGACCCGCAGCATCGCGCAGGGAGCGCCCCAACGAAAAAACGGCCGCCTCGCAGCATCGTCCGCTCCCGGCCTCGGCATCGAACCGCGCTGGGACGTTTTGGGAAGCCCTGTCCTTTCGATTTCCGGTTGAAGCGCGTAATTCTCTAAGGCCGCTTCGCCTGATAGCCCGGCCCGCGCAGCGGACGCCCAGGCCGCTCCTCGGTAATCGCTCTATCCCAGACCACCGGCCGCCCATTCACAAACACATACTTCACTCCGACCGAGTAATGCATCGGGTCCTGGAATGTGGCTACGTCTTTGATCGTTCTTGCATCGAAGACCGTGATATCCGCGTATGTCCCTGGCCGCAGAATGCCTCGATCCAGCAAACCCACGCGGCTCGCCGCCAGGGACGTCATCTTGCGCACCGCTTCTTCCAGCCTCATCGTATTTTGCTCGCGAACATATACTCCCAGGATCCGTGGAAATGTTCCGAACGCGCGCGGATGCGCTTTGAATTTGCTCAGCGGCCCGTCTTCGGCTTGCGCCATCGAATCTGAACCGTATGTCACGATCGGATGGGAAACAGCCGCTCGCACGTCCGCTTCGTTCATTATGGATATGACCTGGCCAGTGTGGCCGTGATCCGCGATCGCGATGTCCATCGCGGCGTCCTTCGGATCCTTGCCCATCTGACGCCCGATTTCTTCCAAAGTCATGCCCTCATATTTTGCAAGCTCGGGGTTCATAATCCCGACGAGCATGATGCCAGCGCCGCCTCCCGAACCACGCCACTCGTTTTCCCAGGTGTTGCTCGGCTCATCCATCTCTTTTTTGATTCGTTCGCGTTGCAAGGGATCTTTGAGTCGTGCGGTCATCTTCTCAACCCCGCCTTCGGAAACCCACGGCGGAAAAGACGAAATCAGAGAGTTACTCGCTCGCGTGTAGGGGTAGACACTCGCGGCAACATCGACGCCTCGTCCACGTGCCGCCTCAATCCGGCGAAGCACTTCCGGCATTTTGCCGAAGTTCTCGCGGTACGCTGTCTTCAGGTGCCAGATGGTCGCGGAAATCTTCGCGCGCTCGGCAATCGCAAATACCTCGTCCAGCGAAGTAAAAATCGCGTCCGTCTCCGATCGCTGGTGCGTGAAGTAAACTCCTCCATACTGGCGCGCCACTTTCGCCAGCTCCACAATTTCGTCCGTCGACGCAAAAGTGTCCGGGACGTATTCCAGCGCCGTGCTGATTCCGAACGCGCCGTCCTTCATCGCACTGCTCACCAGTTGGCGCATCTGCTCGAGTTCCTCCGCAGATGCCGGCCGGTTGACCGACCCCATCACGTAATTGCGCAAGCCCCCCGCGCCTACAAACGTACCCAGATTGATCGCGGACTTCGTCCGCTCGAAATGTTTGAAATACTCGTCGAGCGACGCCCAATCCAGCGTCACGCCAAATTTCTGCGCAGCTTCATCATTGGCATAAAAATCCGGCTGCTTCCTTAAGCGCTCGTTCAGGGGAGCGATAGAACTCCCTTCCCCGGTAATTTCCGAGGTCACGCCCTGCGTGATTTTGCTCGCCGCGCGATTGTCAATCAGCACATTGAATTCCGATTGCCCCTGAACATCGATGAATCCTGGCGAAACCACCAGGCCCGTGGCATCAATCCGTTTTTTCGCGGAAGCCTTGCTCAAGTCGCCGATCGCAACAATTCGGTCGCCGACAATTCCAATATCGCCCATGACCCATGGAGCGCCGGTACCGTCGACAATCCTTCCCCCCGAAATCAAAAAATCGTATTCCGGATGCTGCGCAAGGCTGAGCCCTGCAAAAACAAAGAGAAAAGATAGAATCAAAACAGAAGAAAGACGGACTCTCGAATCCACGGAGCACCTCGCAAAATGCAAGCCCGGGGATGATACACCGCCCGAGGTTCTGGAAGGATGAAGATACATTCTGCTGCGAATGGAAGCAGTTCCCCTATTCTGTGGGTCCGGTCAAAACGAAAGTGACCTTTCGGCGGATTCCGCATCCAACGTGCTAAGCTCCAGTCGCGCTCCGGCTGGTGAAAACGCACAGGCCAAATAGATTGGAAACACCACAAAGGAGACTCGGACTATGCAACCGATGACGGCAGAGCAAGCGCTTTTCTTGCTTCACGACGTTTACCTCGGCACGCTCAAGAACGAAAGCCGCATCACAAAGAAAGTTCTTGAAGCCGTTCCCGCAGACAAGGGCGAGCACAGGCCCGATCCCATTTCCAAGAGCGCGATTGAGTTGGTCCGGCATATCGCCGTGGCGGAGAATCGCTTCCTCGAGACGGTGATCAACGGCGTGTTTGATGTGAACGCGGCGGCTTTGCCGGAGAGCGTCAAAACGCCGCAGGAAATTGCCAACTGGTACGAAGTGCGTTTCGCAAAAAATTTCGAAGCGCTGACCAAGCTCACCGGCGACCAATTGGTCAAAATGGTGGATTTTCGCGGCCTGTTTCAGCGCCCGGCGGTTTCGTTCCTATTGCTTAGCATGGTCCACACCGTTCATCACCGCGGCCAGCTTTCTTCCTATCTGCGCTGTATGGGCGCCAAAGTTCCTTCCATCTACGGCGAAAGTTACGACGACGCACAGGCACGCAAAGCCGCCACCCAAGCCTAACAACAGATTCTCAATCAGGGCTTCCGGGAGGTTTGAATGACCCAGGTAACATTCTGGCGGCCGGCGCCCATCGACCGGGCCGCGCTTGTGCATTCCATTCGCACCGCGGTTGCCGCTGTTGTTTCGCTCTTGCTGGCTCGCCTGTTCAAGCTTCCCGAAGCCTACTGGGCAGCTATCAGTACGCTCGTCGTGATGCAATCGACGCTCGGCGCAGCATTGACGGTCTCGGAGCAGCGCTTCGCGGGAACCACGCTGGGAGCGGCTCTTGGTGGCTTGGTCGCCTCCTACTTTGGGTCAAGCGTCGTTGCGTTTGCCGTCGCAGTGTTCGTGGCTGGCCTGCTGTGCGTGGTGCTACGCATGGACTACAGCGCCTATCGCTTTGCGAGCATCACGCTCGCGATTGTCATGCTCGTCTCGCGCTCTGCTGCTCCGTGGGTGGTCGCGTTTCACCGCTTCATCGAAGTCTCAGTGGGAATCGCCATCGGCCTTGCCCTCACCGCTCTCTGGCCTGAGAGCCAACCGCAAGCGACTTAGCGGACCACGCCGGTCATCGGCGATGATGCAGAAGCATAGAGGCGCTTGGGCATGCGGCCCGCGAGATAAGATTTGCGCCCGGCGATGACGGCATCGCGCATCGCTTCGGCCATCAGCACCGCGTCTTGCGCTTCCGCGATCGCGGTGTTCATCAGCACGCCGTCAGCACCCAACTCCATTGCGACGGTAGCATCAGATGCGGTACCGACCCCTGCGTCCACGATCATCGGCACTTCCGTGATGCGCTCTCGCAGGATGCGCAGGTTCGCGGGATTTTGCACGCCGAGTCCGCTGCCAATCGGCGCGGCCAGCGGCATGACCGCGGCCGCGCCAGCGTCAATCAGTTTGCGCGCAACAATCAAATCGTCGTTCGTATACGGAAGAACAACAAATCCCTCTTTCACGAGCACGCGCGTGGCTTCGATGAGCTGCTCCGTGTCCGGAAAAAGCGTTTGCTGGTCGCCGATCACCTCGAGCTTGATCCAGTTGGAAAGCCCGACTTCGCGCGCCAACCGCGCCGTGCGAATCGCTTCGTCGGCGGTGTAGCACGCCGCAGTGTTCGGCAGAATGAAAATCTTCTCGCGGTCGATGTAATCGAGCAGCGATTCTTTTGAGCGGTCCGTGAGATTCACGCGGCGCACCGCCACGGTGACCATTTCCGCGCCGCAGGCCGCGTGCGCGCGCGTCATCTCCTGAAAGCTGCGATATTTCCCTGTTCCAACGATCAGCCGCGAATCAAATCCGCGGCCGGCAATGACCAATTTGTCTGACATGGGCTCCTCACCGCGATTTTAGCCCTATCGCGCGAGGAGAACAAATCACCGAGCGAGCAATTGCTTGTCATCCCGTCTATAACGAGGTCGGCTCTGTCAAGACACACTTCTTCCGGCGCTTCCGGGAAGGTTTCTTGTTTACCGTAAGAATCTTTTTTCTTTTCGCGACCAAGGTTCGTACTGTAATCGTTCAGCGGAACTCTGGAGTTCCGCTACCCATCTATTCGGCCTCGTACGGCGACCATGATTACTTCTTCAAACTCCCGGACTTCTCCGGGAGGCAGAGTGCCCACTCAAACGCCCGGTCTTAACCACGACCACGGAATGACTCGGGCTGCCCTGCACGGGAACCCTGGATCAGCTGCGCGTAGTCCACTTCCTCGCGCAGCATCCAGTACAACCGCACTGCCAATTTCCGTGCCATGGCCACTTTGGCCAGCGCACGGCACCTTCGCTGCGCTAACCGCTGGTATTCGCGCCGCAGCTGCGGTTCGTGTCGCACCGCGCTTTGCGCCGCTTCCACCAACAGCCCGCGCACAAAGGAACTCCCTTGCTTGCTGATATGGCCCAGCCGCTGCTTTCCTTCTCCGCTGGAGTATTCGCTGGGAATCAGCCCGAAGTAGCTGGCCACCTGTTTCCCGCGGCGAAAACGCTGCGGTGGCCCCAGCGTCAACACAAACGCCAGCGCCGTCACCGGCCCAACTCCTGGATGGGTCATTAAGCGCCGTACTTCCCTCCGTGTGTTGGCCTGTTCGGTCGTGGCACGGTCCAGCTCCTCGAGCGACTTCTCCAGTTGATCGAGCAGCCCCAGCAGCTCCGCTCTTCGCCGGCTGGCCCACGGCAGCAGCGGCAACGCCTCCAGTTGTTTTCTTCCTGACACGCTCCACAACTTCCCTTTGCGTTGCAGACCCTGGTTCAACGCCAGCGCCTGCAACTGGTTCTTCACCTGGGTGCGCATCCTCACCAGCTTGTGGCGATGCAGCAGCAACTGCCGTACATCCCGCTCGGCGGGCGTGGGCACCCAGATCTGCGGAAAACGCCCTTCCTCCAGCAACTTCACCAGCAACTCCGCGTCACGCCGGTCGGTCTTTTGCTTGCGATCGGTTGCCGCACGAATCTTCGCCGCATCTCCGATGCGCACCTCGTGCCCCAACTCTCCCAGCATTTGCTCGAACCACTGCGACTGCCCGCTCGCTTCAATCCCCACGCGCACTGGCCCTTGCAGTCCAGCGTAGAAGGCTCGTACCTCCTCCTTTCTCTCGTGACTCAGCGCCTTCTCCACCACTTCGCCGCTCACTTGGTCCCACACTACAATCTGTTGATAGCTCGGATGAAAATCACAGCCTATAATCTTCATCTTCGGCTCCTTCCTCCCGAGCCTTGGTCGCTTAACACGCCAAGTCTACCCGGGTCTAAGGAGCCGACCTCGTTATGAAATCAAGCGAAGCGAGGGATCTGCTTTCTGCAAAATGCTCGTAAGAAAGCAGATTCCTCGTCGCTTCGATCCTCGGAATGACAGGCTTCGATCTGTCTTCACCTAGCTCTCTAAGAACCTACGGACAATTCGACACATTACTTCTGCAGGTGCGCTTCGAGGAACCAGAGATCCTTGTCCAGTTCGCGCGTCAACGTTGTGAACATATCCACGGTGATGTCATCGCCGAGGTCCCCGGCCTCTTGCACCGCTTCGCGCAAAGCGTTCGCATGGTGCGCCACGTTGTGGACCAGCCACTTCAACTGCGACTGCCCGTCGCTGGCGCTCAGGTCCGCTTCCTTGAGTCCGCTCTTTGCGGCCGCTTCGCGGACAGTTCCATTGGCGACGCCACCCAGGGTCACGGCCCGCTCCGCAATCGTATCGGTCTGGTCCAAAACATGGCCCGCCACGGAATCGAACAGCTCATGCAGCTGAATGAAATCCGAGCCTTTCACGTTCCAATGGGCCCATTTGATTTGGCTGTACAGATCCATGCTGTCGGCCAGGCGCGCATTGATGAGCGCAATCAACGCCTGGCGATTCTCTTCCGGAACACCGACGCTGCTCTTGAAAGTACGTTGTGTAGCTGCTGCGGTTGCAGGCATAAAAATACCTCCTCAGGTCTTCAGGGAAACTCTCGCTGCTTAGATGCATCAGCCATCCAAAAAAGTGCAACCAAAATTGAACATTCACGCCTTCTGAATTCCGCGACTCATCGGCCTGCCGGCGCTCGCGGAGCGCCTCTCGGGGCTACTCCTGGAAGATGGGGCGAGGCTCGGCGAAGTCGGCGTAGAGCGAGTCAATGAGTTCTCGATACTTTTGCTCGACGACGCGGCGCTTCAGCTTGAGCGTAAAGGTGAGGGAACCATTGTCGAACGTAAAATCATCGGGAATCAGCGCAAAGCGTTTGATGGACTCGTATTGCGCGAGATTGGCGGTGAGGCGCCTTACTTCCGAATCGATGAACGAATGCACCCAAGGGTGGGCGGCCAGTTCGCCGGGCGAACCGAAAGCAATTCCCTGCTCGAGGGCTTTGGCCGAAATAGTCGCGGCGTTGGGCACGAGAATGGCGGTCACGAATTTGCGTTTGTCGCCGATAACCATGGCATTCAGGATGTAGGGGCTGGTCTTCAAAGCGTTTTCGATGGGCTGCGGCGCGACAAATTTTCCCGCAGCGGTTTTTAGCAAATCCTTTTTGCGATCGGTGATGTAGAGATAGTTGTCGGCATCGAGGTGGCCGATATCGCCAGTGTTGAACCAGCCGTCCTCGGTGAGAACTTCGCGGGTGGCCTCGGGACTTTTGTAATAGCCCTGCATGACGCAGGGTCCTTTCACCTGAATCTCGCCGTCATGGGCAATGCGCACCTGGACGTCGTTGATAGGCTTGCCGGAGCTGCCCACGCGGTTCGCCGGATAGTTGTTGGAAACGATGGGAGAAGTTTCCGTCAAACCATAGCCCTGGTAAATCGGAACACCCACAGTCCAGAAGAATTCGGCAAGCTCTTTCGCGAGCGGCGCGCCGCCGGAACAGAGAATGCGGACGCAGCCGCCCAATCCAGCGCGCACTTTTTTGTAAACCAGGAGATTGGCGAGGCGCCATTGCGCTTTTATCAAGATGCCGGCGTGCCCGCCGCTGGCGCGCCAATGCACCGAACGATTCGCGACTTGGATCGACCAATCGAAAATCGCGCGCTTGATTCCCGTGTTTTTCGAGCCTTGCTCGATGAGCCGTGCATAAATCTTCTCGAAGAAACGGGGAACCGCGGCGGCGACGGAAGGACGAACTTCGAGCAGCGCTTGCGGAACTCCTTCGATGGATTCCACGTACGCGACGGCAGCGCCCTGAAACAGACAGATGTAGTCGAAAGTGCGGCCGTAGACGTGCGCGAGAGGCAAGAAAGAAAGCTCGATGTCTTTGAGGTGATTGAGGTGGAAGTCGTCGCCCACGCCGGAGACGTTGGAACAAAAATTCGTGTGCGAAAGCATGACGCCCTTGGGCTCGCCGGTGGTGCCGGAGGTGTAGATGATGGAGGCAAGCTGGCCGGGGAGAACCTGCGACGCGCGCAGACGGTAAGAAGCAACGTCGGCAGCGCCTGCGCCCGCGATCAGGGTTTCGTAGCGCAAAAATTCTTCGGGCAACTCCGCGCCGCAGTCCGCCACGATAATCTGTTCGAGTTCGGGAAGCTCGGAGCGAATGGCGAGGACTTTTTCGAGCTGCGGCTTGCCCGCGACGAAGAGGACTTTCGCGCCGCAGTGCTTGAGGATGTAGAGCATGCGGTCGTGCGATTCGTTGAAGTACACCGGAACGGTGATGGCACCCGCGCCGGTGATGGCGAAATCCGCGGTGTGCCATTCCGGACGATTTGCGGCAAACAGGCCGATGCGATCGCCCGGCTTGACGCCGAGTTCGACGAAAGCGGTGCAGAGGCTGGCGACGCGGCGGAGAAATTCCTGCGAAGAGATGGATTGCCACTGGCCGTCGCGACGCACCATTTGCGCGCGCGGGTTCGGCAAATTGTCGACGGCATTCAGAAAACGCGAGGGAAGCGTTCCGTAATTCATGTCCTTGGCCCACTGTACCGCAGGCGCGTGCCCCGTGCAATGTGACCAGAAGCATAGAACGGCGCCCGGGTGGGCAGGCGCTGTGACGTTCGTCACGGGAGGAGCTAGAGGCAAAGGAAGTAAAGGAGGTAAAGGAAGTCGAGAAGGTCTGTGGCGAACCGGTTGCGTGCGGCGTGCGAGGAGCGGTTGGACGCGGGAAGGTGGCGGCGGGCAAGACGGGCTTCATGTGGTTACCTGGGCCTGGCCGTTGTCGCGGCCGTTATTGGGGTCATTTTGATTTGCGACGAGGGAAGGGCTGTCGGAAGACTGCGCGTTGATGAAGGATGGCGAGGGCGGAGGCGAGAGAGGCTGGGAAGCATCTTTCATGTTGATCCATTGTTCAAATTTGTATTTGAAGCTGAATTCAGACTTGAGTTTGTCGAGGGAGAGAAGCAGGAGCTTGGCAACGAAGGCGAGGTTGGCGGCGTTGCGCGGCGGAATGCGGTTTTGGGCGATGGCCTGATAAAGCTTGCCGAGAGCAAAGTTGATGTCCGTGGCGGTCATGAACTTACCGGTGAGGGTGGCGGCAAGCTCAGAGCCGAGACGGTCGGACTCGAGGATCTGGCGCTCAGCGCGAGCGTGAAACACGCACAGGGTAGGATGATCGGGATGGCGAAGCATGCGGCAGGTGCGGCCGTCAGCAAAAGAGAACTGGCAGAGCGAGGAATCATCCGAAGCGTTGCGGGAACGGGAACGAAGTGGTGTGGTCATGTTTTTTCCTTGGTGAAGTGATTTTGGGGAGTTGGGAAACGACGAATCGCTTGCGAGGCACCACCCAGGGGGTCTCGTAAGTGTGGCAAATAAAGGAGTTGCAAGGGACCGAATTTGGATCTGTGGCAAAGAAAGGAGTTACGGGAGAAATCCTGGAAGTGTGGCAAAGATAAGGAGATAGGAGAGTGCCAAGAAGAGGAAGGATTAACACAGAGGACACAGAGGGGGCGGAAAACACAGAGTGCACGGAGAAGAGAGGAAGGAAAGGCCGGGCGGGGCTCTTCGTAGAAGCGGCGCAGGACCAGCTGGAATCGAGAATTCACGACTGATGATAATCCCAAATTGGCGATTTGTCAACTCATATTTTATATATTTGTATAGTACTAGTATTTGCCGGATATGCTCCATGGTTCGAACAGAATTGGTAAGAACAAGAAAATGAAGGGGTAAAGCTCACTGAGGGGGTGGACCAGCATAGGTGTCTCATACAAGGCGCGAAAGCCCGCATGCGACGGCAAGTGCCAGTTTACCGGTAAGACCTGCCGGCTCAGGCGGCGGACGCAACGCATGCTTGAATAGCTAGAGATTGCGCCCCCCCGCCTCCACTAATCGGAGATCCCAATCTTCACTTCCAGATGCCCCTACTGTGCGTTAGACCTTCCCAGATTGATTTCTATTGCGGACTTTCAGGTAGGCAAGGGAAATCAGGAGCAGGAACGGAACAAACGCCGGGACGGTGTATTGCAAACCGTCAACGTAGAACGTGCTCAGGGTAATGCCGAGCAATGCGGCGATACCGAGCAGCGTGGAGAAGGGGAAAAGCCACATGCGCATGGGAAGTTCAGCCAAGCGCGCTGGAGAGAGCGCGCGCCGAAAAGCCAGATGCGTGACAAGAATAATGCCCCACACAAAAAACATTCCGGCAACGGCAACGCCGTACATCATAAGAAACGCGCGGGCCGGTGCGAAGATCGCAAGCAATATGGCGACGGCCATTCCCGCGGTGGAGACCACCAGGGCGTAGACCGGCACGCCGTTTCCACTAAGGCGCCCGAGCTGCTTCGGAGCGTAGGAACTCCGTGCCAGAGAAAAAAGCATGCGCGTGGTGAGATAAAGATCCGTGTTGGAGCTGGACAGAGCCGCGGTAATCACCACGAGATTCATGATACTTGCCGCAAAAGGAATGCCAGCGCTCGAAAAGGCGCGCACGAAGGGGCTGCCAGTGATGCCGCTCCCGCCCTGATTCCAGGGAGCCATGGCGAGCATAATCGAGATCGCGAGCACATAGAAAAGAATCAATCGCAAAACGATGGTTCGCAGGGCGCGGGGGATGGTCTTCTCGGGATGCTCCGCTTCACCGGCCGTCACGGCGATAACTTCCACTCCCATATAGCTAGTGAGGGTCAAGGTTAGAGCCAGGCAGACGCCCTTCCAGCCAAAAGGAAAGAAGCCCCCGTTGGCTGTCAGATTCGACAAGCCGACGGCGGGTTTGGAGCCGATTCCGACGATCAATCCGAAGCCAACAACAATGAACAAAATAATCGCCAGGACTTTTATTAGCGCGAACCAATACTCGAACTCACCGAAGCGGCCAACCTGCAAGGTATTGATCGCGACCAGGCCTAGCGAGACGGAAACAACCCAAACCCATTGCGGAACAGGCGGGAACCAAAATGCAAAGTAGATAGCGACCGCGGTGACTTCCGCTCCGATCGCGATGATTTGGACGAGAGCATAGGTCGCGCGCACGGAAAATCCGGCCCAGCCGTTGAGATAGGTTTCAGCATAGACGCCGAAAGAACCCGCGACAGGATGGACGACTGCCATTTCCGCCAAGGCGTAGGCAACGATCATGGCGATCAAAGCGCTAAGAAGGTAGGAGACGATCACGCCGGGCCCCGCAAGACGAATGGTGACGCTACTGCCCAGGAACAGGCCTACCCCGATGGCACCCCCAATGGCGAGCATGGTCAATTGGCGTTGCGTCAGCCTGCGCTGCAATTCGCCGCTGGAAGGAGGATCGGGCGGTGCGGCGCAGCTGTGGGCTTGCAAGGTCTGCTGTCCGGGACTACCCATGGCGTGCGACTTCGCGTAATACTTCGGCGAAGCGATCGATTTCTTTTGTTGTGTTGTAATGCACCAGCGAGGCACGAACCGCACCGTCAGGAAACGGCAATCCAAGGCGTTTCATTAACCTGGGCGCGTACATGTGGCCGTCCCGAACGCCTATTCCGGCGTTCGACAGATGCTCCGTGACCTGTTCTGGCACAACGCCTTTCACGTTGAACAAGAAAGTCGGCACTCTTTCCCGCACTCGCAGTTCATCCCGAATGCCATAAACTTCAGCGCCGCATTCCCGAAGGACGCGGAACAAACGCAGGGAAAGCGTTTCCTCGTACTCGCGAATGGCATTCATGCCGGCTGCCAGGTTGCCACGCCGCGTGGCCTTGTCGCCATTTCCATTGAGTTCCGCTCCCAAATTCTCCAGGTAGCGCACCGCGGCATCCATGCCGGCTACATTCTCATAGATAAACGTGCCAGCTTCGATCTTTCCCGGCGGCTCATCTGGAATGAAGTCTTCCCGAAAGGTGGGGAGTTTTTGCAGCAAATCCAGGCGTCCCCAAAGAAATCCCATGTGAGGCGAGAAGATCTTGTAGCCGGAACAGACCAAATAGTCGCAGTCCCAGGCCCGAACATCCATCAGTCCGTGAGGGCCAAAGTGCACGCAATCCAGAAAGATCTCTGCGCCAACTGCGTGCGCGAGTTGGGCCGCGGTTGCAACATCCACGATCGAACCGAGAGCATTGGAAGTAACCGTGCACGCCACCAGGCGGGTTCTCTCGGAAAGGAGCGGCCTCAAGTCTTCGGGGTGAAGATTTCCGTCTTCCCGCATCCTCCACCAGAGAAACCTCGCGCCTTTCTTCTCAAGAGCCAGCCAAGTGGCAACATTCGCCTCATGGTCCATGTCCGTCAGAATGATCTCGTTTCGCGCCCGCAGGTTCTCGCCGATGGCCAGACTGACCAGGCGGATGAAAGAAGTGGCGTTCATGCCGAAGGCGATTTCCTCGGGTTGCCAGGCGTTCACCAGAACGGCGACGCTCACTCTTGCCTTAGCAATGGTTGTGTCAACCGCCATGCTTTTGGGGTAGCGGCCGCCGCGCTGGACATTGCACTCGAGCAAATGGCGGTTCACCGCGTCGAGCACTGTCTGCGGCACCTGGGCGCCCGCGGCGTTGTCGAAGAAGACAAAATCAGAGCGATGCAGCGCGGGGAATTGGGAACGAACCTCGTCGATGGGAAACTGCCTGCGATGTGCGCTTGTACTTAACATTCAGTATCTTTTCCGCTTGGAATGGAAGCGCTCTTGGCAGAGCGTCCTGCGCGCGGTGCGCCTGGCGATTGTATGTCAGCTACATGTGTTTTGTATACAGCTTGCATACGTTTGACAGAAGTTGCCAAGTCGGAAAGAATAGGAGCAAGGTAAATGGTCGAGGAGGTCAAGGTGCCCAAGAAAGCTTCGCGCCTTCGGAATTACCGGCCCTTTTTGGCAGGCCCTAATCCCCTGGTGCCACCGCGCTCGTCCCTTCCTGGTCCGGCAGCAACGCTCAGCGAGAAGGTTTACCGGGCCCTCAAACGCGACATCATCCATGGCGTCTACCAGCCCGGCGAAGCACTCAGCGAAAAAGCCCTCACTATCCGTTACAAAGGCAGCCGGACACCCCTGCGGGAGGCGGCCGTTCGCCTGCAAAACGAGCGGCTTCTTCGCATCGTTCCCAATCGCGGCTACTTCGTGAGCCCCATTTCCCTGCAGGTGCTCAACGACATTTATGAATTCCGCGCAGCCGTCGAGTGCGCGGCAGCCGCGCTGGCGGCGGCGAAAGGAAACAATCCCGAGCTACTCAAGAAACTGGAGCAGCTTTGCGAGGTTTCCTGTACTCCCGAAGATCGAAGGAGCTGTGTGAGCTTCATCGAGGCGGACACTGCGTTTCACGTGGGCATCGCTCAACTGGCCCGCAATCAAATGCTGCTTCAAGCGGTGAGCGAAGCGCGCAGCCAGATGGAACGGATCATGTATGCGGCCATTGACATTCATTACTACGGCGAATTGCCGGGACGCGAGCACCGGGAAATTCTGCAGGCCATCCAAGAGCGTGATCCCGAGCTCGCGCGGCAGCGCATGAACAATCACATCATGCAGTCCAAAGACAAAGTTATGGGAGTGACGAATTTCGTTGGCCGCCAGTCATAGGATCGGCCCCGAACTCAACGGATTATTACCGCTCCACTTCGCAGCTCCATTTGCTCTTGCCCTGCCGCTCCTCGCTGCCATGGCCCCTGACGCCAGGTAAATGTGGCACGTCAGGTATGTTAAAAAAATTCTTATTGTATACAGCCTGTACACTGAGATATGGTATGCCGAACAGAAACGCGAAGCAGGCGTTTCTCCATGCTTGCGGGGGATATTCGCGCTCACTGGCAGAAACGCACGCGGGCGCGAGTAACTCGGGCCAAAGGCTGAAGTTGATATGAAACAGTCAAGCGGGCGCACACCCCACTTTCGGCGGTTCCTTCTTTTGGCCGGTGCTTTAACGTTGGCCTGCATCAGTGCGGCGCGGGCGCAGGAACCACAGGCTCCGGCGAACGTCACTGTCATTCACGCCGGCCGGCTTTTCGATGCGTCCACCGGCCACATGCTTGAGAGCCAGGACATTCTTGTCCGAGGCAACCGCATTGAGCAGGTAGGCGCTAAATTAGTGGTTCCCGCAGGGGCTCGCGAAATTGATCTCCGCAATGCCACCGTCCTGCCTGGCTTTATTGATGTGCACACCCACCTCGTCGACTCGGGGCACGCCGGGTATGAATCACTGGGAGTTTCGGTTCCGCGCCAAGCGCTGCATGGCGTGAAGAATGCCCGGCTCACGCTGATGGCTGGGTTTACGACGGTGCGCAACGTTGGCGCTCAGGGCTACGGCGACGTGGCTCTTCGAGATGCTATTAACGACGGCGATGTAATCGGTCCGCGCATGCAGGTTTCCGGCCCACCGCTGGGCATCAGCGGCGGGCACTGCGACAACAATTTGCTTCCTTTCGATTTTCACTACTCCGCGGAAGGCGTCGCGAATGGCGTGCCTGCAGTGATCGCCAAGGTGCGGGAGACCATTAAGTACGGGGCGGACGTTATTAAGTTCTGTGCCAGCGGCGGCGTTTTTTCAAAAGGCGACAACCCGCTGCTCGAACAATACAGCCCGGAAGAGATGCAGGCTCTGATTGCCGAGGCCCATCGCCTGGGGCGCAAAGTCGCCACGCATGCCCACGCCACGATTGCCATCAAGGATGCGGTTCGCGCCGGCGTTGATTCCATTGAGCACGGCATCTTTCTAGACGATGAGGGCATCGAGTTGATGAAACAACACGGCACCTATCTCGTGCCCACCTCGTTTCCTCTCTATTGGTTCGAGCAAAATCTGCCAAAGCTCAACATGCCGCCATGGGTCGTCGAGAAAGCAGCGATTATCATTCCCGCTGCCAAAAAGAACATGGCGCGCGCTTTCCGGGCTGGCGTGAAAGTCGCGCTCGGCACAGATGCCGGTGTGTATCCGCACGGGCTGAACGGCGGCGAATTCTGGTCTATGGTGCAACTCGGAATGACGCCGGTACAAGCGTTGCAAGCCGGCACGGTCAACGCCGCCGATCTGATGGGCTGGAGCGATCGCATCGGCGCCATCGCGCCGGGCAAGTACGCGGACATCGTCGCGATCCACGGGAATCCTCTCGAAGATGTCACGATTCTTCAACACGTCGGATTCGTGATGAAAGACGGCACCGTTTATAAGGACGAAATTACGCAAGCAGCTGCACCGCCAAGATGAACTTGCCGATATTGAGGATCGACTGGGGTAGAAGATCCTCGCCACTAGGAGGGGAACGTGAACAGACTTGCAGCAACACTGCTGGGGATAGCTCTGCTTGGCGTGCCGCTCGCTGCGACACGCGCGCAAACCACGCAAGGCGAAATCGTCGGCACAGTACGTGACCCTCAAGGCGCCGCTGTGCCCGGTGTCACCGTCACGGTCACCAACGTCGGCACGGGCCTGACCCGCACAGGAACCACAGCTGATACCGGCTCTTTTCGCTTTCCGGCGCTCCCCACAGGGATCTATGATTTAACGGCGGAAAAGCAGGGCTTCTCCAAGCTCGTTCTCAAAGGAATCAAGGTTTCGGTAGATGAGACACGCACGATAGAAGCGTCCATTGCCATTGCTTCGCAATCCACGACCGTCAACGTGGAAAGCGACGCGCTCCTTGTCAACACGGAAACCCAGCACCTTGGTGACGTCATCAACGAAACAGAAGTCACTGAGTTGCCTCTGAACGGGCGAAATTTTGCTCAACTGGCACTCCTTAATGCGGGCGTTGCCGCGTTCGGCGGAGGCGGCGGACAGCAGGGCGGTGAAGGCGGCGTGTCGGGCTATTCGTCCAATGGCCAGCGCTCCAGTTCCAACAATTTCATGGTCGACGGCATCGACAACAACAACTATCAGGGCGGCTCGGTGGGCCAGCTTCCCTCCGTCGATTCGATTCAGGAATTTCAGGTGCAGACGAACAACTACTCCGCGGAGTATGGCCGCAACAGCGGTTCCGTCGTGAACCTGGTCACCAAATCCGGCACCAACCAGTTCCACGGTTCTCTCTATGAATTTCTTCGCAACGACGTTCTCGACGCGCGCAATTTCTTCGCCAACAACACCCCTGAGCTTCGCCTCAATCAATTCGGCGGCACGCTGGGCGGTCCTATCGTCAAGGAGCGCACCTTCTTCTTTGGCAACTACGAAGGCTTTCGCCAGGTTGCGGGCATCACTCGGCTGACGATTGTCCCCACCGACGATCAGCGCAAGGGAATCTTCACCAATTCACAGGGGAATTCCGTGCAACTGCCCCTCGATCCCGTTGCTGCACAGCTTTTCAAGTTGTATCCGGAGCCAAACACTTCCGAGGGCGGCAACAACTTTGTTTCCTCGCCAAACTTGACCGACTCCACCGATCAATACCTCATCAAAATCGATCATCGCACTTCGAGCAACGACACCATCACCGGGCGATACAGCTACTCTCGCTACCACATCTTCAATCCTTTCGCTCCCGGCCAGGAAACGACGGCGATCCCCGGATATGGGGCGTTTGACGACGGCAGCACGCACCTTTTCTCGGTTGGCTATACGAAGATTTTCAGTCCGGCCTCTCTCAACGAAGTCCGCCTCGGCTTCGCGCGTAATACTGACAACGAATTCAATCAGGCGGGCCCGCAGGCAGCCACATACGGCTTCAACACCGGCTGGCCTGCGAATTCTCCCTCGAATCTCGGCAACATTCCGAATCTCACGATGGCTGGCGGATTGGTGTCGGGCGGCGGCGCTTACTCGAACCTCGGCTCCAACAACAATATTCCCACCGCTTCCGACCAAAATGTCATCCAGGTCATCGACCACTTCTCTCATACCACTGCGCGTCACGAATGGAAATTCGGCACCGACATCCGCAACACCCGCGACAACATCCTCTACGATCTCGATTTCATGGGACAGATCACCTTTACTGGCCAGCAGAATCCTCAAGGCATCGTCAACCCGTTTGCCGACCTCGCCGAAGGCCTGCCCAGCAGTTCCCTGCACTTTGTTGGCAACCCCGCGCGCAGCTACCGGGTCACCAGCTACGATTTCTTTGGTCAAGATACGTTCAAATTTCGCCCAAACATCACTTTCAACTACGGCTTGCGTTACGAGTACAACACCGTCATCCACGATGCCACCAACCAAGCCACGACTTTCCGCCCGGACCACTTCACGCAATATCTGTCGCCGACCGCCGACCAAACCAACCTCTCCGTGCTAGAAGCTTCCGGCATGGTTACGCAGAGCCAGGGTGGCCTTTACAATCCGGACTACAAGAACTTTGCGCCTCGCGTGGGCATTGCCTGGAGCCTGGGTCCCAAGCAGCTCACCGTGGTTCGCACGGGCTATGGCATTTTCTATGACACCGTCATGGGCCAAATTCCCGGCAACGTGTTACTCAATCCGCCCGCGATGCCAGACTACTTCGACATTCCTCCAACGATTGGCTGGCCCAACTCCTTTTCGCCCTCCGGTTTTCCGGTCATTACTATCACGCCCGCTCATTTCCCGACTCCCTATTCGCAAGCGTGGAACCTCGATGTGCAGCGCCAGCTCCCCGGCCAGATGCTTTTTGAAATCGGCTACGTCGGCTCCACGGGAACGCACTTGCCGCGCTTCCGCCAGATCAATCAGGCCTATATCACCCAGGCGCAAATCAATGCACTGACACCGGATGTGATCACGCGCATGGAACTGATGGGCATTCCGGCGCCCGTTGCCCAATTCCTCGATTCGCTCGGGCCTGCAGCGATTCCCAACATCGCGCGTGTGCCTTATTTTGGTTATCCGCAAATTTTCCAAGCGGAAAACTCCGTGAGTTCCGGTTACAACGCGCTGCAAACCAAGCTGAACAAGCGCGCCGGCCATGGCTTGAACCTGGGCATCGCCTACACCCTTGCCAAATCCATCGACGGCGCTTCCGTCTTTTACGGCTCTGGCGCCAACGGCACCACGATTTTCCCGCAAGATAACTACGACACTCGGGCCGAACGTGGTCTTTCCGATTTCGACATTCGCCACCGCTTCGTTGCCAACTACGTTTACCAAATCCCTACTCTCCGCCATCTTGTTTCTGGAATGCCTCACGCCATCGCCGATGGCTGGCAAACTACCGGTATTCTCACGCTGCAAACGGGCCAGCCCATGTCGGTCTTGACCGGAGAGGATCAGAGCAGTACGGGGCTCGGGAATGATCGCCCCGACCTTATCGGCAATCCCAACTCCGGCCCACATACGGTCAATCAATGGTTCAATACCGCCGCGTTTACACCCAATCAGCCGCTCACTTTCGGAAACGCCGGCCGCAACATTGTCAAAGGTCCTTCTTTCAAGAACGCTGACTTCGCGCTCATGAAAAACACGCGCATCGCCGAAACCGCAAATCTCGAGTTTCGCGCGGAGTTCTTTAACATCTTTAACCATCCCAACTTTGCTCTCCCGGGAAACATCGAGTCAGCTCCAAATTTTGGCGTGATTTCACAGACGCCCGATGTCGCGCAGAACAACGTGGGGCTCGGTTCGGGTGGGCCGCGGCTGATTCAATTTGGGCTAAAATTCAGCTTCTGAGGCACGCAATCTCTTGTTGCAATCGCGACTCATCCTCGCTGCCGCAACTCTTGTGTTGACTTGCGTTTCGACTGCTACCGCTGCGCCGCAAGTCCAGCCGCTGGGCCGAAACCTCTACGCCTACGTCAGCGACAACGATCACAGCGCGAATTGTACCTTTTTAATCGGGCAGCACGGCGTTCTCGTCGTCGACACTGGCCTCGACGCCGTCGAAGGTGGCAAGCTGCTCGCCGAAATCCGCAAACTTTCGCAGCTCCCCGTGCGTTTCATCATCAATACGCACTACCATCCCGACCATCAAGGCGCCAATGCGGTCGTCGGTCCCGACGCTATCGTGATTAGCTCACCTTATACGCGAGAGCGCACGCTGGAACTGATCGCGCGTTTTGCTGAGCGCAAACCTTCCGATGCCAGCGCCCCGGCTCCCCAGTTTGCCTTCCGCGCCGCCTCACTGACGTTTGATCAACGGTTGACCGTCTATCTGGACGACGATCCGGTGGAAATCGTCGCGCCGGGACCGGGCCACACCATGGGCGACGTCTACGTTTTCTTTCCGAACCAGCGCTCCGTGGCCGCGGGTGATCTCTACATGGGCCGTTCGTCGCCTGCTATGGACCAGGGTAGCGTTGCCAATTGGATTCGTACGCTTGACGCAATCCTTGCCTTGCCCGCCGATCATTTTGTGCCGGGACACTTTGAAGTCGGCTCGCGCGAAGACTTCAAGCGTTTTCGCGATTACCTCTCGGATCTTTATGGTCAGGTTGACCGGCTGTTTCATTCCGGCGCAACTGTCGCCCAGGTCCGCCAACAAATTGATATGAAGAAGTACGCAGACTTCCGGCAGTATCCTCAATTCCAGGCCACTTTCGCCGACAATGCGGAATCGATTTATCATCAGCTAGAGCATCTCCGGTAGCGGTGGCTGATTCCTCCTAACGCTGGCCACTGGGCGTGTTCAAGTGTCGTCGTTTTGTAACCTATGAAAACTGGCACATGGCCTAAACGTTAGACCTGTCAAACTGATCGAACCTGTTCGATAAGTGACCTAAGCTTCGCGGGTACTAGGCCCAACCGTTCTGATTACCCCGTCAATCAGGACCTCGCGACTAGTTCCGAGCGGCCACCAGTTCGTTCATGCAAGGGAGCGGCTGCGCAGTTCGGTATCTCAATGGCACCCACTTCGAAGATCGCACCCGAGGTTGCCGACTGAGACCCGGAACCACTTGACCGCGTCGTTCCGGGAGCGTATGAACATTCCGAGCCTACCTTGCTGCATACGTGCGCCGGTGCAGACCTTGGACGAACGCTAACAAACGCAGGCCAGATCATCGGGCCTACCGAGAACTTAACTCTAACCATCTGAAGAAGCTATACTGGGCCGCAAAGTCGAAAGGATCATCGCTATGAAGAAGCTGTTCTGGGTTCTCACCTGCTTCGCTCTTGCGATAACGTCGCTGAGAGCGCAGACAAATGGCAATAAAGCCTCTGCCACGGGCCTCCCGCCTCTGATTGACCGCGAACTCATCTTCGGCAATCCAGAAATTGTGAATCCAGAGCTTTCTCCTGATGGAAGATTTCTGGCGTTTGAGAAGCCTTGGAAAAATACACGCAACATTTACGTGAAGGGGCTGGATGAGCCGTTCAGCGCGGCGAGGCTGCTCACTACGGAGACCAAACGCCCGATACCCGGTCATTTCTGGACACGCGACAGCAAATACATTCTCTACGTCAAGGACAACGACGGCGACGAAAACTTTAACATCTATGCCGTTGATCCTGCAGCCAAGCCCGAAGGGAACGCGGAGGCTCCGCCCTCACGAGACCTGACGGGTTTGAAAGGCGTCCGCGTAGCTTTGTATGACGTCCCGAAACACAAGCCGGACGTCGTCTACATCGGCCTGAACGATCGTGACAAAGCCTGGCATGACCTGTACGAATTGAAACTGTCCACCGGCGAGAAAACTTTGCTTCGCAAGAACACTGAGCGCATCTCCGCGTGGACTTTTGACCTGCAGGGCAACCTCCGCCTAGCCAGCCGTTCCGCCGAAAACGGCGACACCGAAATCCTTCGCGTGGATGCCGACAAATTCACGAAAGTCTACTCCTGCAATGTGTTCGAGCAATGCGATATCCTGCGTTTCGCAAAGGATGGCAAGCGTGCCTACTTGGTTACGAACAAAGGCGAGGACCAGGACTTGACCGCACTGGGGTTATTCGATCCGGAAACGGGGAAGGCGGAGATGGTCGAGTCCGATCCGTTGAAGAGGGTGGACTTTGGCACTGCTGTTTTCTCCGAAGCCACCGATGAGCTCACCAACACGAATTATGAGGATGACCGTGTACGGCGCTATTTTCGCGACAAGCATGACGAGGCAGATTTCAAGTGGCTCGAAGCCAAGTTAGGCGGCAAGGACGTGCGCCGCGCCTCGGTCACCGACGATGAACAAACCTGGCTGATCGTCGCGAACAGCGACACGGAACCGGGGGAGACGTACTTGTTTGACCGCAAGAACCGCAGCCTTGCGCTTCAATTCAAGGTCCGCGAAAAGCTTCCGCGGGAGTCTCTGGCGGAGATGAAGCCTGTAAGCTACAAGTCTTCGGATGGATTGGTGATCCCTGCCTATCTCACGTTGCCCAAAGGTGTTCCAGCCAAGAGCCTGCCAGCAATCATCTTTCCCCACGGTGGTCCCTGGGGCCGGGACACTTGGGGGTACAACCCGTATGCACAATTTTTCGCGAATCGCGGCTATGCGGTCTTGAGCATGAACTTCCGCGGCTCTGCAGGATACGGGAAGAAATTCATCGATGCGGGCAACGATGAGTGGGGACGCAAGATGCAGGACGACGTAACTTGGGGCGCAAAGTACCTGATAGCAGAAGGCATTGCCGATCCCAAGCGCATCGGTATATTCGGCGGCTCCTATGGCGGCTACGCGACGCTGGCTGGAGTGGCTTTCACTCCGGACGTTTACTCGGCGGCTGTAGATTGGTTTGGTCCGTCGAATCTAATCACGCTGTTGAATTCGATCCCTCCGTATTGGGAGGCCGGGCGCCAGATGTTCTACAAACGCATGGGCGATCCGACGACGCCGGAAGGGAAGGCCCTTTTGGTCGAACGCTCTCCGCTTACCTCGGCCGCCAAGATCAAGACACCTCTGATGATTGCCCAAGGTTCCAACGATCCCAGGGTCAACCACGCCGAATCGGAGCAAATTGTTGTCGCATTGCGGGACCGCGGCTTCCCCGTCGAGTACCTGCTCATTCCCGACGAGGGGCACGGTTTTGCCCGGCCCGTTAACAACATGGCTTCCTCCATGGCCACGGAGAAGTTTTTTGCCAAATACCTGGGCGGACGTTATCAAGAAGGCGGGACACCAGAGGTTGTTGCGCGTTTGAAGGAGATCACGGTCGATCCCAAGACCGTCACTCTAACCAAAGTTGCTCCGAAATAAGGGAGTTATCCTAGGTCGTGCATTGTCAACACTGGCTCACCTGACGGTGGCAGTGCATGGTCTTCCACGCTCGACCATCGCCCGCTATGTTCCTCAACAAGAAACAGCCCCAAGTCCGGATTAGCCTCGAACCGGTCCATTTTCGTACAGGGACCTACTTGATTGCATAACAGTGTCAGCTCCTGCCCCGAGTAGACTTTGGTTGTTCGACGACCAGAGGCTCGGAGAAAGGAGCCGAACGTGATGATTATAGGCGTGGATTATCACCCGAGCTTTCAG